>QWCE01000914.1_pt1 | contig 83362 bp, 73 predicted proteins | sample 1972531 | NCBI WGS metagenome assembly QWCE01 (sample SAMN09866716, study PRJNA288562) | Human gut metagenome isolate term4_stool, whole genome shotgun sequencing...
TCCCTTGCAATACACAAAGTATTCCTGCGGAAAAATGGCTTCATCAGACGAAAAATCCCTCGCTGTTGGTCATATTTCCGGTTTTCAGATAGACCCTAAATGATACAAGAACAGGCACAGCAGATTATCCTGCTGTGCCTGTTGACTGTCCAATGCGGCCCGCCTGTTCGGCGGGGCAGCTTTGTTTCCTATCATTCCGCCGGGACGCAGAACTTTTCCACCACGAAGTCGTGGAGCCAGCTTTCGTCGGGGTAGAACTCCGCGTAGCGCTCGCCCATTACCGTCTCACCGGGGAGACGCACAATGGTGTCCGAGGTGAAGTACATCTTCCCCATGTTCCGCGCCAGATACGTGATCTCCGTCAGGTCCAGATCGGTGGTGATGTAGTCCTTCAGGCCGTTGTAGTATTCCAGCGCCACGGCGGGGTCGGCGACGATTTTCCCCTTGCACTGGTTGAACAGCGCCTTCATCACCGCCATGCTCCGCATACCGCGCTTGTATGCGCCCTCCAGATCGGTCTCGCTGCGGTAGGTGATGAACTTGTCCATGTACCACCGGTTCAGCGTGACCGTGCTGCCCTTGGTAAACGTGGAATGGATCTCCGTGTAGTCGTCGTCAAAGGTGATGGTCAGGCCGCCGATCAGGTCGTTCAGCGTGTACAGCGCGTCATAGTCCAGCGCCACATAGCGGCTCACCGGCGCGCCGTACAGGAGACGGGACACCGCGTCGGTGGTCAGGCGGCAGCTCAAGTCTTTTCCGTCGCCGTAGCTGTGGGCGGTGGAAATGTTGGTGTAAACAGTATCCAGATACTGGCCGCTTGCGTCCATGGCGATCACGTCGGCCATGGTGTCCCGGGGAATGTACAGCATGGAAAAGTCAAAGGTTCTGGTGTCCAGTATGACCAGCCCAATCACGTCGGCGTTGCCGCCGTTGGACTCCGTGGCGTAGAACCAGTTCTTTTCATCGCCCATGTAGTCAATGCCCATGAACAGAATGGAGATCACGTCGTCCCGGTAATTATAGGCGTTGCCCTGTTCGTCGATCCAATCCGCGTCAATACGCGCCTGCGTTTCCGAAGCGTCGGTAGGGGTAGTCACAGACTGGGGAATGGTGTCCGAAACGCTTCCCCGGGCGGCGAACATCGCCCCCCGCACACTGCCGGAGTACCACACGAAAATCCCCACACCAACAGCCGCAAGCACCAGAACCGCCGCCAGCGAGCTGAGCACAATGGCGGTCACTTTCATGGGATTCCCATTCTTTTTCGGCTTTTCGCTCTTTGGGGGTTCTTCTTTCAGAAATTTTCCTTTTTTCTTCATGTTCCGTTATTCTCCGTCCGCGTCCGGAGTGCCGGCAAACACGGCCTGCGCTTCATCCACCAGCACACCCTGTACCACGAACCGGTACGCCGGGTTTCCAATGCAGGTGGAAAGGGTGATGATCCTGTCTGAGGACGTAACCTCCAGCGTCGGATTGAACTGCGCCAGATCGGTCTGGGCGTAGACGCTCTCGATGTACTCGTCGATCAGCGCTTTGGTGGAAAAATCCGTGTTCGCGATGATGTCCAGATTGTCCCGGCGGTAGGCCGCGAAGACCTGATAGGTCAGCTGCCGCTCCGGGGTGTAGACGATGATCTGCCCGTAGGAATCGAAGAAATTCTTATCCCGGAACCGGTGCAGCTGGGCAAACATCCGCCCGTCCAGCATGTTATGGCCGTAGACCACGGTGTTGAAGTCCGTAAAGTCCCCGGCGTTCTCCCCCAGAACGAAAATGGAGCCGTAGCCGGTGGAGGCTCCCTCGTAGTTGTGGTTCAGATAGTAGTAATTGTAGGTTGTATCGTACAGGATGGGATAGTCGATCAGCGTGCCGTCCACCACGATCCAGCCGATGATGTCCTCGTTTTCCCCTTTGAGGTAGTCAAAGTTGATGGGAATTTCCACGGTGGGCAGGGGCGGCTCCGTCTCGACGGGCTGGGTCTCCTCCACAGCCTCTGTCGCCGGGGTGGTGGGTGCGGCAGGCGCAGCGGTTCTGGCCGCTGCCGCCAGCTGCTCATAGTTGTCGCTCTGCCGCTTATAGGCAAGCAGCAGCCCGCCGATCGCGGCCAGCGCCGCCAGCACGATGGAGAAGCTGACGATGCTGATAATGAGGTATACCTTCTTCTTATTCTGCATGTCCGTTATAATACGAATGGAGCGATCAAGACCGCTCCATTCCGTTCCTTTTCAATTACTTTGATTACTCTTTGCTCTTCTTGTAGGCAATGGCGCCGACACCGCCCGCAGTGCAGGCCGCGGCGGACAGGACTGCCACCGCAATGGAACCGGTACGGGGCGCGTTGGGCTTGCCGCCGGGGTTGCCTCCCTGATTGCTCTTGACGGTCGTGGCGGAAGCCGTGACTGCCATGCTCAGACACAGGATGAGCGCGAAAACAAAGGATACAAACTTTCTCATTGTGATTTCTCCTTCAGCGTTAAAATGTAACGCACTGCATGATGCACAGTCCGCCTTTTACTTACTTTGCATTATATATCTTCTCATCCGTTTTGTCAACACGGAAATCGTGCCTGATTTCCGCGGAAATTTCAGTAAAAAACTGCCGAAAACCAGCAAAAACCGCTTTTTCCTCAAAAACGGAATCCGTCCGCGGTTCCGCCCTTGTTTTTTGGGGAAGACTGTGATATGATATCAGAATATTAAGAAGGTGTGACCATGCTCGATTTTCAGCGCCCCCAGCTGTCCCAGAAGGACGACTATGAGCGCGTTTTGTTTTCCTGTCCGCCCAGAGGATGCGAATATTCCTTCGCCAACCTCTATCTCTGGGGGCGGCAGCAGCTGGTGTTTACCCACGGCTGCGTGGCGTTTTTTTCCCATTTCAATGGCCGGAGCGTCTACCCCTACCCCATCGGCGACGGGGATCGGCGCGCCGTGATCGAGGAAATTCTTCTCGACGCTAAACAGCGGGGCATTCCCTGCCGCATCGTCAGCATGACCGCGGCCGATCAGGCGGAGCTGCAGGGGTGGTTTCCCGACAAATTTCTCTACCGCGCCGACCGGGACAGCTATGACTACGTTTATTCCGTGGACGATCTGGCCGACCTGAAAGGCCGGAAATTCCAGAAAAAACGGAACCACGTCAACCGCTTCCGGGCAGAGCATTCCCAGTTTGAACTGCAAAATCTGACCGACGGCAACTTCTCCGCTGCCCAGCGCATGGTCGGCGAATGGTACCGCGCCCGGATGCAGGCCGACCCCACGGGGGACTATATGATGGAAAGCATCGCCATGTCCCGGGCGTTCCGGCATTATGAGGGCCTGCAAATGGAGGGCACCGTGCTTGTGGAAAACGGGGAAATTCTCGCCGTGACCATGGGCAGCCGCCTGTGGTCGGACACCTTCGACATCCATTTTGAAAAGGCGCGAGAGGACGTGGACGGCGCTTACGCCGCCGTAAACTGCGAATTCGCCCGGTATCTGCGGCTGAAATATCCCAATCTACGCTATCTGAACCGGGAGGACGATGTGGGTCTGGCGGGGCTTCGCAAGGCCAAGCTGTCCTACAATCCCCACCACATGGTGGAGAAATCATGGGCGTATCTGGCGGAGGATTTCCATGGAGATTGACTACCCCACCGGCGCGCAGGAGCCTCAGCTTCGGACGCTCTGGCGGCTGGCCTTTGGGGATTCGGATGAGTTTATTACGGGCTTTTTTGCCAGCGGCTACTGCCCCCGGCGCTGCCGGTGCGCGGCGGAAAACGGGAACGTTGCCGCCGCCCTTTACTGGTTTGACGCGGAGTTCCGGGGGCAGAAATTCGCCTATCTCTACGCCGTGGCGACCCACCCGGATTTCCGGAACCGGGGGCTTTGCCGCGCCCTGATGGCGGATGCCGCTGCCTGTCTGACCGGACGGGGCTATGACGGGGCGCTGCTGATGCCCCATGACTCAGGTCTGCGGAAAATGTACGGCCGCATGGGCTATCGGGACTGCTGCACCGTGTCGGAATTTTCCTGCGACGCCGGGGAAGCGGTGGCTCTGCGCCCGGTTTCCGATGCGGAATTTGCCCGCCTTCGCCGGGAGTACCTGCCCCCGGACGGCGTGATTCAGGAGGGGGCAAACCTTTCCTATCTCAAATGCTATGCCGCACTTTACGCCGGGGGGGATTTTCTGCTGGCCGCCGAGCACGACGGTGACAGCCTGACCGGCATGGAGCTGCTGGGCAATGCCGCAGCCGCCCCGGGCATTCTGGGGGCGCTGGGATTTTCCCACGGCCACTTCCGCACCCCGGGAACGGCGCTTCCCGGCGCCATGTTCCGTCCCCTGCGGCCGGGTGCGGACGCACCCGGATATTTTGGGCTGATTTTTGACTGATACTGAACTCCAATTAAAATCTTTAAAAAAGATTTTAATTGCCTGAAGGGCATGGAGTTCATATGAGACTTGTTTTGTGATTTCTTTCCTTATAAACCTTGGGAGCCGTTTGGGCTTCATTCTCCTCAGCGCCGGTTGCGCCATCGGCATCGGCAATGTATGGAAATTCCCGTGGATGACCGGGCAGTATGGCGGCGGCGCGTTCGTCGTGATCTACCTGCTCTTCCTGCTGATCCTGGGTGTCCCCGTTTTGACCATGGAATTCGCCATGGGACGCGCCGCTCAGAAAAGCCCTCTGAAAATGTACCAGGCGCTGAAGCCCGGCGGACACTGGGGCTGGCACGGCTACGTCTGTTTGCTCGGCAACGTGGTTCTGATGATGTTCTACACCACCGTCGCCGGTTGGATGCTGCAATATTTTGTGGACACCGCCGCCGGACGCTTCGTGGGACTTGACGTTTCCGGAGTGGAGACCGCCTTCGGCAACATGCTTGCGAACCCTGTCCAGCAGACGGTTTACATGGGCGTGATCGTCATATCCGGCTTTTTCATCATTTCCATCGGTGTTCAGAAGGGATTGGAGCGGGTGACCAAGTGGATGATGATGGCGCTGATCGTGCTGATGCTGGCGCTGGCTGTACACAGTCTGTTCCTCCCCGGCGGCTCCGAGGGACTGAAATTCTACCTGCTGCCCGATATCCAGCGCCTGAAAGACGCCGGCGTTGGCAATGTCATCGTGGGCGCCATGAACCAGTCCTTCTTTACATTGAGCCTTGGCATCGGCGCCATGGCCATCTTCGGCAGCTACATCGGCAAGAATCACGCGCTGGCGGGCGAGTCCGTCCGGGTCTGCGCGCTGGACACGCTGGTGGCGCTTTGCTCCGGCCTCATTATCTTCCCCGCCTGCTTCTCCTACGGCGTGGACGTCAAGAGCGGCCCCGCGCTGATCTTCATGACCCTGCCCAACGTGTTCAACAACCTGCCCGCGGGGCGCTTCTGGGGGAGCCTGTTCTTCCTGTTCATGACCTTCGCCGCCTACTCTACGGTTCTCGCGGTGTTTGAAAACATCGTCTCCTGCGTCAGCGAGCTGACCGGGCTCAGCCGGAAGAAGACCTGCCTTGTGTGCGGCATTGCCCTCTTCCTGCTGAGCCTGCCCTGCCTGCTGGGCTACAGCCTGTGGAGCAATTTCCGCCCCATCGCCGGGCGGGACGTGCTGGACAGCGAGGATTTTCTGGTCAGCAACCTGCTGCTGCCCCTGGGCAGTCTGCTGTTCATCATTTTCTGCACCACCCGCTACGGCTGGGGCTGGGAGAATTTCCTCGCCGAAGCCAACGAGGGCAAAGGGCTGAAAATCGCCAAATGGCTGCGGCCTTACATGACCTACGTGCTGCCCGTGATCGTGGGCATCATTCTCATCTTCGGCCTTTACAACTTCTTCGCCGCGTAAACGCTGCCCCGAAAGAGCGCACCTCTTTCGGGGCAATTTTATCGATTTGGCAAGATTCACATGGAATCTTGCCAAAAACCGTCAGGAATCGTCTTTCTGCGAGTTGACGGGGGTCGCCCCCGATGATATAATGATAATGTAACATCAACAAACCCTTATGACTGACGGATTAGGCTGCATCCGAGTTTTCGGAGCAGACCGAAGTGGAGCACCACATGGAGTAAGGGCATATCCCCATTTCCTGCCGACCGTCTGGGCTCACTTTCCCGTTACAGCGGGCGAGTGCGCCCTTTTTTCTATGCAAACCCATAGAAAAAAAGAAAAAATGTGCCATTTCCTCCCCCCTGCGGGGCAACCGGAAATGATGCACAAAAACTTCATGCTTATGCCTTTGCGCATTTTCGCAGTGCAGTGCTCATGCATGAAGTTTTATTTGCCACAAGGAGGTCAACACATGAAAAAAGTCGGAATCGTCATGGGCAGCGACAGCGATCTGCCCATCCTGCGCAAAACCATGGATACCCTGACGTCTCTGGGCATTCCCTACGAATGTCACATCTACTCCGCCCACCGCACCCCCGAGGAGGCTCGGGATTTTGCCGTATCCGCACGGGCAAACGGCTTTGGCGCGCTCATCGCCGCCGCCGGTATGGCCGCGCATCTGGCCGGTGCCATCGCGGCAAACACCACCCTTCCGGTCATCGGTATTCCCTGCAAAGGTCCTTGTCTCGACGGCATTGACGCTCTTCTTTCCACGGTCATGATGCCCTCCGGTATTCCGGTCGCCACCGTAGCCGTAAACGGGGGCGTGAATGCCGCTTTGTTGTCCGCCCAGATTCTGGCAGTGGAGGACGCGGAGCTTGCCGCGAAGCTGGACGCCAGACGCGCCGCCGACGCGGCCAAGGTGCTTGAGAAAGACGCCGCCCTTCAGGCGGAGCTGAACGGCTGAGGGAGGAAAAGCAATGGGCGGTTTCTTCGGGGCGATTTCCCATAAGAATTGCATTTACGACGTTTTCTTCGGCACGGACTACCACTCCCACCTCGGCACCCGTCGGGCCGGACTCGCCTTTTACGATACGGAAAAGGGCTTCCAGCGGCAGATACACAGCATCGAAAACACCCCCTTCCGCACGAAATTTGACGATGACATGGCAAAATTCAGCGGAAACGCCGGTATCGGCTGCATTTCCGACACCGACCCTCAGCCTTTGCTGGTGCGCTCCCACTTGGGGATGTTCGCCATCTCCACCGTGGGCATCATCAACAACGCCGAACAGCTGGTGGCCGAGACCTTTTCCGGCCCTGGGCATCAGTTCATGGCCATGTCCTCCGGCAAGATCAACACCACCGAGCTGACCGCCGCCCTCATCAACCAGCGGGGCAGCCTGATCGAGGGCATCCGCTACGCGCAGGAGGTCATCGACGGCTCCTGCACCATTCTGCTGCTGACCCCCGACGCCATCATCGCCGCCCGGGATCGCTTGGGACGGCTGCCCGTGCTGGTGGGCAGGAATAACGACGGCCTTTGCGTGTCCTTCGAGTCCTTCGCCTACCACAAGCTGGGCTATCAGGACCATTACGAGCTTGGCCCCGGTGAGATCGTGAAAATGACGGCGGACGGCCTTACTCAGCTGGCCGCCCCCGGCACGAAAATGAAGATCTGCGCCTTCCTGTGGACGTACTACGGCTACCCCAACTCCAACTACGAGGGCAAAAACGTGGAGGTCATGCGCTACCGCAACGGCGAGATCATGGCCCGCAAGGAAATGGAAGCCGGCACCATGCCGGACGTGGACTTCGTGGCGGGCGTGCCGGACTCCGGTCTGCCCCACGCCATCGGCTACGCCAACCAGTCCCACAAGCCCTTTGCCCGTCCCTTCGTCAAGTACACCCCCACATGGCCCCGCTCCTTCACCCCCGCCAATCAGGAGATGCGCAATCTGGTGGCGAAGATGAAGCAGATTCCCGTGCCGGAGCTGATTCAGGGCAGGAAGCTGCTGTTCGTGGACGACTCCATCGTCCGGGGCACCCAGCTGCGGGAGACGGTGGACTTCCTGTATGAAAGCGGCGCGAAGGAAGTGCATATGCGCTCCGCCTGTCCGCCCATCATGTACGGCTGCAAATATCTGAATTTCTCCCGCTCCAACTCCGAAATGGAGCTGATCGCCCGGCGGACGGTTCAGAATCTGGAGGGCGACGAGGGGCAGAAGCACTTAGACGAGTACGCCGACGGCAGCACGCAGCGTGGCAAATGTATGCTCAAGGCCATCTGCGAGGAAATGGGCTTCGATTCCCTGGGCTACCAGTCTCTGGACGGCCTGCTGGAGGCCATCGGACTGGACAAAGACAAGGTCTGCACCTACTGCTGGAACGGCAAAGAATAATCAAGATAAATTTCCGGAAAAGGAGTATTATCATGGAACACAACAATTCCCAGTCCGCCAGCTACGCTGCCGCCGGTGTGGACATCACCGCCGGATACAAGGCCGTGGAGCTGATGAAGACCCACATTGCCCGCACCCGCAACTTAGGCTGTCTGGACGACGTGGGCGGCTTCGGCGGCTGCTTCGGCCTGCCCATTGCCGGGATGGAGGAGCCGGTGCTGGTCTCCGGCACCGACGGCTGCGGCACCAAGGTCAAGCTGGCCATCCTCATGGACAAGCACGATACCATCGGCATCGACGCCGTGGCCATGTGCGTCAACGACATCATCTGCGTGGGCGCAAAGCCCCTGTTCTTTCTGGATTACATCGCCTGCGGCAAAAACGTGCCGGAAAAGATTGCCGAAATCGTGGGCGGCGTGGCGGAGGGCTGCGTCCAGTCCGGCGCGGCGCTCATCGGCGGCGAGACCGCAGAGCACCCCGGCCTGATGCCCGTGGAGGACTACGATCTTGCGGGCTTCGCCGTGGGGATTGTGGATAAAAAGAAGATTCTGGACAAGACCAGAATGGCGGAAGGGGACGCGGTCATCGCCCTGGCTTCCTCCGGCATTCACTCCAACGGCTTCAGCCTGATCCGCAAGGTTTTCCACATTGACGAGAACCCCGCCGAAATTTACCGGCCCTGCGATGCCCTGGGCGGGAAGACCATCGCCGAGACTCTGCTGACCCCCACGAAGATCTACGTCAAGTCCGTTCTGGCGCTGCTGGAAACCGTGGACGTCAAGGGTATCAGCCACATCACCGGCGGCGGCTTCTATGAGAATATTCCCCGCTCTATCCCCGACGGCCTGTGCGCGAAGATCGACAGGAGCGCCGTTAAGGTGCTGCCCATCTTCGACCTGATTGCAAAGACCGGCAATATTCCCGAGCGGGACATGTTCAACACCTACAACATGGGCGTGGGCATGACCATTGTCGTTCCCGCCGCCCAGGTGCAGACTGCGCTGGACATCCTCACCGCCCACGGCGAGGACGCCTACGTCATTGGCACCATCACCAAAAACGACGAAGAAAAGGTGATTCTGGAATGACGGCCAAAATCGCAGTTCTGGTCTCCGGCGGCGGCACCAATTTGCAGGCGCTGATCGACGCTCAGCAGCGGGGCGAGCTGGGCGGCGGAGAGATCACCGCCGTGATTTCCTCCAAAGAGGGGGCTTACGCTCTGGAGCGGGCGCGGAAAGCGGGTATCCCCGGCTATGTGCTGCCCCGGAAAAGCTTCAACTCCAACCGCGCCATGACCCTGGCGCTGGTGGAGAAACTGAAAGCGCTGGATATCGACCTGGTGGTTCTGGCGGGCTGCATGGTCATCTTCACCGAAGAACTGGTGCAGGCCTACCCCAACGCCATTATGAACGTCCACCCCGCCCTGATCCCCTCCTTCTGCGGCCAGGGCTTCTATGGGCTTCGCGTCCATGAAGCGGCGCTGGCCTACGGCGTCAAGCTCTCCGGCGCGACTGTGCATTTTGTCAGCGCAGAGTGCGACGGCGGCCCCATTATCGCCCAGAAGGCCGTCCCCGTTCTCCCCGGAGATACCCCCGAGACGCTTCAAAAACGCATTATGGAGCAGGCCGAATGGAAGCTGCTGCCGGAAGCCGTGCGCCTGTTCTGTGAGGGCAGGCTCCGGGTGGAAGGCCGCACCGTTATCATCGAACAGGAGTGAAAACGCTATGAATGTTTACGAAATAAAGTCCATGGCCGAGCGCCTCAGCGGCAACACCTACCCCGGCCGGGGCATTGTGCTGGGGGTCACCCCCGACGGCAAGACCGCCGTGGCCGCCTATTTCATCATGGGACGCAGCGTCAATTCCCGGAACCGGGTCTTCGTTCAGGAGCCGGACGGCATCCGCACGGAAGCCTTTGACCCCAGTCTCATGAAAGACCCCCATCTGATCATCTACCATCCCGTCCGGGAAGCCGGTCAGGGGCTTATCGTCACCAACGGCGACCAGACGGACACTGTCTGGGAGTACCTCGCCAAGGGTGAAAGCTGGGAAGCCGCCCTGCGTACCCGTCAGTTTGAGGACGACGGCCCCAACTGGACGCCCCGCATTTCCGGCCTGCAGGCAGGGAACGGCAGCTATAAGCTGTCCATCCTGAAATCCGCCGACCCGGAGGGCACGGCATGTGCCCGGTCCTTCTATGAATACCCCGCCACCCCCGGTCTGGGGCATTTCCTCCACACCTACGTCTGCGACGGCAATCCCGTAATTCCCACATTTCAGGGAGAGCCGGAACGGGTCAGCATCCCCGCAGACATCGACGATTTCACCCGGGAGCTGTGGGAGAACCTGAACCCCGACAATAAAATTTCCCTGTTTGTGCGCTATACCAACTTGGAAACCCATGAGTACCGGCAGCGAATTCTCAATAAGCACGTAAAGTGACACCGCGTGGAGGGAAGGAACATGAAAGAATTTGAACTGAAATACGGCTGCAACCCCAACCAGAAGCCCGCGAAGATCTACATGGCAGACGGCTCCGAGCTGCCCATCACCATCCTGAACGGCCGCCCCGGCTACATCAATTTTCTGGACGCCCTCAACTCATGGCAGCTTGTGAAGGAACTGAAGGAAGCCACGGGCATGGCCGCCGTGACGTCCTTCAAGCACGTCTCCCCCACCTCCGCCGCCGTGGGAAAGGTGCTGCCGGAGAACCTGAAAAAGGCGTGCTTCGTGGACGACGTTCCCGAGCTGGACGACAGTCCCCTCGCCTGCGCCTACGCCCGGGCAAGAGGCACCGACCGGATGTGCTCCTTCGGCGACTGGGTTGCTCTGTCCGACGTGTGCGACGTGACCACCGCGAAGCTCATCGCCCGGGAGGTCTCCGACGGCGTCATCGCCCCCGGCTACACAGAGGAAGCGCTGGCCATCCTGAAAACCAAGCGCAAGGGCGGCTACAACGTGGTGGCCATCGACCCCGACTACGTTCCCGCCGAGCAGGAGACGAAGCAGGTCTTCGGCATCACCTTCCAGCAGGGGCGGAACAACTTCAAGATCGACGGGCATCTGCTCCGGAACATCGTCACCAAAAACAAAGACCTGCCCGAATCCGCCAAAATCGACCTGATCGTGGCGCTGATCACCCTGAAATACACCCAGTCCAACTCCGTGTGCTTCGCCTATGACGGGCAGGCCGTGGGCGTGGGCGCGGGTCAGCAGTCCCGCATTCACTGCACCCGGCTGGCCGGCTCCAAGGCCGACACCTTCTTCCTGCGCCAGCACCCCAAGACCCTGTCCCTGCCCTTCCGCGCCGACCTCGGCCGCCCCAACCGGGACAACGTGATCGACGGCTACATCAACGGCAACGAGGAGGACGTCTGCGCCGACGGCATCTGGCAGAACTACTTCACCCGTCAGCCCGACCGGCTGACCGAAGAAGACAAGCGGGAATTCCTGTCCAAATTTGACGGCGTTTCCCTCGGTTCCGATGCTTTTTTCCCCTTCCCCGACAACATCAAGCGCGCCAAAGCCTCCGGTGTCAAGTACATCGCCCAGCCCGGCGGCTCCATCCGGGACGATCTGGTCATCGAGGAATGCGATAAGGACGGCATGGTCATGGCCTTCACCGGCATGAGACTGTTCCACCACTAAGGGAGGTTCATCCATGAAACTGTTAGTCGTAGGCGGCGGCGGACGGGAACACGCCATCATCAAAAGCCTGAAAAAGAATCCCGCGGTCACGGAAATTTTCGCTCTCCCCGGCAACGGCGGCATCGCGGCGGACGCAGTGTGCGTCCCCATCGGCGCTACGGAAATTGAGAAGATCGTCGCCTTTGCCCAGGAGCAAAAGGTTGATTACGCCGTGGTCGCGCCCGACGACCCGCTGGTACTGGGCTGCGTGGACGCGCTGGAAGCAGCTAAAATCCCCTGCTTTGGCCCCCGCGCCCGGGCCGCCATCATTGAGGGCAGCAAGGTCTTTTCCAAGAATCTCATGAAAAAGTACGGCATCCCCACCGCCCGGTATGAGGTCTTCGACGACATGGCCGCCGCCCTCGCCTATCTGGACACCGCCCCCATCCCCACCGTCATCAAGGCCGACGGTCTTGCGCTGGGCAAGGGCGTTATCATCGCCCAGACCCGGGACGAGGCCAAGGCCGCCGTCCGGGATATGATGGAAAATCACGTCTTCGGCAAGTCCGGCGACCATGTGGTCATTGAGGAATTTCTCACCGGCCCGGAGGTCTCCGTGCTGGCCTTCACCGACGGCAAGGTGGTCAAGCCCATGGTGTCCTCCATGGATCACAAGCGGGCGGGAGACGGCGACACCGGCCTGAACACCGGCGGCATGGGCACCGTCGCCCCCAACCCCTATTACACCCCGGCCATCGCCGAACGGTGCATGAAGGAAATTTTCCTGCCCACCATCGCTGCCATGAACAGCGAAGACCGCACCTTTCAGGGCTGCCTTTACTTCGGCCTGATGCTCACCCCCGACGGCCCCAAGGTCATCGAGTACAACTGCCGCTTCGGCGACCCGGAGACGCAGGTGGTGCTGCCTCTGCTGGAAAGCGACCTGCTGACCGTCATGCAGGCAACAACCAACGGCACGCTGGCGGACACGGAGGTTTGCTTCTCCGATAAATATGCCTGCTGCGTCATCACCGCCTCCGCCGGGTATCCCGTCAGCTACAAAAAGGGCTTCGAGATCACCATGACCCCGGAAGCCGCCGCCCACACCTATGTGGCAGGCGCGAAGCTGGAAAATGGGAAGCTTCTGACCTCCGGCGGCCGGGTCACCGGCACCACCGCCGTGGCCGGTTCTCTGGCAGACGCCATCCGGGAAGCCTACCGTCTCGCGGACGGCGTGCAGTTTGAAAACGCCTACCGCAGAAGCGACATCGGCCAGCGCGCCCTGCAAGCTGGGAATCACTAAAAATTCTGAATAAATCAGGTCAGGAGGAAATAACCCCATGGTTTATCGGGTATTTGTTGAAAAAAAGAAAGGTCTGGAAAACGAGGCCAAGGGTCTGCTGAATGAGGCTAAGACCCTTCTCGGCATGGAGCGGCTGGAAAACGTCCGGCTGTTCAACCGGTACGACGCGGAAAATATCACGGAAGACCTGTTCCGGTACGCCGTGAAGACAGTCTTCTCCGAGCCGCAGCTGGATACCGCTTCTGCGTCCATTCAGCTTCCCGGCGCTTACGTCTTCGCCGTGGAGGCGCTGCCCGGCCAGTTTGACCAGCGGGCGGATTCCGCCGCCCAGTGCATCCAGATCATCTCTCAGGGCGAGCGTCCCCTCATCCGCACCGCCAAGGTCTACGCTCTGTACGGCGCGCTGACGGAGGAGGACATCCGGGAATTCAAAAAATACGTCATTAACCCGGTGGAATGCCGGGAGGCGTCTCTGGACGTGCCGGAGACCCTCGCCATCCGCTATGACATCCCCACGGAGGTGGCGACCCTGACCGGCTTCACGAAACTTAGCCGTGACGAGCTGGCGGACTTTATCGCGAACTATGGCCTTGCCATGGACTTGGACGATATCGCCTTCTGCCAGTCCTATTTCCAGAAGGAAGACCGCGACCCCACCATCACGGAAATCCGCATGATTGACACCTACTGGTCCGATCACTGCCGCCACACCACCTTCGGCACCATTCTCGACCATGTGACCTTCGAGGACGCCCTGCTGCAAAAGACCTACGAGGACTATCTGGCAACCCGGAATGCCCTTGGCCGCAGCGAGAAGCCCATCTGCCTGATGGACCTCGCGACCATCGCCGTCAAGCACCTGAAGGCCGCGGGCAAGCTCCCTAAGCTGGACGAGAGTGAGGAGATCAACGCCTGCACGGTGAAGATGGACGTCACCGTGGACGGCGTCACCGAGCCGTGGCTGCTGCTCTTTAAGAACGAGACCCACAATCACCCCACGGAGATCGAGCCCTTCGGCGGCGCGGCTACCTGCATCGGCGGCGCCATCCGTGACCCCCTGTCCGGGCGGAGCTACGTCTACGGCGCCATGCGCGTCACCGGCGCGGCCGACCCTCTGACCCCCGTGTCCGAGACCATCCCCGGCAAGCTGCCCCAGCGGAAGATCGTCACCACCGCCGCCGCTGGCTACTCCTCCTACGGCAACCAGATCGGCCTTGCCACCGGCATTGTGGATGAGATTTACCATCCCGGCTACGCCGCCAAGCGCATGGAGATCGGCGCGGTCATCGCCGCCGCCCCCGCGGAAAATGTCCGCCGGGAGCGCCCCGACCCCGGCGACGTGGTCATCCTGCTGGGCGGCAACACCGGCCGGGACGGCATCGGCGGCGCGACAGGTTCCTCCAAGGCCCACACCCAGCAGTCGGTAGAAACCTGCGGCTCCGAGGTGCAGAAGGGCAACGCCCCCGAGGAGCGGAAGCTCCAGCGCCTGTTCCGCAATGGCGAAGCCTCCCGTCTCATCAAGCGCTGCAACGACTTTGGCGCGGGCGGCGTGTCCGTGGCCATCGGCGAGCTGGCCGACGGTCTGGAAATTGACCTGAACGCCGTTCCCAAGAAATATGACGGCCTGGACGGCACCGAGCTGGCCATCTCCGAATCTCAGGAGCGGATGGCCGTGGTCGTGGAAGCGAAGGACGCGGCGCGGTTCCTCGAACTGGCCGCCACGGAGAACCTGAACGCCGTCCCTGTGGCCGTGGTCACGGAAAGCCCCCGTCTGGTGATGAACTGGAACGGCAAAAAGATCTGCGACATCAGCCGGGAATTCCTGAACTCCAACGGCGCGGCCAAGCACATGGACGCCGCCGCCGAGAAGGCGCAGAGCTACGGCAAGACCGTGACCGGCAGCTTCGCCGAGAACTTCCTCGCCGTGGCTTCCGACCTGAATACCTGCTCCAAGCGGGGGTTGTCCGAGCGGTTCGACTCCACCATCGGCGCGGGCACCGTGCTGATGCCCTTCGGCGGAAAATATCAGCTCACCCCTATTCAGGCCATGGTGCAGAAAATCTCCGTGGAGAAGAAGCACACCGACGACTGCTCCTTCATGGCCTTCGGCTATAACCCCTTCATCACCTCCGCTTCTCCCTATCACGGCGCGTATCTGGCCGTGGTGGAGTCCGTGTGTAAGCTGATCGCCTCCGGCGCGTCCTTCGAGGACACCTACCTGACCTTCCAGGAGTATTTTGAGCGCCTCGGCAAGGACCCCAAGCGCTGGGGCAAGCCCCTTGCCGCACTGCTGGGCGCGTTCCGGGCGCAGATGGAGCTGGGCATCGGCGCCATCGGCGGCAAGGACTCCATGTCCGGTTCCTTCGAGAAGCTGGATGTTCCGCCCACACTGGTCTCCTTCGCCGTCACCACCGGCAAGACCGGCGAAGTCGTCTCCCCCGAATTCAAGGCCGCGGGTCACAAGGTCTGCCTGCTGACCCCCGCCTACGACGAAAACGGCCTGCCCGAAACCGCTTCCCTGCTGGAAACCTTCGATACCGTCACCGAACTCCTTCGCAGCGGCAAGGCCGTGGCCGCCTACACCCCCGGCATGGGCGGCGTCGCGGAGGCCGTGATGAAGATGGGCTTCGGCAACGGCTTGGGCTTCGCCTTTGACGACGCGCTGACCCTTGACGAGCTGTTCGGCTACGCCTATGGCAGCTTCGTGCTGGAAATGGCGGACGGCATCGTGGGCAAGGTTCTGGGCGTCACCACCGCCGACGGCAGCTTCTCCTATCACGGAGAAGCCCTGTCCCAGACTCAGGTTCTCGGCGCCTACGAAGACAAGCTGGAATCCGTCTACGCCTGCAACATCCCCACCCCGGCGCAGAGCATGGAGACCTTCTCCTATGAGGCCACCCAGCGGAAAGCCCCCGCCGTCAAGGTTGCCAAGCCCAAGGTGCTGATCCCCGCCTTCCCCGGCACCAACTGCGAATACGACTCCGCCAAGGCCGTCCGGGACGCGGGGGCGGAGCCGGAGATCATCGTCATCAACAACCTGAGCGCCGACGGCATTGCCCGCAGCGTGGAGCGCTTTGCGAGCGAACTGAAAACCGCCCAGATGGTGTTCATCCCCGGTGGCTTCTCCGGCGGCGACGAGCCGGACGGCTCCGGCAAGTTCATCACCGCATTCTTCCGCAACGCCGCCGTCAAGGAGGGCGTCACCGCCCTTCTGGAGCAGCGGGACGGTTTGATGTGCGGCATCTGCAACGGTTTTCAGGCGCTCATCAAGCTGGGTCTGGTGCCCTACGGCAAAATCATCGACACCGACGAGACCTGCCCCACCCTGACCTTCAACAACATTTCCCGCCACCAGAGCCGCATCGTCCGCACCCGGGTCGCCTCCAACAAATCCCCGTGGCTGGCGCTGACCAACGTGGGCGACGTGTACAACGTCCCTATCTCCCACGGCGAGGGCAAGTTCCTTGCCTCCGAGGAACTGATTCGCCAGTTGGCGGCCAATGGCCAGATCGCCACCCAGTACGTTGATCTGGACGGCAATGCCACCGCCGACGTCCATTTCAATCCCAACGGCTCTCTGTACGCCATCGAGGGCATCACGTCCCCCGACGGCCGGGTCTTCGGCAAAATGGGCCACAGCGAGCGCATCGGCTCCGGCCTGTACAAGAACGTCCCCGGCGAGTACAACATCCGCATGTTTGAAGCGGCGGTCAAATACTTCAGATAACTCCCTTCCTCTAAAAAAGGCGCTGTCTCACAGCTTGGTGAGACAGCGCCTTCTTCATTCTATTTGATTTTCTGAGGTTGGTCACTTAATCCAACCAAATAATCCGCGGTCAGGTTGTAAAATTGACATAGCTTGACCAAATCATCAATTTTCAGCTCCGCCCGTCCGGCTTCAATGTGGTTGTATCCCTGCTGGGATTTGTTCAGAATTTTCCCGACCTCCGCCTGAGTGAGATCCCTGTCCTCCCGGACACCCCGCAGCCTTGCTCTGTAATCTGTCATACGTCAACCCGTTTCCTATTTTTCGATGACATATTACCATACTCATAATTTGAGTATTGACTTTTACTCAAAGATTGAGTATTCTATACCCAAACATGGCGAAAATCCCTTCTCTGACGACTTATATCCACATCTGGAGCAGCTTTTATGAGTATCCGTTCAACCTTAAAACCGCCTCATTTAGCAGCCGCTGCCGCATTTGGGAGCGGCTTACTTGTGCATCTGTTCGGGCTTGTCAATGTCCTTCATAATTATGACGACATTGCCCAGCAGCCCCGGGGCTACGGAACCGGCGTCACCTCCGGACGGTGGCTGCTGTCCATTATGGGTGATTTCTGCGACGCAATCGGCGGAAATTTCAACCTTCCCACGGTCAACGGGCTGCTGTTTTTATTGCTGATCGCGGTTTCCGCCGGACTGCTTGTGTCCGTTTTTCGGATCCGGAACCGGGCTTCAGCAGCACTGATGGGCGTTTTGTTCGCCGTGTTTCCCTCTGCCTTTTCTACACTGGCATTCCGCTACACCGCCGTCTACTATGGCGTTGCCATTCTTTTGTCTGTCGCTGCTGTTTGGCTGTTTCAGCGCTGTTCCTGGGGTTTCTTTTTGTCCGCCCTCTGCATTGCCTGCTCTTTGGGTATCTATCAGGCTTATGTTCCCATTACCATCGGCATGTTCGTCTTGATGCTCCTTCAGGAGTCTCTGTCCGACGATGCGGACTTCCGGAAGCTTCTGCGCCGGAGTCTGGCTTGCTGCGGGGTTCTTTTGCTCGGTTTGCTTCTGTATTACGTTTTTCTGAAGCTCACGCTTTGCTTGTATGGGACGCAGCTGAGTGACTATCAGGGTGTCAGCAGCATGGGGAAGCTATCCCTTTCCGGCATTCCCGGGCTGATTTATGAAGCATTTTATTCCGCTTGCATGCTCCCCGTAAAGGACTATTGCGGACTGGCCGCCATGAAGCTCATAAAGGCGGCTTATCTGCTCATTGGACTTTTCTCCGGGGTTCTCCTTGTATTTCTGCTGATAAAACGGGTGCGGAAGCCCTCTATACGGCTGTTTTCCCTCCTGCTCTGCGCCGTGTTTCCCGTTGCCGTGAATTTCGTCGTTATCATGTGTCCGGACAGCTGGATTTACACGCTGATGGTGTATTCCCTTGTCCTGATCTCCTATGTCCCTTTGATTCTGCTGAATCAGCTGACCGAGGACGACAGGAAACGCCTGTGGCTGGGCATCGTGAAAAAGGGCGTCGCCATTATGCTGTCCGTGCTTGCCCTTTGCTACGCCTATCAGACCAATGTGAATTATACCGCGCTGTACTACGCCAACCGCCAGGTGGAAAATTATTTCAGCTCCATCGTCACCCAAGTGCGGATGGCCGACGGCTTCACGCCGGATATGGAGTGGGCATTGATTGGGGACATTGAAGATCCCCTCCTTGGCTGCTACTGGGAGTATGAGATGACCTATGGCGGCGTCGAATTTACCCAATGGCTACTGAACCGCTACAGCTGGTGGGACTGGATCCATAATTACTATGGCTACGCAATTCCCACTGCCAGCGATGAAAAGATCCGCGTTCTCGCCCAGAGCGACGCGGTACGCGCTATGCCTTGTTGGCCGGCAGAGGGGTCGATACAAGTGGTCGGCGACACTGTGGTCATTAAGTGCCAGGAACTGCCTTAGGCGCTCATGACCTGTCGCGCGCCGTCTGCCTGCGGATGATTTCAATACAAAAGCGCTCCGATTATCCGGAATTTCGGGATAATCGGAGCGCTTTTTTGCGAAAAGTGCGGCATGGAAACCCATGCCGCACTCAGCTGCAATATACCGTTTTATACGAGTTTTTAACAAAACGCTTAAAAGCGTTTTATTAGGCCGCAGGATTGCGGCCAGCGGCCACTGCCGCTAAAAAACGAAGTCAATACATTTCTTACCGCCGCCCAGGCGGTTTTATTAAGAAATAGTATTATCTCACGTACTCGATCACCACGCGGCGGTTGGGTTCTACGCCGGTGGAGTGGGTGGTGATGTTCTCCATGTCCTGAAGAGCCGCGTGGATCACGTGGCGCTCGTAGGCGTTCATGGGCTCCAGAGTGGTGCGGCGGCGGGCTTTCAGCACCTGCTGCGCCTTCTTCCGGGCGTAGCGGCGCAGACTCTCCTCCCGCTTCTCCCGGTAGCACTCCGCATCCACATTGACGCGGATGTGGCCTTCCACATCCCGGTTGACGGTGTAGTTGGTCAGATGCTGAATGGCGTCCAGCGTGTCGCCCCGGCGGCCGATCAGGTAACCCAGATCGTCGCCCACCAGATCAACCTTATACGTATTGCCCTCGTCCTTCCAGCAGTGGGGAATGGCGTTGGAATCCATGTGTTCCAGCAGGCCCTTGATGAAGACTTCGATCTTCTCCTCTACGGAACCGGGTTCGGCGGGAGTGTAGGTCTTGGGAGCGGCAGGCGCCTTGGGCTTCTCCGGACGGGGGGGCTTGGGAGGACGGGGCTTGTCCTGCCTGGGCGGCTCAGGGCGCTTTGCAGGTGCGGGCGTGGGAACGGGCTGGGGGGCCGGCTTCGGCGGCTCGGCCTTGGGCGGCTGAGGGGCTTCCGGCTTCTTCACCGGGGCGGCAGGGGCCTTGGGCTTGGAGCGGGAGGCGCTTCCCAGAGCGCTCTTGGGCTTTTCTTCCTTCTCCGGCACGGGATCGGGGACTTCGTAAGTCACCTGCACCTTGGCGCTCTGGGCACCGAAGCCCAGAAAACCGGACTTGGCCTGCTGCAGCACCGTGACGGACACGCTGTCACGATCCAGCCCCAGCTGGCTCAGCGCGGATTCAATGGCAAGATCGATGGTCTTGCCGGAAGTGATAATCGACTTTTCCATGGTTTATTCCTCCATAGACTTGGGCGCGTAGCGGTCGGGGTCATAGTTGCGGCCCTTGCAGAAGGGACGGTCGGAGACGCCGGACAGAGGCGCGTTTTCTTCCCTTGCGGCTTCCTCCACAATGCCCTTCCGGGAGGCGTACTCCTTGGCAGCCGCGGCCTTGGCGGCCTGCTCCTGATCCCGCTGCTGCTTTTCCAGCTTCTTCTTGCTGGTGTTGGCGGTGATGCCGTCGGGATTGGAGGCACGGCGCTCGGCGCGGACGCGCTCCTTCTCGGCTTCGATGCGCTCCTGCTCCAGCGCCTTTTGCAGGCGCACGGCATCCTCCGCGTCATAGATCTTGCGGTAGTGGCTGGTCATAATGGGGTCGGAGATCATTCTCACCACGCCGCCGATGAACCAGTACAGGGACAGTCCGGCGGAAACGGTGAAGCCGATCCACAGAGACATCAGGGGCATCATCCACATCATGACCTTCATGGACTGGTTCTGCTGGGAATTCTTGGCAGTCTCCTTGTCCTGAACGCCCTTCTCGTCGGTGATGACGGAGTCGTTGGTCTTCTGGCTGATGACCATCTGCAGCAGCTGACAGGCGGCAGAGGTCAGGGCGATGAGGAACGCACCGATGTGCGCCCAGTCCCACACCCAGCTGGCGGAGAAGACATTGAACTGGGGCACAGCGCCCAGGTTAATGCCCAGAAAATCGAAATTGATACCGGCGAGAACGACCTCGCTGATGTCGGGGATGGCGGCGCGCAGTTCAGCCGCATACTGGGGGATCAGCTGCGCGGCGACGACCTGCTCGTAGGCAGCATTGGAAGTGAACATATCCGGCGCAGCCGTCTTAATGACCTCCACGATCTGCTTCGCCGTGTCGGCGGACTGCATCAGGATGTAGGTGATGGGCTGGCGGATAACGGCGAACAGGGGAAACAGAATCAGAATCGGAATGAAGCTCCACAGGCAGCCGCCGCCCATGGAAACGCCCTCGGATTTCTGAAGTTCCTGAATGGCCTGATTCTGACGCTGGGGGTCATCCGCGTATTTCTGCTGGATGGCCTGCATCTTGGGCGTCAGACGGGACATCTTCATCATGCTCTTCTTGGACTTCGCGTTCAGGGGCAGCAGGATCAGCTGCACGATGACGGCGAACAGGATCATGGCGACGCCGTAGTTGTGGGTCGTTTCATACAGGACTGACAGCAGCCACCCAAACGGCACGGTTATGATGTCCGATAATTGGAATGCGAGAAACATTGCCTTTCCTCCTTAGAGATATGGTCATGGTACCGGGTCGTAGATATCCCCGCGGTAGAAGGGATTACACCGCAAAAACCGCTTCAGGGCAAGCCAGCCGCCCTTGAGGATACCGTACTTGCTGATGGCTTCGTAGGCATAAGCGGAACAGGTGGGGCGAAACCGGCACCGTGCCGGAAACGCCGGAGAGATCCAGCGCTGATAAAACCGAATGAGAGCAAGAAACATCTTCTTCATAACCGCAGCTTAAGTCTCTACTTTCTTCAGAAGCCCTGCTTTTTTCGCAAGGGTGAGATAGCTTGCCGTCAGCTTCTCAAAGGGAGCCTCCACGGCCTTCGTCCTTGCCACCACCACGATGTCCCAGCCGGGCTGGAACTTTTCCTCGTTCAGGCGGTAGACCTCCCGGATGCGGCGGCGGGTGCGGTTGCGCACGTGGGCTTTGCCCAGCTTTTTGCTGACGGTGACGCCCACCCGGTTTCCGTCCGTGCGGTTCTTTCTGGCGTAAAGCACCAGAAGGCCGTCGGCAACGCCGGAGGTGCGATACAGGCGCCTGAAAATATGGTTGAGCTTCAGGCTGGTTGAATACTTCATACTGTTTCCTCGCTAAAAAGGGAGCGGGGCGAACGTTCCATTCACCCCGCTGTAGCTCCCGTTTCGCTCTTAAGCGCTTTTTCCGCTCTAGGGTGTATCTGAAAACTGGCGAAATGACTGGCAGCGAGGGATTTTTGTCCTGAGCAAGCCATTTTTCCACAGGAATACTTGTTGTATTTCAAGGGAAAATGGCGCGGCGCAGGGCAAAAAGACCCGCTGATTGGGCATTTTGACAGTTTTCAGATGCACCCTAGTAACCCACGGACATACGCATCAGGCGGACAGAACCTTGCGGCCCTTCGCACGACGGCGGGCCAGAACCTTGCGGCCGTTGGAAGTAGCCATTCTCTGGCGGAAACCGTGAACCATGGAACGGTGACGCTTGCTGGGCTGGTAGGTACGCTTCATCTAAGATACACCTCCTGTCAAAATACAATATGCTCAACAGCCTTTCGGCCGCAGCAACACAAATTTAGACCGATACTACGGTCATACCCGCTTATTATAACCGAAGAACGCGGTTTGGTCAATCTTTTTTTCGTTCTTCCGTCAGTCAATTTTCAAATTCGGGCCGGAAAAGGTTTCATCCAGCTTGGAAAGGACGCGATTGTATTCTTCCGTCCCCGGCTCGTAGGGGGTGGGCTGGAAATTATTCCGTCCGGCGACGGAGCTGACGCTGGCGGGTACGATGGTCAGTTGTCCCAATCTGACCGTTCCCTCCGCGTCCCGGATGACCTCCTGCTGCACCAGCGCCGTGTCATAGTCTTTGGGAGCGCCGTTTCCGCCGAAGCTGAAATTCCCCAGAGAGTAGAAAATGATACCGCCGCCGTATTCCTCAATGGGCTGCAAAACATGGGGATGGGAACCGAACACGATGTCCGCACCGGCGTCAATGGCGGCGTGACCCACCTGCTTCTGTTCTTCGGTGGGGTGGTATGTACCCTCCACGCCCCAGTGGGGGGCGAAGATGATTAAGTCCACCCCCTGCTCCCGCAGGGCAGCAATCTTTGCGGTCATGTCCTCCACATCCAGCTTGTAGTACACGGCGGCATACAGCCCGATGGTCAGGCCGCTGCCCGTGGTGACCACGGCGGTGCTGTCCCGCTCCACGTAGGGGACGCCCGCCTGTTCCAGCGCCGCCAGCGTGGACGCGTAGCCGTTTGCGCCGTAGTCCATGGAATGGTTGTTGGCCACAGTCACGGCCTCAATGGAATTCTCCGTCAGGCAGTTTACGTAAGCCGTGGGGCCATGGAACACATGCTTCTTCTGCATGGGGTTACCCTCGTCGCACAGGGGGCCTTCCAGATTCACCATGGAGAACTCGTCGCCCGCGAAATAGTCGATCACGTTGGCGAAGGGATAGGCGTAGTCATCGCCCACGGTCTTGATAAAGCCGGATTCCGCGTAATAGTTGGTCGGGTTGCTGCCGAAGGTGCAGTCCCCCGCGAAGGTCAGAAGAAAGTGTTCCTCCGCGGGCTGCGTTTCCGTGGGAAGGGTCTCTGGCTGAGACGTTTGGGTCGGTTGCGTCGCAGCGGCCTGCGTTTCCGGCAATGTGGGCGCAGTGGTTTCAGGCGCGGCGTGGCCGCAGCCCGTCAGCAGCAGCGCCAGCAGAACGCAGACCGGTAAAAATCGGATCTTCACCGGATTCAGGCGTTGTCCTGAGCGCGCTTCTTCATCAGATTGCGCATACGGGCTGCGTGATCCAGCTCCCGCTTGCGGATGCGCAGACTCTTGGGCGTGCATTCCAGCAGCTCGTCGTCCGCCAGAAATTCCAGGCACTGCTCCAGAGAGAGGATGCGGGGAGGCGTCAGCCGGAGGGCTTCGTCAGAACCGGCAGCACGCATATTGGTCAGCTGCTTCTTCTTGCAGACGTTCACGGTCATATCCTCGTTGCGGCTGCAAACGCCCACGACCATACCGGCGTAAACCGGCGTGCCGGGGCCGATGAACAGCGCGCCCCGCTCCTGCGCCGCCGCGAGACCATAGGCCACGGCTTCGCCGGTCTCAAAGGCGACAAGGGAACCCACCTGCCGCCGCTCGATCTCGCCCTTCATGGGAGCGTAGGAATCCAGCACGGAGGACATGACGCCCTCGCCACGGGTATCGGTGAGGAATTCGTTACGGTAGCCGAACAGGCCGCGGGAAGGAACCAGAAATTCCAGACGGTAGCGGCTGCCCATGGGGGTCATGCCCAGCAAATCGCCCTTCCGCTTGCCCATTTTCTCAATGACGGAACCCATGCACTCCTCCGGCACGTCGGCGACCATCCGCTCGATGGGCTCGCAGACCTTGCCGTCGATGACCTTGGTCAGCACGCGGGGGGTGGACACGGAGAACTCGTAGCCCTCCCGGCGCATGGTCTCCATGAGGATGGACAGGTGCATTTCGCCCCGTCCGGCCACGTTGAAGGAATCCGTTCCCTGCTCGGTGACGTGGAGGGAAACGTCCTTGAGAAGCTCCTTTTCCAGCCGGTCGCGGAGGTTCCGGGAGGTGACGAACTTGCCCTCCTTGCCCGCGAAGGGGGAATCGTTGACGGCGAAGGTCATTTCGATGGTGGGGTCGGAAATTTTCACGAAGGGCAGCGGCTCCACGCACTCCGGGGCGCACAGGGTGCGGCCGATGGTGATATCTGCCATACCGGACAGCGCCACGATCTCGCCGGCGTGAGCCTCCTGGACGGGGTTCTTGCTCAGGCCGTCGAACTCATACAGCGCCACGACCTTGCCCTTGGTTTTCACGTTCGCGTCATGGAAGTCGCAGATGGTGACCTCCTGATTGACCTTGATGGTGCCCCGCTCCACACGGCCGACGGCGATACGGCCGACGTAGTCGTTATAGTCGATGGAGGAGACCAGCAGCTGCAGCGGCGCGGTGTCGTCGCCCTCGGGGGCAGGAATATAGTTGACGATGGTCTCGAACAGGGGGGTCAGGTCGGTGCCTGCCTCGTCGGGACTGTAGGAAGCCGTACCCTGACGGCCGGAGCAGAACACGGTGGGGCTGTTGAACTGCTCGTCGGTGGCGTTCAGATCCAGCAGCAGCTCCAGCACTTCGTCCATGACCTCATGCACCCGGGCGTCGGGCTTGTCGATCTTGTTCACGGCCACGATGACCTTGTGACCCAGCTCCAGTGCCTTCTGCAAGACGAAGCGGGTCTGGGGCATGGGGCCTTCGGCGGCGTCCACCAGCAGAATGACGCCGTTGACCATTTTCAGAATGCGCTCCACCTCGCCGCTGAAATCGGCGTGACCCGGGGTGTCCACGATGTTGATCTTGTAGTCCTTATAATGCACGGAAGTGTTCTTTGCCAGAATGGTGATGCCGCGCTCCCGCTCCAGATCGCCGGAGTCCATGACCCGTTCCACAGTGGCCTGATTTTCCCGGTAAATGCCGCCCTGCTTGAGCATTTCGTCCACCAGCGTGGTCTTGCCATGGTCGACGTGGGCGATGATGGCAATGTTGCGAATTTTATCCTGAGGTACCATGAAAAAGTCTCCTTTTGAAACCGAATTACACAAAATATCGACTATAGAGTATAGCACATTGACGAAATAAATGCAATATTTTTGTTGGATATTCCGAACAAAAATAAAGAAAACGGGGAAAAGCGCCGCGGCAATGCCGCGGCGCCGGGAAAATCAGGATTTATTCCGCTCTTGTGCCGAAGTTGACGGAGGTATCGCCCTGCTCGTTGGTGCCGAACTCGTAGTCCTTGCCGGGGAGTACGGCGTTCATCAGGATGCCCACCAGAGCGGCCACGGCCAGACCGGACAGGCTGATGGTCACGCCGCCGACGGGAATGACGATGGCGCCGTTGTAGGTCACGCCCACGGCCAGACCCATGATCATGGCGGCGACCAGAACATTGCGGCTCTTGGTGAAGTCCACGTTGTTCTCAACCACGTTCCGCACGCCTACGGCGGAGATCATACCGTACAGCACCAGACTCACGCCGCCCATGGTAGCGGCAGGCATGGCAACGATCAGCGCGGCAAACTTGGGGCAGAAGGAGAGGATGATGGCAAACAGCGCGGCCAGACGGATGACCTTGGGGTCATAGACCTTGGACAGCGCCAGAACGCCGGTGTTCTCGCCGTAGGTGGTGTTGGCCGGTGCGCCGAAGAGGGCGGCCACGGTGGTGGCCAGGCCGTCGCCCACCAGGGTGCGGTGCAGGCCGGGGTCAGCCACGTAATTCTTTTCCACGGTGGAGGAAATGGCGCAGATGTCGCCGATGTGCTCCACGACAGTCGCCAGAGAGATGGGAGCGATGGTGATAATGGCGGTCAGCAGCATACCGCTGTCAAAATCCTTGCCGAAGATGGAGAAGGCGGTGTTGCCCCAGATCACGGGCAGACCGACCCAGTCGGCCTCGGCCACGGTCTTGGCGACGTTAGCCCGGGCGGCGGGGTCAACGATCATGGCGAACAGGTAGGAGCCGAGAACGCCCAGCAGAATGGGAACGATCTTCACCATGCCCTTGCCCCAGATGTTGCAGACCACAACGACCAGGATCGCAACCAGGGCGACCCACCAGTTGCCGCGGCAGTTATTGATGGCGGAACCGGCCAGAGACAGGCCGATGCAGATGATGATGGGGCCGGTGACGATGGGCGGGAAGAAGCGCATGACCTTCTTCGCGCCGAAGAGCTTGAAGAAGAGCGCCAGAACCAGATATACAAGACCCGCCACGGCGACGCCGAAGCAGGAGTAGGTCAGCGGAATGTCCTGTCCGGAAGCGGTGACCAGACCGTAAGCACCCAGAAACGCGAAGGAGGAGCCGAGGAATGCGGGAACCTTCCGCCCGGTGATGAGGTGGAACAGCAGCGTGCCGAGACCGGCAAAGAGCAGGGTAGTGGATACGTTCAGTCCGGTGATTGCGGGAACCAGAACCGTCGCACCGAACATCGCGAACAGGTGCTGCAGGCCCAGAACCAGCATTTTGGGGGTACCCAGAGTACTTGCGTCATAAACCGCGTCGGTATTCTTTTCGGGAGTAGCCATAAAAATCATCCTTTCTGTTTTTGCAAATCTACGTGTTTTCATGAAAAAAGAGGCCCTAGGGCTGACCTAAGACCTCCTTTTCACACACTTCTGTGACAGTATACATCTTTTTTCCCGATATTGCAAGGAAATATGCCAGATCCCACCGCCAAAATATGAACGATTTGTAAAGCGGTTTTTGTGGATTCTGCCATTGGGGGGCAAAACCGGCAGCGCCGTCAGGCGATGCCTTCCTGATTAAAATTAAGATTTTAATCAGGAAATAGTATTAATCAGGAAATAGTATCAGTGTATCAGGAAGCCCCGCGGAGTTCGCCGCTCGCAAACGGCAAAACAACATCCGGCTGCCGCACGACAGCCGGATGTTATGCTTATTTTGTATCCCGCGGGGGATTTTTCGGCTTTCCCGCTTTGTGTCGGTACTCGCCCTTGGCGTCGAAATTCGCCATGGCGATCAGGTTGATGGCGATGGTGCCGATCAGCAGAAGGACTGCTTCCCATATCAGACAGTTTACCGCGCTCCACACCATGTCCATCGAATCCATACTGCCGTAACCGGCGGTGACGATGGCCATGATAACGGTGAGGATCAGCCCCAGCCCACCGAGGATCATCCCCGCGATCCGCTGGGTGAACCGCCATGCGCGGACGCTGCCCATGCCGAAATAGCAGCGGTAGCCGAAGTAGTAGTTGGCCTCCTTCGGCGCGAGAAACAGATACGCCAGTCCAAGGATCAGCGCGATGACCGGGCCGATCATCACGGCGACGCGGCACACGCCCACCAGACTGCCGAAAACCTTGCTCAGGTCGGGAAGCAGCGAGGCAGGGTCAAAGCCGTCCATCACGCTTTTGATGGAGGCAATGTCCAGCGAGCCTTCCGTGGCGGCGGTGATTTCAGTTGGGATCGTGCTCATTATTTTTCCTCCAGGAATTTGCTGATCTCCCGCATAAAGCTGCCCGCATCCTGGAACCGGTGGTAGATGGAGGCAAAGCGGATGTAGGCCACCTCGTCCAGAGGCTTCAGACGCTCCATGACCATCTCGCCGATCTTGTCGGTGCTGATCTCCCGCTCCAGCGTGTTCTGGATGGTCTGCTCGATCTCGGTGGTGATGCGGTCGAGGTCAGTGACGTCCACTTTCCGCTTGTCAAAGGCGCGGATCATGGAATTGAGAATTTTGTTGCGGTCAAAGTTCTGGCGGGAGCCGTCCCGCTTCACAACGATGATGGGCAGGCTTTCCACGATCTCATAGGTGGTGAACCGGCGCTGGCAGCCCATACACTCCCGGCGGCGGCGGATGCTCAGGCCGTCCTCCGAGTGGCGGGAATCGACGACCTTGCTTTCCTGATCGCCGCAAAACGGACATTTCATGGGAAAAACACTCCCTTCCCCAATACTATTCCTGACATTATAGCAGATGTTGGCAGAACTGTCCAGTTTTTTTTCACCGGCGGGGTTCGACGGGATTCGCTGTTGCCTTTTGCGCCGATTTCGGTTAAAATGGGGACACTACATCTACCTGAAAAGGAGAACCTTATGTCTAAAAAGCTGCTGTTTGCCCTGTGGGGCGGTCTGTTTATTTTGTGCGCGGGGCTGGGATTTATCCCCGGCTTTTCTCAGAATGTCAGCGCGGGAGCGCAGGCTGTGCTGACGGTGCTGGCTGTGGCATTTTTCGCGCCGCCCGCGTGCCTGATTTACGGCGCGAAAAAGGAGAAAGACGCACGCACACTGAAGCTGGTGCGCGGCATTTCGCTGCTGTCGCTGGGGCTGACGCTGCTGGCACTGGTGCTGAACGTGCTGTCCGCCATGGGGACGGTGACCATGGGAAACGTGTTGTTCGCCGTGCTGATCGTGGTGTCCAGCCCCATGGTCTGCAGCGGCTATTGGGCGCTGAGCCTGTTCCTGTGGGCGTGTCTTCTGATCGTCAGCCACTCGCTGCTGAGGAAGAATTTTAACTGAATCTTTACTACATCTTGTGTATATAAGCGGAAGAAAACCACTACCTGTAGTGCATTAACTCAAAAGAGGTAAAACGTCGAAAAATGGCTGTGCTATATTCCCAAACGGATAAGGGAACCTCTGATACAAACGGCAGATCGTTGACAGCTGGTTGAATACTATCCGCAGCCAAGCCGGCGATGATTTTTCGGGGGTTCCGGGAGGAAACTCTGAAAAAAGTCGGGAGGGTTTGGTATGATAAGAAGGTTGGTAGCCAGAGGGTTGCTGTCAGTTGTATTGGCGGCAGCTCTTTTTTCGTTGTTCCGGCTTCCCGCCGGAGCGGCGACGGTGTATCAGGAGATCACCGGCATGGAGGAACTGACCAGCGGGCAATACGTGCTGGTGACGCCCCTTGGCGACGCGCCGGGTATCCTGCTGGGAGAAGATTTTGTGATTTCCGCCACGAAACCCACCTTCACCGGCGACACGGTTGCCGCCGGTGCGGAATGGAACCTGACGGTGACGGAGAACAGGGTCATCCTGACGGACGCTCACGGCGTGTCCGCCGCACCCCTGGAAGGCGACAGAAACGGCATCGCCGCCGGGACGTATGAATGGCAGGTTCTCTGGGATGGCAAATATTTTTCCTTTCACGGCTGCAACGGAAGCGAGCCGGTGACGCTGGTCTCCGATACGCTTCTTGAGAAGAACTTCCTTGCATGCAGGGACGCCGATATTAAGGAAACACCGGACTCCTACGTCAGCATCTTTACGCTGTACCGGCGCATGGAGGTGCAGGACGACCCGGAGCCGGAGGAGCCGGGAGAAGTGGTGGAAACGTCGCCCAGTGTGACCGTTTTGCCCGAGGGCGGCACAATCCGCGCCGGGGAGGAAATTACCCTGACCTGCGAGGACGAAAGCGCCGACATTTATTACGCAGTCTCCGCCGACGGGGTGAATTACCAGCCCGATGCGCTGTATGCCGGGCCAATTTGCTTTGAAAAGGACTTCGGAACGGCGTATCTCAAGACATATTCCATCGCCGGGGGCTGCGAACCCGGGGAAGTGACCCAGGTCATTTTCACGGAAGAATTTGACCTTGACTGGAATCTGTACTTCGGTCAGCTCCACGCCCACACCGATATTTCCAACGGCGCCGGGAGCGTGGAGGAAGCGTTCCAATATGCGTCGCAGGTGGATGGTCTGGACTTTTTCGCCGTGACCGACCACAGCGATTCCTTTGACAACGCTGATATGGGCGCCATCGACGCGGATGGTGCGGACATCAGCGCTGACTGGGCGGCTGGGAAGCAGGCGGCCGCTTCCGTGACCAACGGGGATTTTGTGGGGCTTTTCGGCTTTGAGATGACATGGCCTGAAGATAAGCAGCTGGGGCATATCTCCACCTTCAATACCCCCGGCTGGCAGACCAGAGATCAGGAAGCGTTTACCAACGTCACCGCAGCGCTGGAAAATTACTATAAGGTGCTGACCGCCGTCCCCGGTTCCGTCAGCCAGTTCAACCACCCGGACGACATTCACGGGGATTTTGAGCGGTTCGACCACTACAGCCCCCGATATGACGCGGTAGTCTCCCTGCTGGAGGTGGCCGGGGAGGACGGCGTGGTGGACTGCGAGTATTATGATCTGGCGCTGGACAAGGGCTGGCACGTCGCGCCCACCAACAACCAGAATAACCACAACGGGCAGTGGGGCGATGCCAGCGACGCGCGGACTGTGGTACTGGCGAAAAGTCTGACGGAGGAAGCGCTGTACGCTGCCATGAAAGACCGCCGGGTCTATGCCACCCAGGACAGCGATCTTGCTATTTTCTACGAGCTGAACGGTACGGTCATGGGCAGCATCCTCCCCAAATCGGAGGAAGCGGAAATCACCGTTTTCCTGAGCGACCCCACGGACGAGGCCATCGGCAATGTGGAGGTGGTGACGGACGGCGGGGCAGTGCTTGTGAGCGAGTATGTCGAAACGCCTTCGCAGGTGCTGGAACTGCCCGCCTCCGGCGGACGCAGCTACTACTATCTCCGTATCACCCAGCCGGATGGGGACGTGGCCGTGACCGCGCCCGTGTGGATGGACGGGTATGACGATATCGGCATCGGGAGCTTCATTTCGGATACCCTCACCCCTGCCCGGGACGAGGAGATCGGGCTGACTGTGGAGCTGTACAATAACGAGTCGGTGGACTTTATCGTGGAATCCCTGTCGCTTTATGCCGACGGAAAAGAGGTTTGCGCCGTCTCCGACCCGGGAACAGCGGCGGGCATGGGGACGCTGAGCCATACCTTTTCTTACGCCCATCGGGAGTATGGCATGACGGAGTTCCGGGTCGAAGCGGTTGGCAGCGTAAACGGGGAAAAGCGCACCTACGAAAAAACGCTGAGCCTGAGCTTCCACGTCCCGGAGCAGGTGAAGCGCATCGCCGTGGACGCTTCCCACGGCAATTCCGGCGTTGATAAGCTGAACCGGCTGAAAGCTATCGCCGCCAAGGTCAATATAGCAGTGGATATTCTGGACGGCGAGCTGCCCGAAAACAGCGACCTCCTGCTGATAACCGCCCCGGCGGAGGCATTTGATGAGGAATTTGTGGAGAATGTCAGATCGTTTGTTGAAAACGGCGGCACGGTCATTCTCTGCGGCCAATCGGATATGGGCGACCTGAGTCTGCACACCTCCGGCGAGCTGAACAGGCTGCTGGAAGCCATGGGCGCAACGGTGCGCCTGAACGACGACACCGCATGGGATGAGGAAAACAATGGCGGTACGCCCGACGCGGCATCCGCCAATGTGTTCAACCCTGGCGGCGATTTGACAAAATCTCTGAAACCCGAGCAGACCTACACCCAGCGCGCCGGCTGCACCGTAAATCCGGGGAACGGCACCTGGCTGGTGAAGGGGCGTGATACCACCCACGGCATAGACGCGGACGCCGACGGGCAGGAAACCGGCGAAGACACGGTGCTGCTTGCCGGTGAGGAACTCCCGGGCGACGGCAAAGTGTACGTCAGCGGCGGACTGTTCCTGGAAGACAGCGCCATGAAGGAACCGGACAATATCTGGAAACCCGTCAGCGGGAATCAGAGAATCGTGGAAGCGCTGCTGAAAATTGAGCGGGCGGCGTGTCCAGAGCTGGTCACCATCGGCGAAATGCGCTCCGGCAAGGCCGGGGAGATATACCACATTCGCGGCTGGGCGACCTCCGGAACGTCCCATCCCGGCAACACTTTCTCCAAGACCATTTATCTGCAGGACGATACCGGCGGCGTGGCGCTGGTGCCGTTCACAGGGGAAAACATCGAGGTCGGAACGCCCATAGAGGTGGTCGGGCGGAAGGAAATCCGCGGCGGCAACGTGGTGCTGAAGATTATCGACTACGATAAGAAGCTGGACGAGCCGCTTTACAACTACACGCCGGAAACCACCCCGAATAAGGACGCCATGGACTACGATGCCAACGGCGGCCGCCTGATGCAGGTGGAGGGCAAGGTGACGAAGGTGACCTACACTGACGACAGAAAAGTCGTTTCCCGCATCACGTTGAAGGACGGAAACGGCGATTTTGCGGAAATTCTGATTGAGGACGGCATCGTATCCGGCGCAGACGGGAAAAACAACCTTGCGTCTCAGGTGAAAAAGGGCCGCACCGTGCGGGCGATCGGCATTCTCCATCTGGACAGCGACGGCAGGCCGGTTCTCCGGGTGCGCAACTGCGACGAGGTGGTCTACGTGCCGCCCGTCCCGGTTTCCCTGGGTTCCCGCAGAAATCCCCGTACCGGCGATTTGATCTGGATCGCCGTCGGGGTGATGGTGCTGTCCGGAATCGGGCTGGCAGTGCTGCTGAAGAAGAGAAAAAAGTAAAAAATTATGCCGGGGGCGGTCAGCCCCCGGCATTCTTACATTAAATGTGTATGTACTGCTTATACGAGTTTTTAATAAAACGCTTAAAAGCGTTTTATTAGGCCGCAGGATTGCGGCCAGCGGCCACTGCCGCTAAAAAACGAAGTCAATACATTTCTTAAGGACGAAGCCGATGGCGAAGATGACGACCAGCGTACCCACGGCGATGTTTTCGTTTTGCAGCTCCAGCCCGAAGACATGGAACGACTGCCCGTCGGTGAGCTGGCTGACCATGGCGATCAGGGTCGTACCAAGGAAGGACGCGCCCTTGCCGCAAATGTCCATGAGACCGAAGTATTCGCCGCTGCGCTCCGCCGGGATGATTTTCCCGAGGTAGCTGCGGCTCAGCGCCTGAATGCCGCCCTGAAACATACCCACCAGAACCGCCAGTACCCAGAACTGCCACTGGGACACAAGAAATACCGCGAACAGGGTAATGCCGGTGTAGCAGAGGATGCAGATCTTAATGAGCAGCCCCGTATCGTACTTGGCGGAGAACCGGCCGAAGGCGATGGAGCAGGGGAAGGCCACAAACTGGGTCAGCAGCAGTGCCAGCAGCAGCCCGGTGGTGTTCAGACCCAGAGCGGTGCCGTAGGCCGTGGCCATGTCGATGATGGTGTAAACGCCGTCAATGAAGAAGAAAAATGCCAGCAAATACAGGAAAATATGCTTCTGCTGCCGAACCTCCCGGAAGGTGTCTCTCAAACGCCGGAAGGTGGAAGAAACGGGATTGCCGCCGTGCTCCACGAAGGCGGTCTGGCGGTAACGCTTCAGCAGCGGCTGGGTGCATACGAACCACCACACGGCGGTAATGAGGAAGGAAACGACCATGGCCGTTCCCGTGCCAATGCCGATTTTGCCGCCGAACAGCACCAGAAGCAGGCAAAGAATGAAGGGAATCACGGAGCCGATGTAGCCGTAGGCGTAGCCCATGGAGGAAACCGTGTCCATCCGCTCGTCAGTGGTGACCTCCGGGAGCATGGCATCGTAGAACACCAGACTGGAGGAATACCCCACTTTGGCGAGAACGAACACCACCAGAAATGCCAGCCATCCCGCAGTCACGCCCATGGCGGCGCAGCCGAGAACGCCCAAAAGCATACAGACCATGAAAATGGGCTTCTTGAAGCCCCGGTGGTCAGCCAGCGTGCCGCAGATGGGGCCGATGACGGCCACCAGCAGCGTGGAGACGGAACCGGCGTAGCCCCAATAGGACAAATACAATGACTCGTTCAGCCCGCCGGTAGTCGCCAGAGCGTTGAAATAAATGGGAATCAGAGTCGAAACCAGCAGAATGAACGCGGAATTGCCGATGTCATAGAGAATCCAGCTCCGCTCCAATGCGGTGAGTTTGATTTTTTTCACTTCTACCACTCCTTACAGATCAGCCGAAGGCCGGGACGAAATCCTCGCCCAGAGGCTCGCCGGTGCGCATGTGCTCGTCCAGCTGGCTGAGCAGTCCGGGATAGCGCTTGAGCGCGCGGTTGTACAGCACCAGCATTTCGCTGTCCATCCACAGCCAGCGGTCGTCGCCATGTTCCGGCATGAGCTGATCCTCAATGGCCGGGCTGCGGGTCAGGCGCAGCAGGCGCCGGACATGCTTGCGGTTCTTGCCTACCAGAAACCGGGTGGCGCGGGCCATGTTGCGGACGCAGGCGTTGATGTTCGCCGGGGTGGCGGGGGGATAAAAGAGGGCAACCGTGACGCACTCTCCCCGGGTCAGCCGCATGTGGGTGCTGCCGTCGTAGGTGTGGGGCAGGACGACGCCGTCGGATTCCAGCAGATACCGGTCAAATTCCGATTCCAGCTCCACGTGGCGGGCGCTGCCGTCGGCTTCCTTTTTCTCCACGTAAGGGTGGCACAGGGAGTCCAGGCAGTAATGCCCCAGAAGCCCCAGAAGATAGACCCGCCCGGCCTCGCTGCCCGCCTGGGCGCAGACCCGGGCGAAGAATTCCTGTCCGGACTGGGCGTGGAAGACGCCGCCCAGCTGTCCCGTGGCGGTTTTGATCAGGGGGTTATAGTAAAAGAAAATATCCGGCCCGTGCAGACCCATATCGTAAAGCCGCCGGAACCGCTGGATACTTCGGCGGTCGTTGGGACACATCCCAGAGAGCAGCTGCTTTCCGAAGCGGTAATGGGCGTAATTTGCTGGCATGATCGGTCACCTCGTTGTTTTTTCTCACGTTTTCTCATTCTACATGATAATTCGGCAAAAGAGAAGCACTTTTTTCAAAATTCCACTTCAAATTTCTGTAAAGCCGGGGCGTTGCAATGCCAGCGGCACCGTGGTATAATGAACAAAATTGCCATTTTTCGAGGTGCGATATGGAAACACGCAAGCTTTATTATGAAGATTCTCACCTTTCCCGCTTTACATCGGCGGTGCTTTCCTGCGCGAAGGCCGCGGACGGATGGGAGGTCACGCTGGCCGCTACCGCCTTTTACCCCGAGGGCGGCGGTCAGGCGGGGGACACGGGAACTCTGAACGGCGTCCGGGTGCGCAGTACCCGGGAGCGGGAGGGGGAGGTGATTCACCTGTGCGAAGCGCCCCTGGAAGCGGGCGCGGAGGTCGCGGGGGTGATCGACTACGACCTGCGCTTTGCGCGGATGCAGCAGCATTCCGGGGAGCATATCGTCTCCGGGATTCTCAACCGCCGCTACGGCTGCCACAATACCGGCTTCCACATGGGCGCGGACGTCATCACCATCGACTTTGACGGGGTGATTCCGCCCCAGGTGCTGCCGGAAATCGAAGCGGAGGCCAACGGAGCAGTGTGGCAGAACCTGCCCGTGCGGTGCTGGTATCCCAGTCCCGAAGAGCTGCCCGCCATCCCCTACCGCACGAAAAAGGCCCTTGCATGGCCGGTGCGGATCGTGGAAATTCCCGGATACGATTGCTGCGCCTGCTGCGGCACCCATGTGGCGGCTACGGGGGAAATCGGCCTCATCAAGCTGCTGAGCGCGGTGAGCTTCCGGGGCGGCACCCGGATCGAGATGGCCTGCGGGTCGCAGGCGCTGGCGCTGCTGAACGCGGCCTTTGACCAGAACCGGCAGGTTTCTCAGGCGTTTTCCGCCAAAATCACGGAGACCGGCGAAGCTGCCCGGCGGATGAACGAGCTGCTTTCGGCGCAGAAGTACCGCATGGCTGGTCTGGAAAAGCGGGTCTTTGCCGGAATCGCGGAAAGTTATGGAAACCGCGGCAATGTCCTGCACTTTGAGGAAGGCTTAAGCGCCGACGGCGTCCGGGAGCTGGCGGACGCCATTGCGGACAAGTGCGGCGGCACGGCGGCAGTGTTCAGCGGCAGCGACGGCGGTTACGCCTACTGCCTGATCGCCCGTCAGGGCGACCTGCGGCAGCTGGGCCGGGACATGACCGCCGCGCTCCATGGCCGCGGCGGCGGAAAACCCCTCTGCCAGCAGGGACGGGTGCAGGCTGCGAAGGGTGAAATCGAAGCCTTTTTCGCCGACAGACAGTGAATTTGGTAGTTCGGTGAGGAAAAAGAGGGCGCGAAGCCGCTTTTTGTTCATAAATTCGACTTTTATTCTCTTTGCGCTTATGCTATAATACCCAAAATGACCTGTGCCGCCGAAACTGTTCGGAAGGCACAAAAGGAGAAACATATGGGAGTATTTGAAAAAATTCTCGGCACCCGTTCCCAGCGGGAAATTAAGAAAATCCAGCCCACGGTGGATAAAATTCTGGCGCTGGAGGACGAATACAAGGCGCTTTCCGAGGAAGCCCTGAAGGCCAAAACCGCCGAGTTCAAGAACCGGCTGGATCAGGGGGAGACGCTGGACGAGCTTCTGCCGGAAGCCTTTGCTGCCGTTCGGGAAGCGGCCGACCGGGTGCTGGGAATGCGCCCCTACCCCGTTCAGCTCATCGGCGGCGTGGTGCTCCATCAGGGGCGCATCGCCGAAATGAAGACCGGTGAAGGCAAGACGCTGGTTGCCATTCTGCCCTGCTACCTAAACGCGCTGACCGGCAAGGGCGTTCACGTGGTCACCGTCAACGAGTACCTTGCCAAGCGCGACTCGGAGTGGATGGGCAAGGTCTACCGCTACATGGGGCTTTCCGTCGGTCTGGTGATCCCCGGCATGACCCCGGCGGAGCGCCGGGTGGCCTACGCCGCCGACATCACCTACTGCACCAACAACGAGCTGGGTTTTGACTACCTCCGGGACAACATGGCGATCTACAAGTCCGAGCTGGTGCAGCGGGGTCACGCCTTCGCCATCGTGGACGAGGTGGACTCCATCCTCATCGACGAAGCCCGCACCCCGCTGATTATTTCCGGCAAGGGGGAGGATTCCTCCAAGCTGTACGAAATGGCCGATCACTTCGTGTCCACTCTGCGCAAGCAGGTCTTCGCCAAGACTGATGAGAAGGAGATCCACGACGACTACGACTGCGACTACATCGTGGACGAAAAACAGCGCACCGTGTCCCTCACCGCCAGCGGCATCGCCAAGGCGGAGAAGTTCTTCGGCGTGGAAAATCTGGCCGACGCGGAGAACGCTACCCTCTCTCACCACATCAATCAGGCCATGAAGGCCCGCGGCCTTATGAAGCGGGACATCGACTACGTCATCAAGGACGGTCAGGTCATCATCGTGGACGAGTTCACCGGCCGTCTCATGTACGGCCGCCGGTACAACGAGGGTCTGCATCAGGCCATCGAGGCCAAGGAGGGCGTGACCGTCGCGGGGGAGAGCAAGACCCTTGCCACCATCACCTTCCAGAATTTCTTCCGGCTCTACGGCAAGCTCTCCGGCATGACCGGCACCGCGCTGACGGAAGAAGAGGAATTCAGCGCCATTTACAATCTGGACGTGGTGGAAATTCCCACCAACCGTCCCGTCATCCGTATCGACCACCCCGACGTGGTGTACAAGACCGAAGCGGGCAAGTTCCGCGCCATCATCCGGCAGGTGAAAGAGTGCCACGAAAAGGGTCAGCCCGTGCTGGTTGGTACGATCTCCATTGAAAAGAGCGAAATCCTCAGCAAGCTTCTGAAGCGGGAGGGCATCCCCCACAGCGTCCTGAACGCCAAGCACCATGAGCAGGAAGCCCAGATCGTGGCCCAGGCGGGCAAGCTGGGCGCCGTGACCATCGCCACCAACATGGCAGGCCGTGGTACCGACATCATGCTGGGCGGCAACGCCGATTTCCTGGCAAAGGCGGAGCTTGCCCGGATGGACTTCCCGGAGGCGCTTTTGCAGGAGGCCGACTCCTACGCCGAAACCGACGACCCGGAAATCCTGAAGGTGCGCCATACCTACGAGGAGCTGCTGAAAAAGCACAAGGCCGCCATCGCGCAGGAGGCGGAGCAGGTTCGTGCCGCCGGCGGCCTGTTCATCATCGGCACCGAGCGCCACGAGTCCCGACGGATCGACAATCAGCTGCGGGGACGTTCCGGCCGTCAGGGCGACCCCGGCGAAAGCCGCTTCTACCTGAGCTTACAGGACGATCTGATGCGCCTGTTCTCCACCGACCGGGTGATGAGCATGATGGACTCCCTGGGTCTGGACGAGGACACACCCATCGACGCGAAAATCCTCAGCAACGCCGTGGAAAACGCCCAGAAGAGCGTAGAATCCCGGAACTTCCGCGCAAGAAAGAACGTTCTGGAATACGATAACGTCATGAACACCCAGCGTGAGGTCATCTACGCCCAGCGGCAGAAGGTGCTGGATGGGGAAGACCTGCGGGAGAACATGATGCAGATGCTCCGCTCCCTTGTGGAGAGCGACGTTTCCACCGCCCTCAGCGGACACGGCGGCGAGGTGAACGAGGACGGCCTGAAGGGGCTGGCCAACGCCATGGAGGGCATCTACTTCGCCAAAGGCACCCTGGCATCCCGCCGGGAGCAGCTGCTGGCCATGAATGCCGATGAGCTGACGGACACCGTTTTTGAAATTGCCAAGCACACCTACGAGGCCAAGGAAGCCGCCTACACCCCCAAGATCATGCGGGAGCTGGAGCGCGTGGTCATGCTCCGGGTGGTGGACGAATACTGGATGGACAACATCGACGCCATGGACGATCTGAAGCAGGGCATCGGTCTGCGGGCCTACGGCCAGCACGACCCGGTGGTGGCCTACAAGGAAGAGGGCTACCAGATGTTCGAGGCCATGATCACCGCCATCAAGGAGGAGACCATCCGCCGGATGTTCCTGGTGCAGCTGCGTCCCGCCCAGGAAGTCAAGCGGGAGAAGGTGGCCAAGGAGACCGGCACCTCCGCCCCGGACAAGTCTCAGGTCAAGCGTGCGCCGGTGCGTAAGGAGCACAAGGTCGGCCCCAACGACCCCTGCCCCTGCGGCAGCGGCAAGAAGTACAAGAAGTGCTGCATGCAGAAGGACAAACTCGAAAGTTAAGATAACAGAGAATCGGAAGTAAGGCGCTTTACGCCTTACTTCCGACGCGCGAAAACGAGATTATGATACGAACACAGAAATACGAGACACTCCAATATCTCACCGCCGACGGCATCACCGTCCCCCACGGGTTCACCACCCGTCTTGGCGGCGTCAGCACCGGCACCCAGAGCAGCCTGAATCTGGCCGTAGGCCGGGGGGACTCTCTGGAAAACGTGGAGGAAAACCTCCGCCGCCTCGGCCGCGCCGTGGGCTTCGACCCGGAGAAACTGGTGATGACATTGCAGATCCATTCGGACATCGTCCGGGTGGTGACGGAAAAAGACCATATCGGCCTGTGCCACCGGGACTATCCCAAATGTGACGCCCTTGTGACAAACACCCCCGGCGTTGCGCTGCTGGTGTTCACCGCCGACTGCACGCCGCTGCTGTTTTTCGACCCCGTGACCGGGGCGGTGGGCGCGGCCCACGCCGGCTGGCGGGGAACGGCGCAGGCCATCGGCGCAAAGGTGGTTCACGCCATGGCGGAGAACTTCGGCGCGAAGCCGGAGAACATCCGCGCCGCCGTCGGCCCCAACATCGGCATGTGCCATTTTGAGACCGACCACGACGTCCCCGAGGCCATGCGCGCCGCCTTTGGTTCGGAGGTGGACGCCTACATTGAAAAACGGGGCGAAAAATACCATCTGGACTTAAAGCAGATCAACGCCATGGTTCTGCGCCGCTGCGGCGTGGAACACATTGACTTAAGTAGAGACTGCACCGTGTGCAGCTGCGACCGCTTCTGGTCCCACCGGGCGACCGGCGGGGAGCGCGGGTCCCAGGGCGCGGTGATCGTCTGTCAGGAGGTGACGGGATGAAAAAGGGAATATCCGTGCTGCTGGCGCTTATCCTCTGTCTGGGGTGCTTCACCGGCTGCGTCGGGAGCATCGACAATTCCGCCTACGTCCCCACGGGAGACGCCCTCCTGATGGAGGGGGAGGACCCGGCGGAGGAAACCATCGCGCCGGACTCTCAGGATCTGACGCTGGCCTACTATCCCGACCGCTCCATGAACCCCCTGTACGGCAGCGACTACACCAACCGCGTGGTCATGTCCCTGATGTATCAGGGGCTGTTCGCGGTGGACTCCAAGAACAATACGACCCCCATTCTGTGCTCTCAGTATCAGGTCACCCCGGATAACCGTACATGGACGATTTATCTGGAACCCAACGCGACCTTCTCCGACGGCACCCGGGTCACGGTGCAGGACGTGGTCGCGAGCTACGAGCAGGCGCGGCAGAACGTGTATTACAAGGGACGCTTCACCCACATTGCCCGTGTGGAGCTGTCCAGCGACGGCGGCGTGGACTTTTTCCTTGACACGCCGTACCAGAATCTGGCGCTGCTGCTGGATATCCCCATCGTCAAGGCTTCGGAAGTGACCGTGGACAACCCCCTTGGAACCGGCCCCTACTCTCTGGAAGACGGCATCGGCGGCAAGCACTTGCAGCGGGTGGTGAACTGGTGGTGCAGCAGTGACGACTTAGTGGCAAAGGATTCCTCCATCGCCCTGGTGGAGGCGGAGTCCCCTTCCCAGATCCGGGACGAGTTTGAGTTTTCCGGCCTGAGCGTGGTCTGCACCAACCCCCAGACGGATTCCTACGCCGACTACCGCTGCGACTTTGAGCTGTGGGAAGTGGACAGCGGCTTCATGATGTATATCGGCTGCAACGTCACCTACAGTAAATTTTTCGACGACGGCACCCTGCGTACCTTCCTGACCTACGGCATTGACCGGCAGACGCTGGTGGACGACAACTACGGCGGACTGGCGCTGCCCACGACCCTGCCCATTTCCCCCATGTCGCCGTATTACAGCAAAAGTCTGGCAACAAATTATGATTACGACGAGATGCGCTTCATCGACGCGGCCAGCAAATTCCGCGTTCCCACCAACGACAAGGGCGTGCCGAGGACGCTGCAGCTGCTGGTCAACAGCGACGATTCCGCCCGCCTGCGCTGCGCCCGGAACATCGCGGCCACGCTGACGGAGCTGGGTCTTGCCTGCGAGACGGTGGAAAGTCCCACCAGCGTCTACGAAGCCCGGCTTCAGGCGGCCAACTACGACATTTACCTCGGCATCACGAAGCTGCCCACAACGGCGGACCTGTCGGAATTCTACCGGCCGTGGGGCGAAATGAGCTGGGGCGGCCTCGCCAACGAGACGATCTACAACATGGTCAATCAGTCTCTGGCGGACAGAGGCAACTACTATAACCTGCACAAGCTGGTGGCGGACGACGGCCGGATCATCCCCGTGATGGCCGGTTACTACGCCATCTACGCCAAGCGCGGCGTGCTGAGCGACCTGAACCCCGCCCGGGACAACGTGTTCTACTACACGCTGGGCAAGACCATGGAGAGCAGTAAGGTTGCCACGCAGTTCAGCTGAGAGAGACCGCAGATCTGCGGAAAAATATCTACCAACAGGAAAGGAAGAAGATTATGAAAAGAGTTATTGCCCTGACGCTTACCTTGGCGCTGCTGCTGTGCGGCTGCGGTGCCAGGAGCGCGCCTGCCACAACTCCCGCAGCGGTGCCGGAGACCACCGCCGCGCCGACCGCCGAACCCACCGCGGAACCCACGGCGGAACCGACCACCGTGCCGACCACGGAACCGGAGGTTTATGTCAACCCCCTGAACGGCGAAGTTCTGGACGCGCCCTTCACCGGCCGTATTTTTGCCAACACCGTGAGCAATCTGGCGGACAACATTCCCCATGTGGGCGTGGTGAAGGCGGACATGCTGATCGAGTGCTACGTCAACATGGACAGCGTGGTGCGCTGTCTGGCGCTGTTTACCGACATCGACTCCGTGGACGCCATCGGCTCCACCCGTTCCACCCGGCCCATGTTCAACAGCATTGCCCAGCACTATGACCTGATCCTGTCCCACGCGGGCGGCTCCGCGCAGGCGCTGGCAGACGCCAAGGAGCGGGGCGTGGAGAATTTCAACATTGACGAATGGGTGGTGGCCTCCACCGGCGCTTCCTATCGGGACACCGAGCGCAAGGGCGCGCTGGAGAACACCCTCTACGGCATCGGTTCCGGCATCAAAGCCTACGCCGAGTCTCAGGGCTACCCCATGACGCTGGAGCGGGACTACGGCTTCGACTTCACCGACGACGGCACCCCGGCGGACGGTGTTGAGGCCAAGGACATCAGCATCACGCTGGTCTACGAAAAGGCCAGAAAGGAAACCCGGATGGTCTACGACGAGAGCACGGGCAAATACGCCTTCAACCAGTACGGCAAGGTCATGACCGACCTGAAGACTGAGGAAGTCGAAGCGTTCCGGAACGTCATCGTCATGTACGCGGACATCACCACCACCGGCATTTACCACATCGCGGACTTCAATGCCGGCGGCAAGGGCTACTTTGCCTGCGGCGGCAAGCTCATCCCCATCGTCTGGATGTGCGGCGGCGATAAGGAGCCGTTCCGTTTCTTCACGGAAAGCGGCGAGCCGCTGGAGCTTGGCCGGGGCAACACCTACATGGCCATCTGCACGCCTCAGTCCCCCGTCGTCTGCGAGGGAATGCCGGAGCAGCCCGCCGAAACCACGGCCGCGTCCTGAGTTTGGGGCGGATATTCCGGGAAATGAAAAGCGCCCGCAGCGTCACGCGGCGGGCGCTTTTGCGCAAATGAGCAACATGCACCGAAAAATAGCAAAAACTGATCGGAATTTTACGAAAATTACACTTTACAACGCAGTGGGATTATTGTATAATGGATTCCGTACGGAGATATCGAATGCCGTACCTGAAAAGTAAAATACTGCCTTCCGGCAGTAATAAAAATGGAGGAATTACCATGTCTGTTAAAGTTGCAATCAATGGTTTTGGCCGTATCGGCCGTCTGGCTTTCCGTCAGATGTTCGGTGCCGAGGGTTTTGAAGTCGTCGCGATCAACGACCTGACCTCTCCCAAGATGCTGGCTCACCTGCTGAAGTACGATTCCACTCAGGGCAACTACGCTGCTCAGGGTCACGTCGTTGAGGCCGGCGAGGACTTCATCACTGTGGACGGCAAGAAGATCACCATTTACGCCAAGGCCAACGCTGCCGAGCTGCCCTGGGGCGAGCTGGGTGTGGACGTTGTTCTGGAGTGCACCGGTTTCTACACTTCCAAGGCCAAGGCTCAGGCGCACATCGACGCCGGCGCCAAGAAGGTCGTCATTTCCGCTCCTGCCGGCAATGACCTGCCCACCATCGTTTACAACGTTAACCACAACACCCTGACCAAGGAAGACAACATCATCTCCGCCGCTTCCTGCACCACCAACTGCCTGGCTCCCATGGCCAAGGCTCTGAACGACGGCTGGAAGATCCAGTCCGGCATTATGTGCACCATCCACGCCTACACCGGCGACCAGATGATTCTGGACGGCCCCCAGCGCAAGGGCGACCTGCGTCGTTCCCGTGCGGGTGCTGTGAACATCGTTCCCAACTCCACCGGCGCTGCCAAGGCCATCGGTCTGGTCATCCCCGAGCTGAACGGCAAGCTGATCGGCGCTGCTCAGCGTGTTCCCACCCCCACCGGCTCCACCACCATCCTGAACGCCGTTGTTGAGGGCAACCCCACCAAGGAAGAGATCAACGCTCAGATGAAGTCTCAGGCCACCGAGTCCTTCGGCTACAACACCGATGAGATCGTTTCCTCCGACATCGTTGGCATGCGTTTCGGCTCCCTGTTCGATGCCACCCAGACCATGGTCATCAATCTGGGCAACGGCACCAGCCAGGTGCAGGTCGTTTCCTGGTACGACAACGAGAACTCCTATGTTTCTCAGATGGTCCGCACCATCAAGCACTTCGCTACCCTGCTGTAATTCCGGTTCGGATAGCAACAGATTTCCCGCGGCATTTTGACGGGTGATCGCAAAATAGTGAATGGAGCGTATCGGTAACGATACGCTCCATTTTTGCGCCCCAATGCGGTACATCCTCTTGGCTCTCCCTTTGGGAGAGCTGTCACCGAAGGTGACTGAGAGGGTATTGAAGCCCGTTTTCCCCTCTCCGTCCTCGCTGCGCTCGGCCACCTCTCCCAAAGGGAGAGGCAAGGGGTGCAGTTCAATTATTCTGCTGTGCCTGTTAACTGTCTGATGCGCCCCGCCCATTTCATTCCGCAGGGATTTTTCACTGTTCAGGGCTGCCAGAATTCGCCAAGGCTCCGGCGCACCTTGCCGGTATAGCCCGTTACCGGGTGGGCTTCCAGCATGGAGCGCAGCACCGCTTCTTCGGTGGCCTCCGCGACCGCACGGAAGGCGTCGTCCATGTGGGACTCGTGAATGCAGCGGAAATTCAGGCAATCGCCCTGCGCGGGAATGCGGTTGGCGGTGGAAAAGCCTAGCATGACTTCGCCGCTGCCGTGGCCGATGTAGCTGCCCAGCCGGGCAAGCCCCACGCTGCACCGGCGGATGATCCGCCCCAGCTGGCGGGAGGTGACGGGCAGGTCGGTGCCGACGATCATGATGCAGCTGCCCTCGTCCGGGGCGTCCTCCCGGATGCGCCGCTCGATCTCCCTGCCGATGTTTTCCCCGCCGACGGTCAAATCCCGCAGACACCCGTGGTTCGTCAGAACCAGCACGCCCAGGGTAAAGGTCTCACCGCCGATCTCCACCAGCCGGGAGGAAGAACCGATGCCGCCCTTCAGGTTGTGGCAGGTCATGCCCTTTCCTGCGCCCACGTCCCCTTGGGCAAAGTCCGCCGACGCGGCGGCAATGGCGGCGAAGACCTCCGCCTGCCCCACCGCCCGGTGACGGATGTCGTTCAGAGATGCGTCGTTGCACTCGCACACCACGGGGTTCACGGAAAGAACCGGATATCCCCGGCGCTCCCCCTGACGGCACATGTATTCCACCATGGCGTCGTGAACCAGCCCCACGTTCAGGGTGTTCGTCAGGGCGATGGGGGTTTCCAGCGTCCCCAGCTCCCCGATCTGCATCAGCCCGGCGGTTTTTCCGAAGCCGTTGAGAACGTGGTAAGCCGCGGGCATTTTATTGCGGAAAATGTCGTCCTCGCAGGGCAGGATCACCGTCACGCCGGTTTTGTGCCGTTCATCGTCCACGGTGCAGTGGCCGACGCGGACGCCTGACACGTCGGCAATGGAGTTCCGCGGCCCGTGGGGCATGCGGCCGATGTTCAAATCCATAAAAAATCCTCCTGAGTGTTTTTTGACATTATACCGTTTCGGACGGAAGAATGCAACGGTTTTGCCATAAAGAGGGAGGTTTCCCGTGAAGCGGCAAAAATCCCGTGTTCATGCTGTTGCGGAGGGTTGACCCCTATGTTACAATTAAAATTGGAAACCAAAAGGAAGGCGGCACCGGATGGTGCGGAAGTGTGAACCCAAATGAAAAGATGCCCCTGCTGCGGCGCGCCCTACAACGGCAAGCGTTGCCGGGAATGCTACTACGAGCCGTTTACCGAAGAAATCGCCCACGGCCTGCACACCCACGAGGGGGAGCCGTTGATCATTGAGCACCCGGAGGACAGACCCGTCCGCCGGAGCGTCCCCACCCGGCAAAAAGAATGCAGGCAGTATTCCGGCCGGCGGAAAAAGACCAGCCCCAAGTGGCTCTGGCCGATTCTGATCGTAACCGCGTTCATGGTGGCGCAGTACGTGCTGACGGAGTTCATTACCGAAAAAGTGAGCAGCATGTCCTCCCTGTGGAGCGACGACGAGGACACTTGGGAGACGGAGCCGATCACGCGGCCCGAGGATTTCCACCACCAGACCGTCCTGTACGACAAGGACGGCATTCTGGCCGTGGCCGACTGGAAGGACGGAGACACATACACGGACGAGATTCCCGTCTACCTGCGCAACGATTCAGAGCGGGACGTTATGCTCATGAGCAGCATGGACTGCGTCAACGGCTACATGACGGAGTACCGCCTCTTTTTGGGCGAGGTGGAAGCGGGACAGGAGGAAATGACCTCGATCTGGGTCAACGATACCGACCTTGAAAGCGGAAATATTGAAACGATCGGCGAACTCTCGTTCTGCTTGGAAGTGACGGATGCCAGCGACTACAATCCGCTGGATTCTACGCCCCCCATTACCCTGCGCGCAGACAAGAACAATGTCCGGTCGGTGGAGAGCGGCGGCACGACGGTTCTGGAGGAGGCGGGCATCACCCTTACCTACACGGGCAGCGAGGGTGAGCTTTGCGAGGACGGCGCCTTCCTGTTCCGGGTAGAGAATCATTCCGAGCGGAATATCTGGCTCTACACGATGGAAACCTATGTGAACGGCGAATCCGCTGATCTGTTCCTGTTCGACGAGCTTGCGCCGGACGCCTGGGGCAAGTGCGAAATGTGGCTGTATGACGCGGGCGTGGAGCGGGTTCGGGACATCACCTCCCTGGAGCTGGTGCTGGGCGTCCTGGATCATGACACCGATGAGCTTTTGCTGGAAAGCAAGCGGGTCAGCATTCCCGTTACAAAATAGTGTTTTCTTCCCCCGGCTGCATCAGCAGCCGGGGGAGCATTCGCTTCCAAAAAATCCACGAAAAAAGCAACGAGCCATTGAAAGAACGGTGGAAATTTGATACTATATAGAAAACATGGGGCGGCCACGCGCCCGCCCCGGAAGATGACCAGGTGAAACCATGAACACCAAAGAAGATTTTATTGCCGTCTTCGACTCCGGCGTGGGCGGCATCAGCGTACTGCGGCACCTGCGGCGGGTCATGCCCGGGGAAAGGTATCTCTATTTCGGCGACTCCGCCAACGCCCCCTACGGCACAAAAACCAAGGACGAGGTGGAAGCGCTCACCTTTGCCGCGGCGCGGCATCTGATGGCGCGCGGAGTCAAGGCGCTGGTGGTGGCCTGCAACACCGCGACCTCCGCCGCCATCCACGACCTGCGGGAAGCCTATCCGGATACCATCGTCATCGGCATCGAGCCTGCCCTCAAGCTGGCCTATGACCGGTACCACGGCGGCGGCATCGGCGTGATGGCCACGCCCATGACCCTGCGGGAGGGAAAATTTGAAGCGCTGATGCATCGCTACGACCAGAGCTGCCGGGTCTACAAAATCCCTGCGCCGGGGCTGGTGGAGCTGGTGGAGCGGGGGCAGGCGGATTCCCCGGAAGCCGAATCCCTTCTGCGGGAGCTGTTCGCCCCCTATCAGGGGAAGCTGGACGAGGTGGTGCTGGGCTGCACCCACTACCCCTTTGCGGCGAAGGCCATTTCCCGGGTGCTGGGAAGCGGCGTCGCCCTGTTAGACGGGGGTGACGGCACCGCCCGGGAGACCCGCCGCCGTCTGGCGGAGGCAGGCCTTCTGGAAAACGGAACAGGCGAGGTCATCCTCACCAACAGTCTCCCGGACGAATCGATTCTCGAATTGTCCCGGAAGCTGTTGGATGAGAAATAGATATGGAGGAAAAGATTATGGACGACAACATTCTGGTCATCGGCATTGCGGGCGGCACGGGCAGCGGCAAAACCACCCTGATGAACAATCTGATCTCCCGCTTTGAGGGCATGGTCACGGTCATCAGCCACGACAACTACTATAAGCGCCACGACGACATGACCTACGAGGAGCGCAGTCAGCTCAATTACGACGAGCCTGCCGCCTTCGACACCAGCCTGATGGTCTATCATCTGGAAGAGCTGCGCCGGGGACACGCCATCGAATGCCCGGTGTACGACTTCACCATCCATAACCGGTCGGAGCAGACCATTCACATCGTGCCGAAAAAGGTCATCATCGTGGAGGGCATTCTGATCTTCGAGAACGAGGAACTGCGCAACCTCATGGACATCCGGATTTTCGTGGACACCGACGCGGACATCCGCCTGTGCCGCCGCATCAAGCGGGGAAGAACTTTGGAAAGCGTGCTGAAGCAGTATCAGGACACGGTCAAGCCCATGCACGAGCGGTACGTGGAGCCGAGCAAGAAGTACGCCAACATCGTCGTCCCCGAGGGCGGAAAAAATCTGGTGGCGCTGGACATGATCGTCGGCCGCATCCAGCGGCATCTGGAGGAAACATGAATTACGAGAGTCTGATTTTTGACATTGACGGCACCCTCTGGGATTCCCGGGCGCTGGTGGCGGAGGGCTACAACATCCAGCTTAACAAAGAGGGGCTTTCCCGGTACTGCATCACGGCGGAAACCCTGAAACCCCTGTTCGGCCGGGTGATGACGGAAATCGCCGACGTTCTGTTTGCCGACTTTCCGGAAAAAGAGCGCTACGCCCTGATGGCGCGGTGCATGGAGACGGAAAACCGCCACCTCCACGAAAACCCCTGTCACATCGGCTACCCCGGCGTCCGGGAGACGATGGAAGAGTTGGCGAAGACGCACCGCCTGTTCATTGTCAGCAACAGTCAGCAGGGCTATCCGGAGCTGTGCATTTCCAAGCTGGGGCTGACCGGCTGCATCACCGGCCATCTGTGCTTCGGCGACACCGGCACCAGCAAGGGAAAGACCATCCGCACACTGATGGAGAAATACAACATCACCTCCTGCGCCTACATCGGCGACACCCAGGGGGATTACGAGGCCACTGTGGAAGCGGGCGTTCCCTTCCTCTGGGCAAGCTACGGCTTCGGCACCCCGGCGGGGTACGCCGGGAAAATCGATTCCTTTGAGGATTTGCTGAAGTTATAAACATTATGGAGGTTCCATGAGTATCCCAATCGACACTTACTGCCTGCAATGCCTTCTGCGGCGGAACATCGCCCTTGCCCAGACGCTGGGGACGGAGGAGCAGGCAATGGCCTTTGCCAAAGAGATCATGAAGCTGTGCATTAATGCGCCGGAGGGGGTGTCCTCCCCGTGGTTCGGGCCGCAGATCGCCGACCTGCTTCACGATATGTACGGCCTTGACTACGACCGTTTCCGTCAGGAAAAGCTGGATTCCAACCGCTTCGTGCTGGAGCGGCTCCCCATGATCCGGAAAAGGGTGACGGAATCCAAGGACCCGGTTCTTGCGGGGCTGCAATTCGCCATTCTGGGGAATTATCTGGATTTTTCCGCCTTGCAGGGGCAGGTCAGCTTTGAAAAGCTGGAGGAAATGCTGGATAAGGCGCTGGAAATGGAGCTGGACGATCAGGTGTACGCTTACTTTTGCCGGGATTTACGCCGGGGCGGGAAGCTGGTGTACCTGACGGACAACGCCGGAGAGATCGGCTTTGACCGGGTGCTGGCCGAGGCCATCGCGGCGGCGTATCCGGATATTTCCGTCACTTTCTGCGTCCGGGGCGCCATTGCCCAGAACGACGCGACCCGGGAGGACGCCGCCGCCGTGGGAATTCCCTTCCCGGTGATCGACAACGGCAACCGGGTGGCGGGCACCCAGCTGGATATGCTGAGCGAGGAAGCCGCCGCGGCGCTGTCGGACGCGGACGTGATCCTCGCCAAGGGCATGGCCAACGCGGAGACGATGCTGGGCTGCGGGTACAACGTGTACTACGCGTTTCTGGTAAAATGCCAGCGGTTCGTTACCCGCTTCGGCAAGCCCATGTTCACCCCCATGCTGGTGAAGGAACGGGAGTAAAAAATTCCTCTGCTGCGGTGGCAACAGAGGAATTTTTGCAATCAGGAATGGCGCTGGGTGGGCTGGAGGTAGCATTCTGTGCTCCAGCTGAAACAGCTATCGTACTCGACGGTCAGATAGACGGTCTTCTTGCCGTCCTTCAACTGGACGAAGCACACGCCGTTTTCGTCAAAGAGATCGGTGATTTCCATGCTCTGATCTTTGTAGTAGACCCACACCGTTCCGTCCTCCCGGTAGGTCACATCGATTCTGTTCTGAAGGTCTTCCAGAAGCTCTTCCTCCGTCAGAGGGCGCTCCCGGCCAAAGGCGTCGATGGCTACACCGCCGCCCCCTTCGCTGTGTACCCCGTCGGCAGCTTCGTAGGTCAGCTCGTAGCTGCCGTCCTGAATTTCCAGAACGGCATCGGTCTGATCGCCGTAGCACCAGAGCTGGATGGTTCGCTGAATGCCCCCCACGTCTTCCGCATAGCAGACGCCCGCCATGGCAAATACCGCAATCACCGCGGCGCACAGCAGCACCGCTTTCCTCAGGGAAAAATGCTTTTTCGTTTCCATATGGGTTACCTCCGTCAAAATGTCCTCGGAGGCATGAAGCACGCCGAAGGCACGCCGGTATTTTTCCTTATTCGTCATCGTTCCACGCCTCCATCAGTTTGGTTTTCAGGAGCTGCCGTCCCCGGTTCAGCTGGCTTTTGACTGTGCCTTCCCGCGAGTGGAGAATCTCCGCGATCCGGGCGACACTGTAGTCCTCGTAATAAAACAGGTGGATCACCGTCCGGTATTTTGCGGGCAGGGACATGACCGCCTCAAAGAGGGACTTATCCTCCGGCGCTTCAAAGGACAGCGTTTCCATATAGTCCTCCCATGAGACCCGGTGCTTTTCCCAGAAGGAACGCTTCTGATCTCTGGCCCGGTTGATGGCGACCCGCAGAAGCCATGCGCGGAGATGATCCTCGTCGGTAAATTCCTTGTCATAGGAACAGTACCGCAGATATGTATCCTGCACCGCGTCGTCGGCGTCCGCCTGATTCCCTGTGACGCTGAACGCCGCAGAGAAAACACGGTCGCCGTATAAGCGAAAGGCATCCTCAGCTGACAGTTTCATAGACAACCCCTTGTTCGTTAGAAGTACTTCTGCCAATAGAACGTATGAGAAGCGGAAAAGGTTGCGTATTCTGGAAAATTATTTTTGAGTATTGTATCATCCGAAGCGCTTTCCTTCAAGGGCGTTTTCCACCGCTGATTGGGCAAAATGTTGAAAAAAAGTCCCGGAATTTGTGAAAACCCTCTTGCCAAACAGGAAAAACAGTGATATAATCCTAACGTAAACAGGTAGAAGGTAGGAAAGAGAGGCGCGAGCGCCTCTCTTTCTTGCTGATTAAGGTCGTGTCTGAGAGCGGGTGAAAGCCACCTTTCGGACAGACTCAGGGAAAGGGTGTATCCATGAAAGTTACCGAACAAGTGGCGGCCTTCGCCGAGCCCATCGTGAAAGAACACGGCTGCGAGCTTTGGGACGTGGAATACGTCCGGGAGGGCAGCGAATATTTCCTGCGGCTGTATATTGACAAGGACGGCGGCGTGGACATCAACGACTGCGAGGCCATCTCCCGCGCCGTTGACCCCATTCTGGACGAAAAGGACCCGATCCCCGGCTCCTACCATTTTGAGGTTTGCTCCGCCGGACTGGAACGGGTGCTGAAGCGCCCTTCTGATTTCCAGAAATATCTGGGCAGCCCCATCACCGTCAAGCTCTACCGCCCCAGAAACGGCATGAAGGAAATTCCCTGCGTCCTGCGCGCTTACGAGGACGGCAGGGTGACCGTGGAAGCGGGCAAGGAAACCGCAACATTTGAAAAATCCGAGGTCGCGCTGGTGCGGCTTCGTGTGGAATTCTGATAGGAGGACAGAATAAAATGGCAAGAAAGACAGCCAAAAAGCAGGCGGAAGCCCCCAAGGTGGACATCGGCGCGGAGATTTTCGCGTCCCTGCGGGAGCTGGAAAAGCTCAAGGGCATCCCTGTGGACTATATGGTGGAGCGTCTGAAACAGGCGCTGACCAACGCCTACCGCAAAGACCGGGAGGATCGCCGGGACGTCCCGGCGGACAATGTGGTGGTCGATCTGAGCGAGCATGGACTTTCCATGCACATCGTCAAGACCGCCGTGGAGGAAGTGGAGGATACCGCGCTGGAGATCCCCATCGACGCCGCCCGGAACTATAATCCCGACGTTCAGGTGGGCGACCCGGTGAACATCCCCGTGGACATCCAGAAATTCGGCCGCATCGCCGCCCAGACCGCCAAGCAGGTGGTCATTCAGGGCATCCGGGAAGCCGAACGGGGCGTGGCTTACGAAAGCTATTCCAACAAGGCACAGGAGCTGATGACCGGCACCGTGCTGCGCATCGACCCCACCACCGGCGATATGTTCCTGCGCATCGGTCAGGGTAATGATACCTCCGACGCCGTGCTTCAGGCCGGCGAGCAGATCCCCGGCGAAACCCACCATGAGGGCGACATGATCCGGGTGTACGTGCTGGAAGTCCACAAGATGGGCCGCGGCCCGCTGATCCACGTCTCCCGCACCCATCCCAATCTGGTGCGCCGCCTGTTCGAGCTGGAGACCCCGGAGATCGCCGACGGTCAGGTGGAGATCCGCAACATCGCCCGGGAAGCCGGTTCCCGTTCCAAGATGGCAGTTCGCGCCGCCATGGAGGGCATCGACCCCGTGGGCGCCTGCGTCGGCCCTCACGGCGGACGTGTGGGTGCCGTCGTGAAGGAACTGGGCGGCGAGAAGATCGACATCGTGGTGTGGAGCGAAGACCCCTGCCAGTATGTCCGGGCTGCCCTCAGCCCTGCGGATGTCATTGACGTCAGCCTGATCCCCGGCCAGAAAGCCTGCCGGGTGATCGTCCCCGACGACCAGCTGTCTCTGGCCATCGGCAAGGAGGGTCAGAACGCCCGCCTGGCCGCCCGCCTGACCGGCTACAAGATCGACATCAAGCCCGCCTCTCAGGCAGAACCTGCCGAGGAGACGGAGGAAGCATAAAAATTCAGGGCGATAAGGAGGCAGTTCGATGCAGAAGAAAATTCCCCAGCGGCAGTGTATGGGCTGCCGGGAACGGAAGGCCAAGCGGGAGCTGATCCGGGTCGTCCGCAGCCCCGAGGGCGAGGTCAGCCTGGACTTCGGCGGCAAGAAAAACGGCCGGGGCGCGTACATCTGTCCCAATCCCGAGTGCCTGAAAAAGGCCATCCGCTCCAAAGCGCTGGATCGCAGTCTGGAAGTGACCATCCCGGAGGAGGTCTACCAGCGGCTGGAAAAGGAGATGGAGAATGGATAAGGCGCTGCAATATCTGTCCATGGCCCGCAAGGGCGGCATGGCGGAGCTGGGCGAGGAGCCGGTAGGCGCGATCGCCCGGGCGGGAAAGGCGTACCTGATTCTGGTAGCTGCCGACGCCTCCGATCATACATGGCGTCGGGCGAAATCCTTCGCCGCCGGAACCGACCAGCAGTGCGTCCGCCTGAAATCCACCAAAGAGGAAATGGGCTTCGCCATCGGCCGGACCAGCCTTGCCATCGCCGCCGTGACGGACGTCCGGCTGGCGCTGTCCCTGCTGACGGCGCTTGGCGAACCGGAGAAAAACCGGGAAGCCCTGGAAGTGCTTTCCGCCAAGGCTGAAAAGGTAAAGAAGCATCAGGCCGAAGCGAAAGCCCATGTAAAAAATGTGCGAAAAGGGAAAAAGAAGCAGTAGTTTTGAGTAGTAAGCAGAGCGCAGAAGCGCATATCCCCTGCGTTCCGCTTTCCGCTTGTCATATTTTGGAGGTGCGTTTTATCGTATGAGTTTAGTGAAGTATCGTTTGAAGGAGGTCGCGGCAGACTTCGGCGTTGCGCCGAAGGTGATCGCGGACATCATCTCCAAGTATTTTCAGAAGCCCAAGTCCAATACGCAGGTGCTCACCGATGAGGAACTGAATCTGGTGTTTGACAGCATGACCCAGACCCACCAGATCGCGTCGCTGGAGCAGGTGTTTGCCGTGAAGCCCGTCCCCAAGGCGGAGCCGCCCAAGCCCGAAGCCCCCAAGGCCGAGGCTCCCAAGCAGGAAGCCCAGCAGACCGCGAAGCCCCAGCAGGCGAAGCCTCAGCCCCAGAATCAGAACCGTCCCCAGCAGCCCGCCGCGCCCAGCGCGCAGCCTGCCAAGGCAGACAAGCCCAAGGAGCCTGAACGGAAGCGGGAGCGCCGGGTGGTGGACACCTCCGCCGTGCAGGTCAACGCCGGACGCTTTGCCGACGTGGACAATCTGGTTTCCGAGAAGGTGCAGAATTATCAGGGCGGCAAGCAGCGCATCGGCGGCAAGAAGGGTCAGCAGGGCAATAAGCAGCAGTCCGGCAAGTTCCGCGGCAGCAAGTCCCGGAACGAGGAGCAGGAGAAAATGCGCCGCCTGCAGATGGAGGTCGCCCGGAAGGCACCTCTGACGGTGAAGATCCCTGAGGAGATCACCGTGGGCGAGCTGGCTTCCCGGATGAAGAAGACCGCCGGAGAGGTCATCAAGTGCCTGATGAAGAACGGCGTCATGGCCGCCATCAACCAGAGCATCGATTTTGACACCGCCGAGTTCGTGGCCACCGAGATGGGCTGCAAGGTGGAGAAGGAAGTCACCGTCACCATCGAGGAGCAGATCATCGACGACCATGTGGATACCGCCGAAGAGCTGGAGACCCGCGCCCCCGTCGTAGTGGTCATGGGTCACGTTGACCACGGCAAGACCTCCCTGCTGGACGCCATCCGCAAGACCTCCGTCACTGCGGAAGAAGCCGGCGGCATCACCCAGCACATCGGCGCTTACACCGTGGATGTGAACGGGAACATGGTCACGTTTTTGGATACCCCCGGCCACGCGGCCTTTACCTCCATGCGTGCCCGCGGCGCGAAGTCCACGGATATCGCCATTCTGGTGGTTGCCGCCGACGACGGCATCATGCCCCAGACCATCGAGTCCATCAACCACGCCAAGGCTGCGGACGTTCCCATTATCGTCGCCATCAACAAGATGGATAAGCCCACCGCCAACCCCGACAAGATCAAGGAGCAGCTGACCAAGTACGACCTGATCCCCGAGGAGTGGGGCGGCGAGACCGTCATCTGCCCCATCTCCGCCAAGACCGGTCAGGGCCTGGACAATCTGCTGGAAATGGTCATCCTCACCGCCGAGGTGCTGGAACTGAAGGCCAACCCCAACCGCCGCGCCAAGGGCGTGGTGATCGAAGCGCGCCTGGATAAGTCCCGCGGCCCCGTGGCGACGCTGCTGGTGCAGAACGGCACGCTGAAGCAGGGCGACATCGTCATCGCGGGTACCGCCGTCGGCCGTGTCCGTGTTATGACCAACGACAAAGGACGCACCGTCAAGACCGCCGGCCCCTCCGTGCCTGTGGAGATCACCGGCCTTGCCGACGTGCCCACGCCGGGCGACGAGTTCAACGCCGTCACCGACGAGCGTATGGCCCGTGAGCTGGTGGAGCAGCGCCGTCAGGCGCAGAAGGACGCCCTGGCCAAGATGAACCAGAAGGTCACCTTGGACAATCTGTTCGCCAAGATGCAGGAGGGCGAAATGAAGGAGCTGCCTCTGATCGTCAAGGCCGACGTGCAGGGCTCCGCCGAAGCGCTGAAATCCTCTCTGGAGAAGATCTCCAACGAGGAAGTCCGCGTCCGTGTCATCCACGCGGGCGTCGGCGCCATCAACGAAAGCGACATTCTGCTTGCCTCCACCGCAGGCGCCATTGTGGTGGGCTTCAACGTCCGTCCCGACGCCGCCGCTGCTGCCAGCGCCCACCGCGCCAATGTGGATATGCGGTTCTACCGCGTGATCTACGACGCCATCGACGAGATCGAGGCCGCCATGAAGGGTATGCTCGCGCCCAAGTTCGAGGAAGTGGTCATCGGCCACGCGGAAGTGCGCATGACCTACAAGGTCAGCGCCATCGGCACCATTGCCGGCTGTATGGTCAAGGACGGCAAGGTCACCCGGGATTCTCAGGTGCGCGTTCTGCGGGACAACATCGTCATCCACGAAGGCGAGATCGGCTCCCTGCAGCGCTTCAAGGACGCGGTCAAGGAAGTCACCGCCGGCTACGAGTGCGGCATGAGCGTCGTGAAGTACAACGACATCAAGGAAGGCGACATTTTCGAGTGCTTTGTCATGCAGGAAGTGAAACGCTAAGTTATTCGCCGTGCCGCACGGGGAAGCTCTGGATAAACTGGCAAGAGCTGACAGCGAGAGATTTTTCACCAGATGAAGGCTTCCAAAGCGGAGAAATACTTTGTGTATTTCCCGCTTTGGAAACCGCACAGCTGGGGGAAAAGATCCGCTGCTCAGCCGCAGACGGTTTATTCAGAGTTTCCCCCTCGCGGCGCGGCGAAAACTGTTATTGCACAGAGGGGAAACCCCCGATGTGCTGCTGAAAGGAGTACCCAATGTCATCCAACCGAATCAATCGGATCAATGAGGAGATCCAGAAGGAGCTGTCCGCCCTGCTTCGTACCGTGAAGGACCCCAGAGTGCAGGACACGATGATCTCCATTACCCGGGTGGAAACCACCCCGGATCTGCGCTATACCAAGGTATACGTCAGCTTTTTGCAGGAGGAGCGGGTGAAGGACGCCATGGCGGGGCTGAAATCCGCCGCCGGATACCTGCGCCGTCAGCTGGGACACAACCTCCAGCTGCGCTACAGCCCGGAGATCGTCTGGTCCGAGGACGATTCCATCACCTACGGCGCGAGAATGCTGAAGCTGATCAACTCCCTGGAGGTCAAACACGATGAAGATTCTGACGAGAGCTGATGCGGCGCGTTTTCTTCTGGAACACGACCATTTCGCCATTTTGTCCCACCGCCGCCCGGACGGGGATACCGTCGGCAGCTCTGCCGCTTTGTGCCGGGGGCTGCGGCAGCTGGGCAAGACCGCCCATGTGCTTGTCAACAAAGAAGTGACGCCCCGGTTTGCGTGGCTCCATGAGGGGCTGACCAAGCCATGGGTGGAGGAAGGCGACACCATCGTCTCGGTGGACGTGGCATCTCCCGAGATGCTTCCTGCGGATTTCCGGTCGCTGCTGGGGAAGATTGCCCTGCGCATCGACCACCACAGCTCGGCGACCTCCTTTACGGAGCAGGAGCTGGTGGACGGGGACAGCGCATCCTGCGCCGAGGTGGTGTGGGACGTGCTGGAGCTGATGGGCGTCAAGGCCGACCGGGCGTTGGCGGAGGCGGTGTATGTGGGCGTTTCCACGGATACCGGCTGCTTCCGCTTTTCCAATACCACGGCGCATACCTTTTCCGTGGCGGCGCTGTGTACCCGGGCAGGGGCGCGGATCTACGAGCTGAATCAGGAGCTGTTTGAGACGAACACGCTGGAACGTCTGAAAATGCAGGCGTGGATCGTGGAGCATCTGGAGCTGCTGCGTGGCGGCGAAATGGCCATCTGCGCTATCCCCCGTGCCGTGGAGGAGGAGATCGGCGTCAACGAGGACGATATGGACAACATCTCCAATTTCCCCCGCACGGTGGCGGGCGTGCGCATGGCGGCGACCCTCCGGGAGACGGGGGACGGGGAGACGAAGCTGTCCGTCCGGGCAGTCCCCGGCTGCGACGCCACGGCGGTCACCGTCCGTTTCGGCGGCGGCGGCCACAAGGGCGCGGCAGGCGCGTCCATGAAGCTGCCTCTCGATGAGGCCGTCAAGGCTGTGGAAGCGGTCATGTCAGAAGTGAACTGAAATGAACGGAATTGTGATTATCGACAAGCCCGCCGGGTGGACGAGTCAGGACGTGACGGCGCGGCTGCGGCGGGTGTTCGGCACCCGGCGCATCGGCCACGGCGGTACGCTGGACCCCATGGCTACCGGTGTGCTGCCCGTGTTTGTGGGGCGCGCCACCCGGGGCGTAGAGTTTTTTGAACACGCCGAAAAGGCCTACGAAACGGAGCTGCTTCTGGGCGTCGCCACCGATACCGAGGATACCACCGGCACGGTACTTACCCGTCGGGAGGTCAGCGTGACACAGGAGCAACTGGATGGGACTCTGGGGCGCTTCCGGGGGGAGATCATGCAGATCCCGCCCATGTATTCCGCGCTGAAGGTCAACGGCCAGAAGCTGTGTGACCTCGCCCGGAAGGGCAGGCAGGTGGAGCGTCAGCCCCGCCCCGTCACCATCCACGAGCTGACGCTGCTGTCCCGGGAGGGGGATACCCTCCGTCTGCGGGTGCGCTGCTCCAAGGGAACGTATATCCGCACCTTGTGCGCGGACATCGGCGAAGCGCTGGGCTGCGGCGGATGTATGCAGGCGCTGCGCCGGACGCAGGCCGGGGAATATACCATCGCCGAGGCCGTCCCCTTACAGCAGCTGCTGGAAGCGGCGGAGCCGGAAACCTATCTGCGGGACGTGGACACCATGTTCCGGGGCTATCCCGGGGTGAAGCTCACCGTCAATCAGGAAAAGCGGTGCCGGAACGGCAACGCCTTTTCCGTCAGTCTTCCCGGCGGAACCTACCGCGCTTACAGCCAGTCGGGAGAATTTCTCATGCTGGCGAAGGTGGAAGACGGCGTTATGTCAACCATAAAGAGCTTTTTTGACGTACAATAAAAGAACGGAACGGAAAGCCCCGGCCTTTGCCGCAAGCTTCCGTTCCTGTCAGGTGAACCAATGAACAAGACGATTTATGCCCTTGGATTCTTCGACGGGGTACACGTAGGCCACGCCGCGCTGCTTGACCGGTGCAAAACCTTAGCCCGGGAAGGAAACTACCGCGCCGGGGTCGTGACCTTTGCCGCCCATCCGGATACGCTGGTGCTGGGAAGCACCCCGCCCCTCATCAATACGCCCTACGACCGGGAGAAACTCCTTCGGGAACGCTTTTCCATGGAGCAGGTCGTGACGCTGCCCTTTGATGAGCAGATGCACACCATGCCGTGGCGGGATTTTCTCAACATGCTGATACGGGACTATGCTGCTGCCGGGTTCGTCTGCGGCGAGGACTTCCGTTTCGGCTATCGGGGCGAGGGAAACGCGGACGCTCTGGAAGATTTCTGCCGGGCGAACGGGCTTGTCAGTGCCGTGGTGAACGACCAGATGATCGACGGCATCCGGGTGTCCAGCACCTACATTCGCCGCCAGATCGAGACGGGGGACATGGAGACTGCCGTGAAATTTCTGGGACACCCCCATATTCTCAGCGGTTCCGTGGTTCACGGACACCAGCTGGGGCGGCGGCTGGGCATCCCCACCGCGAATCTGCGTCTGCCGGAGGGGCTGGCAGAGCCCAAATTTGGCGTCTACGCCTGCCGCGCCGTGGTGGAGGGCAGACGTTACTGCGCCGTGACCAATATCGGCGTCCGACCCACGGTGGAGGGGCGCAGCGTCACGGTGGAGCCGTGGATTCTGGACTACGACGGCGACCTGTACGGCCGGGAAATCACGCTGGAATTCTACCGTTTTCTCCGCCCGGAGCGGAAATTTCCCTCTCTGGATGACCTGAAAGCGGAAATTCACCGCAACGCCGGGGAAACGAGAGCCTACTTTGGGGAATAACCCCTTGTTTTATCCGAGGAAATGCAGTATAATAAAGCATCATTCAGAATTGGGAGGACGACGCCATGCCGCTGCACGACGATGAAATGAATATGCGCCGTGAAAAGCGGGAAGCCCAGCGCAGAAAGCAGCAGGCCGAGGCTAAGCGGCTTCGTATCACGCTGATTCTGGCGGCGGTGGTGCTGGTGCTGTGTACGGCGGGGATTGTGTTCCTCACCAGCCGTTCCGACAGTTCCCAGACGACAGTGGCGGCGGAGACCCGTCCCACCCAGAAGCCCACCCAGGCCACGGAACCGGCCACCCGCGCTCAGAAAAGCACCAAAACCACCATCCACATCAAGGCGGCGGGTGACCTGAACGTGACCAACACTGTAATCAACGCCGGTGTAGCCGTGGGCGGTTACAATTACACCCGCGCCTTCATGGACGTGGCGTCCACTCTGTCCGACGCAGATCTGACGGTGCTGAATCTGGAGGGCAACATCTGCGGCGAACCCTATGGCAGCGACACCACCTCCGCCCCCCGGGAGCTGCTGGATGGACTGCGCAACGCGGGCGTTGACCTGATCCAGATGGCCAATTCCTGCACCATCAACAACGGCCTGATTGGCCTGACTTCCACCCTGCAAACCATCCGGGCGGCGGGATTGGAGCCGGTGGGTGCGTTCGCTTCGGAGTCCGAGTTCCAGCAGTCCAAGGGCTACACCATCACGGAAGCTCAGGGCGTCAAGGTTGCATTTGTGGCCTTTACCAAAGGTCTGGGCGGCCGGGGACTTCCCGCCGGAAACGACAATCTGGTGAACATCCTCTATGAGGACTACGCCAGCACCTACGACAAGATCGACCGCACCCGCATCACCAGCGTTCTGAAGGCTGTGGAAGCGGAGAAGCCGGACATCACCATCGCTCTGCTCCACTGGGGCAGCGAATACAACGACGACATCAGCGACACCCAGAAGAGCATCGTCAACCTGATGAAAAAGCAGGGCGTGGACGTTATTATCGGCACCCACCCCCATACGGTGCAGGCCATCGAGTACGACGAGCTGGCAGGCACGCTGGTGGCCTATTCTCTGGGGGACTTCTTCGGCGACGCCTCCCGGGGCGGCACCAATTACTCCATCATTCTGGATTTGGAGATCACCAAGGATTCCAGCACCGGCACCACCAAGGTGACGAATTACAGCTACACACCCATTTACACGGTCAGCGAGGCGGAAAGCGCCGACGGCTACCGCCGGGTGGTGCGTATCGACAAGACGGTGGAAGCATGGGAGGAAAATTATCTGGACAAGGTGAGCCAGTCGGCGAAAGAAAGCATGGTCTACGCGCTGGATCGTATCGAAGCCCGCATCAACCCGCCGGTGGAGGAAAAGAAGAAGTAATCGCGGAAACGTTCCGTGCCACAAGAATATGTGTTATGGAAAACTCCCATGTGCTGCGGCACGTGGGAGTTTTTAAGCCTGTAAGGACGGTCTCTTGATATCGGGGTTGACATGTGATATACTGGAAACCGGATAAATAAATCGGAATTTGAAGGAGGGCTGGAATGAATGGGCGTGTTCAGTTTTTTTAAGAAAAGCAAAGTGAAACTGACCGATGAACAGAAAAAGTGGAATAAAATGTGGGATTTGTGGGTAGAAGATCGTACGGACTCTCCCTATTCAGAATTGATGACCTATCAAAGCGAAATCAACAATGGCGGACATGACCAATATTTCTTCAATATCGAGAATTCGGGCAATTTGCAAAAGGAAATGGCGGTTTTGAAAACTGTTTTGCCCGCAAAGCTGCGAGACAATTTACAAAATGCATATGATGCATATTTGAAGCTAACGAATGAAGAATCTGACGAGCAAGCAGGAACGATACTGAGTCAATATGATGATGAGTTTTATAAAGTCGAAGAAGATATCAACCGCATACTAAGGGAGTATGCATCTCAAATAGAACTATAAATTCCGATTTGCCGGTTTGATTTACAGGCGGGATACACTGCCCCGCGCCCCAGCCGGATTTTCTGCATAAAAAATTCCCCGCTTTCGGTAACGAAAGCGGGGAATTGCTATTGAACCTTACTGGTTTGCCATTTCCTTCAGAGCGTCCTTGCGGCTGAAGTTGGCGCGGCCCTTCTCGTCGAAGCCCATGAACTTCACCCAGGTCATATCGCCCAGATTCAGCACGTCTTCCACCTTCTCCACGCGATGGTTTTCCAGCTTGGAGATGTGGACCATGCCGTCATGGCCGGGGGCGATCTCCACAAAAGCGCCGATGGGCAGGATGCGCACGACCTTGCCGTAGTACAGCTTGCCGACCTCGGGAACGAAGCAGATATCGTCCACCATCTTCTTGGCGGCGTAGGCGGCGGCGGAGTCAACGGCGGAAATGAACACGCTGCCGTCGTCGTCGATGTCCACCTTGGCGCCGGTGTCGGCGCAGATCTTCTGGATGGTCTTGCCGCCGGAACCGATGACCTCGCGGATCTTGTCCACGGGGATCTTCAGGGACAGCATCTTCGGGGCGTACTCGCTGACCTCGGGACGGGGCGCGGGGATGGCCTTGAGCATGACCTCGGACAGAATCTCCAGACGTGCCTTGCGGCAGCGCTCCAGAGCATCGGCGATGATCTCCATGGTCAGGCCCCTGTTCTTCAGGTCCATCTGGATGGCGGTGATGCCCTCGGTGGTACCGGCGACCTTGAAGTCCATTTCGCCGTGGAAGTCCTCAACACCCTGAATGTCGGTGAAGGTTCTCCACTCGCCGGTCTCCTGATCGGAGATCAGGCCGCAGGAAATACCGGCCACGGGGCGCTTGATGGGCACGCCGGCGTCCATCAGAGCAAGCGTAGAGCCGCAGATAGAAGCCTGAGAGGTGGAGCCGTTGGAGGAAAGCACCTCGGACACCACACGAATGGCGTAGGGGAACTCCTCAACGCTGGGGATTACGGGCAGCAGCGCCTTCTCGGCCAGCGCGCCGTGGCCGATCTCCCGGCGGGAGGTGGAACGGGCGGCGCGGGCTTCGCCGGTGGAGTAGGCGGGGAAGTTATAATGATGGATATACCGCTTGGTATCCTCGGGGTAAATGGTGTCGATCTTCTGGGCGGCGGACAGGGTGTTCAGGGTGCAGATGGAAAGCACCTGGGTCTGACCGCGGGAGAACAGGCCGGAGCCGTGGACTCTGGGCAGAACGCCGACTTCGGCGTCCAGAGGACGGATTTCGTCCATGCCGCGGCCGTCCACACGCTTGCCCTGAAGCAGCCACTTCTTGACGACCTTCTTCTGCATCTTGTACAGGCAGACCTCGATATGGGTGTCGAAGTCCTCGTACTTCTCGCCGAACTTCTCCTGGAAGTCCAGCCGGGCGGCAGTCAGGCGCTCCTCCCGGACGTTCTTGTCGGGGGTGTCCAGAGCGTACTCGATCTTACCCAGGCCGTAAGCCATCAGATCGTCCAGCAGCTCGTGGTTGACGGCGGCCTTCTCGAAGGTGAACTTGGGCTTGCCGATCTCGGCGACGATGGAGTTGATGAACTTGACAATCTCCATGTTGGCCTCATGGGCGACCCGGATGCACTCGTAGACGATGTTTTCGGGGGCTTCCTTGGCCTCGGTCTCGATCATGACAACCTTCTCAAATGTGGAAGAGATGCACACGAAGCAGTCGGCAGCGTCCCGCTCGTCGGAGGAGGGGTTGATGATATACTTGCCGTTCAGATGGGCGACGTTGGTGGTGGCCACGGGACCGTTCCACGGGACGTCGGAGCAGGCAATGGCGATGGAAGCGCCCAGGGACGCCACGATCTCCACGGGGTTATCGTAGTCGTTGGCAAGAACGGTGCAGGTCACGACGGTGTCGTTGCGCAGCTCCTCGTCAAAGAGGGGACGCATGGGACGGTCGATGATGCGGCTGTTCAGGATGCCCCGCTCGGAGGGCTTGCCCTCCCGGCGGTTAAAGGAGCCAGGAATGCGGCCCACGGAATACATACGCTCCTCGAACTCGATGGTCAGGGGGAAGTAGTCGATTCCGGCCTTGGGGATGGGGTTGCAGGTGACGGTGGTGAGCACGACGGTGTCGCCGTAGCGGCAGATGCACTCGGCGTCGGCCAGCTCTGCGACCTTACCGGTTTCCACGGTAAAGGCACGGCCGCCGATTTCCGTCTCGTAAACGTGATGGTTGGGATACTGTTTGCGGGTGATCATTGGTTTACCTCCTAATTGTTTTATTTGTACGGGAGGTTTAGCACTTGAATCTGCGGCCGGATTCCGGCGGCACATTCAACTGCTAAAGCATCTCCCGTGATTTACGGTTAGGGAAGCTCTGAATAAATCGGCAAGAACTGTGAGCGAGAGATTTTTCGACCAATCGAGGTATCGGAAACGGAGGAATACTTTGTGTATTTCCCGTTTTCGATACCGAAGAGTGGGCGGAAAAGATCCGCTCACAGTCGCAGACGATTTATTCAGAGTTTCCCTAGAAGACACGAAGAAAAGGGGCGACGATAGTCGCCCCCTTAATCTCTTACTTACGGATACCCAGCTTGGCGATCACAGCACGGTAGCGGTTGATGTCCTTCTTGGCCAGATAGTCCAGCAGACTGCGGCGCTTACCGACCATCATCAGCAGACCACGGCGGGAGTGGTTGTCGTGCTTGTGGACGCGCAGATGCTCGGTCAGCTCGTTGATACGGGCAGTCAGGATGGCGATCTGAACCTCGGGAGAACCGGTGTCGCCCTCGTGGGTCGCGTTTTCCAGGATGACCTGGGTCTTCTTTTCCTTCTGAATCATGATTTTTCCACCTTTCAAATCGGTAGCCCGGGAGCCAAGTAGGGGTCGGTGAAGTGCCGCATGGGCGTTGTCCCACAACTGAGCAACGGGCGCAAAAATGTGCCTGGTCATAACCAGCTTTTCGAGTATATCACAAGTTTGCCCAAAAGTAAAGGAAAACTTTCACTTTTTCGGGCGAAAACTTTTCAGTGTTCTTTGTGCAGTTTCTCCCTGAAATAGTCCCGGACGTGCATGATCTCGTCCCCGGCGAGGGCCTTTTTCATATTGCCGATGTGCATGACGTCCAGCACCGCTCCGGCGCAGATGGCCGTGATAATTTTCGCCGGCGCTTCGCCGAAAAGATACATCAGCAGGGGCAGGGCGATGCCCACCGTTATGGGGACATCACAGTGCAGTCAAAGATCCACATGACCGCCCATCCGGCGCACAGCACGATGGGGACGTACTTTAACCCGCAGTAAATGACCAGCCCGCCGAAGGTCGCCAGACCCTTGCCGCCCCGGAAGCGGTGAAACACCGGAAAGCAGTGGCCGATCATGGCGCCGATGCAGGCCAGCATCCCTGCGACGCTGAGCCCGGGGAACAGGTACTGCGCCAGCTTGCCGGAGAGGAAGGACTTCATCAGGTCAAAAAGCATGACGAAAATGCCCGCGCCCCAGCCGAGAACCAGCATGGTGTTGGTGGCGCCAAGGTTTCCGGTGCCGGATTTGCGCACGTCGGTCTTCTTCACCCTGCCCACCAGAGAGGACGGGCTGAGCGAACCGACAAAATATCCCAGAGCGAGACTGAGAGCTGCGTCCATAAAAACCTCACTTTCCAAAGTGCCTTAAAGCGGAGACTGCTTGATCTTTGCGTAGCGGCGGGGGTACTGCTTCGGCGTGGGGGCGGTCTTCCGCAGGACGATGACCGCGTGGGACGCCCCGTCGATGGAAAATTCCTTTACCGATTCCAGTTGTAACCCCAGCTTTTTGATCGCGGATGTACACTCGGCCAGCTCTTCCCTTGCGGCGGAGCCTTTCATGGCCAGCACCGCGCCGCCGACCTTCACATAGGGGGCGGTCAGCTCCAGCAGGATGTTCAGCCGGGCGACCGCGCGGGAGACGGCGTAATCGTAGCGTTCCCGCCGTTCCGCCGCCGCTTCCTCCGCCCGGGCGGTGACGCACTGGGCGCGGACGCCCAGCTGGGGGAGGATTTCTTCCAGCCACTTCATGCGCTTGCCCAGACTATCCAGCAGGGTAACGCGCGCTTCCGGGCAGGCGATGGCCAGCGGCACGCCGGGAAATCCCGCGCCGCAGCCCACGTCGATGATCTGCTTTCCCCGCAGATCGGCGGCGGTGAGCACCGTCAGGCTGTCAAGCAAATGGAGCTTTGCCACTTGATCCGGCTGGGTGATGGCGGTGAGGTTCATGACCTCGTTCTGCTTGATAACCGCCGCGCCAAAATCGCAGAGGGTCTGGCGCGCGCTTTCCGGCAGGTCAAGTCCCAGCTCGGGCAGACCTGCATCCAAAGTCTGTCTCATCATGGCCGTCACCTTGCGTTGACGATGCCGCTCAGGTCCACCTGCGTTTCGTCGTAAGGGTCGAAGGGGGATTCCTCCACGGTGATGGAGGGCAGCACCACGGTCTGGATGTGCCAGTTCACCAGCAGGTCGCAGACCTCGCCGTAGGAAGCGACGCCGCTTTCGTCGCCGCTGACCTTGAGATAGGTGTCGTTGGCGGCGTCGGCGAGGTTCGTGGCGGCGGTGCTTTTCCGGGAATTGAAGAAGCTGTTGTAGGCAGCCATGTCGAATTTCAGATTGTCGTTGACCCCGGCGCTCACCCGTGCGGCAGCCGCCGCGGCGGACTGGTTATTGACGCTGCTGAGCGCGCTGTAGCAGTAGCGGAAGGCCATAAAGTAGGCGCTGTACTGGAATTCCGGGTCGGAATGGACGGAGGCGGCGAGGAACGCGGCAAAATTGGCGTCCCGTTCCGGGGCGATGCACATGCGGTGGGCCATTTCGTGGCACATGGTAAAGGGCAGGGACACGCCGGGGATCTGGGGATTGACGCAGGCTTCGCCGGTCAGGCCGAAGGTGACGCCGGTGATGCCCATGGAGGAATACATGTCCGCCCAGCCCAGCTTCTTCACCGGAAGGGTGGAACCGGCAAAAATGGGATAGAAGTAGTCGTAGGTCAGCGCCTGGAAGCCCTCGCCGGCCTTGCCCGCCAGCGCATCAAAGTCCGCGAAGGCCACGTTGCCGCTTCCGTCCCGGTTGACTTGCAGGGCAAGGGCGTTGGCCTTGTCCCGGTAGAACTCGGTGGCTTCGGTCAGCTCCTCCAGATTGTAGCTGCCCACGTCCAGCCGCATGTCGTCGGACAGGGGGCCGGAGTAGTAATTCAGACCCCAGAGCATGGTGTGGAGCATGTAAATACCGGCAAAAAACGCGAGCACCCAGCCGCCCCACTGAATGGGGTTCCATTTCAGCACGATCATCAGCACAATGCTGGCAAGGATCAGCGCCCCCAGCGCCACGGCCAGCAGCTGCCAGACGGGGAAATCCGCGCCGCTTGCCCACTGGGCAAGAATGGACTCCGAGGTGCGGATGACGTAGGGGTACACCATATCCACCAGAGTGGAAAACCGTTCACCGAACCGCATCAGCACCCAAGTGATGGCGCCGAAGATGGCGGCGGTGAGGTAGCCGAACCAATATTTCAAAGGAAACGCCTCCTTCAGACAGCGAAAAACAGAATGTACGCAACGCACACTTATAGATTTTAATAGTATAACACAAAAGCTGCCGGTTGTCTGCACCTAATTTTGAATTTTTTATAAACCCGGTCGAAAGGGGGTGCAAAACCCTCTCAGTCACCTTCGGTGACAGCTCCCCCAGGGGGGAGCCAAGGGCTTGTACCCCATCAAAAAATTTGTGGGAATAATTTTTCCAACATTGGCAAACAATACCACCGGAAATCATTTTTTGGAGGTATTGCCATGTTCCGAAATCGATTATTGGCTCTGCTGCTGGCGGTATGCTGCATCGCGGGGCTGTCCTGCGGCGCGGCCGCCGCCGAGGTGGACTGCGACAGCGTTTACTGCTTCTCGGCGGAGGACTTTTCCGGGGAGACCCCCATTGCGGGCATCTGCATCACCAGTCTGCCGGATAAAAAGGTAGGCAGCGTGATGCTGGGCAGCCGCGTTCTCGTTCCCGGCGACGTTCTCACCGCCGAACAGGCGGCGCAGATGACCTTTTCTCCCCGCCTAACCGAATTGGATGAATCCGCCGAGGTGGGCTACCTGCCCATCTACCCGGGCGGCGTGGAGGCGTCCGCCGCCATGACCATCGGCATCCGGGGCAAGGAAAACAAGCCCCCCGTGGCGGAGGACTCTGCGCTGGAAACCTACAAAAATCTCGCTGCCGACGGCAAATTGAAGGTCGCTGACCCGGAGGGGGAGGACATGGTCTACGCCATCGTCCGCCGGCCCAAGCGGGGCACCGTGACCCTTCAGCCGGACGGAAGCTTCACCTACACGCCCAAGAAGAATAAGGTAGGCATTGATTCCTTCACCTTCACGGCCACCGACGCTTCCGGGAAGACCTCCCGGGAAGCCACCGTCACCATCACCATCCTCAAGCCCGCCGACGCGACCCAGTACACCGACACGGTGGGCAGGGACTGCCGGTTTTCCGCGGAGTGGATGAAGAACACCGGGATTTTCTCCGGAGAAAACGTGGCGGGGAATCCCTGCTTCGGCCCGGAACGGACGGTGAGCCGGGGCGAATTCGTCACCATGCTGGTCAGGACGCTGAACATCCCCGTAGACGAGGAGCTGACCGGCGCGGGGTTTACCGACGAAATCCCTGAGTGGCTCCAGCCCTATCTTGCCGCCGCAGTGCGTTCCGGCCTGACGGCTGGGCTGCCCGATCAGCAAACCTTCGGCGCTGACGAGATCATCACCGGCGCGGAGGCGGGCGTCATGCTGAAAAACGCTCTGGCGCTGACGGCGGACGCCCCGGAGGAAGCGGCGGAAACGTCAGCGGAGGAATCGGAAACCTCCGCATGGGCGCAGACCGCTTTGGCGGCTGCCGTCCGGAACGGCTTTAATCTGGAAGCCGACGCCCCCCTGACCCGGGAGACTGCCGCGGAAATCCTCTACCGCGCGTGGCAGATGGAAAATGAATTGATCGCAAAGGCATAAAAACAAACGCCCCGGGCTTCAGCCCGGGGCGATGTTACTATACGTTGCGGAAAATTCTCAGTCAACCTTGACCACGATCTTCGGAATTCTGGCGATCAGCTGCGCCGCGATGGCGGTGAGGATCAGCTCGGGAACCATGTAGAAGCCGTTGTACACAATGGAATAGACCCAGCCCAGCGCGACGGGGCTGAGGCTTTCCACCAGACTTGCGCCCCATGCGGGGAAGCCGTCCTGGGTGAAGAACCACTCCGCCCAGCCGGAGAACAGCAGGTAGCCGGACAGAATGTGAGACAGATACCGCGCACCCAACGCCACAAGGGAGCCGCACATCAGGCTGGTGCCGGGATTCTTGATCTTATCCCGGAAAATGCCGCCCAGACCCATCATGGTGTAGGCGAGCAGATAGTCCAGCAGGCACATGAGGATGGCCTTGAAGATCATGGTGTCGTCGCCGAAATAGCCGGGCTGAAAGGCGGCGCTCACGGTCTTCGCGCCCAGTGCCATTTCCAGCAGCGCGTAGCAGAAGCCGGAAACGAAGCCCCACTTCACGCCGTAGCGGTAGGAGATCAGCACCACCGGGAGCATGGCCACCAGCGTCACCTGACCGCCGAAGGGCATTTCGGGGATGATGGCCTTGGAGATCAGCTCCAGCACGATGGCCAGCGCCAGCAGCATGGCGCTTTCCGTCAGTCTTTTGGTTTTCATTTTGGGAACCTCCAAAAAAATAAGTATCGCATTGCAAACCGTCCAGGTGCAACGCGATACTGAATTGTATCCCATATATGCATCTTTCCCTCCGACGGTATTAGCCGTATCAGGTTCACGGGTCAGGGCGCACACGCCCACTCTCAGCCGGTCTTTCCGGCTCCCCGAAGACTTTAGGCAACACCGCACAATTGCGCCTGCGGGTCACAGCGAATCTTTTGCGCCAGCTCGGCAGTTTCCAAACCGGGAAATATTGCGCAACCGTTGCCAGCGCAAGCTGGCTTACGGATGCGCAATATTTCCCGGTTTGGAAACTTTGATCTGGCACAAAATCTTCTGCTGTGCCTCCTTGCCGAATTGCGCGGTGCTGCCTTATTTGTTTTGCGATCCAAGGCTAGTATAGCAAAAAAATGTAAGATGTCAAGCACGAAAAACCGGCACCCGAAGGATGCCGGTTTTCAGATAGGCCCTAAGATGTCACGCCATATCCAGCGCCAGCGTTTTGCCGCCGAGGATGTGGAAATGCAGGTGCGGCACGGTCTGACCCGCGTCGGCGCCGCAGTTGCTGACCACCCGGTAGCCACCCGCCAGCCCCTCCGCCGCCGCGATTCTGGGGATGACCTCAAAAATGTGGGCGACGACGGCGCTGTTTTCCTCCGTGACGCCGTTGCAGCCGGAGATGTGGGTCTTGGGGATCACCAGAATGTGGGTCGGCGCCTGGGGATTGATGTCCCGGAAGGCGAAGACCAAATCATCCTCGTAGACCTTGGTGGAGGGGATATCCCCCGCAATGATTTTGCAGAACAGACAATCGGACATTTATGTTTCCTCCTTATAATCCGAAGACATGGACGCCCGCCATGCTGGCGGCTCCCATGATGATTCCCGCAATGATGACGCCCAGAGAAACGGACAGCGCCGTGGTTTTGATGCCCATGTCCAGAAAACTGGCAGCGAGGGTTCCCGTCCACGCGCCGGTGCCGGGAATGGGAATGCCGACGAACAGCATCAGCGCCACGAACAGCCCGCCCCGACCGGCCTTTTTCATCAGCCTGTGACCGGCGGCTTCGCCCTTTTCCAGGCAGTAGGAAAAGAACTTCCCGATATATTTTTTATCCGCGCCCCAGTGCAGCACCTTCCGGGCGAAGAAATAGATCAGCGGCACCGGCAGTATATTGCCCACGACGCACACCGCCAGGGACGTCCAGTAGTCCAGATCCATGCCCACGGCCATAACGATACTGCCCCGCAGCTCCACCAGCGGCACCATGGACACGAAGAAAATCAGAAGATATTTGGCAAACATTCCATCACCCTAATGTGAATTTCTCCTATTATACCATAATATATCCGTGTTTGCAACGGAAAACGGCGGGAACAGCTTAAGTTTTGATTAAAAGAAGCGAAAAAGAATTGCAAAATCCGCGGCTCACCGCCGCGGATTTTGCAACAAGAAAAGAGGAGAGGAAAAAATGAAAAAGATGAAGGTTGGTAGCAAATTTATATACTGCCCCATCTGCCTTGCGGCGGGGCCGGTGTTGTCTTGATCTTTATGGCCTTATTATACCGGTAAAATATTAACGATTAAAGTGGGAAAATGTTAAGCTCGTATGAAGTTCTGTAACAAGTTTTCGAGCAGCAGGAAAATGCGATTCTCGTAAACAGGAAAATAATTATTGACATTCGATAATTTCTATGGTACACTTCAGGCAAACGGAGGTGCTTTTATGAATTCACAGCTTTCTGCGAAATTTACGCTTTGGTGCAGCCGGGTGCTGTTCATTATCATCTGCCTGCTTACTTTTGCCATGCCGGGGCTGCTGCGGTGGTATCAGGCTCTGCGGCCGCTGGGGCGGTACGGCGCGGCGGCGATCATGATCGGGTTTTACTGCTGCGTCCCTGCGGTGCTGTACGCCCTTTCCTGCATGGAGCGGCTGGTGCGGAATATTCTGAAGGAGGATGTGTTCGTTACACAGAACGTCCGGTTTCTGCGGCGCATCCGCTGGTGCTGCGCGGCGGTAAGCGGCATCTGTTTGCCCGCCACGTTCTTCTACCCGCCCCTAATCTTCATGACCATGATCATGGCGTTTCTGGCGCTGGCGGTGAGCGTGGTGAAGAACGTCATGGCCGCTGCGGTGGAAATCCGGGAAGAAAACGATCTGACGGTGTGAGGCGGCGTATGGCGATTATTGTGAATCTGGATATGATGCTGGCGAAGCGGAAGATGACTTCTCTGGAGCTGGCGAACCGGGTGGGCATGACGCCCGCCAACCTGTCCATTCTGAAAACCGGCAAGGCCAAGGCCGTGCGCATGAGCACCATGGATGCCATCTGCCGGGAGCTGCAATGCCAGCCGGGGGATCTGTTCGAGTTCGTGCAGGACGACGACCCATGGAAACGCTGAGAAAGGAGATATTTATGGAAGAACGGACGCTGTCCCGGTATCCTGCGGGAAAACGGGAACTGATTTTTGGACTTTTGGTGCTGCTTTTCGGCACGTTTACGTGGAACAGCATTCTTTACGGCGGTTTTTGTCTGGGATTTGCCCTGGGGGCGGTGGCTCTGACGGGGTGCAGCCTTTGGTATCTGCTGCGCTGCGGCTTCCGGCCGGGGAAATATGAGGCGGCGCTGCTGATTCTGGCGGCGGTGATCTTCGCCGGGTTTGCCCGGTCGTCGGACAGCGACGTGAAGGCGGGGATGCTCCTGATGGCGCTGTTTGCCGTGAACCTCAGCTTCTGCCGGATGGCCGGGCAGAGCCGCCGGGAACCCGGCGGCATCGCGTCGGCGCTGGACGCACCCCGGGCGATTTTTGTTCTGGGTGTTGGCAGCATGAGCGCCGCCGTCCGGGGGCTGAACGATGCCCGGAAAAACGCCGGTACGGCGGGCAAACGGAGCGGCGCGGCGATCCTCGGCGTACTGATCGCCCTGCCGGTGGCGGCGGTGCTGATCGTGTTGCTGATGCGTGCCGACGCGGCGTTTGAGGGGCTGATGGATATGCTCCCCGATACCGACTGGTCGGAGCCGCTGCTCTCCCTGTTCTTCGGCGTTTTCGCCGGGTGGATTCTGTACTCCCGGGGCGTGGGACTGAAATACGCAGAGAAAAACGGGAAAGAAGCGAAGAGCTTCCACGGTTTCAGCGCCATTACCGTGAACATTCTGCTGGGAACGGTGTGCCTGATCTACGCCGTGTACCTGCTGAGTCAGCTGGCGTATCTGGGCGGCGGCTTCGCGGGAATTCTGCCCGATGGATACACGCTGGCGGAATACGCCCGCCGGGGATTTTTCGAGATGGCGTGGCTGAGCTTTATCAATCTGGGGCTGATGTGCCTTGCCATGGGACTGGTGGAAAAGAAGGCCGGTGCCCCGGCGCTTACCAGAGGGCTGTGCCTGTTCCTCGGGCTGGCGGCGCTGTTCCTCATCGCCGCGGCCAGCGCGAAAATGCTGCTCTACATTAGCGGCTACGGCCTGACGAGAAAGCGGGTGCTGACGGAAGTTTTCATGCTCTGGCTGGGGGTCACGACGATCCTTGTGTCCGTGTGGCTGTTCAAGCCCCGGTTCCCCTACATGAAGGGGGCGGTGATCTGCGCGCTGATTCTGGGGTGCGTCACCTTCTGGGCGGACGTGGATACGCAAGTCGCCCGGTACAATGTCCGCGCTTACCAGTCGGGGCAGCTGGAGACCATCGACATGGGGCACATGAGCAGCCTTGGGGATGGCGCACTGCCCTACATCAAAGGGCTGACCCATGACCGCGACCCCGAAATTGCCTCCACCGCGATGGACATTCTGGAAAACAGCTATTGCAGCATTTCGGATTTCCGGAGCTGGACATACACCGAGTCCGCCGCCCGGAAAGCCGTGGATGCGGACTGAATACACAAAGCCCCCGGAAAACGGCTTGCACCGCTTCCCGGGGGCGATTTTCACAATTATTCCGCGTCCTTTGTGACCACCATGTTCGGCCAGTGGTGTTCCATCCAGTCATCGTCATAGGTGTCGTCCAGAAACGCTTCGGCTACGTTTTTGGGTTCCGGGTTGTTCTGACGGTCGGTGTAGCGCAGCATGGCGGCGGCGGTGAGCAGGCCGTCGCAGGCCAGGAAAAAGATGATGACCCAGGTGATCACCTTCCCCAGCAGCGCCGGGATTTTCTCAATGCCCTTGCTCATGGGCGGATACAGCACCTTGATCCACGCCACGGCCAGCAGTCCCCAGAAAATGCAGTACAGCACATTGGTGCGGCCGCCGATGTTCAGGGGCATTTTGCTGTAATCCCAGAACACCGTGCCGAACACCAGCTCGGTGAATACGCTGCAAAGGTACTCGTAAGCGCCGCCGATGACGAAGCCCGCGAGAAAGATCCGCCGGTCGGGCTTGTCCGCAATCCGCTGCAAGGTGATGGTCAGCACCACCGCGCCAAGACCCCACACGAAGCTGAAGCTCCCGTACAGCACGCCGGAGCGGCTCATCCACTGCCCCGACGTGACCCGGCAGAAGACCATTTCGATCAGCGCCCCTAAGAAAGAGGTCACGAGAAACACCCACACCAGCTTGTCAAAGCAGATGCCCTGGGCAAAGACATACCGTTCCGGCCCCGGCACATCCGCTGCCGCAAGGCCGGGGTAGGCTTTTTGCAGACGCCGCCAGATGGTATTGCTGATCCGGTCGGCCATGCGCTGGGTGGTCTCCTGCCCGGCCTTATTCAGCCGGGTGGCGCTGCTGGTGCGCAGGGCGCGCATCACGCCGATGAAGTCCGCCAGAATCAGGACGATTCCCGCGATGACCAGCGTCCGCTCCAGCCACTTGGGCATCAGGTAAACCAGACCCATCACGCCGGGATGCACCACGAGATACACCAGCAGCATGACGGCCGCCGCGGCGGCCGCGTTGAGGAAAAAGGTCTTTCCCTTCGGCGCGGCGGCAAAGGTTCCCCGGCTGACGCCCCGGACGAACTGGTCGGTCACGCACCGGACCAGAATGTAGATCACCAGCGTCATGATATATTGTAAGATGGTTTTGTGGTTCATGGTGCCCAGCACCGGCAGCAGCAGGGCGGCGGCAATGCCGCAGGGCATATTCAGGGGCAGGTTCAAAAAACCACGGTTCACAAACCGCCCGTTTTTCACGGCGGCGCAAAAGACTTCGACGCACCAGCCGAGGAAGGCGTAGAGCAGCAGATAGAAAAGCAGGTCGAAAATAGTGTAGGAAATCTCCATGGGGGACACTCCTGTCTGTTTTTTATGGGGGAGTTTTCGTCTACATTCTATCATGCAATCGAAATTTGTCAAAGGAAAAAAGCTTGGCGGAACCGGCTTTTTCACGCCTTGGTCATATCGCCGGTTTTCCTACCGGGCAAGTAGGAAATTTTTGATAAAAAACCGATTGACTTGGTAGGAAATTCGTGGTATGATGCAAATACCTACCGAACAGGTAAGTTTTGAAGGGAGGAAATCCCATGAAAAATCACTTTGAGACCCTCGTAAGGGCGAATTTCCGCTTTGGCCGAATGTATCCCCGATGTTCCAAACACCAAAGATAATATTTGACTGAAGAAAGGAAATAACTACTATGTCTGACTATAAATTTGAAACCTTACAGCTCCACGTCGGCCAGGAGCAGGCCGACCCCGCTACCGATGCCCGTGCTGTCCCCATTTACGCCACCACCTCTTATGTGTTCCACGACTGCGCCCACGCCGCCGCCCGCTTCGGGCTGACGGATGCCGGTAACATTTACGGCCGTCTCACCAACTCCACTCAGGACGTTCTGGAAAAGCGGGTGGCAGCTCTGGAAGGCGGCGTGGCGGCGCTGGCGCTGGCCTCCGGCGCGGCGGCCATCACTTACGTGCTGGAAGCCCTGGGCCAGAACGGCGGCCACTTTGTCGCCCAGAAGACCATTTACGGCGGCAGCTACAACCTGCTTGCCCACACCCTGCCCGGCTTCGGCATCACCGCCGATTTCGTGAACATCCATGATCTGAAGGAAGTGGAGAGCGCCATCCGCCCCGAGACCCGCGCCATCTACATTGAGACCCTGGGCAACCCCAACAGCGACATCCCCGACATCGACGCCCTGGCCGAGCTGGCGCACAAGCACGGCATCCCGCTGGTGGTGGACAACACCTTCGGCACCCCCTACCTCATCCGCCCCATCGAGCACGGTGCGGACATCGTCGTCCACTCCGCAACCAAGTTCCTCGGCGGCCACGGAACCACCCTTGGCGGCATCATCGTGGACTCCGGTAAGTTTGACTGGGCGGCTTCCGGGAAGTACCCCGCCATCGCCGAGCCGAACCCCAGCTATCACGGCGTTTCCTTCGTAGCCGCCGCCGGCCCCGCCGCGTTTGTGACCTATATCCGCGCGGTGCTGCTGCGGGACACCGGCGCGACCATCTCTCCCTTCGCGGCCTTCCTGCTGCTGCAGGGCGTTGAGACGCTGTCCCTGCGTCTGGAGCGCCACGCCGAGAACACCAAGAAGGTGGTTGAATTCCTTGCGAACCATCCGCAAGTGGAGCATGTGAACCATCCCTCCCTGCCGAACCACCCGGATCACGCCCTGTATGAGAAGTATTTCCCCAATGGCGGCGCATCCATCTTCACCTTTGAGATCAAGGGCGGCGTGAAGGAAGCTCACAAGTTCATCGACAATCTGAAAATTTTCTCCCTGCTGGCCAATGTCGCGGACGTCAAGAGTCTGGTCATTCACCCGGCCACCACGACCCACAGCCAGCTGACCGAGGAGGAGCTGCTGGATCAGGGCATCAAGCCCAACACCATCCGCCTGTCCATCGGCACGGAGCACATTGACGACATTCTTGCGGATCTGCAGCGCGGCTTTGACGCCGTGAAGGAGGGATAATCATGGCAAACATTTACACTTCTGCCGACCAGCTCATTGGCAAAACGCCCTTGCTGGAGCTGACCCACATTGAAAAAGCCCTTGGTCTGAAGGCGAAGGTGCTGGCAAAGCTGGAGTATTTGAACCCCGCCGGTTCCGTGAAAGACCGGGTGGCCAAGGCCATGATCGACGATGCCGAGGAAAAGGGTCTGCTGAAGCCCGGCTCCGTCATCATCGAGCCGACCTCCGGCAATACGGGCATCGGCCTTGCCGCCGTGGCGGCTGCCCGAGGCTATCGTATCATCATCGTCATGCCGGACACCATGAGCGTGGAGCGCCGCCAGCTGATGAAGGCCTATGGCGCGGAGCTGGTGCTGTCCGAGGGCGCCAAGGGCATGAAGGGCGCCATTGCCAAGGCCGACGAGCTGGCGGCCTCGATTCCGGGCAGCTTCATCCCCGGCCAGTTTGTCAACCCGGCCAACCCCAAGGCGCATTTTGAGACCACCGGCCCCGAAATCTACGCCGACACCGACGGCGAGGTGGACATCTTCGTGGCGGGCGTGGGCACCGGCGGCACCATCACCGGCGTGGGCGAGTACCTCAAGTCCAAGAAGCCGGAGGTCAAGGTGGTGGCCGTGGAGCCTGCGACCTCTCCCGTGCTGTCCAAGGGGACGGCGGGCGCCCATAAGATTCAGGGCATCGGCGCGGGCTTTGTTCCCAAGGTGCTGGACACCGGCGTTTACGACGAGATCATCCCTGTGGCCAACGAGGACGCCTTTGCTGTAGGCAAGCAGATCGGCAAGGCGGAGGGCGTGCTGGTAGGCATTTCCTCCGGCGCGGCGGCATGGGCGGCCATCGAGCTGGCCAAGCGGCCGGAAAACGAGGGTAAGACCATCGTCGTCCTCCTGCCGGATACCGGCGACCGGTATCTGTCCACGCCGCTGTTCGCGGATTGACGCCATGATGATATCGACCCGTGGCCGCTATGCCCTGCGGGTGCTGGCGGATCTGGCGGAGCATCGGTCGGAGGGCTTCGTCCCCATGAAGGACGTAGCCGCCCGGCAGGAAATTTCCCTGAAGTACATGGAGAAGATCCTGCCCGTGCTGACGAAGAACCACATCGTGGACGGCATTCAGGGCAAGGGCGGCGGCTACCGCCTGAGCCGGGAACCGGGAGAATACACGCTGGGCGAGATCCTGCGGCTGACGGAAGGATCCCTTGCACCGGTAGCCTGCTTAGAGTGCGGCGCGAAGCCCTGTCCCCGCGCGGCGAACTGCCCGACGCTGCCGGTCTGGGGCGAGCTGGACAAACGCATCAGCGGCTATCTCGATAGCGTAACGCTGGCTGATTTGGTGAAAAAGCAATAAAAGTTGACCCCGGCGGCGCAGACACTGCGCCGCCGGGGCGTTTTGCTGTGTGGGATACTTTCGCACAACTCTGACCGGAGTTTTCCTTGCAATCTGTCGAATCTTGTGATATGCCGTTTCCGGTGCTGCCGGTAGTACCCCGGTAGGCGGTTCCCCTCGATTTTGTCGGGGGTGATGCTTCTTTGCCCCCAATCGTAAAAGAGTGGGGCGGTGCGTCGCGCAGCGAATAAAAATAAAGCGATTGCCGGTGGCAATCGCTCCTTAATTCATGGCAGCTATGGTTACATGGGAAGAATTATTTGCTTTCTGTATGGTCATTGTCGCTGTTGTCTCTCTGGTTTTCCAGATGCATGATAATAAATAAGAAGTAACCGCCAAACTTCCCCAAGTCACGGTTACTTCTTATAACCAGGTGGGGGAGCCGTCCTACTGGCAGCCCCCCTGTACCCATGCTATACCCCAGATTTGCGTTTTTGTCAACAGCCCCGCCGACCGGCGGGGCTGTTTTGCATATAAAATCAGCTCGCCGCTTCCGCCTTCTGGGCTTCCAGAATTTCCGCGGCGTTCAGGGAACGGATAACGCTGTAGCTATCAAACCGGGTGTCATTGGTGGCGGCCATGAAGACCAGCTGTGCCTTGATGTCGGGAACATCGACCAGCGTTGCCTTGGCCTCGACGTTGGCTGCGTCCACGTCTTCCAGATATAGCCGGCATCGCCCCTCGGGCAGCTTAAAGGCTGGGTCGGCCACGCCGAAGGACAGGGTGAAATTATCGCCGCCGCAGGTGCCCATCAGCTTGGAAGCCGCATCCTGAAGCGCCGCTTCCTTGTCACCGTTGAAAATATACTGGTCGGAGTTGGGGAAGCGGAAATCCGCCAGCATGACCTCGTTGAAGCCCATTTCCTTCAGCTCCAGCACCACGGAAGTGATCCATGTCAGGGTGGTGGCGTTGGTGGGGTCCAGCCAGAAATAGCCCTGATCCAGCCACAGACCCGCCCGGGAAAGCATATACAGGCCGCAGGTGACGTGCTCGTTGCCGAAATTCCAGTCCCGCAGGGAGCAGACCCGGGCGATGGTGTAGAATTTCTTGTTCATCAGGGTGTCCACCAGCGCCGCGACGGCGTCCACGTCTGTGGAGGCGGAATGCACTGCGCCGTCCAGATGAGAGGGATAGAAGAACGAGCCGTAGGGACCCTTCATGTCGATCATGACGGGGGTGCCCGCGGGGAGCCGCTCGAGCTTGCCCAGAACGCCGTTGATGTCGTTTTGCAGCATGTTGCTGGAAATATAGTAGCCGTTGATCTGGGTCAGCTCGTTGCCGGTGTCCAGAGCGTCGCTGCCTTCATTATAATAAATGGAAATGTTCTGCTGCGCCACGGGGGGCGTGGCGACCTCGCCGATGATGTCCTGAGCGGAATGCTCAAAGTCCAGACTCGCGCCGTCGGCGGTATACACGACGTACCGCTCCAGCCAGACGACCCAGCACAGCCAGGCGATCACGCCCACCAGCAGAAAAATCATAAGCACAATGCCCAGACGGTTCAGCACCCGCCGGGTACGATAGGGGATACTCATAATACGCTCCTTAGATGTATTTACGGATTGCGGTGACACAGCGCCAGTCGTCCTTCGCTTTCGTGGCGGTGACGGTCAGCCCGGCGGCGGTCAGGGCGTCCAGCACGTCGGAAAGCCGGGTGTCCAGAATGCCGGAGCAGATCAGGGTGCTGCTTTCATTGAGGAAATGGGGCAGCACCGGCGCAAGGCCGATAATGACGTCCGCCACGATGTTCACCAGCACCAGATCATACCGATTAGCGGCTAATGTATCCATCAGCGCGGTATCTTCGGTCACGTTGCCGGTGAGGGCGGTGAAGGCCGGGGCGGCGAAACCGTTGTAGGCGGCGTTCTCCCGGGCAATGTCCTCCGCTTTGGGGTCGATGTCGATGCCCACGGCGGTCTCCGCTCCCAGACGCAGGGCGGCGATGGACAGTATCCCGCTGCCGCTGCCAAGATCGAGGCAGTGGAAGCCGGGCTTTACCACATTCTCCATGACCTCCATCACCATCTGGGTGGAGGGGTGCGCGCCGGTGCCGAAGGTCAGGCCGGGGTCGAGAATGACTTTGAGCCGGTCGGTGGATTCTTCCGCCAGCCAGTAGGGCAGCACCACGATGCGATCGCCGATCTCCTGAGGCGGGTAATTGTCCTTCCAGCTTTCCTCCCAGTTGGTTTCGGGGAGGGGGGCGGCGGTCATGGTCAGCCCCAGCTCCTTTACCGCCGCGTCCAGACGCTTCCGACCGTTATCGTCGGTGTCCTCCAGATACAGCTTGATCCGAGAAAGCCCCTGAAGCTTTTTTTGCAGCCCCTCGTCGATGTAATCCCAGTACGCCCGGTTTTCCTCTAAAAACGTCTCGAATTCCGACTGGTCTTCGATGACCAGATCGGAAAATCCCCGTGCGCTGAGGGCGGTGACGGCAGAGTCGATGCTCTGGGGCGTGGTTTCAATGGTAAATTCCAGCCATGCCATGGCGGAGTCCTCCTAATTTACACAAGTCCACGTTACATTCTACCGCAAACAGAGGAAAATGACAACCAATATTCTCTGAATTTTTTGTGTATTGACTTCCTATTTTGGGAAAAGTGGTATATAATACTCTTTACAATATCGCGGGCAGGAAATCCCTCGCTTTTCCACCGCAACTTTCTTTCATCAGGAGTCTGACATGATCGAAACAAAAACACTGCTCCCCGGCGTGACCCTGCGTTCCTGCCGGGACGACCGGTTCAAGCAGGGGTGCCTCAGCTTTCAGCTGGTGCGCCCCATGGCGAAAGAGGAATCCGCAAAAAATGTGCTGATCCCCTCCGTGCTGCTCCGGGGTACCAAACGCTGCCCCGACCTTCGCGCCATTACGGAGAACTTAGACGAGCTGTATGGCGCTTCCGTCAGCCCGCTGGTGCGCCGGGTGGGGGACTACCAGACCACCGGCCTTTACTGCGGCTTTATGGACGACCGGTTTGCCCTGCCCGGCGACCGGGTGCTTGCCCCTATGCTCCGCTTTCTGGAGGAAATCCTTCTGGACTTCCCCACGGAGGGGGAGGGCTTTCTCCCCGCCTTTGTGGAGGGGGAAAAGAAGAATCTCATTTCCACCATTGATTCCGAGCTGAACGACAAGCGCACCTACGCCATGGGAAAGCTGCTGAAAACCATGTGCCGCGGCGACAGCTTCGGCCTGCCCCGGCTGGGCGAGCCGGAGGATGTGGCGGCCATCGACCCGGCGGGGCTGCTGACCCATTACCGGAAAATCCTCCGGGAAAGCAGAATCGAAATTTTCTACGTAGGCAGCGCCCCGGCGGAGGCGGTCGCGGAATATATTTCCCCGCTGGTATCCCGGCTGGGCGGCCGGGAAGGCCTGCTCCCGCCCCAGACGCCCTTCCATCCCTGCCCCGGGCAGGATGTGACGGAGACGATGGAGGTCTCCCAGGGGAAGCTCTGCATGGGCTTTGTCACGCCCATTGTCAACCGGGATAAGGAATTTCCGGCCATGCAGGTGTTCAACACCGTCTTCGGCGCGGGCATGACCTCCAAGCTGTTTCTCAACGTCCGGGAGGCGATGTCCCTGTGCTACAGCATCGGCTCGTCCTATTACGGCGCAAAGGGCATTCTCACCGTGGGCGCGGGCATCGACTTTGACAAGGAGCAGCTGACGCGGGACGAAATTCTCCGCCAGCTGGACGCCTGCCGCCGTGGAGAAATTACGCAGGAAGAGCTGACCGCCGGAAAAGAAGCCCTGCTCAGCTCCCTTCGTGCCACCTCCGATTCCCCCGGCGCCATTGAGGGCTACTACGCCACCGCGCACTTAAGCGGCCTGAACATGACCCCGGAGCGCTACATGGAAGTGGTGGAGAAGGTCAGCCTTGCCGATGTGGTGGCGGCGGCGCGGACCGTGACGCTTCACAGCACCTATTTTCTGAAAGGAGAGAGCCAATGACGCGGAAGCAATACCCCGAACTGGACGAAACGCTGTACCGGGAAACACTGGAAAACGGACTGACGGTTCTGGTGGTTCCCCGGAAGGGCTTTACGAAAAAGCTTGCCTATTTTGTTACGGACTTTGGCTCCATCCATACGGATTTCCGGCTGGACGGGAAGGAATACCACGCCCCCGCGGGTGTTGCCCACTATCTGGAGCACAAGATGTTCGACCTGCCGGGAGACCGGGACGTGTCGGCGGAGTTTGCCGCTTTGGGCGCTTCCACCAACGCCTTTACCAGCTACGACATGACGGCCTATTATTTTTCCTGCACAGACCACTTTGACGAATGTCTGCGGCTGCTGCTGGAATTTGTGTCCACGCCCTATTTCACGGAAGAAAGCGTGGAGAAAGAGCGGGGCATCATCGATCAGGAGATCGGCATGAACGAGGACGCCCCGGACAGCGTGGTGTTCGATAACCTGATGGCGGCCATGTATGCCGTCCATCCCATCCGCCAGCCCATTCTCGGCACCAGCGAGACCATCCGGGAGATCACCCCGGAGGTGCTGTATACCTGTCACCGGGCGTTTTACGCGCCGGGAAATATGCTGCTGTGCGTCGTGGGCGACGTAGACCCGGAATCGGTGGCATCTGCCGCCCGTGAGGTTCTGGGCAGCGAGAAGAAAGAGACGGGCGTCAAACTGCGTTCTTGGCAGGAGGAAATGACCTGCCCGAAAGCCGAAACGGAATGCTCCATGGAGGTCGCCATGCCGACCTTCCATCTGGCGTTCAAGTGCGAACCCCTGACCCACGGCGACGCGGCCATCCGGGAGGAAATGGTGGCGGATCTGGCCGCTGAAGCGCTGTTCGGCGAGTCCTCGGAGCTGTACCTGCGGCTTTACGAGGAAGGCGTTATCGATTCCTCCTTCGGCGGCGGCTTCGAGACCGTGGACGGCTGCGCCATGCTGCTCTGCTCCGGCGATTCCGACGACCCCCGCGCCGTCCGGGAAGCGATTCTGGAGCAGGCGGAGAAGATCGCGGCGGAGGGACTGCCGGAAAAGGCGTTCCTCAGGATGAAGCGCAGTGCCCTCGGCCGGCGTATCCGTGGCCTGGACAGCTTTGATTCCACCTGCTTCCGCCTGTGCGCGTACCATTTTTCGGACTTTGACTATTTCCGTTTTCCGGAAGTTTACCGCGGCATCAGCGCGGAAGAGATATGTGATTTTCTCCGCCGGGCAGTCCGGGCGGAACGGTGTAGTTTATCCGTGATCTATCCTGTCAACAAGGAGGCACAATCATGATCCCTGCCAATTATTCAACCATTTCTTTCCCTTCCCTTGGCATTGAGGTGAACCCCGGCCGCACCCTGGCGCTGGGGCCTCTGACCATCCACTATTACGGCCTCATTATCGCCATCGGCCTGATGCTGGCGGTAGTCTACGCCTGCCGCCGGTGCAGTCAGTTCGGTATCAAGCAGGACGATCTGCTGGACGGTGTGCTGTGGGTCACGCCCTTTGCTATTCTTTGCGCCCGGGCGTATTACTGCATTTTCTCCTGGGCGGATTACGCCGAGAATCCCATTTCCGTGCTGTACATCTGGAACGGTGGCCTTGCCATTTACGGCGGCGTTCTGGGCGCAGTGGCGGGGATTCTGCTGCTGTGCCGCATCAAGAAGATCAAAATCGGCGCTTTGCTGGATATGGTAGCGCTGGGCTTTCTCATCGGCCAGTCCATCGGCCGGTGGGGCAACTTCGTCAACCGGGAAGCCTTCGGCGCGGCGACGGACAGCTTCTTCCGCATGGGGCTGTACAACACCGTCACCGGCGCATGGGAATACTACCACCCCACGTTCCTGTACGAGTCGGTGTGGAACGCCGTGGGCTTTGTGCTGCTGCACGTTTTGTCCAAGCATCGTAAGTATGACGGAGAAATCGCCCTGGGGTACGTGGCCTGGTATGGTCTCGGCCGCTGCCTGATCGAGGGACTGCGGATGGACAGCCTGTACTGGGGTTCCGTCCGGGTCAGCCAGCTGCTGGCGGGCATCAGCTGCGCGGCGGCGGTGAGCGTGCTGATCTGGCAGCGCTTCCGCCCCCACGACAAGGCTGATCTGTTTGTGAATCAGGTCGCTGCCCAAACGGCGGAAAACGCGGCGCAGACGCAGGAAAACGAAACGAAGGAATAATGTCGGAAGGCCGGTGCTCATAGCACCGGCCTTCCTCAGTCTGTCAAAGAACTACCCAAACGCCCCCGTTTCTGCTATAATAGAAGAAATGGGGGATGTTTTATGGAAGACTGGAGAAAAGACGCACGGCATGA
>QWCE01000404.1_pt1 | contig 83170 bp, 74 predicted proteins | sample 1972531 | NCBI WGS metagenome assembly QWCE01 (sample SAMN09866716, study PRJNA288562) | Human gut metagenome isolate term4_stool, whole genome shotgun sequencing...
ACTTTCTACCCCTAGGGGTAGGAAAGGAAAAAGAAATACCAGGGCTAGTTTAGTTCTAACTCTGGTATTAGGTCCAACTTTGTGGGGTCACCTTAAAATTCTAGCTAGTTTTTTAATCCTAAAATGAAAAATATTAGATTTCAATTTCCAAAACTATTGGAGTATGATCTTGGCGATCTCCAGAATCTATCATATCAGATCTTTTTATTCTATCTTTGATTCTTTCGCTTACTAAGAAATAATCTATCCTCCAGCCAGAATTGTTGATTTTACTTGTCTTTACTCTTTGAGCCCACCAGGTGTATTTATCTTTAACATCTCCATTTACATATCTAAATGTATCTATAAAACCCTTTGCCAAAAGATTTGTAAATCCTTGTCTTTCCTCATCGGTAAAGCCTGCTGAAAAATGATTATTGTCAGGATGAGCAAGGTCAATTTCTCTATGAGCTACGTTAAAATCTCCAGCTGATATTACTGGCTTATCTTTATCCAAAGTTGAAAGATATTGTGCAAATTTATCATCCCAAATTTGTCTAAGGTCTAATCTTTTTAGCTCATTACCTGCATTTGGTGTATATACTTGGTTAAAATAAAAATCTTCAAATTCCAAAGTTACAATTCTTCCTTCAAGATCCATTGTATCAGGTGCATCGATTTCTGGAAAACTTTCCTTGCACTTTAAATCTTTTTTATAAAGAGTCATGCATCCAGCATAGGATTTGCGAGCGCCTTCTCTGCTTGTAACATGAACGTAATCGTAGGCTGGGAAAAATTCTTCAAGTTTTGCCTTATGTTTTTTGTTTAGGCCTGTTTGAGGAATTTTGGTTTCTTGTATAGCTATAATATCTGGATCTTCATCTATTATTGTTTTTATGACATCACGAGTCATAATAGCCCTATTGGAATCGCTGGTAAGGGCAGCGTTAAGCGAATCTATATTCCACGAAATAAATTTCAAATTAATCTCCTTTAAAATACTCTTTATAATAACTATAAAATTTTTATAAATAAATTCAAGCTAAATCTTTCTTTGCCATACAATTGTGTAGAAATTATGGATTTTTCATCAAAATTTGTATAAATTTTGTCATGGCGGGGTATAATATTTGTAAGAAAGAGTTAAGGAGGATATTATGAACAAAAAAGTTTTAGCCTTAGGTCTTAGTATGGCATTTATTCTTTCAATTGGAAACAATGCTTATGCAAAAGAAAATAAAAATAATGTTGCTTTAACAAGTCAACAAAAAGAAGAAACTCATAAATATATTTATGAAGTAATAAAAATCAAAGATAAGGAAATTACTTTACTTTATCAAGGAGAGAAAAAAGATGACGAAATGATAATCGTTGAACTTGATAAAGATACTAATTTAACACTTGATAAATCTTTCTTTGAAGATGACCTAGCAATCCATGATCAATACGAAATCACAAGCAAAAAAACTCTTTCCGATCTAGATGGCAAAGAAATTAAAAAAGAAGATCTTAAATTAGTAAAAAAATATGAAAAGCCAACTAATATGGATATTTCAAAGTTGCCTGCCAATACTGAAAAGATGGATTTTATAGCAAAAGAAGTAAAGGGCGATAAAGAATCAGGATTTTCTGCAATCATAGCAGAAATAGCTAATGACAAGAACTTATACTCTTTATCAAGCGATGACTTACGAGATGAAAATGTAAAAGTTGGAGATAAATATAGAATTTATTGGGATGGAATAACGCTTGAATCTTATCCAGCTCAATTTGGTACGATTTATAGGGTTGACAAATTAGACAAAGAAGAAAATGAAGAAAAAACTACTTTGGAATTTGAAATTTCTGAAATAGATAAAGAAAATAAAGTTGCTACAATTTTTGAAGTTGGAAATAAAGCAAATCTATTTTTAATTGAAGTTAAAGATTTAAAAGATGACAGTGCAAAAATTTGCAATAGATATAAAATAACCTGGGATGGTACAGCAACAAAATCAATTCCAGCACAATTTGGAAAAATTTTTGAAGTTACTAAAACTTTTGATAGTGTCAAAGAAAATATTGTAACAAGAGAATTTGAACTTGTAGATATTACTGATAGCAAAGATTATAAGGATGCAAATCTTAAAGATATCAAGGCGACTGGGAATATTTATCTATTAAGTTTAAATGAATTAGATGATGACAATCCACAAATTGGAGATAGATATCTGATAACTTTTAACGATATTTATGATAAAACATTTGACAATATCCAAAAAATAGAAAAATTGAAAAAGAAAGAATCAAAGACAAATTTAGAAGAGCTTAACAAAGCAATTGAAAAAGCAAATAATATCCTTATTGGAGATGGAAGCTATACAAAAAAGAGCGTTGAGAGATTCCAAAATGCATTTGAAAATGCCAAAGCTCTAGTAAATAAATCTGATTTAAGTCAAGAAGAAATCGACAAAGCTACAAAAGAATTAAATGATTCAATAAGTGGACTGAAAGAAAAATCAGGAGTAATAACTCGTGAATTTGTACTAAGCGAAATTTTTGATAAGAGTGGAAAAAAAGCTCGTCTAAGAGATATAGAATACAAAGACAAGGAATTTACAACTAATTTTGAAAGCTTAGGGGATAAAAACGCCAAAGTTGGTGATCATTTTATGGTAACCATGGGCAAGGTCGATCCAGATGAAGTTCCATATCAATTGGGTCAAATTACAAAAATAGAAAAGAAAGTAATCAAAAAAGAAGTTAAAAATAAAAAAGCAAAGAAACTAATTGGCTTTGGTAATCCAAAAACAGGAATATTCCCAGTAGCACCATTAGTACTTGTAATAGCAGGTGCAGGCTTAGCACTAAAAAAGAAAAAATAAAAAACTTGAGTATTTAAAAGTCAATTGACAAAATAATATAAATAAGTTTACTATCAGAGATAGGAATCCTATCTCTGATTTTTTTGAAAAATTCAAATAAAAATATAAAAATTTTTCTTAGAAAACCATTAATTGTTTCAAAACTAATTAGATTAAATGATGGTTTATATTTTTATCTTTATGGAATAATCAAATATTATAACTTTGTAATGAGATGGTAAAACTTATGTTAAATATTTGAAATTAACAGATTTTTCTATTAAAATTTATGTATTTTTGTTATAATTTATATTGAGGTTACAATGATAAGAAAATGTTACGCAAAAATAAATTTAACTTTAGATTCTTTGTATAAAAGAGATGATGGTTACCACGAAATTGATAGCATCATGACAAAGATTAATATATTTGATGAGTTGTTAATAAGTAAAAATTCTACAGGAGAATTTAACTATTCATCAAATATAGAAAATATTTGTCCCTTAGAAGAAAATTTAATTTACAAGGTCTGGGTTTTGTTAAAAGATAGGACAGACAATCCAGGAATTGACCTGAGGCTATCAAAAAATATTCCTATTGCTGCGGGGCTTGCAGGTGGATCTACTGACGCAGCTGAAATGATAAAAGCTTTAGATAAGCTTTGGGATCTAAATTTGTCTTTAGATTTTAAAAAAGAGCTCGCAAAAAAACTAGGAGCTGACATAAGTTTTTTCCTAACTAAGTCACCAGCAAGAGCAAGGGGAATTGGCGAAATTATTAGTCCTTTTACTAATAATTTACAAATGAAAGCTCTAATAATTAATGATGGGACTAAAATCTCTTCAAAGGATATTTACAAGAATATTTCAGATTATGGAATAATAGATAATGATAATATAGTAAAAAGATTAGAAGAAGGAGATGAGAAAGTCATAAAAGAATTTAAAAATGTCATGGAAGATGAGGTTTTTAGACTTTTCCCTCACTTATCTGAAATTAAAAATGAGCTTGGTAATTATGGAGCCTTAAATGCTCTTGTTTCAGGAAGTGGAGCAAGCATTTTTGGGATTTTTACTGATGATATTAAGCTTAACAATGCTTATTTAAAACTTAAAGATAAGTATGATTTTGTAGAAAAGGTGGAATTTATTAATGACTAATATAGGCATTTTTGATTCAGGACTTGGCGGACTTACTGTTCTAAAAGAATTAATAAAGCAAAAAAATGCAAATTATTTTTATTTTGGCGATAGTTTAAGAGCCCCTTATGGAAATAGAGATGAAAAGCAAATAATAGAATTTTCTGACCAAATTGTAAATTATTTGGAAAACTTCAATATAGATTATTATGTAATCGCTTGCAATACCATGTCTATTACTTCGACAAAATTTCTAACTGACAAGTACAAAAAAAAGTTTTATCCAATCACAGATGGTGGTCTGATTGGTGCAAAAAATTTTGACGGAGATTTTCTAGTACTTGGCACGAAAAAAACGATAGATAGTCATTTTTATAAAAATAATATAGAAAAATTGACAGAATCTAAGGTTTATGAAACAGCTGCAGTTAAGTTAGTAGATTTTATTGAAAATGGAATAATTTCTGGAGATGAATTAGATGATATTTTAAGAGAATATTTAGAAATTGCCAATGAGAAAAAAATAGCAAATATTATTCTTGCTTGCACTCATTATCCAATCATAGAAGATTCGATAAGAAAAAATTTGGCTTATAAGGCCAATATAATTAATCCAGCTAATCATTTTGCTTATATTTTGGACAAGGATGAAAATTCTTCAAGCAAAATAAAAATAATTATGAGTAAAATTGATAATAATACGAAAAATATGATAGATATAGTAATTGATAGAGATTACCAGTTGTTAATTAAGGAGTTATAAATGATATATGCAGTTATAGATATAGGTTCAAATACTGTTAGACTTTCAGTATATAAGGTAAATGGTGAAGAAGTTTTAAATCTTTTTAATGAAAAAGAACAAGCATCCCTTAGATCTTATGTAAAAAATGGAGCTTTAAGCGATAAGGGAATTGAGAGGCTTTTGGTAGTATTAAAGAAATTTAAAACTGTTGTGGATCATTTTGGTGATATTGACGAGCTTCATCCTTTTGCAACTGCTACTATAAGAGATGCTACAAATAGAGTGGAAATTCTTAAAATTGTTAAGGATAAATTAGATCTTGATATAGAAATACTAAGCGAAGAAGAAGAAGCAAAATTTGCCTTTATTGGAGCAAGTTCTTCTGTAGGAGTTACAAGAGGAGTTCTTACAGACATAGGCGGTGGCTCATCTGAAATTGTCATAATAGACCAAAGCAAAGTTATAAAATCAAGTTCCATTTCAATTGGATCACTTTCAGGATTTAACGATTTTGTAAATGGCTTATTTATGAATAAGGATGAGAAAAAATTAATCGATGAAGAAATAAAATCTTTATTAGAAAAGAAAAAAGTATATAGAGAAAGTCATGATCTCTTATGTGCAGTAGGTGGATCTGCCAGAGCAAGTCTATTATTTTATAACGAATACTACAAGCTAGATCCCTATAATACTACCATGCAAAGCAACAAATTTTGCCAAATGTTAAAAGAAATCATAGAAAAAGAACCAAGAGAAATTTTGGATTTGATTCTTGAAATAAAACCTGACAGAGTCCATACACTTCTTCCAGGAATGGCAATTTTGAATAGAATTGCAAAATATTTTTCATGTAAAGAAATAAGCGTAAGTCAAACTGGTGTAAGAGAAGGGTATGTATATAACAAAATAATAGAAAGGAATAAATAAGAAGAATGAATGACATATCTTTTACGCAAAATCGAGAATTATCATGGCTAAAATTTAACCAAAGAGTTTTGGAAGAAGCCAGTGACAAAGATGTTCCAGTCCTTGAAAGATTAAAATTTTTTTCTATATTTGATACAAATCTAGAAGAATTTTTCATGGTTAGAGTAGGAAGCCTTACTCATTTTAGGAAATTAAAACAAAAACCAGTAGATAACAAGTCAGGCATGACAAGTGAAGAACAAATTGATGCCATACTAAGAGAATGTTTGGACTTATATAGAAAAAAAGACCAAGTTTTTGATCAAATTGTCGATGAATTAAAAGTAAATGGAATTAATTTACTAAAAGTTTCCGAATTAAGCGAAAAAGATAAGAAAAATGTTGAATTTTATTTCAAAAGCAAAATTGAGCCCATATTAAATTTTCAAATAATTGATAGAGTTCACCCTTTCCCAAGACTTCCAAATCTTGCCTTAACGGTATTCTTTTCTTTAAGAAAAGTAAAAGATGAGGTTAGCAAAGAAATTGGAATAATCCATGTCCCAGATAAGATAAAAAGATATCTAAAAATAAATGATACATCTTTTGTTTTCATAGAAGATATCATAAAAGAATATGGTTATCAAGTATTTGATGGTTATAAAGTTGAAAAAGAATACTTACTTTCACTTACAAGAAATACTGATATTGACTATGATGCCGATGATTATGAAATGGATCAAGACTTTAGAGAATATATGGAAAAGCAGCTTAAAAAAAGAAAAAGACTGCAACCAGTTCGTCTTGAAGTTGATACAGACTTAGATGATCAATCCATTGCATTTTTGATGGAACAATTTAAATTGGATAAGAAAAATATTTTTGTAAATAAATCACTCATGCAAGCAGGATTTATCTTTTCCCTATTGAGCGATTTGCCAGAAAATATTATAAAAAAATATTCATACGATCCATTTTCTCCAACAAATTCACCAATGGTAATTAAAAACGAAAAAATGATCGATCAAATCAATAAAAAAGATATCTTCTTGTCATTTCCATATGAATCAATGGAGCCTGTTATTAGACTTTTAAATGAAGCAGCTTGTGATGATTCAGTAGTATCTATAAAAATAACCTTATACAGAATCGCCCATGAAAGTGAAATTGCCAAGGCTTTGATAAAAGCAAGCGAAAATGGTAAAGATGTAACAGTCCTAATGGAATTAAGAGCAAGATTTGATGAAGATAACAACATTTTCTGGTCATCAAAATTAGAAGATGCGGGTTGTAAAATTCTTTACGGTTTTGATGCCTACAAAACTCATTCCAAAGTTTGCCTAATTACAAGAGTAGACAAAGATGGAAATATAAACTATATTACCCAGGCTGCAACTGGAAATTACAACGAAATAACAGCAAAACTATATACGGATTTTTCTCTAATGACTGCAAGTGGTGCAATTGGACAAGACGCCAAAGAATTATTTGATAATATCGCTTTAGGGAATCTTGATGGGGATTACTCAAATCTTATGGTAAGTCCAAAAAGCATGCAAGAAGGATTGGCAAAGCTTATAGATGAGCAAATTGAAAATCAGAAAAATTTTTCCAACGGCTACATTAGAATAAAAGTAAACTCCATTTCTGATAGAAAAATAATCGATAAATTGTCTGCTGCATCAAACGAGGGTGTAAAAATCGATATGCTAGTAAGAGGAATTTGTTGTATATTACCAAATATCAAAAACAAGACTGGAAATATAAATATTTATCAAATAGTTGGAAGATTTTTAGAACATTCTAGAGTCTATCAGTTTGGTCAAGGAGAAGATTGTAAATTATTTATATCATCTGCGGATTTTATGACAAGAAATATAAGAAATAGGATGGAAGTAGCCTTGCCAGTTTACGACACTGAGATTAAGCAAAGAATTTTAAATTATTTAGATATAATGATTTCAGACGATGTAAAAATTAGAAAATTATTGGCAAATGGTTCTTATACAAAAGTTCAAAATATAAACAATATTAACGCTCAGGAAAAATTAATAAATATTGCAAAAAAACATGAAATCGAATCAAAAGAAAAAGAATTGGTAAAAAAAGTAGTCAGAAAAAGAGAAAATACATCAAAAATAAATTCTGATAGCAAAGAAATTAATAGTGAAGGTAAGAAAAATTTCTTGCAAAAATTATTAGATTTTTTCAAAAAATAAGATAAAAAAAAATAATATTAAAAAAATTAGCCTTTTTGGCTATTTTTTTTGTAAAAATGTTAGATTTTAGCCAAAAAAGCACTAGTATTCTTTATCAATTAATGTTATAATGTAAATAGCAAGTAAAGTAATTATTGAAAATAAAATTGAGATATATTTTATAATAATTATTTTCTTCTTTCCCACAGACTTACTGATATAAAAATGCAAAATCGAAATAATTGAAATAAATGAATAGGAATTTTATATGTCTAATATAGGTATCAGAGAAAAAAAGAGAAAAAACGAACGCAGAAGAAAAGCAAGAAACAAAAAGATTTTTAGTAGAAGTGTATTGGCAGCCTTAGCTATGGCTGGAATTTTCCATTTTGGCTTTAATAATCCTAAGGATCAATTTCAAATTGAAAGGCCAGTGGAATATAGACAAGCATCTGGAAGCATTAATAATATAATTGAAGAAGCTCATGAAAATACAACAGAGATGGATGCTCATGTGGCAACTCAAATAGGCTTTGATGATGCAAAAGTAGATGAAAAATTACAAGTTGCTGATGATATGTATTCTGATAATTTAAAGGAATATTTATTATGTACAAAAACTCAATACGCTTACCAGTATCCAAATGATTACTCAAAAACAGAAAAGTTTATCAAAGAGGGTACTTATGTAGCAAGCTACGGCACAGAAAATGGTTTTACTAAAATCAAAATCAATGATGCCTATTATTATGTGAATAAATTTGGCCTATCAAAACTTGATAGTGATAGACAAATAAAAATCATTAACGGCTTAGTTTATGTTAGTGAAGAATATCCATTGCCTGAAGATTTTGATCCAGGGGTAGATAAGACAGCAAAAAGAGCTTTTGAAACCATGCGACAAGATATGGAAAGAGAAGGGCTTGATATAAAAATTGCATCTGATTATAGATCTTATGATCTTGAAAGAAAGATGTATGATGCAGGTGAAATAGAAAGTACAGTACCTGGATGCAATGAACACCAACTAGGTTGTGCCTTTGATTTCTTTACAGAAGGAACAAAATATAACGACAAATTTGAAAAAACTGCTGAATACAAATGGTTAAGTGAAAATGCCTACAAATATGGATTTATTGAAAGATATCCATCTGGCAAAGAAGATAAAACAAACCATGTTGCTTACTCATGGCATTTTAGATTTGTTGGAGTTGCAAATGCAAAAGAAATCTATGAAAATGATCTGACTTTAGAGGAGTATCTAAAAATTTATTAAATTAAAATATTAAATTTTGGATAAATAAAATTTTAAGGAGTTAAAATGAAAGAAATTAACACTAAAAAAGCACCAGCTGCAATAGGACCATACGTTCAAGCAATATCTACGGATAATTTAGTATTTACATCTGGTCAACTACCACTAAATCCAGAAACTGGAGAATTAGTAACAGAAATAAAAGCAGCTACTAAGCAAGCTCTTGAAAATATAAAAGCTATACTAGAAGAAGCTGGAACAAGCATGGATAAAGTTATTAAATGTACAGTTTTTTTAGCTGATATTAATGATTTTGCAGCAGTAAATGAAGTTTATGGTCAATATTTTACTGATCACAAACCAGCAAGATCTGCTATACAAGTAGGAGCTTTGCCAAAAGGTGGAGTTTTAGAAATCGAAGCTATAGCAAGCTTATAAGAAAAATAAATTATCGGCAGTGAAAATTCTTCATTGCCGTTTTTTTAATTTAGCAAGGAGGATTAATGGAATATAATTTTGATCAAGTAATTGACAGATCTAATACAAATGCCAAAAAATTTGAAGCTTACAAAGAAGGGGTCTTTCACGATTCACAAATAAAATTACCTTTTAAGGATGAAGAGCTTATTCAATTTTGGATAGCAGATATGGAATTTGCCGTTGCACCAGAAATAAAAGAAGCTTTAGAAGACAGAATTGCAAAGAAAATTTTTGGTTATACTGTAAATAATGATACAAGACTTTATGACGCTTTAAGCAAATGGTGTAAAGAAAGATATGATTTTACTTTCCAAAAAGATGAATTAGTATTATCAAATGGCGTTGTCGATGCCTTGATAAAATTAGTAGGCTATATATTAAAAGATGATGAAAAAGTACTAATTACTAGTCCTTCTTATAGCCAATTTGCCAATGCCGCAAAGCTAAATGGCAAAGAATTTATCACAAGCCCTCTTCTAAAAGACGATAAGGGAAATTATTTCTTAGATTTTGATGATTTGGATAAAAAAATGGCAAGAGATGATGTAAGCTTATTTATCTTTTGTAATCCTCATAATCCTACTGGCAGAGCTTGGACAAATGATGAACTTACTAAACTAAAAGATTTAATAGAAAAACATGATATTTTTGTTATATCTGATGAAATTCATTGCGATCTAAGAAGAAAAGAAACCATAGCTCATATTCCTTTGGGAAAAGTTATGCCGACTTATGATAAGTTAGTAACTTGCATGTCAGCTTCAAAATCATTTAATATAGCTGGTTTAGCTGAATCTTGCATTATTATTAGGAACAAAGATTTACTTAAAAAATGGAATTTCTATAATAATAACAAAGTAAATCCATTAAGTCATGAAGCAATAATAGCTGCTTATAGCAAAGGCGGATCTTGGCTAGAGGCTTTAAATGCTTACTTAGATAAAAACTTTGAATTTCTTTACGAATTTTTTGATAAAAATATTTCTAAAGCTATTGTCACAAAAGCAGAAACAACTTATTTAGCTTGGGTAGATTTCAAAGAGTATTTTGCTTATGACGAAAACTTAGAAGAATTTTTTGCCAAAGAAGCTGGAGTAATTATCGAAGCAGACAAGGCTTTTGTTAGCGATGCAAATAGAATGGTTAGAATTAATTTAGCTTGTCCAAAGTCCTATCTGGAAACTGGTTTAGAAAAAATGGCAGAGGCTTTAAAAAATAAAATCGACCAATAATTATAGGTAAAATTTAGCTAATAATTATTGGCAAGGAGTGTATGATGAATTTAGGGAAAATAGTTGATAATCAAAGAGAATATTTTTATTCTGGTCAGACAAAAACAAAAGACTTTAGGAAAGACAATCTATATAAATTAAAAGCGATAATCAAAAGATACGAAGAGATTATTTTGCAAGCTTTAAAAAATGATTTGGGCAAGTCTAATTTTGAAGCATACTCAACAGAGCTAATGATGGTCTATGGTGAAATAGATTTGGCCATAAAGAATTTAGATAAGTGGATGAGTCCAATCCATGAAAAAACTCCGATTTTTTCTATGCCTGCAAAATCATACACGCTTTATGAACCACTTGGAGTAACATTAATTTTATCTCCATGGAATTATCCATTTTCACTTGCTATCGACCCTTTAGTTGAAGCGGTGGCTGCTGGAAATACTGTTATTTTAAAAACAAGTAGGAAATCCAAAGAAACTTCAAAAGTTATAAGAGAAATGATAAATAGTAATTTTAATAATTCCTACATTTATGTAGTGGATAATGAAGAAGTGACTTATGATGAGCTTCTATCTTATAAATATGATCATATATTTTATACTGGTGGGAGCAAAGTTGGCAAGATAATTATGGAAAAAGCCAGCAAAAATCTTTCAAAAGTGACCTTGGAATTAGGAGGAAAATCTCCAGTAATAGTTGAAAAGGATGCTAATATCAATTTGGCGGCAAGATCAATTGCTTGGGGTAATACTATAAATGCAGGTCAAACTTGCGTTTCTCCAGATTATATTTTAGTTCACGCAGCCGTTAAGGATAAATTTATCAGACAGCTTGAAGAAAGTTTAATTAATTTTTATGGAAATGATCCTTTAACTTGCGAAGATTATCCTAAGATAATAAATCAAGATCATCTAAAAAGGCTTCTAGAATTAATAGAAAATCAAGATGTAATTTTTGGTGGATCCTATAATTTGCAAAAGAGAAAACTTGCTCCAACCATAATAGATAATGTAGATTTTGATAACAAGCTTATGGAAGAAGAAATCTTCGGACCGATTTTTCCAATAATTACTTACGAAAACCTCAATGAAATTTTATACAAAATAAAAAGACTTGCTAAACCACTTGCTTTTTACCTATTTACCAAAGATGATAGAATCAAAGAAAAAGTTATGTATAATATGGAATTTGGTAATGGAATGGTAAATGATACCTTAATGGTAGTTTCAAATCCAAACTTAGAATTTGGCGGAGTTGGATATAGCGGTCAGGGGGGATATCATGGATATTCAGGATTTACAAATTTCTCTAATAAAAAATCCATTATGATTGCATCAGATAATTTTGATAATAAAATTAAATATCCGCCATATAAAAACTCAAAAGTTAAATTATTAAAAAAATTATAAAATAAAAAGATCTTTGATAAGGAAGTTTATCAAAGATCTTTTTATATTAGTTCGTTTTCGATTCAAAAATTAAAAGTCCACAAATTTTACATTCTGTGGACTCTTAATTTTATAAATTATGTTCCTACATTTTATCTAAATCTTCTTTTATAGCCTTGGCTAAATCTTTTATTTCTTCGACTTGTTGATCTTTAACAGATGAATTAATTAAAACATCTTCACCTATATAGGTGTGTTTGCCAGCTTCTAGAAGTTCTTTTGAAACTTTAAGGCTTGTACCGCCCCAAGACCAGTTGTTCAAGAAAGCTATGTGTCTATTTTTGTAACCAGTACCAACTAATTCTTCTAAGAAAGCTCCCATTTTATAATATAAACCAGAATTGTAATTTATTGGTGCGAAAACTGCATGGGAATATTTGTGGCAAGCAGAAATTATATATGAAGGATCTGTGTTTGAAACATCATAAATTTCTATTTCTTCATTTACTCCAAGCTCAGCCAACTCTTTGGCTAAAATGTCACAAGCTTGCTCTGTATCGCCATACATACTTGCAAAAACTATAACTACACCTTTTTCTTCTGGAGTAAAAGTTGACCATTTATTATATTTTTCCATGATAAAATCAATTGATTCTTTATCATCATAAACTGGACCATGGAGTGGTAAAATAGCACTAACTTCCAAATCGTGAACTTTTTTAAATAGAGCTTGAACTTGATTGCCAAATTTACCTACTATATTAACATAATATCTACGAGCTTCATCTAACCAATTTCCTCTGTGGATAATATTTTTTGCCTTCAAATGTCCATCAATTGCATTAAAAGCGCCAAAAGCATCAGCTGTAAATAATAATTTATCGGTTGATTCATAGCTCATCATAACCTCTGGCCAGTGAACCATAGGAGCAAAGACAAATTTAAGCTTGTGCTTGCCTAGATCTATTTCATCGCCTTCTTTTACTTCATAATATCTATCTTTGAAAGCATCGTTGTAAAATTGTTCATAAAATTTAAAAGTTTTTGCATTGCCAACAAATTTTGCATTTGGATATTTATTCAAAACAAAGTCAATATTTCTGCAATGATCTGGTTCCATATGGTGAACTACTAGGTAGTCAAGATCTTCTCCGTCAAGGGCTTTTTCAATATTTTCTAAATAAGTTCTGGTAAAGGCAGCTTCAACGCTATCTAGCAAAACATTTTTTTTATCTTTAATTAAATATGAGTTGTAAGCCACGCCTTTTGTAAGTGGAAACATATTTTCAAATCTATCTATGCGACGATCGTTAACACCTATATAAAAAACATTATCGGTAATTTCTCTAATATTGTTCATTTTTCCTCCCTAAGTCAATTCGTATCTTTATTTACTATACTTCATTAGCTATTTATATTAAAGATTTTTGTTAACTTTATTTCAAATAAAAGCCCGTAAAAATATTTGTGGTAAAATCATCTTAAGAGGTGAGAATTTGAAAAAGAATTTAAAAATCAGATCAACTAACTTCAAAGTTGCTCTTGGAGATGTAAATAAAAATAAAGAAACTATAAAAGAAATAATAAAAAAAGCCGACCAAGATAAGGTTGATATCTTATCTTTGCCAGAATTAAGCCTTACTGGAGCAAGTTTATATGATGGATATTTAGATCTTGTAGACTCATGCGAAAAAGCGCTTATAGAATTGTTGGAATTTTCAAAAGACTATAAAATAATATTTACTTTGGGCTTTCCTTTTTCTTATAATAACAAATTATATAATTCAATTGCCTTAATTTTAGCTGGTGAATTATTATATATTTATACCAAGAAAAATTTATCAGTTCTAGAAAAAAATGTTTTTGCCAATGATTTAGAAGATGATGTAATCATAAATATTTTTGATAGTTGGCCAGATTTTAATCCTAGCTGGGCAACCATCAATCAATTGCCAATAGGAATTACAATTGGCGAAGATGAACTTTTGCCAATTCCTAGAAGCTTAAGCTATAAAGAAAAAGCAGAATGTTCAAGACAAATAATTCTTCATCCTTCAGCAGATCCAAAATTTGCCCTAAATGATGAAAAAATTATAAAGGCAGTTGAGTTTTTGTCAAAAGATTTAACCTACATCCACACATCTCAAGGCCTAGGAGAAAGCTCAACAGATTTTGTTTATTCTGGCTTAAACATAATTGCAAATGATGGGGAAATAATCAAAAGCTCAAACAATAAAGAAGCTGATTATGTGGGAAGATTTAGCCTTGAAGTTGACGAAGAAAGTTTATTTTATAAAAAATTTGATAATCCAATAGAAAAAAAAGAGAAGTTCCCTTATTTACCAATCTATGAAAAAAGAGATCAATATATAAATGATGTTTTAGAAATTGGGGCAAGTGGATTATTAAGCAGGCTGAATCATATCGGTATAAAAGATGTATTTCTTGGTGTTTCTGGAGGATTAGATTCAACGATGGCACTACTTACCATAGTCCATGCATTTAAAAAAGAAAATATGGACTTTAAAGCAATCCACTGTTATACTATGCCAGCTTTTGGAACAAGCCATAGAACTAAATCTAACGCCTACAGACTTTGCGAATCTCTTGGTCTAACTTTAAAGGAAATAGATATTAGCGAGGCTGTCAAAATTCACCTAAGAGATATTGGTCATGATGGAGTGACAGCTGACAGTGCTTATGAAAACGCTCAAGCAAGAGAGAGGACTCAAGTACTTTTTGATCTTGCCAATATGGGAAATGGAATTGTAATTGGAACTGGCGATTTATCTGAAAATATGCAAGGCTTTGCAACCTACAATGGAGATCATATGAGTAATTATTCATTAAATGCAAGTCTAATGAAAACAGAAATTAGATATATTATAGAAGCAATTGCAAATGACACCGAAAATATAAAACTAAAAGAAGTTTTGATGGATATTATCGATACTCCAGTTTCTCCAGAATTAATAAATGAAAGTAAAGATCAAATTAGCCAAAAAACAGAAGATATAATAGGTCCTTATGAGCTACTTGACTTTTTTATCTATGAACATTTGACTTATCATTTAAGTGCAAAAGAAATTTTGGAAGATACTTATAGCGCTTTTTCGGACAAATACGACTTGGATACAATTAAAAAATGGTTAGTTTCATATTTTAAAAGATTTACGACTAGTCAATTTAAACGCTCTGCTACTGTAGATGGCGCAAATATAACAGGTAGAAGTTTTAGTCCAAGAGCTGGATTTAAAATTCCATCAGATATGGCCTATAAATCTTATATAGAGGATTTAGATGAATAAAAATACAAAAAAGAAAATTGGACTTGGACTAGCGCTAGCTGGCCTAAGTCTAGCTTTATATATAGACAATCAATGTTTTGTCGCTAAGGAAAATAAAGTTCTCCTACAAAGTCCAAAAATTTCAAGCCCTATAAAAATCACACAAATTTCTGACTTTCATTCTAATGCTCTTAAAAATTTAGACGAAGTTATGGAAAAAATCGGAAAATTTGATCCGGATTTTATAGTTCTTACTGGGGATATTCTAGATTATGGAGAAGATAGGAAGATTGAAAGGTCTCTTTATTTTTTGAAAAATCTTTCAAAATTAAAGAAAAAAATCTTCTATATTACCGGCAATCACGAAGAAGCCGGTCCAAAACTTGATTTATTTATAAAAGAAATGGAAAAACTTGGAATTAAATATTTAGACAATGATGGAGAATATTTGGAAGTTTCAGGTCAAAAAATTTATCTTTATGGAACAAGTATGTTTAACTTTTCCTATGAAAATTACCAAGGAAATGAAAATTCTATAAATATTTTATTAACACATTTTTCCAAAAAATTCAGAGAAAATTATAAGGAGAATATTGATTTTGTATTTTCTGGTCACACTCATGGCGGTCAAGTAAGATTTCCAATAATCGGTGGACTTATTAGTCCTGGCGAGGGATTTTTGCCAAATTTTGACAAGGGAGTTTACACTTACAAAAATTCGACCATACATATAGATAGCGGTCTTGGAAACACATTTTTGCCACTAAGATTTTTAGATCAAATCCAGTATAGTAATATCATACTTGCGCCAGTAGTTTAATGGCAAAATAAAGGTGTCCGAAGCCAAAGATGGGGGTTCGATTCCCTCCTGGCGTGCCAATTTTTATAAATACGTATGATTATCCAAAAAGCATATAATAATTTTTAAAGGAGATAGAATTTTGGATATAAAATACCAAGACATAAATATCAGAAATGCAAATCCAGATGATTCAAACCAATTGGCTAAATGGTGGAATGATGGCAAAGTTATGGCTCATGCTGGTTTCCCTTTGGGATTAAATACAAGTGCAGAAAAAATTTCGAAGCAACTTTTAAATGATAGTGATGAGAAAAAAAGAACTCTAATTATAGAATATAAAAATTTGCCAATAGGAGAAATGAATTATAAATATCAAGGTGATTTTGTTTATGACATAGGAATAAAAATATGTGAATTTCAATATCAGGATAAGGGTTTGGGAAGAATTATTTTAAGCCTATTTATTGATCAGTTATTTAAAATGGATGCAAGGCTTATTACTCTAGATACAAATTTAGTTAACAAAAGAGCCCAGCATGTCTATGAAAAGCTAGGTTTTAAAGAAAAATCTATTTCTTACAATTCTTACAAAGATCAATTAGGAAAGCTAAATTCTGTAGTTTATTATGAATTAAGGAAAGATGATTTTTGCAATCTTGCTAGCAAATTAAACTCTAAAAGCAGATAATGAATCAATGCTTTATTGAATAAAAATACATAAATATTATAGTGAATTAATAAAGCTTAGAAAATCACTTGAAAATATTATAATTTAATTATTTATGTTATAATATAAGAAGAATTAAGAAATTAAGCTTAATCAACTTAGAAAAAATATCGACTTATATATAAAGGAAGGAAAGCTTATGAAAAGCAAAAACAAAAGTTCAAGTTATTTTAATGAAAAAAAGTTATCTATATTAAAAGAAAAAAGAAAATATAAGGTCAAAAAACTTTCAGTTTGCGTAATTTCCTTAGCGATTTTCTACTCTTTTTCCTTTTTGCCTAAAGAAGCTTTTGCAAGTGATGAAATAAATCTAGAAGTTAATCAAATTCATTATAATCAAGACTTTAAAGAAGAATTAAATGAAATTCTTGGAATAAATTTTCTTAAAAATTACTCAGAAGATGGGACATTAATGAAAAAAGAGTCTAAAAATTTAGAGGAAGAAACTAAAGATAATATAAAAAATGAAGAAGTAAAATCAGGAAAAAATGATAAGGAAGAAGCTGATAATCATGAAACTTCTGATGCATTAGAAAATGAAACAGAAGAAAAAAATACTACAGAAACTGATGAAGAAGAAAGCACTGAAAGCAAATCTTCTGATGAAAATAAGACTAAAGAAGAAAAATCTCCAAAAACACAAAAACTCACAAATAAAAATTATAAAAATAAGAATGTATTAAAAGCAAAAGTTAAAAAAGATCAGACAAAAACAAGTAAGAAAGATATCATAAAAACAGAAATACCGAAAACGGTAATAGCAGGTAAAAATGCTAAAACAGGAATATCTTCTCAAATAGCTAGCATAGTAACCTTATTTTCAACAACAGCTGGCTTTGCGTTTTTAAGAAAAAAAGAAAAGTAATAGATTAGAATTAGACTGCGAATAATTATGCAGTCTTTTTTCTTGGAATTTTTAATAAATAAGCCTAAGATATACAAATATTGGAAAGACTTTTTACTAACTGCTATAATTATATTATGAAACTTAAAGCATATGAAAAAATTAGAGTTGATAAATATATTTCGGATGAATTTGAAGAAATTCCTCGTGAAAAAATAAAAAATTTTATCAAAGATAATAAAATAAAAGTAAATAATAAAAATATTAAGCCTTCTTACAAATTGGAAGAGGAAGATGAGATTGATATAGATGATGAGCTTTTTGAGGTTGTAGAAATAAAGCCTGAACCTATGGATATTAATGTCATTTATGAAAATGACGACTATGCAATTATCGATAAAAATACTAATGTCATTGTTCATCCTGCAGGAAATATCGTAAGTGGAACTTTGGTAAATGGCTTACTTTATAAATATGGCTATGAGGGGCTTTCTCATATTGGAGGAGATGATAGGCCTGGTATAGTCCACAGACTTGATAAAGATACAACAGGACTTATGGTTATTGCAAAAAATAATGAATCATATAAGTATCTTAAAGATCTTTTTGAAAGAAGACAAGTTTACAAGGAATATTTGGCTATAGTTTTTGGAAATTTCGACAAAAATTCTGGATCAATTGAAACTTTTATGGATAGGGATAAAAATAATCGCAGAAAAATGGCGGTTAGTAAATCTGGACGAATTGCAATATCCGAATATGAAGTTTTAAAAGAAGTGGATAGCTATTCCTTGATAAAAATTCACCTTATAACAGGGCGCACTCATCAGATAAGAGTTCACATGACTTATCTAAATCATCCTTTATTGGGCGATCCAGTTTATGGAAATGTCAAACACAATTTTAATCTCGACCATCAATTGCTTCATTGCAGAAAACTTGCCTTTACAGACAAAAATGGGAAAGAAGTTTCTTATAGTGCAAAAGCTCACGATAGCTTTTTAAAATATCAAAATATTTTAGGACTTGGAGAATAATATGTATTCTAAATCAAACACCTGTAGTCTACTTGGACTTACGGGAAATCTTGTAGAAGTTGAAAGCGATATAACATCAGGCTTGCCGGCTTTTCTAATAGTTGGTTTGCCAGATTCATCGATAAAAGAATCCAAAGAAAGAGTTAGGGTTGCCATTGTCAACTCAGGTTATAAATTTCCCCTTGGTAGAATTACAGTCAATCTCTCACCAGCAGACCTAAAAAAAGAAGGAACTCAATTGGATTTGCCAATTGCAATTTCACTTTTATCCTCAATGGGAGTTATTAATTACGATCATGATGAATATATATTCTTAGGAGAATTGGCCTTAGATGGTAGAATCGCCCCAATTAGAGGAGCCTTAGCTATGGTTATAGCTATGAGAGAACTTGGTTTTAGGAAATTTATTATCGCAGATGAAAACAAGGACGAATGCGCAATAATAAACGATGTTGAAATATATCCTTTCAAAAACTTAAACGATATTGTAAATTTTTTAAACAAGGAAAAAGACCTTGTACCTCATAAACTAGATTTATCAAAAATCGACGATGAAATCCACTATGATTATGACTTTAAGGATATAAAAGGTCAGGAAAGCCTAAAAAGAGCCTTGCAAATAGCAGCAGCTGGCAACCACAATCTATTGATGATTGGGCCTCCTGGATCTGGCAAAACTTTTTCTGCAAAACATCTGCCGACGATTTTACCTGATATGAGTTTTGATGAAAAAGTAGAAGTCACCAAAATTTATTCGATAATGGGCTTATTAGATAGGGGCAAACTTGTAAATCAAAGACCCTTTAGATCACCTCACCACAGCGCAAGCGAAGTTGCACTAATAGGAGGGGGTCATTCAATTCCAAAGCCTGGAGAAATTTCCTTAGCTCATAGGGGAGTTTTATTTTTGGATGAATTTCCAGAATTTGATAAAAAAACTATAGAATCTTTAAGAGAGCCAATAGAAAATCACGAGATAAATATTTCCAGAGCTCAAGCAAGTCTAAAATATCCTTCAGATTTTATTTTAATAGCTGCTATGAACCCATTTCCATGTGGCAATTTTGGCAATCCTTTGAAAGAATGTACATGCTCACAAAATGAGATTAGGCGTTATCTTAATAAGATTTCTGCACCAATTTTAGATAGAATTGATATTCACATAGAAGTTGCTCCAGTAAAATATGAGGATTTAAAAGATACTTCCTATTCAAAATCATCAGATGAATTGAAAAAAGAAGTGGAAATGGCAAGAAAAATTCAAAAAGATCGCTATAAAAACGAAAAGATAAATACAAATTCAGAACTTAGCACAGCTTTGATGAAAAAATACATAAAACTAAGTCCAGAAGTTGAAAAGCTAGCAAAACTTGCCTTTAATAAATACAATTTTTCTGTAAGAAGTTTTAACAAAATTTTAAAAATGGCAAGGACTATTGCCGACCTTGATCAAGCCAAAGATATCAGCGAAAAGCACCTTTTAGAAGCAGTTAGATATAGGTCGCTTGATGGGAAATATTGGAGTAATTAATGCTAGATCAAAGAGAAATTCGTAAAAATATAGATAAATTTGTATATGATTTGATAGATTATACTTTAGCTAATGATGCAAGTGACATTCACATTGAACCAGAAGAATCTTATGCTAGAATTAGGCTTAGAATTGATGGAAGATTGGATGAGATTTTAAGAATCAACAAAGATAATTATCAAATGCTCATTACAAAGATAAAATTAATGGCAAATATGGACATAGCAGAGCATAGAAGGCCCCAAGATCAAAGTCTAAAGCTTAAAGGCTTTGACATGATAGATTTTAGAGTTTCATCGATTGGAACAATAAATGGAGAAAAGCTTGTAATAAGAGTTCTAAGTGTCTTTTCTTTTGAAAAAAGAGCAAATTTGTTGGGGTTTTCTGAAACTTCCAAAGAAATTTTGCAAAAAGCCATAAAAAATAAGTCTGGTATGATAATTTTTTCCGGACCAACAGGCTCTGGCAAATCTACCTCTCTTTATGCACTTTTAAATAAGCTAAATAATGATAATGACAATATAATTACCATAGAAGATCCAGTTGAATACAATATTTGTGGGATAAATCAAATAAATATCAACGAAAAAATCAATTTTACTTTTGCTAATGCACTAAGGTCAATTCTTCGCCAAGATCCAGACATAATTATGGTTGGAGAAATAAGAGATAAAGAAACTGCTCAAATTGCTATAAGAGCTGCAATTACTGGACATTTAGTTCTTACAACTTTACATACCAATAATGCTCTATCATCAATAATAAGATTGAAAGATTTGGGAATTGCTGATTATCTCTTATCTTCAGCCATAAATGCACTAGCAAGTCAAAGGCTTGTAAGAAAACTTTGCTCTTGTAAGAAAGAAGATACAATGACAGACTTGGAATATCAAATAGCTAGAAAATACATGGATATTCCAAGAGATACAAAAATTTATAGACCAAAGGGATGTCCAAATTGCATGGACGGATACAAGGGAAGAGAAGCAATAGAAGAAGTCTTTTTAATAACAGATGAATTTCGAGATCTTATTAGAGAAGGAAAAATCGACTTGGTAAGTCTAAATACTTACGCAGAAAAAAATCAATTTAAAACCATGGCTTATAACGGACTTAGCAAAGTTTTTGATGGAAGAACAAGCTTTGAAGAAGTGATGAGAGTGATTTATGATCAGATATAAGGAAAATTAATATTTATTTAAATTACTAGAGGTGATTTTTTTATTAAAAAAGATCAATTATTGCAAATGTTATGGGCATAATTCTTGGCATAGTTTTTATATTATCATGAATTTCTAATAATTATGTCAAAGATAATGTAAATAAATTTTTTATAGTTCTTGGCATATTCGTTGTGCTTATCTATATTAAATTTTTTTACGATGATTGGAATAATTCTAAACAAAATTGGAATTAGTTAAAATTTTTGGGCAGAAATTTCTGCTCTTTTTTTTGATTTATTATAAGTAATTTCAAAAAATGGTATAATATGCTTAGATTTTTTATTTTGGGGAAATTATGGAAGATAAAAATATACCAAAGCATGTGGCAATAATATTAGATGGCAATGGTCGCTGGGCAAAAAATAAGGGCATGCCTAGAACTTTTGGTCACAAGCGTGGAGCAGAAAACGTAGTTGATATAGCAATTCATGCCAAAAATTGCGGAGTAAAATATTTAACCTTGTATGCTTTTTCTACTGAAAATTGGAAAAGACCAGCAAGCGAGGTTGATTATTTGATGAAACTTTTGATAAGCTTTGTCGAAAAAAAACTTGCTGAGCTTATGGATAATGACTGCAAGTTAAATTTCTTAGGAGATTTAGAAGCTTTACCAAGCCCAACAAAAAAAGCCTGCAAACTTGCTTTGGATAAAACAAAAAACAATAAATCTTTATTTATAAATATAGCCCTAAATTATGGGGGACAAGCTGAAATCGTTCATGCAGTAAAATCTATTATAGATAAGGGATATGAAAGCTTTGAAATTACAGAGGATTTGATAAAAGAAAATCTTTATACTAAGGATATTCCAGATCCAGATTTGTTGATTAGACCTGGCGGAGAACTTAGAATTTCAAATTTCTTGATTTATCAAATAGCTTACAGTGAGCTTTATTTTACCGATTGCCTATGGCCAGATTTTACAAGTGATGAATTTGACAAGGCGATAGAAGCTTACAAAAAAAGAAATAGAAGATTTGGAGATATCAAATGAATCTTTTACTTAGAACTTTTGGTGGGGTAATTATACTTTTTATTATGCTTATAATTACCTTTTTTGGCCACAATACTCTTAGTTTGGGTGTTGCCATATTTTCTTTGATTGCCATAAAAGAAATGGCCAACGCTTTTAATAAAAAAGGAATATTTCCCCCATGGGGACTTCTAATGGTATGCGATTTGCTCATAATTTCTGGGGCTTATCTTCTAAGCACTGAAATTTACACACTTGCCATTATTTTCTCAATATTTTTGGTTTTGGTTTATATGATTTTTAATACCAAAAACACCATAGAAGATGTTTTTACAAGCTTATTTATCTTAATGTATGTCCCTGTGCTTATGGGAAATATTATAAGAATAGTTGATGATAGATATGTATGGCTTTTGTATCTAACTAGTTGGGGATCTGATACTTTCGCCTATCTTGTAGGATCTACAATCGGCAAACACAAAGTAAAATCAATCGCTCATATTAGCCCAAACAAAACTATTGAAGGTGCTGTTGGTGGAATTTTGGGAGCAGTTATTTTAAATTGTATTTATGTGAAATATTCTTCACTTAATATAGAATTAATATATGTTATTGTATTTTCAATTGTAGGATCTTTTTTATCAGAAATTGGAGATTTGATAGCATCTTTTATAAAAAGACAAACTGGAATAAAAGATTTTGGCGACCTAATACCAGGTCATGGTGGGATTATGGATAGATTTGATTCTATGATTTTCATAGCACCACTTTTATATCTCTTTTCCATTATTTAAGGAGTTTAAATGAAAACAGTTATTATAGCCATAATTATGTTCTTACTTTTGGTAACAATCCATGAGTTTGGGCATTTTATAGTGGCGAAATTATCAGGAATAAAAGTAAATGAATTTGCAGTTGGCATGGGACCTGCGATTTATTCAAAAGAAAAGGGCGAAACCTTATATTCTCTAAGGATCTTGCCAATTGGAGGCTATTGTGCCATGGAAGGAGAAGATGAATCTTCATCAGATCCTAGAAGTTATGACAATGCACCAGCTTTTAAAAGATTTCTAACAATCCTTGCAGGACCTTTTATGAATTTATTATTAGCGGCAATTATTTTTTCTGTTGTTATCTTTAATACAGGAACTGCAAGCACAAAAGTTGGAGGATTTTCTGAAAATTCAAAGGCAAAAGAAGCAGGCATTGAAATTGGAGATCAAATACTTAAAGTAAATGATGAAAATATTGCTGAATTTGCCGATATTTCAAAAGTCTTGGCCAAATTTTATGAAAAAAACGACAAGGATTTACCAGTAGAAGTTTTAGTAAAAAGAAATGATGAGGAAAAATCTTTTACCGTAAAACCTTATTTTGAAAAAAATACAGCTTTTCTTGGTGTAAGTTCTAAGCTAAGAGATGTGGGCTTTTTTGAATCTATAGGCCTTGGCTTTAAGGAAATGAATAAGAATGTAAAAATGATTTTTTCTATTTTGGGCAATTTATTTACAGGGAAATTATCAGTTAAAGCTTTAAGCGGGCCAGTAGGAGTTGTAAAAGAAATAGGAAATCAAGCCAATAATGGACTTATGAATCTCTTGTATTTTTTGGCATATATTAGTGTTAACCTTGGAGTTTTTAACCTAATACCATTTCCAGCTTTGGATGGTTCAAAACTTGTGACAAATCTTTATGAGATGATAACAAAGAAGAAAGTTAATAAGAAAATCGAAGAAAAAGTAACTATTGTTGGTTTTGTAATACTTTTAGGTCTAATATTATTAGTTACTATAAAAGATGTTTTTACACTTTTTTAAGGAGATGTAATGAGAAAAAAAACTAGACAAATTTTTGTAGGAGATGTTGGAATTGGAGCTAACTCTCCTATTTCTATCCAATCAATGACAACATTTAAAACAAGCGATATAGAAAATGTTGTAAAACAAATTAATGACTTAGAAAAAGCAGGCTGCGACATATCAAGATCTGCCATAAATGATATGGATGATGCTAAAGCAATTTCAAAAATAAAGGAGATGACAAATCTTCCTTTTGTGGCAGATATACAATTTGATTATAAATTAGCCTTGGCAGCAGTGGAAAATGGTTGCGACTGTTTAAGATATAATCCAGGAAACATCGGCTCTTCTGATAAGGTAAAAGAAATAGTAGAAGCTTGCAAAAATAGGAATATTCCAATAAGAATTGGGGTTAATTCTGGATCAATATCTAAAGAAATAATCGATAAATTTCATGGAGTAAATGCAGATAGCCTTGTGGCAAGTGCCATGGAAGAGATAAAAATTTTGGAAGATATGGACTTTTACGATATCAAAATTTCTGTAAAATCTTCTGATGTAAATACCATGATCGATGCTTACAGAAAATTATCAGCTCTTTGCGATTATCCTTTGCATTTGGGAGTAACAGAAGCTGGACCTTTGTACCAAGCTTTAGTCAAATCCTCAATCGGAATTGGATCTTTGTTAAAAGATGGAATTGGAGATACCATAAGAGTTTCAATAACAGGAGATCCAATAGAAGAAGTAAAAGCTGCAAAAGCAATCCTAAAAGCCCTAAATTTAAGAAGCGATGGACTTGATATAGTTTCTTGTCCAACTTGCTCTAGAACAAGTGTAGATTTGGAAAAAATCGTAGAAGAAGTTGAAAAAAAGACCGAAGACCTAAAAATAAATGCAAAAGTTGCAATAATGGGCTGTCCAGTCAACGGTCCAGGGGAATCAAAAGAAGCAGATTATGGGATATCTGCTGCAAATGGTATGGGATTCCTTTTTAAAAATGGCAAGACTATAAAAAAAGTAAAAGAAGAAGAAATTGTCGATACGCTTGTAGATGTATTAAAAGAAAGCAATCTAAATGAAAATTGATTTATATAAATTTATTGAAATAAAGGAAAATGAATATTTTATAAGCTCTGCTATTTATAATAAAAATAAAAACGAGCTTAAATTAACAATAGAATCAACAAATGAAAATTTTGATGATGAGCTTAGAAAAAACTTAGAAGCTTATTTTTCTTATTTGACATTAATGATCGATTATAAAAGTGAAGAAAATAATATTTCAAACAAAGAAAAAGAAGAAATTAACTTAAATTCAGCTAAAAATCCTGATGGCGATGAAAAAAGCAAGGAAAATGACAAGGAAATTTCTCCTAAGGAAGATACTTATCAAAACTTCTTAGCAAGCAAAGAAGAAGATTTAAGAAATAGGATAAGTAAAGCCATTAATAAAAAGAAAAAAGAAGAAAAAAAAGAAGATTGCAAAAAAGATACTCTTAAATTTGGCAGAAAAATCAAAGACGATGTAATTTCAATATCAGATATTTATGATAAAAAAGGTCTAGGAGTTGTACTTATAGGAAAAGTTTTTGCCCTTGATGTTTTTGAAACCAAAAATCATTCTTTTATCTACACTTTTGACCTTGAAGATGAAACTGATGCCATAAGTTGTAAGATTTTTGCAAGTGAGAAAACAAATTCCAAACTAAAAAATCTCAAAGAAGGAATTGGCGTAAAAGTTCAAGGGGTTCTTAATTACGATGACTATGCCCATGATGAAGTTTTTACCATAAATTCCTTAGAAGAAACACAATTAAGCAAAAAAATTGACACGGCAGATGAAAAAAGAATTGAACTTCAACTTCATAGCAAAATGACCAACTTAGATGGTTTTGTCGATAATGTTGATATCGTAAATGTATTAAAAGATTGGGATTGGGATGCTATTGGAATTACTGACACCGAAACTTTGCAAGGCTTACCAGATTTATATGAAGCTATCAAAAAAACTGGAAAAAAAATGCTTCCTGGCGCAGAATTGCTTTTGGTAGAAGATGAGCTAAGAATTTTAACGAATTTATCGGAAAGAGAAGTCCCAGAAATTAATGACATCAAAGATCAAGAATTTGTTGTTTTCGACTTAGAAACTACTGGTTTGTCAAGATTTGCTGACAAAATCACAGAAATTGGTGCTGTTAGAATAAAAAACGGAGAGATCACAGAAACTTTCAATGAATTAGTAAATCCAGAAAAATTAATTCCAGAAAAAGTCACAGAATTAACTGGCATAACTAACGAAATGGTTATGGACAAGGCAAAAATTGACCAAGCTTTGCCGAGATTTTTAGATTTTGCAAAAGATGCAATTTTAGTTGGACAAAATTCTGACTTTGATATTGGTTTTGTAAGAGAAAATGCCCACAATTTAGGAATAGAATTTAAACCAATATATATGGATACTTTGCCTATGGCTCGTTGTTTATTCGAAGATATGAGCAGATTTTCTCTTGATAAAATCGCAAGAAAATTAAATATTCCAGCCTTTAACCATCACAGAGCAAGCGATGATGCAAGAGCTACAGGTCAAATCTTTATAAAAATGTTTAAGATGATCGTAAAAGATGGAATTAATCTTTCTAATATTAATAGTTTTTCTACGAATTATCCAAAGGCAAAACATGAGAATTTTTCTGCTATAGTTTTTGCCAAAGATGAAATCGGTTTAAAAAACCTCTACAAACTTATTTCAAAATCAAGGATGGAAAACTTTGACAAAGAAGCAAGAACTCCAATTTCTCTTCTTAAAGAATTTAGAGAAGGATTGCTTGTCGGAAGTGGAGGTCATGAGGGGATTTTATTTAACTATTTATTAAATGATTATCCAAGAAGGAAAATCGAGGAGCTTGTAGAATTTTTTGACTTTTTTCAAGTCGAGCCTTTGGGAATATTTGCCGATGAAGTTAGCAAAGGGCATATAAGAAATTTTGAACAAGTAAAAGAAATCAATAAAAAAATAATAAATTTAGCTAAAAATAGCGGCAAATTAGCTGTGGCAACTGGAGGTGTAAGATACCTAAGAGCAGAGGATTACATGCTTAGAAATATCTTACATAAGGGTCAATACTTTAGATACCACGAAAATAAACCTTTATATTATCTAAGAACAACTAAGGAAATGCTTGAGGGATTTTCTTATTTGGATGATGATTTGGCAAGAGAAATTGTAATCGACAACCCTAAAAAAATAGCAGGATCTATTAAGGACATAAGGCCAATTCCTCCTGGAACTTTCCCACCAAAAATTGAAGGCTCAGAAGAAAAGCTTAGAGAAACTTGCTTTAATAAGGCAAGGGAAATTTATGGAGATCCTCTACCAAAAATTGTAGAAGAAAGATTAGAAAAAGAACTAAATTCGATTATTTCCAACGGTTATGCAGTTTTATATATCATCGCAAAAAAACTTGTTGGCAAATCCAACGAAGATGAATATTTGGTTGGATCGAGAGGTTCTGTAGGCTCATCTTTTGCAGCAACTATGGCTGGAATTACTGAAGTAAATCCTTTATCTCCTCATTACGTTTGCCCAAAATGTAAATACAGCGAATTTTTTGAAGAAGATAGATTGGGAGCTGGAATTGATTATCCTGACAAAACTTGTCCAAAATGCGGTAGTCCACTAAACAAAGATGGTCACAACATTCCATTTGAAGTTTTCTTAGGCTTTGAGGGAGATAAGGAACCTGATATAGATCTTAATTTTGCAGGAGAATATCAACCTACAATTCATAAATATACCGAAGAATTATTTGGAGAGGGGAAAGTATTTAGGGCTGGAACAATTGGAGCTATCCAAGACAATACGGCCTTTGGTTATATAAAAAAATATAGCGAAGAATACAAGGAAGAATTTACCAACGCTCAAATAAGAAAACTTCAAAGAGGTCTAAAGGATGTAAAAAGAACCACTGGTCAGCATCCTGGAGGACTTATAATAGTGCCGAATGACATAGATATTTTTGACATAACGCCAATCCAATATCCAGCAGATGACCCAATTGGAGATATAAAAACAACGCATTTTACCTACAATATGATGCATGAAACTTTGTTAAAACTTGACCTTCTAGGCCACGATGTTCCAAGTATAATTCGTGCCTTGCAAGATTTAACAGGAACAGATCCTTTAAAAATAAAAATGGGCGATCCAAAAGTTATGGACATATTTTCAAGCACCAAAGAGCTAAATATAAAGCATGATTTCTCCAATAACGAGGTAGGAACTTTGGGCATACCAGAATTTGGAACAAATTTTGTAAGAGGAATGCTTAAAGAAACTTATCCAAGGAAATTTTCAGAAATGACCCGTATTTCTGGTCTATCCCACGGAACTGACGTTTGGAATAATAATGCCAAAGATTTGATAACAAGTCATACTGCAAATTTTGATGAAATTATCTCAACTCGTGATGATATTATGAACTCTCTTATCCAAAAAGGTCTTGATAAGAAAAAATCTTTCCAAATAATGGAAATTGTTAGAAAAGGTAGATCCCTATCAGAAGAACAACTTGATTATATGAGAGAAAATGGAGTGCCAGAATGGTACATAGAATCATGCCTAAAGATAAAATATCTTTTCCCAAAAGCTCATGCGGTTGCATATTGTCTAATGAGTTATCGTATAGCTTATTACAAAGTCTATTATCCAGAAGCTTTTTACGCAACATATTTTAACACAAAAGTTAATGACTTTGTATATTCTATAATAATAAACGGATTTCAATCTATCCAAAGCACGCTTAATAGTTACAAAGACAGATTTGATTTAACAGCTCGTGATGAAAATATTAGAAAAGTCCTAGAGGTTGCTGAAGAAATGTATGCAAGAGATATACAAATTGACAAGGCCGATTTGTACAAATCAGACAGCAGAAAATTCATCCTAAGCGACAAAAAAGGCCATATTTTGCCACCTTTATCTGCAGTAGATAATGTTTCAGAAGCCATGGCAATTGATATAGTAAATGAAAGAGAAAAAAGCGAATTTATTTCAGTTGAAGACTTAAATCAAAGAACTTCACTAAACAAAAATGCCATGGAATCATTAAAAACTTTCGGCATCATAGATGGTATGGGAGAAGAAAATCAAATGAGTTTATTTGATGGACTCTTTTAATAAATGAAACTACTAATTAAATATTAGTAGTTTTTTTATTTGAGTATTGACTTCTATATTAAATGGTGCTATGCTATACATATAACATAGATAAATTAAAATTAGGAGCAAATTATGGAAAAAGATAAAAGAAAAGGTCTGATAATTACATTATTAATCATTCAATCTATAGTTTTTGCGATTTTGACAAGTTTTTATCTTGACTATAAATATAAAGAAGATTTTTCTAATATTGCCAAAGAATATAAGGAGATTTCTTTAAATAATATAGAATTTGATAAAAATAAGGCTGTTGGAGACTATTTGGAGCGATTTTTATCAGAAAAAAATGCTATTTTCTTAAAGCAAAAAGATGATTATGATTATGCAGGTAAAAAATTAATACACGTAACTTATATTAGCGGAGACTATGAAGGAAGAAAAGCTGATTTGAATTTATCGTTTTTGAACCAAAAATATGCAAGCGATCAAAGCTTTAAAAAATTAAAAGAAGATGGTGGAACGATAGGATTATTAAATAGCGATTATGAAATGATTGAGAAAACTCCAAAATTTATTATGGGAGATTCTTACGCCTTTATAAATCTAATTGGAATGGGTAGACTCCAAGGCTTTAACGGAAAATATAAGACTATTGGATTAACTGATGATGATGTCAAAGAATTTTACGAGAAAATTTCAGAAATTACTGGAAAATCGATAGATGATATCAAAAATCAAACTGGTGGCACGGCAGCAATGGGCGAAAATATTCCTTTATCATTTTTGGCTATCTATCTTGTCGTAAGTCTTGTAATTTTGGCTATGTTAATAATTATTACAGTTTCTAAACTAGAAGACATGGGAGTTTATCTGCTTCAAGGCTGGTCAAAGAGCGAATACATAAAAAGCATTTATGGTCCGATAAATAAAATCGCCTACATTTTACCGATTTTATTTATTCCTTACGGATTTATATTGTGTATGGGGAGCTTTAAAACTTTAAAATACTATGGCATTTTCCTACTAGCAGGACTTTTAAATTTACTTATGTTTTTAATTTTTGAATTTTTGGTTTCTTTGATACTTAGGACAGTTAAACCAATTGCTTCCATGCATGGGAGAATAAGTAAAAAAGGGCTGCTTGCTTTTGGAATATTTTTGTATATTTTGGTAAATGTTTCAACAAGCTTCTTATCTTTAATGGGCATTGATAAATCAGTCTCAGAGCTATTTGACCAAATAGAAACGAAAAATAGCTGGGAAGAAGTTTCTGATTATTATGTAAATACAACGTTTTTTATTGGCAATGATTATATGAATCCTCAAAATGGAGAAACTCCAACTTTAGACAATGATTTTATAGATTTTTATAAATCAATTGCTGGCAAAGATGGAGTAAAAACTATTCACACTGAATTTTATAGGGGAGAAAATTATGAAATGTTTAAAAATGCGAATGTTTATAATTATCCACCAAATTTCTCCTTTGTAGAATTTAAGGCTGACAAAAATTATATAAGCGAAGATATGGGGATAGAAATTACAAATGAGATGACGGATTTTGCCAAAAATGGATATAGAGTGTATTTAATCCCAAAAACTTTTACAAAAGATCAAAAAGAACAATTAGAAAAATATTTTACCGAAGATGATATAAAGAAAAATCAAGAATTTGCTGACAAAGATTCCTATGACTTCCCTAAAATAAAAGGAGCAAAATTCTTTACTTATGAAAATGACAGAGAATATTTTGCCTTTCCAACTGATATTGAGGACGATAGATACGAGGATAAATTTCCACTAAAGACTAATGAAGCTGTTATTTCATTAATCACTCCAGAAAATATCCTTTATTTTGAGGCTAAGTCCTTGCTAGGAGGAGGCGAAACTAATTCGACAATTAAGCTAAATCAAAAAGCTTACGATAAGTATATAAATAAAGATTATTACAAAAAATTTAATTTAGACGATAATATGCCAGAATTTGTAAAGATTAAAGATCTTATTACTGGAATGATAAAAAGCCTTGCACAAAGTATTGGAACTTTCGTATTAATTGCCATGCTATTTTCTGCTATGTGCATATTGATTTTACTTACATTGATAAATCTTTATAGGGAAATTTATTTAGAAGAAGTAAATATCAAAAAATTCCTAGGCTATGACAACAAAAAAATCTATAAGCCACTTTGGCTGGTAATAATTATTGCAAGCTTGATAAATTTATCGGTAGCCCTAATAAGCCAATCTATTTTTGGCTTTATCCTAGCTCTAATAATTGGAGCTATGCAAATTATATTTATGATAAAACTAACAAAAAGAGATCAATTTAATCTGTTAGTAGAATTTTTGAAATAGGAGCATGTATGAAACATTTACAAATAAAAAATATATCAAAATCATTTGGCAAGAAAAAAATAATCGACAACTTTTCTTTAGACCTAGAAAAAAACGAGATTCTTGCCATAGTTGGCAAAAGTGGTTCTGGCAAATCAACCTTATTAAATATGATTGGACTTTTAGAAGAATACGATAGCGGAGAAATTTTACTAAAAGGAAAACCGCTTCCAAATATTAATAGCAAAGAAGCAACCCTTATAAGAAGAAATGAAATTAACTATGTATTTCAAACAAACGCTCTTGTTAGCTCAAAAAGTGTAAAAGATAATCTTTTAATTGCCATGGAATATGTTAAAAAATCCAAAGAAGAAAAAGATAAGGATATTAAAGAGATCTTAGAAAAACTAGAAATCTTAGATTTGTTAGATCAAAAAATTAATACCATATCCGGTGGAGAAGCCCAAAGGGTTGCCATAGCGAGATGCGTATTAAAGCCTGGAGATTTGATATTGGCAGATGAACCAACAGGATCCCTTGATCCAAAAATGAGCGATGAAGTCTTTAAATTACTTTTAAGTTTAAGAGATCTTTACGATAAAACCATAATAATTGTAAGCCACGATATGAAATTAGCAAATAATTGCGATAGGATAATCGACATTGACAAGTAAAATGAGGTTAAAATTCAAAAAGTTATTGAGATTTCAATTGAATTGTTAAAAAAAGACAAGTATAATAAATTTAGTTAAAAGAGTGGGAGATTTTCCGCTCTTTTATATTGTATTAGCAAGGGATGGTAAGATGGATTTAATTAACAAACTTAAAGAAAGCTTTGAAGAAGATATAAATACACTTGGATATGAACTTTGCGACATAGAATTTAAGGGTGGAAAAGATGGGAAAATCCTAACTTTTTATATCTATGATGAAGATGGAATAACTATTGAAGATTGTGAAAAAGTAAGTAATTTCATTGATGAGAAACTTGACGAGCTTGATTTAATCAAATCTAGCTACTATCTGGAGGTATCAAGTCAAGATTTGTCAAGACCACTAAAAACTGACAGAGATTTGATTAGAAATTACAAGGAATTACTGAGAGTTAAGCTAAAAAATGGGAATAGTTTTTTAGGACATATCGAAGAAATTAACGATGATGATTTACTTTTTAGCCTAGAAAAATCAAATGAAGAAAAAAAATCAGTGCCAAGAGAAGAAATTAAGCAAATAAACATTGAAATTGTTTTTTAAGGAGAATTGATGAATGAAGATTTCATGCTAGCCCTAGACGAGCTAGAGAAGGAAAAAAACATCGATAAAGAAATAATACTTGATGCCCTTGAAAAGGCTCTAGTTAAAAGTTATCAAAAAAACTACGACAACGCAGAAAATGTGGATGTAGTTATAGATAAAGAAACTGGAAATATAGAAGTATTTGCCCTAAAAGATGTTGTTGAAAACGTGGATAATAGAGTAAATGAGATTTCTTTAAAAGATGCTAAAGAAATTGATAAAAATTTAGAAATTGGAGATGTGGCAAGAATAAAAATTGCTCCTAAAAATTTCGGAAGAGTAGCAGCTCAAACTGCAAGAAATATAGTAATCCAAAAAATCAGAGATGCACAAAGAGATTCTGTCTATGGTGAATACGTGGATAGAGAAAATGAAATGATCACAGGAACAATCCAAAGAGAAGATAAATTCAATGTTTATGTAAATCTTGACAAAATCGAGGGAGTGGTTCCAGTAAAAGAACAAGTTGCAGGCGAAAAATATATAGCAAACGAAAGAATGAAATTTCTTATAAAAGATGTAAGAAGTTCCTCAAAAGAACCTCAAATAATTCTTTCACGTGCAAGTGAAAATCTAGTAACAAGACTTTTTGAACTTGAAGTTCCAGAAATTACAGATGGAATCATCGAAATATATTCCATAGCAAGAGAAGCTGGAAGCAGGACAAAAATAGCAGTATTTTCAAATGATGATGGCATAGACGCTGTTGGAGCTTGCATAGGATATAAAGGCATTCGTGTAAATTCTATTGTAGAAGAATTACAAAATGAAAAAATAGATATAATTAATTATGACAAGGACATCAAAAAATTCATTTCAAATGCCTTATCACCTGCGGATATAGTAGAAGTTTTGGTAAATGAAAACAAAAAACAATCCTTAGTAGTAGTAAACGAATATCAACTTTCCCTAGCTATAGGCAAGGAAGGTCAAAATGCAAGGCTTGCTGCAAGATTAACCGGTTGGAAAATAGACATAAAATCAAAAGAAGATTTTGATAAGATGAATAAAGATGAAATTGACCAACTACTAGGATTAGTAGAAAATTCTGATAGCAAAGATAAAGAAGAAATATTATCCGAAGAAGATGAATTTATATTAGAAAATAATGATGAAAATAGCTTGGGTAATGAGGAAGAAAACGAAGACCTTGATTTAGAGGAATTAGAATAAATGACAAAAACTAAAAAGATTCCACAAAGAAAATGTATTGCTTGTGGGAAGCTTTATGACAAAAAAGATCTCCTTAGAATAGTAAACAATAAGGAGCTTGGAATTGTAATAGATGAAACAGGAAAACTTAACGGTAGAGGAGCCTATATTTGCAAAGATAAGGCTTGTCTAGAAGATGTTAAGAAGAATAATAAGCTTAATCGAGTATTCAAACAAAAGATTGATGACAAACTTTATGAGGAGATAGAAGCTTATGAAATAAAGTAAGGGGTAGAATATGGCTAACAAAATGAGAGTGTACGAACTAGCAAAGAAACATGGTATGCCAGCAAAAGAAATGGTTAAATTTCTAAATGATGAGTTTGGACTTGATATCAAATCTCATATGTCAAATGTAAGTGGCGAAAATTTAGAAATAATCAATGAATATTTCAAAGAAGAAAAAGAAGATAAAAATAAGAAAGATGACACAGCTAACAAAGATCTAGAAAAAGGCCATAAAAACGAGAAAAAAGCCAAAAAACCAAGTATGAAGAATAATAAAAAAATACAAGATTTTATAGACGATGTAGACGAATTAGATGATTACGACGATGAACTTGTCATAACCAAAGAAAAATTTACAAAGTCAAATAAAAACACCAAACAAAAAAAATCTGACCAAGCAAAAGGTTTTTTAAATGAGGACTTTAACAAGGTTAAGAAAAACAGGAAGAAAAAAACTAAGAAATCAAAAGGAACAAAAACTATAAATCAGTCAAATAACAACAAAGATAAAAATTCAAAAATAGAAATACCAGAAGTCATAAACGTAGGTCAATTTGCAGAAAAAATTGGTGAAAGCGCCAACGCCATAATTGGAAAACTAATTCAATTAGGAATAATGGCAGGATTAAATGATCCTATTGATTTTGAACAAGCTGAACTAATAGCCATAGATTTTGGTAAAGAAATTAGCTTAGAGCAAGAATATTCAGCAGTTGAAGAGCAAGAGATAGATCTTGATTATGAAGATAAAGAAAGTGATCTTATAACAAGAGCGCCAGTTGTTTCAGTAATGGGTCATGTTGACCATGGTAAAACATCAATACTAGATCGCATTAGAGATAGCCATGTCACAAGAGGTGAAGCTGGCGGAATAACCCAACATATAGGAGCTTATTGCGTAAATCTAGATTCAGGAGCTATAACATTTCTTGATACACCAGGCCATGAAGCCTTCACAGAAATGAGAATGAGAGGAGCTCAATCTACAGATATAGCTATTCTTGTAGTAGCAGCAGATGATGGAGTTATGCCTCAAACTGTCGAAGCAATAAACCATGCCAAAGCAGCAAATATTCCAATAGTTGTGGCAGTAAATAAATGCGATAAAGAAGAAGCTGATCCTAACAGAGTAAAACAAGAATTAATGGAATATGGATTAGTATCTGAAGATTGGGGCGGAGATACAATTACAGTAAATGTATCTGCCAAAACTGGTCAAGGCATTGATGAGCTATTAGAAATGGTCTTATTAGTAGCAGAAATGAAAGAGCTAAAGGCAAATCCTAATAGAAATGCAGTAGGACTAATAATTGAGGCGCAATTAGATAAGGCTCGTGGTCCAGTTGCAACAGTTCTAGTTCAAAAAGGAACTTTGCATGAAGGAGATTATGTTCTAACTGGATCATCTTCAGGAAGAATCCGTGCAATGTTTGACTCAAAAGGTGAACAAATAAAAGAAGCAGGGCCTTCAATCCCGGTTCAAATTTTAGGCTTATCTGATGTTGCAGAAGCTGGAGATAAATTATTTGCAGTAGAAGATGAAAAAATTGCTCGTTCTTATGCAGCAAAAGCTAGCGAACAAAAAAGAGAAGAAAGACTTATGGCAAAAGGCGCAAGCCTAGAAGATATTTCTGGAGAAGCAACCGAAGGAAAACTTAAAGATCTAAATATAATAGTAAAAACAGATGTTAAAGGAACAGTTGATGCTGTAAGCCAATCATTAATCAAACTTTCAAACGATGAGGTCAAAGTAACAGTAGTAGCTGGAGCTGTAGGTGGAATTACAGAATCAGATGTATTATTAGCTCAAGCTTCAAATGCAATAATTATAGGCTTTAACGTTCGTCCAACCCAAGGAGCAATGGAAAGAGCTAAAGATAATAACATTGAAATTAGAACCTACAGCGTAATATACGAAGCAATTGAAGATGTAGAAAAAGCTATCAAGGGAATGCTTGATCCAGAATTTAGCGAAGAGATTTTAGGCCGTGCTGAAGTTCGTGATACTTTCAAAGTTCCATCAGTAGGAACCATAGCAGGAGTTATGGTAACAAATGGAACAATTCCAAGAAGAGCAAAAATCAGACTACTTAGAGATAATGTAGTGATATTTGATGGCGATATTTCTTCAATGAAAAGATTTAAAGATGACGCCAAAGAATTAGCTTCAGGCTATGAGGGCGGAATTGGACTAAATAGATTTAATGATATCAAAGTAGGAGATGAAATGGAAGCCTACGAGATAGTTGAAAAAGAGAGAATATAATGAAAAAAATTAGAACTGAAAGAATAGGAGCTGAAGTTCAAAAAGAATTATCCAAAATAATTCGTGATGACTTAAATGATCCAAGACTTTCTGACATAGCAAGTATTTCAGTAACAGAAGTTAATGTTACAAACGACCTATCCTATGCAGATTGTTATATATCAGTCCTTGGAGATAAGGGAAAAAAAGATGATGTAATGGATGCTATAAACCAAGCCAAAGGTTATATCAAGATGCTAATAGGAGATCGTATGAGACTAAGGTCAATGCCAGAATTTCGTTTTAAACTTGATAAATCCATAGAATATGGTGCATACATGGATAAACTAATAGCAGAAACAATCGAAAAAGACGAAAGGTCTCATAGAGAAGATGAAAATTAATAATGAAAAATTATTAAAATTAAAAGAATTAATCGATCAGGCAGAAACAATAGCCATAGCTTCTCACGTAAATCCTGATGGAGATAATATAGGCTCAACATTAGCGTTTGCAAGATCTCTAAGAAATTATGGCAAAAAATGTGATGTCATTGGCCATGATGAGATAGACAATTATCTTAAATTTTTGCCTGATCTTAAATACTATTCAAAGGATTATAAAGATTCTTATGATTTATTTTTGATTTTGGATTGCTCAGAGATAAATAGGATAGGAAAGGCTGTTTCCATAGCAGAAAATTCTAAAAAAACAGCAGTTATTGACCACCACGTTGGAGGGAAAATCCAATCTGATCTAAACATAATAGTTGATGATTCACCAGCTACTTGCGAGCTAGTCTATGAAATAATTGATAGATTAGATTTTCCATTAGATGAAATAACAGCTACCTTATTATTTGCTGGCATAGTTACAGATACTGGAAGATTTATGTATGCCGATGTAAGTGAAAATACCTTCAATATTGCAGGCAAACTTTCAACAAAAGGTGCTGATATGCAATTTGTTTACAAAAATCTTTACCAATCAAAGCCAATAAATGTGATGAAATTTGAAAATGAAATGATTTCAAATGCTGAATTTTTTGACGATAAAGTTTTTTCCCTAGCTAGCATAGACCTTGTAGAAAAACACAAGGTTCAAATGGGAGATGCAGAAAATGTGGTAAATACTCTTCGTGATCTAGAAGGAATTGAAATATCAATGCTTTTGAAAGAATATGGAGAAAATGAATATAAAATCTCACTACGCTCAAAAGATGTAGATGTTTCTAAAACAGCTCGTGAAAACGGAGGCGGTGGTCACATTAGAGCAAGTGGATTTTCGATATTTGAAGAAAATTTAGAAAAAGCTAAGCAAAAAGCCTTGGAAATACTAAAAAATATAGATGATTAGTGGAATTTTAAATATAAATAAAGAAAAAGGAATATCATCAAATAAGTGTGTAAGTTTGGTTAAAAAAGCTCTTGATACAAAAAAAGTAGGACATACTGGCACGCTTGATTTGGAAGCTAGTGGAGTTTTGCCAATAGTCATAGGCAAGGCCACAAGAGTTTCAGATTTTTTGATGGATGAGAAAAAAGAATACATCACTGAAGCAATTTTTGGCAAAAAAACCGATACTTTAGATTATTCTGGCAAAATTATTAACCAATCCCAAGTGGTTTTTGATAAAAATACCTTGTTAGAAAAAATGCTGGAATTTAAAGGGCAAATAAGGCAAATTCCACCCATGTATTCAGCCATAAAAATAAATGGCGAAAAAATGTACGATTTGGCAAGAAAAGGCATAGAAGTCCAAAGAAAAGAAAGAATTGTTACAATTTACGATTTCACCCTAGAAGATTTTTCCTTTCCCCAAGCAACTTTTAAAATAACTTGCTCAAAGGGAACCTACATTAGAACCTTAATCGATGATTTGGGAGAAAGCCTTGGTTCTTTTGCCTATGTAAATAGCCTAATTCGCAGCAAAGTTGGAGATTTTTATATAGAAAGTTCCATAAAATCAGAAGATTTGCTAAATATTGACAAAGAAGAAATAATTAAAAAGATAAAGCCAGTAGATTTTGCCCTAAAAGCTTATAAAGAAATAATTTTGGATGAATCTTACCTCAGACAAGCTACAAATGGAATGACCATGAGGATTGATAAAATTTATTCGGACGATTTATTAAGAGTTTATGTTGGAGATGAATTTATTGGTCTTGGTAAAAATTTTAAAAGTAATAATCAGTATTTTCTAAAAATGGAGAAAGTATTTTATGAGAAATAATATAAAAGTAATTGACCTTGATAAGGGACTAACTGATGTAAGCCCCAAAGTAGTATCACTTGGAAATTTTGATGGAATCCACAAGGGCCATCAAAAACTTATGAAAAAAAACATAGAAATTTCAAAAAAGTATAAGCTAAATCCATCAGTCTTGCTATTTAAAGAAAATACTAGAAAAACCTTAAAAGATCAAGATGAATATCTTACAAGTCTTGATGATAAAATTGAAATCTTATCTAATATGGGCATCGATAATTTTTGCATAATCAAATTTAACGAAAAATTTAGATCACTTTCGCCAAGAGAATTTGTAGAAGAAATTCTATATAAAAAGCTTAATACTAAGATAGTTGTAGTAGGCGATGATTATCATTTTGGCAAAAATGCCAAGGGAAATGTCGATACCTTAAAATCTTATGAAGATATATTTGATATCAAAACAGAAGTTATAGAATTTGCTTACGATAATGGCACAAAAATTTCATCAAGATCCATAAGAGAATTTATAAAAGCGGGAAATATCGAAAAAGCAAATAGCTATCTGGCAAGGCCTTACCAAATTAGAGGCAGTGTAATTTATGGCCACCAAAGAGGTAGAAATATGAATTTTCCAACAGCTAATTTGAAATTATCCTATAATTACCTAATTCCTATTGATGGAGTTTACCTAACACAGGCAAATGTTAGAGGCAAAAAATACTTTGCATTGACAAATATTGGAACAAACCCTACTTTTGAAAACAAGGAAAGAAAAATAGAAACATATATATTGGATTTTAATGAAAATATCTATGGCGAAAATATTTCAATTGAGTTTTTGGAATTTTTCAGAGGAGATTTTAAATTTAATAGCGTAGATGAATTAATAAATCAAATGGATAAAGATAAAAAAATGGCCTATGAACGCATAAAAAATAAGTATTTGTAAACTTTACAAATGCTTTTTTATTGGTATAATAACTTAGGTACCTAGGCTTGGTGATTGAAACCTCGACTTTTACAAGGCCTAAGGCAAATGTTAATTAGGAGGAAGTTATGTTAACTACAGAAAAGAAACAAGAATTAATCAAAGGATATCAATTAGAAGAAGGAGACACAGGTTCTCCAGAAGTACAAATAGCTATATTAAGCTATAGAATCAAAGAATTAACTGAACACTTAAAAGCTAATCCAAAAGATCACTCATCAAGAAGAGGACTTTTCAAAATGATTAGACGTAGAAGAGGATTACTAAACTACTTAAAAGATAGAAATATCGACAGATATAGATCAATTATCGAAAGAGTAGGAATAAGAGGTTAATTATTGGCGGGGATTTACCCGCCTTATTTTTTAGGGAGAAATTATGGAAAAAAATTATAAGTATAGTTCCAGTCATGGATTTAATCTTGACGTAACTATAGGAAAATTTGCAGAACAAGCTAATGGAGAATGTTATATTAGAAGTGGGGATACATCACTTTTAGTAACAGCAGTGGCAAGCGAAAAACCAAGAGAGGGAATAGACTTTTTCCCACTTATTTGTGATTTTCAAGAAAAGTTATATGCTGTAGGCAAAATCCCTGGAGGATTTTTGAAAAGAGAGGGCAAAGCAAGTGATGAAGCGACATTGATATCCCGTCAAATGGATAGACCACTTCGTCCACTTTTCCCTGAAAATTATTACAATGATGTTCAAGTTATAGCAACAGTTTTGTCAATGGATGAAGATAATCTTCCAGATTGCCTATCAACTATTGGTGCAAGCATTGCCCTTGGAATATCAGATATACCTTTTTATGGACCAGTAGCTGCAGTTTCTGTTGGATTTGTAGATGGTAAATTTATTATTAATCCAAATGAAAAAGAAAGAGAAATTTCAAAACTAGATCTTACAGTTGCAGGAAGCAAAGATGCGATAAATATGGTTGAAGCTGGAGCAAATGAACTTACAGAAGAGCAAATGCTCGAAGCTATGCTTTTAGCTCATGAAGAAATAGGTCATATTTGTGAATTTACCCAAAGCATAATAGATGAAATAGGCAAGGAAAAAAATCTTGTTGAAGTTATAGTACCATCAGAACTTGAAGAAAAAATCATAGCAGAATATCAAGAAGATGTGAAAAATTCCATTAGAACAACTGATAAGATGCAAAGGGAAGATGCAATCACTAATATAGAAAATCAAGCTTGCGAAAAATTCTTAGAAGATTATCCAGAAAGTGAAGATGAAATTCATAGAGTTATAGATGATATAATGAAAAAAGAAGTTCGCCGCATGATTTCAATTGATAAAATTAGACCAGATGGCAGAGCTATGAAAGAAATTAGACCACTTTCAGCTGAAGTAGGAACTTTACCAAGAGTTCACGGTTCAGGTTTATTTAAAAGAGGTCAAACTCAAGTTTTATCAGTAGTAACCTTAGGTTCCCCAGCAGATGTACAAGTAATTGATGGCTTAAACAGAAAAGAAATTACAAAAAGATATATGCATCAATATAATTTCCCACCATTTTCAGTTGGAGATATCAAACCTCTTAGAGCTCCAGGAAGAAGAGAAATTGGGCATGGTCGTCTTGCAGAAAGAGCTTTAATTCCAGTATTGCCAGATGAAAGTGACTTCCCATACACAATAAGAGTTGTATCTGAAGTATTATCTTCAAATGGTTCAAGTTCCCAAGCATCAATTTGTGGCTCAACCTTATCACTCATGGATGCTGGAGTTCCAATCAAAAAACCAGTAGCAGGAATTGCCATGGGTCTTATAAAAGAAGAAAATTCAATTTCTATACTTACAGATATTCAAGGTCTTGAAGATCATTTGGGAGATATGGATTTCAAAGTTGCAGGAACTCGTGATGGAATCACAGCCCTACAAATGGATATGAAAATTTCTGGTATAAGCCGTGAAATTTTGCAAGAATCTTTAGCAAATGCCAAAGAAGCTAGAATGCAAATCCTAGATTTGATAGAAAATACCATAAAAGCACCCAGAGCTGACATATCAGAATATGCACCAAGATTATTTACCATAGATATAGATCCAGAAAAAGTTCGTGATGTAATCGGTTCTGGCGGAAAGACAATTAACAAAATCATCGATGAAACTGGAGTAACAATAGATACAGAAGATAATGGTCATATAACAGTTGCATCAACTGACGGAGCTAGTGGTAAAAGAGCAATCGAAATGATAAAATCAATCGTAACAGATCCAAAAGCAGGGGATATTTACACAGGTAAAGTTACAAGAATAATGAATTTTGGAGCCTTTGTAGAAATTGCAATTGGCAAAGAGGGTTTATTACACATTTCACAAATCGATCATAAGAGAGTTGATAAAGTTGAAGATGTCCTAAAAATTGGAGATGAAGTGACAGTAAAAGTTACAGAAATTGACAGACAAGGAAGAATAAACTTATCAAGAAAAGCTCTAATAGAAAATAAAGATAAAGAAGATTTCAAGGATAATAAAAGAAACAGGAAACAAGAAGCTTGGCCAGCAGATGAAGATCCAAGAAAACACGATAAATAAAAAATAAGTCGGTAAGAATATTAATTTCTTATCGATTTTTTTATTTGAAAGCTTATATTAAAGTATCTTTAAGTTCTTGTAAAATTTTTGTTAAGTCTAAAATATTGCAAAAAATCATGCTATAATTTTATTAGGAGGAGCCTATGGAAAATATAATTGAAGTTAGAGGACTTGTTAAATCTTATAAAAAACTAAAAGCTGTTGATAATTTAGATTTAGATGTAAAAAAAGGAAAAATTTTAGGTTTACTAGGCCCTAACGGTTCAGGAAAATCTACAACTATAAATTGTATGCTTGCTTTACTTAGTAAAGATAGTGGATCCATCAAGATTTATGGCAAGGAAATGACTCCAGAATCTTACGATATCAAGGAAAAAATCGGTGTAGTTTTTCAAGATGTGGGAGTTTATGATGAATTAAGTGTATATGAAAATATTGATTATTTTTGTGGTCTTTACATAAAAGATAAGAAAAAGAGAAAAGAGCTAATCGATGAAACTATTGATCTTGTGGGTCTTAATGATTTCCTAAAATTTAAACCAAAAGAACTTTCTGGTGGACTTTTAAGAAGGCTAAATATAGCTTGCGGCATAGCTCACAAACCAGAAATAATAATATTTGACGAGCCAACTGTAGCAGTTGATCCCCAGTCAAGAAATAATATTTTGGAAGGCATAAAAAAATTAAACGAAAATGGTGCCACGGTAATCTACACATCACATTATATGGATGAAGTTGAAGAACTTTGCGATGACATAGTTATAATCGATAGGGGAAAAGTTATAGCCAAAGGAACTTCTGAGAGCTTAAAGGATTTAATTGAAGTTAATGAGAAAGTTTCATTTGCTAGTGAAATTATAAATGAAGATGTTATTGAAAAAATTAGAGCCATCGATAGTCTGATAGGTATAGAAAAGAAAGACGAATTTTACCATTTAAGTTTTACTCATGGTAAGGATAATTTGATAAAACTTATAAACATCTTAAATGAAAATTCTATAAATTATGATAGCTTATCAAGCGAATCACCTTCTTTAAATGACGTATTCTTATCATTAACGGGTAAAGAATTGAGGGATTAATATGTTTTTTCATGAATTTAAAAAGACATTAAAAGTATTCTTACGTCAAAAAGCAATGATTTTTTGGGCCTTAATCTTTCCTCTAGTTTTGGGAGTGTTTTTTAAACTTGCTTTAGGCAATGTTAAAGATTCCAATAATTTCGAGGCAATTAAAGTTGGAGTAAATGAAAGTTTGCTTGATGATGAGTATTTCAAAAATTTTACCGATCAAATGAAAGATGAGGACTTACTTGATCCATTGCCAGCAAACGATGATAAAATCTTAAATCAAGATGATATAAGCGCTTATATAGATAAAAAAGATAAGGTCATATTAAAGAAAAATGGCGTTAGAGAAAGTATTCTTGTAAATATTCTTAAATATTATAATATGAATGAAAATATGGTAAGAACCATTATGGAAAAAGACCCAACTACTGATCTTTCAAATCTTTTTACCGATAAGACACATATAGAAAGTGGAAATCCAAATAAAGACATGGATCCTACGATGACATTTTTCTTTGCACTAATTGGTTTTCAAATTATTTATGGATATGCTCGGGGACTTTCTATAATCTTCCAATATGAGGCAAATTTGACCACCATAGCAAAAAGAAATGCCATATCGCCTCTAAACAAAAAGATAAGTCTTTTGTCATCAATGTGTGTGGGATTTTTATTAAACTTTTTTATTGCCCTATTTACAATGGTGATTTTTAATAAGATTTTGGGCGTGGATTTTTCAAATAAACTAGCCCAATTATTATTAATTGTAGCCATAGGATCTCTTACAGGTGTTAGCCTTGGTATGGTAATAGGATCTTGCAATAAGGCAAATATTGATACAAAAATCGGTATAGGTTTAGCTATATCTTTACTATTGTCCTTTTTGGCTGGTATGATGGTCGCTGAAATTAAAATAATTATTTCTGAAAAAGCTCCTTTGATAAATAAACTTAATCCAGTAGCCTTAATCAGTGATGGAATATATTCCTTGTATTATTACGATAATTTGGATAGGTACTACAACAACCTTATTTGGCTAATAGGAGTGACCATAGTACTTGTGCTATTAACTTATATATTTACTAGAGGTAAGCAATATGATAGTCTTTAAAAATTATTTTAAAATACTAAAAAGCCACAAGAAATCGTTAATAATTTACGCAATAATATTTTTCGTATTCATGTTCATATTTGCAGAATCTGGTGATCCAATAAGTAAATATACATCAACGAAATTACCTATATATGTAAAAGATGAGTCTAATACAGAAATCTCAAAAGCTGTGGTAAATTTTATTGACGAAAACCATACTTTAGTTGATGTAGATGAAGACTTACTTGATGACAAGCTATTTTTAGAACAAATAGTCTGCGCTATAAATATACCAAAGGATTTTGAAAAAAATCACAAGTTGAAATTTAAAGAAGTTTACAATGACTCATACACGCTTTTTGCAAAAAATGATTTAGATTCTTTTCTTAATCAGATCGAAACTTTTGAGAAAGCAGGATTTTCCACAAGCGAAGCAATAAAAAATACAGAAGATAATTTTAAGAAAAATATCGATGTAAAAGTTAATAGCCTTAGCAAAAATTACAAAAAAGATAGTCCATTTTATTTCCAAATGATGGCCTATATTATTATGAGTCAGATAATTCTTATAGTTGGAACTATTAACCTAACTTATAATAAAGACCAAACAAAAAAGAGAAATTTAATTTCACCAATGAAAAAATCTACCCAGGATTTTCAGTTGATTTTAGGGCATATTGTATCAGGATTTGCAATATGGTTAATATATGTTTTACTGTATTGTTTCTATTTTAAAGATTTTTCTTTTTCTAGACAAATTGTACAAATGATGGCAAATGCTCTTCTTTTTACAGCCACCATAGTTTGCTTTGCCGTACTTGTTTCAAAACTTGCAAAAAATGAAAATACCATAACAGGAATTATGAACGTATTTTCATTGGGATCGTCATTTCTTACAGGAATATTTGTTCCACAAGAACTTTTGGGTGACTTTGCCATAAAATTAGGAAAAATATTTCCAGCCTTTTATTATATTTCAAATATAAAAGACATCATGAGTAAAGGTGATTATTCATTTTTTAATATGAATAGCTTAGTATTATTCGGATTTTCCATTGTTTTCATAATACTAACGATTATAACTAAGCCTAATTTGGAAAAAGCTTAATATGATTTTTAAAGAGCAGCTCATTCTGGCTGCTTTTTTCTTTAAAGGTTTCTTTTTTTGGCAGGATAATATATAATTTATAAGGAGGGGTATATGACAAATAGTAAAAATAACAACAGAGTAAGAAAAAAATCAACGGGAAAACCTCCTAAGAATATGAAAAATAAGAAAAGACAATTTGTCTTTGACATCAACGTTTTATCGCTTATCATGATGGCACTATCAATTTTCCTATTTATCTTTATATTATCAGCAAATACTGGAAAGCTTGGCCTTGCCATTAGTGGTGGATTTACGACGGCTTTTGGCAAATATTGCCTAGTGATACCAGTGGTTATTTTCATAAGCTTTTTATTTGCTTATAGGGATAGATATCTTTCTAATATCAAAGAATTTTTATTGCTATATTTTTTTATACTTATAATGTTTGCTTATCTATCTAAAGAATTTGTAAGATATGATTTGGGATGGACAATTGATTATAATAGGGTTCATGCTAGCGAAGGCGGTGGCATTGTCGGAGGACTCTTATCATTTTATCTGGTAAGTTTCATTGGTACTTTGGGAGTAAAGATTCTATTTTGGATAAGTTTATTTTTGTTTGTTGTTGGAATTAGTCCAATAACTTACAGGCAATTTTTCGTAAAATTGAGAGATTTTATTAAATTAATTGTAAATAAAATCAAAACATTTTCCGATAACAAAAAGCAAAAAAGAAGAGATAAAAAATCCAAAAAAGAAAAATCTAGTGAAAAACCAAAAACTATAGAAGATGATAAGATAAATCTGGATCAAATTATTGGAGAAAGCAAAAAACAAAAAAAAGATATATTTGCAGACGATAATTTTGATGACATCAATATCTTTAAACCAGTTCCAATGCTAGATTTAGACGATGACTCAAAAAATGAAATAGATATCAAAGATTATAAATCAAAGCAAATAGAAATCAAAGATATAGACCAAGCTACAAAAAAAGATTTTGACTCTTATAATTATCCTACTAGCAATTTGCTAACCGACAGATCAAATGAGGGAGTTGTCGATAGGGATGAAATCAAAAATAAGGCAAGAGCTATTGAAGAAACTCTTGAAAGTTTTGGGATTTCAGCTAAAGTTGTGCAAATAGATGTTGGGCCAACTGTAACTTGCTATGAAATAAAACCTCAAAGAGGTGTAAAAGTTTCAAGAATCTTAAATTTATCAGATGATTTAGCGCTTTCTTTGGCGACAAGTGGGATTAGAATACTTGCGCCAATTCCTGGCAAAAGTCATGTGGGAATAGAAGTTCCGAATCGCAGCAAGGAAGTTGTTGGCTTTAAGGAAATTATTTCAAGTGCTGATTTTATCAATTCCAAAAGTGAAATTCCCTTTGCCATGGGTAAATCTATAGCAGGTGATCCAATTGTTTCAGCCATAGAAAAAATGCCTCATCTTTTAGTATCAGGAGCTACAGGTTCAGGAAAATCTGTTTGTATAAATACAATTATAATGAGTATACTCTACAAACATTCTCCAGAAGAAGTAAAACTTTTAATGATCGATCCAAAAGTTGTGGAATTATCTGTTTATAATGGCATTCCACATTTAATAATGCCAGTAATTACAGATCCTAAAAAAGCCAGCTCTTCGCTATTTTGGGCAATTGGCGAAATGGAAAAAAGATACAAGGCTTTTCAAAAATATCATGTTAGAGATATCAAAGGCTATAAGGAAAAAGCTAAATTTGACGAATCAATGGAAAATTTGCCTTATATAGTCGTAATAATTGACGAGCTTGCAGACCTTATGATGACCGCAGCAAGTGAGGTTGAGGATTATATAATGCGTTTAGCACAAAAGTCTCGTGCTTGTGGAATACATTTGGTAATAGCAACTCAAAGACCAACAGTAGATGTTGTTACAGGAACTATTAAGGCCAATATTCCATCAAGAATTTCCTTTGCAGTTACAAGTCAAACCGATTCAAGGACAATTCTCGATCAGGCAGGTGCAGAAAAATTATTGGGCAAGGGTGATATGCTTTACCAATCAAGCGATTCTATGAGACCACTAAGAATTCAAGGAGCCTTTATTTCTGATAAAGAAGTTTTGAAAGTTGTACAATACATTAAAGAAGACAAAGAAGCATCTTATAATAAAGAGGCAATTGAAACAGTTGAGGAAAATTCAAAAGTAAAAGAAATTGATGATGAAGATGAACTCTTAGATGAAGCTATACAAATCATAATAGATGAAAATACAGCATCTGTTTCACTTTTGCAAAGAAAGCTTAGAATTGGTTATGCTAGAGCTGGAAGAATCATCGATCAATTGGAAGCAAAGGGTCTTGTAGGCCCTTACGAAGGAAGCAAACCTCGTAAAGTTTTGGTAGATAGGAGTTATTTTGAAGGAGGAAAAAGATGAATATAGCAAATAAAGTTACTTTAGTAAGATTGTTTTTGATCCCTGTTTTCTTGGTATTGTTTTATAGTTGTGGCAGAACTTATAATGTTGCTGCTTTAATTTTTATCATTGCATCTTTAACCGATGCAGTTGATGGACATCTTGCAAGAAGCCGTAATATTGTAACGACCTTTGGTAAATTTGTGGATCCTCTAGTAGATAAACTTTTGACCATGGCAGCTTTTGTAGTTTTGGTAGGAGATAATACTTTACCATCATGGGCAGTTATAGTAATAATCGCTCGTGAACTAGCAATTACAGGTTTTAGAACCCTTGCAGCTGACCAAGGAATAACAATTGCAGCAAGTAAATGGGGTAAATTAAAAACAACCAGCCAAATGATTGCTTTAGTTTTACTTTTATTAAATAATACTACATTAAATAGCATAGGTATCTACGTTTTCTACCTTGCAGTAGTACTTACAATAATTTCAGGTTACGATTATATAATTAAAAATAAACAAGTTTTGGACTTAGAAAATATATAGGAGATAAATGTGGCAAAAAAAGAAAAAAATTATACAGATGATAAACAAAAAGCTTTAGATCAAGCCTTTACAGCCATAGAAAAAAAATATGGCAAAGGCGCAATAATGAAAATGGGCGATAGACCTCATGTTTCAGTTTCAGCAATTCCAACTGGAGCAATAAATTTAGATGTTGCCCTTGGAGTAGGTGGTATACCAAGGGGAAGAGTGATTGAAGTTTATGGTCCAGAATCTTCTGGTAAAACAACACTTGCTTTACACATAATAGCAGAAGATCAAAAAGAAGGCAATACTTGTGCCTTTATAGATGCAGAACACGCTATGGATGCAGAATACGCAAGAAATCTTGGAGTTGATATAGATAATCTAATCTTATCTCAACCAGACACTGGAGAGCAAGGTTTGGATATAGCAGAGCATTTAGTTCGCTCTCAAGCAGTGGATTTAATAGTTATTGACTCTGTTGCAGCCCTTGTTCCAAAAGCTGAAATAGAAGGAGAAATGGGAGCAAGTCATGTAGGACTTCAAGCTAGACTTATGAGTCAGGCTCTAAGAAGACTTACAGGTTCAATTTCAAAGACAAATACAACTGTATTATTTATAAACCAACTTAGAGATAAGGTTGGAGTTTCATACGGTTCCCCAGAAACTACGACAGGTGGACGTGCCTTGAAATTTTATTCTTCAGTAAGACTTGATATAAGAAGAATTAAAACCATTACAGAAGGTGATAATTCTATAGGGTCACGTACTAGAGTAAAAATTGTAAAAAATAAAGTCGCACCACCATTTAAAGTTGTGGAATTTGATATAATGTATGGTCAAGGAATTTCAAAATCTGGAATTATCCTAGATACAGCAGTAGAAGAAGGAATTATCGATAAAGCTGGAAGCTGGTTTTCTTATGGAGATGAAAAACTAGGTCAAGGAAGAGAAAAAGTAAAAACCTACTTAGAGGAAAATACAGATATTATGAATGAAATTGAAGAAAAAATTAGAGCAAAATTAACAGAAGATCCAAGTGCTATCCATTCAGCAAGTGATGATGAAGAAGAGATACAAAGTTCTGATGACTAGTAGAATAAAACTGGAGTTTATAAAATAAACTTCAGTTTTTTAAATTGATTTTAAATTTAGAACATTAAGGATAATTTTTTAAAAATTATAATTGTTATTGGAAATTGGCGATTTATTTTACTATTATATAATTTGATAAAATTAAAATTGTAAATATTTATTTAATCTGTTAAAAATTTTCAAAATAGGTTATAATTTATAGTAAGTAGGAGGGAATTTTGCAAAAATTTAAAAGAATTGTATTAAAACTAAGTGGTGAAGCACTTGCTGGATCCAAAGGCTTTGGTTTTGATGATGAAGTAATAGAAAAAATTTGCATAGCTATCAAAGAAACTTATATGCTAGGAGTTGAAATAGCTATAGTTGTAGGCGGTGGAAACTTTTGGCGTGGTAGAAGTGGAAATTTTATAGACAGAGCAAGTTCTGATAATATAGGAATGCTTGGAACTGTTATGAATGGACTTAGAATTCAAGGCACCTTAGAAGAAATGGGACTTGAAACAAGACTGATGACTGCCATTTCAATGACAGAAGTTGCAGAACCATATATTAGAAGAAGAGCTGTAAGACACCTTGAAAAAGGAAGAATCGTTATCTTTTCTGCTGGAACTGGCCTTCCATATTTTTCAACCGACACAACAGCAAGTTTAAGAGCTTTAGAAATCAATGCTGATGTTATTTTGCTAGGAAAAACTGGCACCGATGGCATCTATGATAAGGACCCAAATGTCTATGACGATGCCATAAAATATGACAAATTGACATATAAAGAGATTTTACAAAAAGAAATCAAAATCATGGACACAACAGCTTCAAGTCTTGCTATGGACAATAGCATGCCACTTATAGCTTTTGGAATTGACGATCCAGAAAACTTGGTTAGAATATTTAAAGATGAAAAACCAATAGGAACAATTGTAAAGGAGAAATTTTAATGAATTACGATCAAATTAAAAAATTCGCTGAAAAAGAAATGCAAGAAGCAGTTTCATCTTTTGATGATAGAATTGCAACTATTAAAGCTGGTAGAGCTACTGATGCTATCTTAGATGGAATAACTTTTAATTATTTTGGAGTTGACACACCAATCAATCAAGCTGCAACAATATCTATTCCTGAAGCTAGATTACTAGTAATTAAGCCATGGGATAGAAAAAATATCGCACCAATAGAAAACGCTATCAATAAAGCAAATATAGGCATCAATCCACAAAATGATGGAGAAGTAATAAGACTTCCATTTCCAATTCTAACAGAAGAAAGACGTAAGGAATATACAAAAGAAGTTAATAAATATGCAGAAGAAGCAAAAATTTCTATAAGAAATAAAAGACGTGATGCTATGGATGAAGTCAAAAAAAGTGAAAAAGCTGATGAAATCACAGAAGATGATAAATTTTCATTAGAAGAAGAACTTCAAAAAATCACTGATAAATTTATTAAAGAAATAGAAACTTTAGCTGAAAAGAAAAATAAAGAACTTCTTTCTGTATAAAAGTGAAATCTTCAAAAAACAATAATTTAAAATCAATACTCAATAAGGATATTATTCCTGCCAGAATTGATGGCAGGATAATCTCCTTATTTTTAAAGCAGTTATCTATTTTAATTAGCTCAGGCATTGGTCTTGATAAAGCTCTAAAAATAATAGAAAATCAGCAAATTGACAAAAAATTAAGCCTTGCCCTACATAAAATAAATATAGATTTAGAAAGAGGCTTGACAATAGACCAAGCTTTTTCAAATAATGAAAATTATTTTAACCCCATGGTCGTTGCTTTTATCAAAAGTGGGGAAGAAAGTGGAAATTTTGCAAAAATACTTGACGAACTATCTTTTTACATAAATGAAGAGAGCAAAAACAAATCGATTATCAAACAAGCCATGGCTTATCCTATTATTCTTTTATTTGTTATGATTTTGATTGTGGTTATAGTTGTAAATTTTGTTTTGCCAACTTTCCAAAATGTATTTGAGAAAAATGGTCAACAATTACCAATAACGACCAGAGCTTTAATTGATATTTCAAATTTTATCAAAGATTATGGATTTTTGATAGTACTTTTTTTGCTTATTTTTGCTCTTTCTCTATTAATACTTAGAAAAGATAAGCAAAGTAGGCTAAAATTGGATGAATTTGCCTATAAGTTTTTAGCTTTTAAGAAATTAAGGCAAACAAAATTAGAATATCAAGTATCAAGACTACTTTACATACTTAGATCAGGAGATATTGAAATCAAAAAAAGCTTATTTATGATAGAAAAATCTTTCAAAAATGAATACGTAAAAGAAAATATTAGAATTATTACAAATGAAATAAGTCAAGGAAAGACTTTGTCAGTAAGTATTTCTAACAAAGATATTTTTTCTTCCTTGTTTAAATCTATGGTTGAAATTGGAGAAAATAGCGGAAATTTGCTAGAAACTATAAAAAAATCAAGCGAATATTTTTCCAATGATTACATATATAAATTAAAAAAATTAGCAGCTTTAGCTGAGCCTGTGATGGTTATAATAATGAGTATTTTGGTCGGATTTGTGGTTTTTGCTATTGCCATACCAATATTTGATTCTATAAATACCATCGGTCTATAGGAGAGATTATGAAAAGTAAAAAGAAAAAAGGATTTACATTAATTGAACTTGTAATTGTTATAGCAATTATCGGAGTTTTGGCAGCAATTGCCATTCCAAGATATAATAACGTTAGGGAAAAAGCTGCAAATACAGCCCATAATGCCAATGTGCAAATGCTAAAATCAGCAGCTATTTTAAAGCAAAGTGAGATGAATGATGCCAGTACTTCTATCACATGGACAAAAGATAGTCACGATGGCAATACCTACCTAGAAAAATGGCCGGAAATTCCTGCCGGCGCTGATACACCTAAAGAAATTAAAGAATATACCGTAACAATAACCAAAGATACCATCGATGTAAAACCTGTCGAAGTACCAATAAAATGAGAAAAATAAAGTGTTAATTAATATTTTTATATTTGCCCTAGGAGCCATTTTTGGCTCTTTTTGCAATTGTTTTATAAGTAGAAAAATTAAAAATCAAAGTATAATCTATCCACCAAGTCATTGTGATTTTTGCAATCATAGGCTAAAAATCAGGGAGAAAATTCCCCTAATAAGTTTTCTTATATTAAAAGGAAGATGCAATTATTGTAAGAAAAAAATTCCTATCGACAATTTTATTATGGAAATAACTTGTGGAATTATCGGAATTTTATTTTTTGATGCAAATAATTTTCTAAGGTCGATTTTACTGATATTTGCCCTATATTTATCCTTAGTTATCGCCATAATAGATCTAAAAAGCTTTGATATTTACATAAATCAGATTGGAATTTTGGCACTTATAGGATTGGTTTATCGATTTTTATACCTAAAATTTGATTTGGATTTTATTCTCATAAGTCTAGCCTTTAGCGCAATTTACTTTGTAATTTATAAAATTTTTGACAAAAGTCTTGGAAATGGTGATATATATTTTTACCTTGCCTTGTTTTTATTTATAGAAAATATTGAAATTATTTATTTTATTCTCTACTCAATATGGCTTGGAGCAATTTTTGGCATAATTATTGGGATAAAAAATAAAAATATGAAAATCAAAATTCCCTTTTGCATCTATATTTTTCTAGCTTTTTTAATCGTCATGGTAAAATTAAGGATATTTTCATGAAAAAGAAGGGCTTTACTTTATTAGAATTAATAGTAGTTTTATTTATAATGTCAATCATTATTGGAATTGCAAGTATTAGATTTAATATAATAAATAAAATAAAGGCGAAAAATGAAATCCAAACTCTCATAAATGACGTTGATTATGCAAAAGTCAAGGCGATGACCGTCGGTGAAGTTACAAGAATTACTTTTTATAAAAACAAATATATAGTTAAAATTAGCGATATAAGATATGATGATGAAATTGTTAGAAACTTAGATTTTGTGACTTTTGAAAATTTTTCTACAAGTAATCATAAAAATGTCATAAAATTTAATCCCAGTGGGAGCGTAACTTATCCAGGAAAAGTGAAGTTAAGCCTTGACGATAGGTCGGGAAATATTTATAAATGCGATCTTGTTGTAATTGTATCGGGAGGACATTCAAGAATTGAAGGCGAATAAAAAAGGATTTACACTTATAGAAACTCTCGTAGCTTTGGGCTTTATTGCTTTAATTGCTGTATTGCTTTTGCCGTCTATAAATAATCTTATGACTATTTCAAGAAAAGAAAAAGAAGCTAGCAAGATAATATATGCCCTAGAAAGTGCAATTGAAAGTGAAAAAATCCCTTACGAAAACAAAAGTTATGGAACTTTTTTTAAAAATTACAATGGTTATGATATAGAAATTTCAAGAACTTTACATAGTGAAAATTTAGATAAGATAATTGTAAAATTTGAAAATTATAAGTTAGAAGCAATCGAGGTTAATAATGAAAAAAACTGGCTTTACTCTGATTGAACTTTTGGCGAGCCTTGCGATTGTAAGTGTTTTAGCTGTGATAATTTCTATAATTTTCTCTTTAAGTTTAAAAACAATTGATAGCTCTTACAAAGAGGAGATTTCCTATAAAGAGTCATCTTATTCCATGCTCTATATAGAAAATATCCTAAGAAGTGCTTATAAATTTGAAATCATAGAAGATAATGACCAAAGTAATTTCAAAGCTTATGTTGTTAACGAAAATTCTTCAGACATATTTACCAGCGAGTTTAAAGTAAAAAATAGAGATGGAATCAATTTTTTAGAAGAGTATCATAGCAATCTTTCTAATCATAGCAGATTTGGTAAGCGGCAAAGAATTGGAAGATGTGAAAGTTTATTTTTATATTACGACCAATTAGAGGGGACTGTTCATATTATTTTAAATGAAAATAGTCCTACTGACAGATATGAAAGCATAATTTACCTTGGAGATAGGCTATGAAAAAGGGATTTATTTCAATTTTAGCATTATTAGCTTTGTTAGCCTTATCCCTTGCAATAACTTTTATTTACCAGCAAAATCAAGACACCAGCCAATATAGCAAAGATTTATACAATAAGAAAAAAGCTCAGTATTTGGCTGAATCTGTGTTAAATGTTTACATTGAAGAAAATTCCAAGGAAATAACAGGTTTTATAATTGATGATTATAAGGAAAATAAAAATATTTCAAATAGAGAAACGGAAGTTCTAAGAGAAAATTTGAATATTGACTATGAAGATAATAAGTATTATTTAAAATTAACATATATAAACAGAAATGATAATTTTCCAACAATTAATAATCTCTATATGCTTTCAAGCAAAAATATACAAATCGGCGAAAGTAGAGCTATAGGAGAAATCTACTTTAAAGTTTTAGAAAATAGTAAAAAAGAGGATGATTATAAAATAGAAATTGCCTTTAGACGCACATATTAGTTTTTTATATAAAAAGTTTTGGTATAATAGATATAGAAAGTCAAATAAAAAGGAGTTTAAATGAAAATTTTAGTAATTAATTGTGGATCTTCATCACTAAAATATCAATTATTTGATATGGAAAATGAAGAAGTTTTAGTAAAAGGACTTGTTGAAAGAATTGGCATCGAAGGAAGTCGTCTTGTTCAAAAGAAAAATGGCGATGAATTTATAATAGAAGAGCCAATGGAAAATCATACCCAAGCTGTAGGACACGTTTTTGACGCTTTAGTAGATAGCGAAAATGGTGTTTTATCAAGCCTAGATGAAATCGATGCTGTTGGACATAGATTCGTTCATGGTGGAGAAAAAATGACAAAATCTGCCCTAATTGACGATGAAGTTAAAGAAGCTATAAATGAAGCAGCAAAATTTGCTCCACTTCACAATCCTGCAAACTTAATGGGACTTAAAGCTTGTGAAGAATTGCTTCCAAATGTGCCAAATGTAGCAGTATTTGATACAGCTTTCCATCAAACTATGCCAGCAAAAACTTTCCTTTATGGAATCGACTACAAATACTATGAACAAGAAGCAATTAGAAAATACGGCTTCCATGGAACAAGCCACAATTATATAACAAAAAGAGCAGCTGATCTTTTAGGCAAAGATTTAAGCCAAACAAATATAATTTCAGCTCACTTAGGAAATGGTTCATCAATTACAGCTGTAAAAGAAGGAAAATCTTTTGATACAACAATGGGACTTACTCCACTTGAAGGACTTGTAATGGGAACAAGATCAGGGGACTTGGATCCAACAGTTGTAACATATATTGAAGAAAAAGAAAATTTATCTCCTTCACAAATGAATGATCTTTTAAACAAAAAATCTGGAGTTCTTGGAGTATCTGGAGTAAGCTCTGACTTTAGAGATCTAGAAGAAGCTGCTAATAATGGCAACCAAAGAGCTCAATATGCCCTAGATATGTTTACAACTCGTGCAAAAAGATATATAGCTGGATATATGGCAGAAATTGAAAGATGCGATGCCATAGTATTTACAGGTGGAATCGGAGAAAACTCAATAGAACTTAGAGAAGAAATGATGAAAGGCTTTGAGCAATTTGGTATAAAAATTGATAAAGAAGCTAACAAAGTTCGTGGTGGTGAACATATAATTTCAACTGAAGATTCTAAAGTTAAAGTTATGGTTGTTGCTACAAACGAAGAGTTGATGATTGCAAGAGATACACAAAATTTAGTTAAATAATTTCCTTGACAATATTTGATATAGAATATATAATATTAAAGATTGCTAAAACTGATAAGAGGAGGTGTAAGGATGGCAGTACCAAAGAGAAGAACATCAAAAACAAGAAAAAATAAAAGAAGAGCCTCAGCTTATACTTTGAATAGATCAAATTTTGTTGAGTGTCCAAATTGTCATGAGCCAAAGCTTCAACACAGAGTTTGCCCAAACTGTGGAGAATACAAAGGCCAAGCAATATTTGACGAACAATAAGATAGTGTTTTACACTATCTTTTTTAGTACCTAAAAGAGGACTTATGAAAATACTAATTGATACATTTGGAGCAGATGCTGGATATAAGATAACAATTGATGGAGCTATAAAAGCCTTAGAAAAAAGAAAATTCACCCCAGTATTTGTTGGAAATGAAGAAAATATTAAAGAATATATAAATTCAAGGATCTCTGATTATGAAATAATTCATACAGATAATTTTATATCAAATAATGAAGATCCTGTAAGAGCTATTAGAGGCAAAAAAGACGCCTCAATTGTCCTAGCCTACAACAAATTAAAAGAAGAAGGCTATGATGGACTTATTTCAGCTGGATCAACTGGAGGATTATTGGCTGGTGGTCTGTTTATTGGAGGGAGGATTAAGGGAATAAAAAGAGCTTGCCTTGCAGTAAGCTTACCTTCACTAACAGATGAGATAACTTTGTTGATGGATTCTGGAGCAAATATGGATTGCAAAGCGGAGATGCTTTATGAATTTGCCTTGATGGGCAAAGTTTTCTTGGAAAATGTAATGAATGTTAATAATCCAAAGATTTCACTGTTAAATGTTGGTCTTGAAGAACACAAGGGCAATAAACTTACAAAAGAAACTTACGGACTATTAAAAGAATCTGACCTAAATTTCATCGGCAATATCGAATCCAGAGATCTATTTACATCAAAAAGCAATATTATTCTTGCAGATGGTTTTGATGGAAATATTGCACTTAAAACTGCAGAAGGTGTTTTAAAATTATTTGGAAAAGAATTAAAAAATATACTATACAAATCTAGCAAAAACAAAATTGCTGGAGCTTTAATAAAAAACGATCTAAAAAATCTAACAGAGAAATTTAGTGCAGATGAAGTTGGTGGAGCACCTTTATTAGGGGTAAAATCCTATGTATACAAGGCTCATGGCAACGCCAACGAAACAGCCTTTTCCAATGGAATTTTGGGACTAATGGATTATATAGACAAGGATGTAATAAGTAAAATTGAAGGAGAATTAAATGATTAGAGATGAATTAATACAATTAGCAAATGAAAATTTAGATATTGATTTATCAGATGTTCAAATGAATACAAAATTATCTGATCTTGATATCGATTCAATAGATATGTTAGATTTCATTATGCTATTAGAAGAAAAATACAATATCGAATTTGCTGAAGATGAACTTGATGAAATTGAAACCCTAGGCGATATAGCCGAGCTAATAGAAAGCAAAAATTGATGGAATTATCAAAAGATAGACTTAAACAAATTAGTGAATTTGAAGAAAAGATCGGCTACACTTTCAATGACAAAAAATTGATAGATGTAGCCTTTACTCATTCTTCTTATATAAACGAGTCAAGAAAAAAGTCTTTGAGCAATGAGAGATTGGAATTTCTCGGAGATAGTATTTTAGATATGATAGTAAGCGAAGTTTTATTTACCCATTACAGCAACAAGCCAGAAGGTTGGCTTACAAAAACTAGATCAAGACTAGTTTGTACAGATTCTTTTGCAAAAGCTTGCGAAAAATACGATCTAACAAAATATCTAAGATTTGGTAAAGGTGAAAAAAAACAAGGTGGTAAACTAAAAAAACACGTCAAAGCTGATACATTTGAGGCTGTTTGTGCAGCAATTTACTTGGACTCTTCCTATGAATTTCTATTTAAATTTATAATAGAAAGATTTAAAGATGAGGCTCTTGAAGTAATTGAAGATGAGAGTATCTTTAATGATTACAAGACTAAACTTCAAGAATATTACAATTCTCATGGCAAAAAGGCCCTAAATTATGAATTGGTAGATGAAAAAGGACCTGAGCATGATAAAACTTTTACCATGGCTGTAAAAGATGGCAAAAAAGTTTTAGCCCTTGGTCTTGGCAAAAATAAGAAAAATGCCCAACAAGATGCCGCAAAAAACGCACTTGAGGTCATAAAAAATGTCTAAAAAAGAATATATAATCCCAATATTTATACCTTTTTTGGGTTGCCCTCACGATTGTGCCTTTTGTAATCAGATCAAAATTACCAATTACAAAGATACCATGGATAAAAGTAAGCTTAGATTGGAAATTGAAAAAAACTTATCATATTTTAAAGATGAGGAAAAATTAAAAGAGATTGCTTTTTTTGGTGGGTCATTTACAGGACTTAGCGAAGAAGTTATGGTTGGATATTTAGAAATTGCAAACCAATACAAGAAGAAGGGAATTATTGATAGAATCAGACTTTCAACTAGGCCTGATTATATAAATAATTCAATTCTTGATTTATTAAAGAAATATTCTGTCGACATTATCGAACTTGGCATTCAATCGCTTGATCAAGAAGTTTTAGATAATAACGACAGAGGTCATAGTGTTGATGATAGTATTTATGCATCAAAATTAATAAAAGAATATGGTTTTTCTCTTGGCCATCAAATAATGCCAGGATTATTTACAGATACTTTTGAAAAGTCAATTGATACGGCTATCAAATCTATAAAATTAAAACCTGATATGGTAAGGATTTATCCAACTCTTGTAATAAAAGATACCAAGCTATCTAATCTTTATAAGGCTGGTATTTATCAGCCGCTTAGCCTTGATAGTGGTATTGAAATAGCAAGTGAACTTGCAATTTTATACAAATATTCAAAAATTCCAATAATTAGAATTGGTTTACAACCAACAGAAAACATCAACTACGGCAAAGATGTAATAGCAGGACCTTTTCATCCAGCCATTAGGCAATTAGTCGAGGCAAATATTTACAGAAAATATCTAGAATTTTTGATAGAAAAATATAAAATCTCAGATGAAATTCTTATAGCTTGTAAAGATCAAGATATTTCTTTGATAGCAGGCAATAAAAAAGCTAACAAAACATATTTTTATAAAAAATATGGAATTAATATCAAATTCCAATCCAAGGATGATGAAAAGTATTTATCCTTTGCAGGAAATAAAATTGATTTTGATATAGATAATTTTATAAATTCTTATGTAGAAGAAAACTATGGTGGTGATTTACTATTAGATTAGAAAAAATTGAGCTAAAAGGATTCAAATCTTTTGCAGAAAAAACAACAATAACTTTTGACAATCAAATAACTGCTATAGTTGGACCAAATGGTTCTGGCAAATCAAACATTTCTGATGCAATAAGGTGGGTTTTGGGCGAACAATCTGCCAAATCACTTCGTGGTGGCAAGATGAATGATGTGATTTTTCAAGGAAGTGAGAACAAAAATCCTCTAAACTTAGCAGAAGTCAATCTTACATTTTCAAATTCCGACAAAGTTTTAGATATAGCTTATGACAAAGTGGTAATAGGCAGGAGAATTTATAGGGATGGAGAAAATGAATACAAAATAAATGGCAAAAAAGTTAGACTTAAAGATGTAAAGGAACTTTTTTTAGATACTGGAATTGGCAAAGAAGGTTACACCCTAATTGGCCAGGGCAGGATTGATGAAATAATAAGCTCATCAAATTTGGAAAGAAGAGCTATATTTGAAGAAGCAAGTGGAATTGCCAAGCACAAATATAGAAGAGATGAGGCAAGTAAGAAACTTATAAAAGTAAGTGAAGATTTGGAGCTTATTGAATATGAAAGATCCTATAAGGAAAAAGATCTAGAAAAACTGAAAAATGAGGCAGATAATTACAATCAGTGGGCTAAATTAAGCGAAGATTTAAATTTCAAATCCTACAATTATTTTTCAAACAAATCAATAAAATTAAAAGATCAAATTTCAAAAACAAAAAATCTTTCAGAAGATTTTGATAAAAAAATCCTGGCGAAAACCGCTCTTATTGAAGAAACAAGAGAAAAACTTGCTCCCTTTACTCAAACAAACGAAAAGAGCAAAAAAACCATAGAAGAATTAGAAAATTCTATAAAAATCAAAGAAAGAGAAATAGAAAAAAATAAAAATAAACTAGATTTAAATAAGCAAAAGCTTTCCTATACACAAAAAGATTTTGATAGACTAATCCAAAGTAATGATCAAAATACTAATAAACTTTCAAACTTAGAAGCTCAGCTAGAAAAAGAAAAAGAAAATTTATCTGAGAAAAATTCTTACAGAGAAATTTTATCTAAAAATATCAAAGAAAACGAAGATCAATTAATAAAAATAAATAAGAATATAGAATCTTTAAAAGTAAAATCAAAAGATATTAATGATAAACTTGATTTAATTAATCCAAAAATTTATGATTATGAAATCAATATCAAGACTAAAGAAATTTTAGATGAGAAATTTAGTAAGGAAAAAGAAGAAAATCTTTTAAAACTTGCAAAATTAAATGAGATTTTAGAAGAAACAAATAGAGAAATTGACGATTTAAATAAGAAAAAAATAGACCTTGTAAATATTAATGAATCATTAAGCCTTGAAATTTTCAAATTAGATCAAGACCTTAAAACAAATGATGAAGATGTCAAAGATTGCGAAAATGATCTAAGCAAAAACGAAATCAATCTAAAAATTGCTATAAATAATTATAAATTTAATAAAAATCTTATAGATAGAAATGAGGGATATTTTTATTCAGTTAGCGAATTTTTAAATAAAACTAAGGCCAATAATCTTAATAATCTTTATGAAGATACACTTGCAAATCTTATTACCATAAAAAGTGGCTATGAAGATATACTTGATAAACTTTTGGGCAATGCCCTACAAAATGTAGTTAGTAGAACAAAAGATGAAACACGTGATCTGATTAAATTTATCAACAAAAATCATTTGGGTCAGGTAACTTTTTTGCCGATAGATTCCATATTTGCTAGCAAAAAAGAAAAGCCAAATCACAAAGAAGTAATCGCCATGGCCTATGAACTGGTGGATTACGAGAATAGATTATCAAATATAATAAATCACTTTTTGGGATCAACGGTAGTTGTAAAAAATATTGACGATGCGGCAAGTTTATCAAAAAAAATTAAGGGCTATAGGATCATAACTCTAGATTTAGATATAATTAATGCCTGGGGTTCAATGGCCTCTGGTTCAAATAAAAATAAAAAAAATCAAAATTCAATTATTAATAGAAATAAAAAGTTAGAAGATAGCAAAATTGAAGTAGTAAGTCTAAAAAGAGAAAGAATTGCTATTGAAAGTAAACTAAAAATAATCAAAGATAAAAAGTTAGAAAATGAAGATTCTCTAGAAAAAATCAAAAGCAAATTTTACAAAAACAAAGAAGAAATAAGTAAATTTACCAATAATATTTTAAATTTAAACTACAAAGTAGAAAATATCCTAGGACAAAAAAATGAATTAACTGATAAATTAGAAGAAAAAAGTTCTCAAATTAATCAAGGCGAAATCAACTTATTATACCAAGAAAAAGATGAGTATGATAAAAATTTACTAGAAATAAATAATTCTTTGGAAAATTTAAGTCAAGAAAAAACTGACCTGGATAAAAATCTTATCAAAGAAAAAAATGACTTGGAAATAGCTAATAGAGATATTAATATGCTAAATAATACCATCGGCAAAATAAAAGATGATATTAACAATATTAATAATAGTCAAAAAATAGAAGAAAAGATAAGAGAAGAAAATAAAAAATTAATAGAAGATATCCATTTTGAAAATGAAAAAATTGCAAGTAATTTAGAAAGTTCTAAAATCGATTTAGAAAAATTAAATGCAAATTTATCTGAGAAAAAATTAGTTTATGAAAAAGCCAAAAAAAATAACAAAGATTTACTAGATGAACTTAAAATAAACGAGGATGAGCTTTCACAAATTAATTTGGACAAGGTAAAAAACGACTATAAATTAGAAACTTATAGCAAAGATTACGAAAATTTGTTAGATGAAATTGAACCGTTTTTAACTAATAATATAGATAAATTAGAAGAAAAATACAAAGATGAAGAAACTATTAAGGTAAATAAGACCGATTTAATAAATCTTCAAAAAGAAATTAACAAGATTGGATATTTTACTGCTGATTCACTGGAAAATTATAGAAGTTCAAAAGAAGATTTTGATTTTGTCGATAGGCAAGTAAGCGATTTAAAAAAGTCAAAAGCTAATATTGAACAGATGATAAAATCTCTTGAAAGTGAAATGAAAGATGAATTCGTCAAAAATTTCAAAATAATAAATGAAAACTTTCAGAAGATATTTAAGATTTTGTTTATGGGAGGAAATGCAAGCCTAAAACTTGATAGCGACGATGCTCTAAATGCGGGAATCGACATAATTGCAAGACCTCCGTCAAAATCCTTAAAGACAATTTCACTTTTATCTGGAGGAGAAAAATCCCTTACAGCAGTAGCTTTGCTTTTTGCAATATTTGAGACGAATCCAGCACCATTTGCAATTTTAGATGAAATTGATGCTGCTCTTGATGAAACAAATATTAAAAGATACATTGAGTATCTAAAAATGCTTGCCAAAAATTCCCAATTTATAATGATAACTCATAGGCAAACAACTATGCAATTGGCAGAAAAAATTCATGGCATAACCATAGATGATCAAGGCGTTAGTAAGATTTATTCGCTTGACTTTGATAAAAATTGAAACATCTTTGATAAAAAGTAAAATATTAATAAGGAGAGTATATGGCAATAAGAAATATTAGAGTCGAAGGAGATCCAATACTAAGAAAAGTATCTAAGAAAGTTCCTAAGATTACAGATAGAATAAAAATATTACTTGATGATATGGCAGAAACTATGTACAAAGCTGAAGGCGTTGGTCTTGCAGCCCCTCAAGTAGGAATATTAAAGAGAATTATTGTTGTTGATCCCCATGATGAACAAACAGGCCTTGTAAAGTTGGTTAATCCTGAAATTATCGAAGCGGATGGAGAACAAATAGGAATTGAAGGTTGTCTTTCTATTCCTAATTTTAATGCAACAGTAAAAAGAGCTGAACATGTAAAAGTAAAATATCTAGATGAAAACGGTCAAGAGAAAATATGGGATGCTCATGGATTTCCAGCAGTTATCCTTTCTCATGAAATCGACCATTTAGATGGTATTTTATTTAGAGATAAATCTATAGAAGAGGTTAAAAGCGAAGTTATAAATGCTTAATATATGTTTTATGGGCAATCCAAAGTTTGCTGTGCAGACTTTGGATGTTCTTTATAATAATGAAAATATAAATCTAAAGTTGGTAGTGACATCAAAAGATAAAAAAAGATCTAGAAATAAACTAACACCAACAGCAGTAAAAAAGTACGCTCTAGAAAATAATATAGAAGTTTCAAACCCTGATTCTGTAAATACTAAAGAATTTGTGGAATATTTAGAAAAACTTGAAATCGATTTTATAGTTGTGGTTGCCTTTGGACAAATCATAGGCGATTTGCTCTTAGAAAAATTTAAAGATAGGATAATTAATTTACATCCATCCCTACTTCCAAAATATAGGGGGGCAAGCCCAATGCAATTTACCCTATTAAACGGAGATACAAAAACAGCTCCTACAACTATGCTTATAGAAAAAGGAATGGATTCTGGAGATATATTAATTCAAGATGCAGTCGAAATTCCTAGTGATTTCAATTACTACCAACTTGAAGAAAAAATGTCCGATCTTGGATCAAAGGCAATTTTAAAAACTTTGTTAGATTTTGATAATATCTATAAAAATAGAATCAAACAAGATGATAGTCTTGCCACATATACAACAAAAATTAGCAAAGAAATGGGAAAAATTGATTGGAACAAAACAAGTTTTGAAATTTATAATCAAATAAGAGCCTTGATTGATTATCCAACGGCATTTTTTGCATATGACGGGATAAATGTAAAAGTCTTAGAAGCAGAAATACTAGATTCATATAAGGCAAATCCAGGTTATGTTTATGAGGCTGATAGAAAAAATAATATTATCATAGGAACAGGAGATTGTGCAATAAAAATAAATAAATTGCAATTTCCAGGCAAAAAGCCAATGGAAACTAGTGTATTTTTCTTAGGCAACGACTTTAAAAAAGGAATTTATCTTTGAAAAACGATTATAAATTAAGTCTTAATATTTTAGATGAAGTTTTAAATTCTAACAAAAAATCCAATGATCAAATTAATAAATACGCAAATTATGCCAACAATTTAAGTTTTCTAACGAAAATTGTCTACGGTGTTTTAGAAAATAAAATATATTTGGATTATATGATTAGGAAACTTTCAAGTGTAAGACTTAAAAAAATCCACAAAAAAACTTTGATAATTCTTGAAATCGGCTTTTATGACATACATTTTTTAAACACCAAAGATTATGCCATCGTTAATGAGCTTGTAGAATTGACCAAGGAAATAAATCCTAGATCTGCTGGCTTTGTAAATGCAATTCTTAGAAATTTTATAAGAGATGAGAAAGAAATTGCAAAAATCAAAGAAAGTGATGATCTAAAATCACTATCCATAAGATATTCAATGCCAGAAGAAATAACAAATTATATTTTTGAAAATTATGGACTAGAATATACTAAAAATTTCCTAAGATATGTAAATTCAGAGCAATTAATAAGTATTAGAGTAAATAATTTAAAAACAAATGTTTCCAAGCTAAAAAAATTGTTTGAAGCTAAATCGTTTATAGTAAAAGAAAGTAATATTTCAAAAAATGCACTGATAATTTTAAATCCTTCTGGCTTGGCAAATAGCAAAGAATTTAAGGAAGGATTATTTACCATCCAACAAGAAGCTTCAATGAAGGCTATTGAAGTTTTAGATCCAAAAGAAAATTCAAATATTTTAGATATTTGTGCAGCTCCAGGAACAAAAACTTCCTATATTGGGGAATATGCAAATAATAAGAGCAAAATTTTGGCAAATGATTTATTAGCTGATAAACTAAGCTTAATCAAAGAAAATATTGATAGATTATCGCTAAAAAATATTGAATTAACTAGTTTTGACGCAAGTATTTATCAGGAAAAATTAAAAGAAAAATTTGATTATATACTTGTAGATGCACCATGCTCAGGTCTTGGAGTTATAGGAAGAAAACCGGAAATACGTTATAATAGAACTATAGAAGATATAAAAAATCTTTCGCTTTTGCAAAGGCAAATTTTAGAAAATTCTATCTTGTACTTAAAAAGGGGAGGATATATTCTTTATTCAACTTGTACCATAGGAAATATTGAAAATATCGAAAATTTTAATTATCTAAAAAATAAAGAAAATTTAGAAGTTGTCCCAATTGATGGCAAGAAATATTTGGAATTTACGAATTTTATCGACCATACAGATGGATTTTTTATAAGTAAATTTAAGAAGATATAATATGAAAGAAACTTTAAATGATAAGAAAATTGAAGAATTAGAGCAAATCTTTGTAGAAAATGGCTATCCAAAATTTAGAGCCAAGCAAGTTTTTAGGCAAATCCATGTTAATAAAGTAAATGATTTTAATTTGATGACTGATTTGCCAATTGATTTGAGAAATAAACTAAGTGAAAACTACACCATAGATAAGGTTAGAAAGCTTGAAGTTTTTGAATCAAAATTAGATCAAACAAAAAAGTATTTGCTAGAGCTTGATGATAAAAATATTATAGAAGCAGTCTTTATGCCATATAAGGACAGAAAAACTATTTGTATTTCTTCCCAAGTTGGATGTAGAATGGCTTGTAAATTTTGTGCTTCTAGCAAAAACGGTCTTCAAAGAAATATGACAGCTTCAGAGCTTATAGAAGAAGTATATGAGCTAGAAAGATTAAATGGAAATATTAACAATATTGTTATAATGGGCATTGGCGAACCTCTTGATAACTTTTCAAACATTAAGAGATTTCTTGAAATCATTACAGATGAAAAAGGTAGAAATTTATCTCATAGATCTATAACTCTTTCTACATCTGGTCTTTGCGATAAAATTTATGAGCTTGCAAATAGCAATTTGGATGTGAATTTGGCAGTAAGTTTGCATTATGCTATCGATTTAAAAAGACAAAAATTTATGCCAATAGCAAAAAAATATTCTATAAAAGAGCTAATCAAAGCTTGTGATTATTATTTGGATAAAACAAAAAGAAGAGTTTCTTATGAGTATGTTGTAATTGATGGAGTTAATAACACTGATGAAGATTTAGATACTCTTACAAAACTTCTAAAGGGCAAAAACGCCCATATTAATCTCATACCCCTCAATCCAATAAAAGAATTTGACCATGGGAAAACAAAGAAGAAAATAATAAACGAATTTAGGGATAAACTTACAAAAAATGGCATAAATGCGACTATAAGATATTCAATGGGCGAAGATATAAATGCTAGCTGTGGTCAGCTAAGAAATAATTATGCGAGGTGATTATGAAATTTAGCACAATTTCCAATATCGGAAAAGTTAGAGAAACAAATGAAGATTCATATGGGAATGTCTCCATCGATAATTATGATTTTTTCATAGTTGCTGATGGAATGGGTGGTCACAGCGATGGAGAACTTGCAAGTTCTTTGACCGTTGAAAGTTTTACAAATTTTATAAAAAATGCAAATATTAAAGATTATTCTAGTGCAAGTGATCTTCAAGAAAAAGCAATTATTTTTGCCAATAATGAAGTTGTTAAAGTTTCCAAAGAAAAACAAGAAAAAATGGGAACAACTGTCGTCTGCCTTTGCATTGATTATATAGAAAATAAAATCCACATTTCTCACATAGGAGATTCTAGGATTTATCTTTTTAGAGATGATAATTTACAACAACTTACAAACGACCATTCTTTGGTAAACGAACTTTTAAATAGTGGAGTTTTAAATAAGCAAGAAGCGGAAAATTTTGTAAATAAAGCAGCTGTTACAAGGGCAGTTGGAGTATCTTTGGATGTAAGAGCTGATAATAAATCAATGGATTATCACAAAGATGACCTTGTATTTTTAGTAACAGATGGTTTAACAAATGAACTAAGTGCAGAAGAGATAAAAAATATAATCAAAGAATATGATGATGTTTATGATATTTCAAAATATTTAGTTGAAGCTGCAATATGTAATGGTGGACGTGACAATGTGACTGTAACCACCATTAGGATATAAGAGGGAAATATGGAAAATATAATTTTAGATCAAAGATATGAAATTATTGAGCAAATTGGCGTTGGAGGAATGGCAAAAGTTTATAAGGCCAAAGATAGGCTTTTAGATAGATTTGTAGCTATCAAAATCCTCAAAGATCAATATGCAGAAGATGATGAATTTTTGAAAAAATTTAATATAGAAGCTCAATCAGCAGCCAAATTATCTCATGTAAATATAGTAAATGTATTTGATATTGGAGAAGATTTATACAAGGGCCAAAGAATTTATTACATAGTTATGGAATATGTAGATGGTCAAACATTAAAAGATTTTATAGTAGAAAAAGGCAAACTTTCAAATGAGGAAATAACAGATTATTCAACTCAAATCGCCCAGGCTCTAAAAATAGCCCACCAAGCTGGGATAATTCATAGAGATATCAAGCCACATAATATTTTAATAGATAAATATGGCCTATTAAAAGTAACGGATTTTGGAATAGCTAGAGTTTCTTCAAATGCAACAATTACTTATACAAGCTCTATCTTAGGAACTGTCCATTACATATCTCCTGAACAAGCCAAGGGTAATATTGTAGATGAAAAAAGCGATTTATATTCCTTGGGAGCTGTTATGTATGAAATGGCAACTGGCCATGTTCCATTCGAAGCAGATAATTCTGTAGGTATAGCTTTAAAACACATCCAAGATAAGCCTACACCACCTAAGGACTTAAATCCAAATTTATCTAACAAATTAAACTCAATAATAATGAAGCTCTTAAACAAAGAGCCTCAAGAGAGATTTCTAAATGCCAAAGACTTGATTGATGCCTTAAATGACGAAAACTATGTTGACGAATATGAAGATTTTAATGAAACGGCAAAAATACCAATAGTTGTTCCAAGTGAATCTACTATTAGCAACCCGTACGAAAATCAAGAAGAAGATGACGAAGAAAAAGAAGTAGTCTATGTCTCAAAATCAGATAATAAAAAAACAAAAAAAGTAAAGGAATCCAATTTTAAAATATGGCCACTCTTTATTTTGGCTTTAATTTTACTTAGTGCAGTTTATTTTTTGAAAAATAGAACTAACAAAAATCTAGTTGAAGTTCCAACAGTATTAAATCTTGATAAATCACAAGCCTTTGATGAATTGGCAAGAAAAGGTCTTAGAGCAAATATATCAATGACAGAAGAAAGTGACGAATATGAAATTGGCAAAGTTATGAGCCAAGATCCTAATCCAAATACCAAAGTAGAAAGAGGTAGCCAAGTAAATCTAGTCATAAGTGGTGGAAGAGAAGTAGAAGTCCCAGATCTAAGAAATATGACGATATCTCAAGCTGAAGAAGTCTTAAAAGAAGCAGGTCTTAAACTTGGCAGATCCACTAGCCAAAAAAGCGATAGCGTAGAAAGAGATTTAATAATTAGCCAAGATCCAAGAGCCAATAAAAGCATTCAATCAGGAACGGAAGTTGATGTTGTTGTAAGCTCTGGTTTAGATAAAAGAGTAGAAACAATTGAAGTTCCAAACCTTTTGGGACAAAGTGAGTCAACTGCAAGAGCAATGATTCAAGAAGCAGGACTTAAACTTAGAAATGTAAATTATTATAATAGTGAAAGCACTCAAAAAGGACTTGTTATGAACCAATCAATAGCAAGTGGAACTCAAGTTGCTAAAGATTCGCAGATAGATATAAATATTAGTTTAGGATCCGAAAAAATACAAACAAATGAGGATAATAAGCTAAGAAATGTTGAGCTAAAAGTAACAATCACAGATCCAAAAGATGAATTTAGCGTTGTGGTTTATGATATTGTAAATGGTCAAAGATCAGAAAGTCTTATAAATCAAACTATGACAAGAGCTGATGTTGAAAATAACGGAGGAGTTTTAAGCTTAAATCTAAAAGCAAATCTTGGAGCAAGTCTTGAAGTTGTAGTTGATGGACAATCTTATGGAGTTTATAGTGTAAATCAATGAGAGGGAAAATAACAAAATCACAAAAGGAAATATATTTTGTAAAAAAAGATGATAAGACATATTTAGCAAAAGCTCGTGGGAATTTTAGGGTCAAGGGCATCAAACCTTTGGTAGGTGATGAAGTTATATTTGAAATGCACAATGAAAAAAATGCATATATAACTGAAATTATTCCACGAAAAAACGAAATAAAAAGACCAAATATTTCTAATATCGACCAAATTTTACTTTTTGTCACGATAAATAATCCACCCCTAAATTTGTACAATTTGGATAAATATCTTGCCATGTGCGAATATAAAAATATAGAAGTAGTTATTATAATTTCAAAAATAGACCTAGATAAAGAAAATAAAGCTCAAAATTTAGCAAAAACTTATGAAAATATTGGTTATAAAGTCTTAGCTATTGATAATTATAATGATTTACCAAAAGAGAAAATTAATACCATTCTCAAAAACAAAACTTCAGCAGTAACTGGATCTTCCGGTGTGGGTAAGAGTACTTTTCTTTCAAACCTTATGGGAAAAGACATAGAAATTGGAGAAATTTCAGAAAAATCTAAAAGAGGCAAAAATACAACTAGGCATACGGAAATTTTTGCAATAGATGATAAGACTTTTATCTTTGACACGCCAGGATTTGATAGCTTTGATTTTGACTTTATTACAGATGAAAATGATTTGAAAAATTTCTTTGTAGAAATGAGAAATAAGTCTTGCAAATTCAACAATTGCAACCACATAAATGAACCATCCTGCAAAGTAAAAGAAGAACTTGAAGATGGAAAAATTTCAGAAAGTCGTTATAAGAATTATATTTTGTTATATAACGATATAAAAAAAAGGAGAGAAAATAGATGGTAGAATTGGCACCTTCAATATTATCTTGTAATTTCTACGATTTAAAATCAGATATAGAAGATACTTATGGGACGGATTTAAAAATCTTGCACGTTGATGTGATGGATGGAATATTTGTTCCAAATATCTCATTTGGTTTTAAAGTTATAAACGATCTAAGAAAAAATTGCAATTATTTTTTGGATACGCATTTGATGATAGAAGAACCTATAAGATATATTGAAGAATTCAAAAAGGCAGGAGCCGATAGATTAACAGTTCACTATGAAGCTTGTAAAAATTTGGGAGAAACTTTAGATCTTATAAATAAATCTGGAATGAAAGCAGGCTTAACCTTTAAGCCAAAAACAGATAAAGAATCCATGCTTGATTATATGGACAAAATCGATTTAATTCTGATAATGAGCGTTGAGCCTGGTTTTGGCGGTCAAAGTTTTATGGAAGATTCTTTAGAAAAAATTAAATTTTTTAGAAAATACATTGATGACAATAATTTAGATGTAAAAATTGAAGTTGATGGTGGCATCAAAACTACAAATGTAAATAAAGTTATTGATGCTGGAGCAGATATAATTGTTGCAGGATCAGATGTATTTGCCAAAGACATAAAAAATCAAATAAATAATTATTATCAAATTTTTAAGCAAAAGTCACTATAAAAGTGGCTTTTTTTTTCTTATCAAATATGAATAGAACATAAAATTCACAATAAAATAAGGACTTTAGTAAAATGATCTTTACTCAAGTCCTTAAATTAAAAAAAGCATTATTATGCTTTTTCAACTCTTCCAGATTTTAAACATTTAGTACATACGTTGATTGTTTTTGGAGTTCCATCTACAATAGCTCTAATTTTATGCACATTTGGTTTAAAGGTTCTGTTAATATTTCTATGGGAGAAAGTAATAGTTTTTCCAGCTTTTGTACCTTTTCCACATACATCACATTCTTTTGCCATTTAAACACCTCCTAGCTTTTTACAATTAATCTTTATTATTTTACCAAATCTTTTGGGAAATTACAAATTTTTAATCTGATATATTAAAAAATCATTTATAAAATTTTCCGATAATTAAAATAATAACTAATAAGTCAATCGCGAAGTAAAAAAATAAAAATTATTATCAAACATTTTACTTAAATTATACAACAAAATCAAACAATTACGGTATAATTAATAGGAAGAACTAAGATTTAATAATATTAAATCTAGGAGGTAAGATGGATTATAGATCATTATATAAAGATGAGGACTTTGGAGAGATCCTTTTTGATCAATTGCTAAAAGAGTACACAACTTGGGGCATTGGTGGAGCTAGTGATGTTTTAGTCAAAGTCAAAAGTAAAGAACAATTACAAAACTTATTAAAATTTAATTATAAAAATAATATTCCAACAACGGTTATAGGAAGAGGGTCAAATCTCTTAGTAACTGATAAGGGAATTAGAGGATGCGTCTTATTATTGGCAGATAACTACAACTTTATAAGTGTAGATGGAAATAAATTGACAGCCTATGCAGGAAGTAAATTAAATTCTGCAGCCCTATTTGCCATAGAAAACTCTCTAACGGGTATGGAAGAGATATCTGGAATCCCTGGATCAGTTGGAGGAGCTGTGGCAATGAATGCTGGAGCTTATGGTAAGGAAATAAAAGATATTTGCCTAAGCGTTAATGCCTTTGATTACTTTGGAAATGAATATAATTTTACCAATGATCAGATGAATTTTTCTTATAGGCATTCAAAAATATTTGACGATAATTTAATTGTTTCTTCAGCAACTTTTAATTTAGCCTATGATGAGAATAATCAAGCAAAAGCAAAATACGAAGACTATACCAATAGAAGAGCGTCTAAACAACCTTTAGATAAAAAATCTGCTGGATCTACCTTTAAAAGACCAGAAGGTTCTTATGCTTCAAAATTAATTGATGAGTGTGGATTACGTGGATATGCTGTTGGCGATTGTGCGGTAAGTGAGAAACATTGTGGTTTTATAATAAATAAAGGCAATGCCACAAGTGAAGAAATGTTAAAATTTATCGATCATGTGGCAAATATTGTTTATGAAAAAACTGGTTTTAAATTAGAACGTGAGGTCAAATTAATTGGGGAAGAGTAATGAAGCTTAGAATAATTACTGGATTAAGTGGATCTGGAAAAACCACAGCCCTAAGAGCCTTTGAGGATATGGGTTATTATGCTATGGACAATTGCCCAGCTTATCTGGTAAAAAAATTAATAGAACTCAATAAAATTCAAGAAAAACCAATTGAAAAAATGGCTGCGGTAATAGATTTTAGGTCGCACAATATAGATAGTGATTTGAAAAGTTCACTTGAAAGCTTAAAAGAATTAAATCCTGATACAGAAATAATTTATTTATATTGTAACGATAGCGTAATTTTAAAAAGATACAACGAACATAGAAGACCTCACCCTTTGGGAGAATATGGCAGTGTAGCAGATGGAATATTAAAGGAAAAAGAATTATTAAAAGAAATCAGAAAAATATCCGATAGATTCATCGACACCAGCGACTATACAAGCAAAGAGCTAAAAAAGGTAATCGAAGATTTAACAATAAAAAGTAAAAAAATGATTATAAATCTCATATCTTTTGGCTACAAAAATGGCATGAGCGAAAATTTTGATTATGTATTTGATATGAGATTTTTGCCAAATCCTTATTATATAGAAGATTTAAAAAAACTAAATGGCAAAGATAAAAAGTTAAAAAATTACCTTGATAGTTTTGAAATAGCAAATAAATTTAAGTCAATGGCCTATGAGCTTTTAAAAACTCTAATTCCAGAATTTGAAAAACAAGGAAAGAACACACTGACCATTGCTTTTGCTTGTACTGGTGGTAAACACAGATCCGTATACATGGTCGAAAGTATGTATGAGTTAATGAAAGACAGTGATTATGTTTTAATAAAAAAACACAGAGATAGGGATAAGTGGTAGAATGCAGTTTTATAGAAGATTAGCAATAGATAATATAAAAAATGCTAGAGATCTGGGAGGATTTCCTACCTTAGATGGCAAAGTCACTAGTTGGGGGAAATTTCTAAGGACAGCTACTCTTGATGATGCCAAAGATTGTGATATAAAATTTTTAAAAGATTATGGAGTTAAAACTTTAATCGATTTAAGAAGAGAAAGTGAAATACCTTTTGAAAACCAAAGTTATAAAAAATTACAGGAAAATTTTGATTACCATCATATATCATTAGCTCCAGATAAGGGCCTTAGAGAAAAGGAAATACGACAAATTATCAATAGAGAAATTTCCATTGGATCAACTTATAGGACTTTGATAGATAATTATAAAAAAATTAGAGAAATAATGGAAGTTTTAAGCCAAGATAATGGTATAAGCTTGTTTCATTGCCAAGAAGGCAAGGATAGGACGGGAATAATTTCTATGATACTTTTAGGTCTTGCCAATGTTTCAAGGTCTGATATCATAGCAGATTATGAAATTTCTTCGGCATATTTAGGATATGTAGAAAGATATGATGAAAACGAAGCATATTCTGTCTTTAGAATAACTAGTCCTTACAATATGAAAGAAGCCTATGAATATTTGATCAGAAAATACGAGAGCTTTGAAGCTTATCTAGCCTATGCAGGAGTAGATAAGGAAATCATAGAAAAACTAAAGGGAAAATTATTAAGCTAGGTGATTAGATGTCTTTTTCAAAAAGATGCAAAAAAGAAGTTTTAAAAAAAGAACCCATAAATGAGAAAGCAGAATTATTGTCTATATTTCAATATTTAGCTTCAATAAGAATATCAAAGAATATTTTTGCTGTCCTTTTTAAAACTGAATCAAATAATCTTGCAAGATACATTTATAATTTAATCAAAGAAGTCTACGATTATTCGCCTATTTTTGAAATTAAGGATAAGCAAAAAGATAGGTTATTTACAATAATTATCGAAGAATCAACTATAACAGATGATTTAATAAATGAGTCTAGAAATTTCTTTTTTAATAAGGATTGCGATTTAGATGATGTTTCTTTGGACGCTATAAAATCATTACTTAAAATTGTTTTTATTATAAAGGGATCTATAAATGATCCTATGAGAGGTTATAATCTTGAAATTCCTGCAAATTCTTTAAAAGAAGCAGAGCTTATAAAATCTTTAATGGAAATTTTTGAACTTATGCCAAGGATCAATGATAAGAAGGATTCTTATGTAGTTTATTTGAAAGATAGCGATAAAATTTCAGATTTTTTGGCAATTATCGGTGCAAATAAATCTTTGTTTGAACTTGAAGATGTCAAAGCCATGAAATCTATTAGAAATGATATAAATAGACAAACAAATTTTGACAAAGCAAATATTGATAGAACTGTCAAAGCTTCACTTAAGCAAGTTGCTGCCATAAAACTACTTGATAAAAATGATAAACTAAAATCCTTATCAAAAGAAATGATAGAACTTGCAGAATTAAGAGTTGATAATCCTTACACATCCATAGAAGAACTTGGTCAAATGCTTAATCCACCAATGAGTAAATCAAAAGTAAACTATAGACTACAAAAATTCATAAAAATGGCTGAAGATTTGGATTAAAATTTAGGAGAAAAAATGGAAAATAAATTTACGCATTTACATATACATACTGAATATTCGCTTTTAGATGGATTTTCCAGAATAAATCTCCTTCTAGATAAGTGCAAAGAATTGGGCATGGATTCTTTGGCAATAACTGACCATGGACAAATGTATGGAGTTATTGAATTTTACAAGAAAGCCAAAGAAAAAGGTATCAAGCCAATTATCGGCTGCGAAGTTTATGTATCAGAAAAAGATCATCTTATAAAAGATCCAACAAACAAAAAATATTATCATTTGATATTGCTTGCCAAAAATAACGAAGGTTACAAAAATTTACTAAAAATAGTTTCTGAAGCCTATGTCAAGGGATTTTATTATAAACCAAGAGTTGATTTTGAATTTATAAAGAAATATTCCAAGGGACTAATAGCCCTAAGCGCTTGTCTAAATGGGCAAGTAAATCAAAAAATTCTTGAAAATGATATCAAAGGAGCATATCAGACAGCAGAAAAATACCTAGAAGTTTTTGGTAAAGAAAATTATTATTTGGAATTGCAAAATCACGGGATTAAAGAGCAAATCAAAGTAAACGAAACTTTAAATAAGATTCATAAGGACTTAGGCATTGAGCTTGTGGCAACAAATGATGTTCATTACATAAATAGGGAAGATGCCTATTATCAAGATGTTTTGCTTTGCATTCAAACAGGCGCCCTTTTAAAAGATGAAAACAGGATGAAGATGCCCTGCGATGAATTTTATCTAAAATCCCCTCAAGAAATGGCTGCGATTTTTAAAGATTATGATAGAGCAATTGAAAATACCCAAAAAATAGTGGATATGTGCAATGTTGAAATAGAATTTCACCATCCACACCTTCCTTTTTTCTCAAAACTTCCAGCAAAAACCACAAATTTAGAATATTTGACAAGGCTTGTAAATGATGGTCTTGAAAAAAAATATGAGAAAATAACAGAGGATATAAGAAAAAGGGCTGAAAAAGAAATTACTGTAATAAATAATATGGGCTATGTGGATTATTTTTTAATAGTTTGGGATTTTGTAAAATACGCCAAAGATAATGACATAGCAGTAGGTCCAGGTCGTGGATCTGCAGCAGGTTCTTTAGTTTCTTACGCCCTAGATATTACACAAATTGATCCACTGAAATATAATCTGATTTTTGAGAGATTTCTAAATCCAGAAAGAGTTTCTATGCCCGATATAGACATAGACTTTGATTATGTAAGGCGTGATGAAGTTGTAGAATATGTAAATGAGCTTTATGGCAGAGATCATGTTTCTCAAATTGTAACTTTTGGTAGAATGCAAGCAAGGAATGCCATTAGAGATGTAGGAAGAGTTTTGGATATTTCCTATGGCAAGGTTGATAAGATAGCTAAACTTGTCCCTCAAGTTATAAATATGACTCTTGATAGAGCTTTGGAGGAATCAGATAAGTTTAGGCAAGCCTATGAAAATGATGTCCAATCCAAAAGGTTAATTGATACTGCAAGAAAAATCGAAGCCTTACCTCGCCATACTTCTATCCATGCGGCAGGAGTTGTGATGAGTAAAGAAATTTTAACGGATATAGTTCCTTTAGCTTTATCCAACGATCAAGTTGTAACTCAATTTAATATGATAGAAATTGAGGAATTGGGACTATTAAAAATGGATTTTCTTGGACTAAGAAACCTTACAGTTATCAAAGATACTATAAGAGATGTTAAGAATAATCGTGGCATTAAGATTGATATAGACAAAATCGATGAAAATGATCCAAATATCATCAATCAATTTAATAAGGCAAAAACCATAGGCCTATTTCAATTTGAATCTTCAGGAATGAGAAATTTCCTAAAAAATCTAAAACCCACAGTTTTTGACGATTTAGTTGCGGCAAATTCTTTGTTTAGACCAGGGCCAATGGATCAAATCCCAACTTATATCCACAATAAGAATAATCCAAATGATATAAAATACATTGACAAAAAACTTGAACCTATTTTAAAAGTTACCTACGGCATAATAGTTTACCAAGAGCAAGTTATGCAGATAGTTCAGCAATTGGGAGGATTTTCTCTAGGAGAAGCAGATAATCTTAGAAGAGCAATGAGCAAGAAAAAGATGGATGTCATGCAGGCAAATAGAGAAATTTTTGTCAATGGCAAAGTTGACGAAAATGGTATTGTCCTAATACCGGGTTGTATTAGAAATGGTGTGAGCAAAGAAAATGCCAACAAAATTTATGATGAGATGATTTCTTTTGCCAAATATGCTTTTAATAAATCCCACTCAGCCGCCTATTCTTTGGTTGCAGTTCAAACTGCTTATTTGAAATATTATTTCAAGGAAGAATATATGGCAAATTTGATATCGTCAGTAATGGATAGTAGCTCAAAATTATATGCCTACATAAGCGAAGCAAAAGAATTGGGCATTGAAATAATTGCACCAGATGTAAATAGATCATATAATAATTTCCATGTAAAAAACAAAAAAATAATCTTTGGTCTTTCAGCAATAAAAAATCTGGGCAGCAATTTTATAACTGCCATAGTAAATACTAGAGAAAAAGATGGGAAATTTAAAAATTTCAAGGATTTTCTAGAAAGAATTGAACAATACGATAGCAGAGCTTTAAATAAAAAGGGCTTAGAGTCGCTTATAAAGGCTGGGGCTTTTGATAGCATGGGATATTATAGAAGTAGATTGATGGCAATTTACGAATCTGCAATGACAAATATCCACGAAGGTCAAAAGATAAATCTTAAAGGTCAGATAAATCTTTTGGATTTAGCAGTTAGTAGCGAAGAGTCAGTAGATGATATAAGTATGCCAAAAATTAATGAATATCCCAAAAACATAAAATTATCTCTTGAAAAGGATGTTTTGGGATTTTATATAACAGATCATCCTTTAAGCGATGCAGGTGATAGACTCAAAGATTTAGTTACTTATCAAACAAATTTTAAAGATGAGCTTACAGAAAATGAACTGGCAAGATTAGATAATAAATTTGTAACTATGGCAGGAATTATCACAAATAAATCAGAAATAATGACCAAAAAGCGTGAGCTAATGTCATTTGCAAATCTAGAAGATTTGTATGGTAATATAGAGATGATAATTTTTCCTGAAACTTACAGGAAATTTAGAAGTCTTGTAGAGGAAGATAAGTTAGTCCTTGTCAAAGGTAGGTTGCAAGTAGATGAAAATGATATAAAATTACTTGTATCTGAAATTTTTGATATAGAAAAAATGCAATTAAAGATTCTATATATGAAAATCAGTTTTGATAAGTATAATGATTTAAAGGAAATAATTAACGAAAACTTGGGAAAGACTCCAGTTGTAATTTACTTTGCAGATAAGAAAAAAACAGTAAAATTAGATAAAAAATTATGGGTCGACACAAGTGAAGAAAAGTTAGAAAACTTTATTAATTTTTTAGGAAAAGAAAATGTTAAGTTAAATTAAGGAGCAAATATGAAAACAATCGGTATTTTGACAAGCGGTGGTGATGCCCCTGGTATGAACTCTGCCATAAGAGCAGCTGTTAGAACTGCTTTAAATAATGGTATGAGAATAAAGGGCATCAGAAATGGTTTTGATGGACTTATGAAAGGTGATATTTACGAGATGAATGTATCATCTGTGGCTGATATCATCCATAAGGGTGGAACGATTTTAGGAACTGCTAGAAGCAGTGAATTTAAGGGAAAAGAAGGACAAGAAAGAGCAGCTCAAATTCTCACTGATTATGGTATAGAAGGTTTGATTGTAATTGGTGGAGATGGATCATATAAGGGAGCTAAGGCTTTATCTGATTTGGGAATAAAAACTATAGGAATTCCAGGAACAATCGACAATGATATGGGATACACTGATTACACCATAGGATTCTTCACGGCAATTGAAACTGTAAGTGATGCTATAGGAAAACTACGTGATACATCAAGCTCTCATGGCCGTGCAGTTGTAGTAGAAGTTATGGGTAGGAATTGTGGGGATCTTGCTTTATTTTCAGGTCTTGCAGGTGGTAGCGAATCTATAATTGTACCAGAACATGAATTTTCAATTGATGAAATAATAGAAAAGATGGAACATGGTAGAAAAAGAGGGAAATTACACCATTTAATTACCCTAGCAGAAGGTGTTGGCGATGCTTATTCCATAGCAAGAGAGCTTGAAGAAAAAACTGGAATCGAAACAAAAGTTACAGTTTTAGGTCACGTTCAAAGAGGTGGTTCTCCTTCGGCAGTTGATAGACTATTAGGATCAACTATGGGTGCTCATGCAGTAGAACTCTTAGCCGAAGAAAAAACAAACATCGCAATAGGTTTTGTCAATGGTAAACTAATTGATGTTACTATCGATGAGGCTGTTAGTAGTAAATCCCAATTTAATGAAAATTTGTACGAATTAGCAAATAACCTTTCAAAATAAAAGGAGTTAGAATGAATCAATTACCAGAACATTTAAAGAAAACAAAGATAGTATGTACCATAGGCCCTTCTTCAGAAAAACCAGAAATTCTTGAAGAACTTATCAAAAATGGAATGAATGTTGCAAGACTAAACTTTTCTCATGGAACTCATGAAGAACATTTAGAAAAAATAAAAACTATAAGAAAAGTAAGACGCAAATTAAATGTACCTGTTGCAATTATGTTAGATACCAAAGGTCCAGAAATTAGAACAGGAAATTTTGATGTTGACGAAGTTTACCTAAAACCAAACGATACTTTTACCCTAACAACAAGAGATATAATTGGAAATGCAAACATCGTATCCGTATCATACAAGGGCTTGCCAAATGATGTAGAAGTTGGATCTATTATTTATATAGATGATGGTTTAGTTCAACTTGAAGTAACAGAAATTAAAGATGGAACTGAAGTGGTTTGCAAAGCTTTAAACAATGGGATTCTTTCAAATCACAAGGGAGTTAATTTACCAGGTTCAAAAACAAATCTTCCATCAATTACACCAAAAGATGTTGACGATATAAAATTTGGTATTGAAAATGATATTGATTTTATTGCTGCATCCTTTGTCCGCAAAAAAGAAGATGTTTACGATATTAGACGTGTACTAGAAGATCACGGCGGTGAAAATATCAAAATCATCTCAAAAATAGAATCTCAAGAAGGTGTAGACAATCTTGATGAAATTATCGAAGCAAGCGATGGAATAATGGTAGCTCGTGGTGATTTGGGCGTTGAGATAAAAACTGAGCTAATACCTATTGTTCAAAAACAAATTATAAGAAAAGTAAATATGGCTTCAAAACCAGTAATAACAGCTACACAAATGCTTGATTCTATGATAAGAAATCCAAGACCAACTCGTGCCGAAACAACAGATGTGGCAAATGCTATAATAGATGGTACAGACTGCGTAATGCTTTCAGGAGAAACTGCTGGAGGAAAATATCCAGTTGAAGCAGTTAATACTATGAGAAATATCTGTATAACTACAGAATTATCAGATGATTTTAACAAAAATGTTTATGAAACTGATATCTCAACTATAAATAATATAACTAATGCCATTGCAAAAAATACTTGCGATATAGCCAAAGAATTAGATGCCAAAGCTATCATTTCTTGTACATCTTCTGGTAATACTTCAAGAGTTTTATCAAAATTTAAACCAAAAACAAATATTGTAGCTGCTACAATCACAGAAAAAGTAGCTCGTCAATTATCAGTTGTTTGGGGAGTTTATCCAGTAGTAATCCAAGAAGCCAAAGAAACAGATGAGCTAATCGAACGTGCAATATTTGCAGCTATAAATGAAAAATACGTTAATGAAGGAGATCTAACAGTAGTAACTGCAGGAATTCCTTTGGGTATATCTGGAAATTCAAACTTGATAAAAGTTCATGTAATAGGAGATATAATAACAAGTGGTACAGGAATTGGTACAAAATCTGTAGCAGGAAAAGTTTGCCTTGCATCAACAAAAAAAGAACTTGAAGAAAAATTTGAAGAAGGCGATATAATAGTAGCCAAATTCACCGATTCCGATATTACAGAGTTTATAGAAAAAGCAAGTGCTCTAGTCACAGAAGAAGGAGGACTAACAAGTCATACAGCAATATCAGCGGTTCATTTTGGAATACCTGCTGTAGTAGGTGCTTTTAATATAAGAAATTTAGTCAAAAATGGCGAAATCATAACAGTAGATCCAATCGGTGGAGTTATATACAAAGGAGAAACAAAAGTTATCTAATGCTTATCAAAGACATAAAGATAATTGATATAATCCAAGATGGCAGAGGAGTTGGCAAAAAAGATGGCAAAACTATATTTATAGAAAATGCAATCTTAGGCGAAGTCCTCGATGCTGAAATTTTAGCTTTCAAGAAAAATTACATGGAAGCTAGAAAAATTCAAACAAAAATCAAAAGTCAATATTATAGAAAACCTCCATGTCCATATTTTTATGAATGTGGAGGTTGTTCTATAATGAATATCAATTATCAAAGGCAAATAGAATTAAAGAAGAATCTAATCAAAAATGCATTAAAAAAATCTACAAAATTCGAAATCTCAGATTTGGAAATAATAGAATCCAAAGAATTTCATTACAGAAATAAAATTCGCTTAAAAGTAGACGAAAATGGCAATTTAAACTACCTTAAAAACTACTCAGACCAATATGTAGAAATAAAAAATTGTCTAATAGCAAACTATTTGATATACAATAACTTTGCAGAAATCACAAAAATAACTAAGGATATAAATCAAAACTCATCTGCAAAAATTGATGAAATCACAATAAGAGCAAATAAAAGTGAAATTTTACTAAATATACAAGGAAAATTTGACCAAGAAAGCTTAAATTATATAAAAGAAAATTACTCGGATGGTAAATACAAAATTAATTTAATAGACGGGAAAAAACTTATAGTAATTTCTGGCAACGGATACCTTGAATATAATATTTTAGGCAAAAATTTTAAAATAAGCGCTCTTGATTTTTATCAAGTAAATGACTTTCAAATAGAAAATTTGTACTCAGTAGCCAAAGAGTTTCTAGGTGACAATCAAAAAATCCTAGATCTTTATTGCGGATCGGCAACAAGCTCAATAGCCATAAATAGCGATAATGTAATAGGAGTAGAAATAAATAAAAACGCCATCAAAGATGCAAACGAAAACGCAAAAAGAAATGGACTTGAAAATTATAAATTTCTAGCCAAAAACGCCAAATACATAGACGAAAAATTCATAAAAAATGAAAAAATAGATGCCATAACACTAGACCCACCAAGAGCAGGTCTAGACAAAGACCTAATAAAAGCAATAACAGACTCAAAAATACAAAAAATAGTCTACATATCCTGCAACCCTCAAACCCTAGCAAGAGATATAAAAAGATTTATGGATAGGGGATATGAGCTAAAGAAAATTAAAGCAGTGGATATGTTCCCTCAAACAATGCATGTGGAGGCTATAGCGTTGATACAAAAGATATAAATTTAGAAATCCTGCATTTTAAGCAGTTTTATAAGCATTTTGTCTTCGATAAAGATGAAGAAGGATATGTTAAAAAGACTCAAAAAAACTACATGAACGTAAGAGTAGTTTTGCAACTGGTATGAGGAAACACAAAAAATATAATTAACTCATTTTGTACTTTCTACAAGAGTAGCTTAAAAGGCTGCTCTTTTTTTATTAAAGGGAGTAAGGATTCGTTACATCCTTTTCAAAATATAAAGCATTCACAAGCCAACTTTACATATTCGCTTTTACAACATATAATAAAAGCGAAAATGAGGGGGAGAGAGGACTATGAATACACTTAAAGAATATATACAAAAGAATTTAATAATAACTAACAAAGAAGCAGAAGAACTTGGATATACTAGGCATAATTTATCAGAATTAACAAAGAGCGGGCAACT
>QWCE01000420.1_pt1 | contig 82894 bp, 79 predicted proteins | sample 1972531 | NCBI WGS metagenome assembly QWCE01 (sample SAMN09866716, study PRJNA288562) | Human gut metagenome isolate term4_stool, whole genome shotgun sequencing...
CGGCAAAACCTAATATGATAATTTGAAAAGACGAAAGGCGGCGCTTTCGACGAATGATCTCTTCCGGCATAAAGGCAGCTCCTTATTTCTGTGATGGTTTATTATACAGCCGGAGATTTTAAGAGCGGATAAGGGACATTTGCGACGTATTAAGATTGAATAAAGATGAGGAGATTGCTTGTGCAGATTGGGCAAGGCGTACGCTTGTGGCTCTCACACTTGAGGTATTGAGCATCGACAGGCTCAGCGCAAAGTCGGTCAAGAACAGAATAACGGAAATCAGAGCAGAGGAAAACAATGTGATTGTATTCTGGCTGGATGACGGTTCTAAAATCGTTAAACGGTGGAAAGACCGCTCCAGAGCAGAAAGCTGGACGCCCGAAATGAAGGAGCAAGCCAGGCAGCGGGCTCTGCAGGCAAGGAGGAAACAGAAATGAGCAGAACAGCGACACGGTCGGTCACAGTCATTCCGCCGACCATTAACCCACTGACGCATGCCCCCTATCGGGAAGCGATGACGCAGATGGTCCGGACCGTGCTCACGCTCCCATATGAGGACGTATGGATCCGATCCGACGACGGGCTGCACCTGCACGGGAAATACTACGCCGGCCGGCCGGGCGCACCGGTGCAGATCATGATGCACGGCTACAAAAGCGGCGCAGAGCGGGACTTCTGCGGCGGGGCACAGATCGCCGTGCAGGGCGGCTATCACGTTCTGCTGGTCGATCAGCGCGCGCACGGGAAAAGCGAGGGCAGGTGCCTCACGTTTGGCATTCAGGAGCGCTATGACTGCCGTGCGTGGGTGAACTACGCCCTCGGGCGCTTCGGCGCGGACACGAAGATCTTGCTGTACGGGGTGTCGATGGGCGCGGCGACCGTGCTGATGGCCGGCGGATTGGATCTCCCGCGCAATGTTGTCGGCATCGTGGCCGACTGCGGGTACAGCTCGCCCGCCGCGATCATTCGCAAGGTCATCCGCGACCAGCATCTCCCCATTTTCCCGGTCTACCAGCTGATCCGCCTGGGCGGGAAACTGTTCGGCGGTTTCGACCTGGAGTCCGCCACGGTCACGGATGCGCTGGCGCATTGCGACATTCCTGTGCTGCTGATTCATGGCGGGGACGACCGCTTCGTCCCCTGCGACATGGGGCACGAAAACTATGCGCACTGCGCAGCGCGCAGCAAGCAGCTGCTGGTCGTGCCGGGCGCGGGATATGGGCTGAGCTACATGGTGGACAGGGAAGCGTATCTGGCCGCGCTGGAGTCGCTCCTCCGGTCCGTGCTGGATTGACCCTGCATACAGGAAAGAATCAGCCGCACCGTGACACCACGGTGCGGCTGATGGTTTGTCAGAGCGTGGATGCGTCGCGCAGGTCGATCTCACCGTGCTCCTGTTCAAAGTCCCGGATGCGGTTCGGCTGCTGGATGCCGGTGCATACGCACGTGCACGGCAAGTGCTGATCCGGGCGCAGCAGCAGGTGGAAGAGTAGTATATCAAAGATGAATGAGCGTTCTATACAGAACCCTGCTTTGCATAAGCGCGGCTTTCCGTTAGAACGCAGATTTTTTTGCAACGCCTTGTCATGCCGCAATCGCGTGCGCTATAATCGACACATTATGAGGGCTTGCCTGTCGGATCGACCGACCATTACAAGTGCCCATGAAAGGAGAAATCATTATGAATCCCAGACTTTCCAAAAAAATCATGCGTCCCGACTTTCAGGGCGAGTTTACGGCAAGCATTCTTGCGGCAGCGGCATCTCCCGACCTGATTTCTTTTGCGGGCGGTCTGCCGAATCCGGTCTCTTTCCCGGTCGAGGCGATGGACAAGGCCACGCATAAGGTGCTGGAGAAAAACGGCGTCATGGCGCTCCAGTACAGCGGCACGCAGGGTTATCTGCCGCTGCGTGAGTGGGTCGCAAAGCGCTATGAGACGATGGGCGTCTACGGCGTGACGGCCGACGACATCATCATCACCAACGGTTCGCAGCAGGTGCTGACGATGATCGGCGCGTGCATGCTCGACCCCGGTGATAAGGTGATCGTCGAGAACCCGACCTACCTCGTCGCGCTGCAGTCGTTCCACTTCTTTGATCCCGAGATCCTGCCTGTCACCATCAACCCCGACGGCATCGACTGTGATGAGCTGGCGGCGACCGTGCAGGCCAACCCGGACGTGAAGTTTGCCTATGTCATCCCGAACTTCCAGAACCCCACCGGCCTGAGCTACAGTCAGAAAGTGCATGACCGCGTCGTGGAGATCTTCCGGGGCACGGACATCATCGTGCTGGAGGATAACCCGTATCGTGAGCTGCGTTTTTCCGGCACCGCGACCGACAGTTTCGGCAAGGAGCTGGGCGAGCAGTGCTGCATGCTCGGCACATTCTCCAAGATCGTCGCCCCCGGCATGCGCATCGGCTGGGTGTGCGTGCGCAACAAGGCGCTGCGTGAAAAGCTCCTGAGCTACAAGGCGACTGCCGACCTGCACACCAACATCTTCTCGCAGCTCGTTCTGGCACAGTACCTTGCGGACAACGACATCGACGCGCACATCGAGAAGACGAAAGTGCTCTACAAGCACAAGGCGGAGCTGATGATGGACTGCATGCGCAAATATCTCCCGGAGGGCGTGGAGTTCACGCCGACGGAGGGCGGCATGTTCCTGTGGGCCAAGCTGCCGAACGGCATGTCCGCAGTCGATCTTTACCGTGTTGCGCTCGCGAAGGGCGTCGCTATCTGCCCGGGCGACCCGTTCTATGAAAAGGAGCGCAACGTCAGCACGTTCCGCATCAATTACTCCAACAGCAGCGATGAGGTGATCGAAAAGGGCATCCGCATCCTCGGCGAAGCCTGCGCGGAGCTGATCGCGAAAAAGGATAACTGATCCCAAGCTATGAGAACCAAACAGCCGCACCGTGGCGTCACGGTGCGGCTGTTTTTTACACGTAGGATCTCGTTCTGCGCATGTCGAGCACCAGCTCCGGATTCTCCGCGCGCATTCGCTCCAGGATACCGGTCAGTGTGTCCGGGTCACGCGTGATTGCGTCCAGCTCCGGCTGCGTGAGACCGACGAGCTGCAAAAACGCGACCCTGCCGTGCACCGTTTCGATCGGGGCGACGGTCGTGTCGCTGACGATGGCCAGCCCCGTGATGGCCGAGCCCAGCTCCGGGTGCAGGGAGCTGCCGTCGCCGGGGATGTAGGCGCCCGGCTCGAAGAAATTGCCGGTCTGGAACGTGTAGCGCGCCAGCTGGGCCAGCAGATCAAGCGCCCATGTGCCGGTCTCGGCATAGCTCTCGCGCACCTTCATCGTCATCTCATAGCCCCACTTGCTGTACTCGGCGCCGAAGGCCGCCATGCTCGGATACAGCTCGCTCATGCCGTAGGTGACGATGTGCTGATAGCCCTTGCCCGTGTCATAGACGGCGAAGCCGTCGAGATATTCGTCGCCGCCGAAGGCCGCGCGGTTGTGCAGCTCGCTCTCAAAGCACACCGGCTCCGTCTTGGGATAGCGCTTGGCAAAGGCCGCCTCGATCGCGTCCCGGCCCGGGGCCCAGTCGGGGTGCTTTTTCATCCGCTTTGCGTATTCTTCTCTCGTCATGTTGTGTCCGCCTTTCGTCGATTTACTCCAGTGCTTCGTGTACGGAAAAATGGTTCTTGTGATAGCTCAGCAGCCCCTCGCGCTGCATCCGCGACAGCTCGCTGCACATGGCACTGCGGTCCACGCCCAGATAGTCGGCCAGCTGCTGGCGGTTGTAGGGGATGTCAAAGCTGTATTGCCCGGCGCGCTTGACGCACTCGGAAAAGTACGACATGAGCCGGGCGCGGATGCCCTTCGGCGCCGTGTGCAGGATACGTTGCGAGAGCTGCAGGTTTTTGGCCGCGCACACGGTCAGCAGGTTCTGGATGAGCTTGGCGTGAAACGGGCAGGCGTTCGTGCACGTCGTGAGCACCTTGCCGATGTTCAAAAACAGTACCTCGGTGTCCTCCGAGGCGGTCACGCTGATGAGCAGCGGCTCGCCCGGGATGCAGGCATAGGGCTCGGCAAATACCTCACCGGGGCCGACGTGACCGAGCAGGCTGTGGTTGCCCCAGACATCGTCATAGCCGATCATGGCCATGCCGGAGAGCACCATACCAAGCTGCTCGGTCGGCGCGCCCTCGGCGAGAATGGTCTCGCCCCGGTCGTAGTGCTTTTGCACCGCGCCGAGACATTGCAGCAGCAGCGGCAGCTCATCACTGCCAATGCCGCGGAAGAGGCGCGTGTTGGATAGCGTGATGTTCATTTTTTTGCTCCATTTGTTGTTCTGACAACAGAATCGTGGCTTTTATTATGCTATCTTATGCACAGAAAGTCAAGACCGCCGGGTGGGGACCCGGACGATTTTTGGAAAGGGAAGGGATATTATGATCCGCAAAATCATCCACATTGACGAAGAAAAGTGCAACGGCTGCGGCGCGTGCGCGACGGCCTGCCATGAGGGCGCCATCGGCATCGTGAATGGCAAGGCCAAGCTCCTGCGCGACGATTACTGCGACGGTTTCGGCGACTGCCTGCCCGCCTGCCCGATGGATGCCATCCATTTTGTCGAGCGCGAAGCGGCGGCGTATGACGAGGCGGCCGTGCAGGCCAACAAGCGCAAAAAGCAGGCGGAGGCCGCGCATGCCGCGCACGCCGGCGGCTGCCCTGGCCACCAGATGCACCGCTTCCAGCGTGAGGAGACGGCACAGGCAGCAGCTCCGGAGGCGCAGCCGTCGCAGCTCGGCCAGTGGCCGTGCCAGATCAAGCTCGTGCCGGTCAACGCGCCGTATTTTCAGGGCGCGAAGCTGCTTATCGCGGCCGACTGCACGGCATATGCCTACGCGAATATGCACAGCGAGTTCATGAAAGGGAAGATCACGCTCATCGGCTGCCCGAAGCTCGACGCGGTGGATTACACCGACAAGCTCACGGAGATTATCCGGGGCAACGACATTCAGAGCGTCACCATCGTGCGCATGGAGGTGCCGTGCTGCGGCGGACTCGAGCATGCGGCGCGTGAGGCGCTGCGCGCGAGCGGGAAGTTCCTGCCGTGGCAGGTTGTCACGATCTCGATCGACGGGAAGATTCTTGACCGCTGACTCTGTTTTCCGGCTCTGTTTTGCGTGTGCAGACAGAGCCGGAACAAAGATGTTCATTCCGTGAAAAATCTTCGACAATAGGGTTGACAAATCCGAAAATATCTGTATAATATCATTTGTTCGTAGCGGAATTGTGTAATGGTAGCACACCGGACTCTGACTCCGTTTGTGAGGGTTCGAATCCTTCTTCCGCTGCCAACCAAAACGCCCTTGTCATTGACAAGGGCGTTCCTTGTTGTATATTCCATACATGAAAAAAGCCTCTGCCGGCTGGCAGAGGCTTTTTCCGTTTCGTGTGCTGCTTATTTGTCCAGATAGCTGGTCAGCAGCTCCTGCAGCAGCTCGTCGCGGTCAAGGCGGCAGATGAGGCTGCGGGCGTTGTTGTAGTTGGTGATATACGTCGGGTCCTCGGAGAGAATGTAGCCGACGAGCTGGTTGATGGGGTTGTACCCTTTGACAACAAGGGAATGATACACGGAAGTAAGGATCTCCTTCATTTCTGTTTTGTTGTCGATCGCATTAAACCGTCTGGTTGCGTCTTCCATGCGAAGCCCTCCCTTATACGAGTTCTTGTGCTCATTATACCAAAAAACACAAGTCTGTAAAGTCCATTTTCCAACTGTTATCAAAAAAAGTTCTGAAATATTTCTTAAAATATTCCAAATCCCGGCGCTGCTCAGCGGATGGTCGCGTTAAAGGTTTCCTTGAGCGCCTTCAGCACGCTTTGCATGGTCTCCTCGGCGTGGTCATCGGTGAGCGTCTGGTCGTCGGCACGCAGCGTCAGCGAGAAGGCGACGCTCTTGTAGCCGGCCGGGATCGGCGCACCGGTGTACACGTCGAACAGCTCGCAGCCCTTGAGATACTGCCCGCCGGCGGCGAGGATGCACGCCGAGAGCTTGGCGACTGGGATGTCCGCGCTGCAGACGATGGCGACGTCGCGCGTCACAGCCGGGAAGCGCGGCAGCGGCGTGTAGCCCGGGGTCGCGCCGCGGGCGGCAAGCATGCCGTCGAGCTGGAGTTCGGCCGTGTAGAGCTCGGCGTCCACGCCGTAGTTTGCCGCGGCGAGCGGGTGGATCTGGCCGAGCACGCCCAGCAGCTTGCCGCCGGCATAGACCTTCGCGCAGCGGCCGGGGTGATAGGACGGGTTGTCGTGCTCTGCCTCGAACGTCACGTCCGTGATGCGCAGACCGGCGAGGATGCGCTCGACCGCGCCCTTGAGCTGGAAGAAGTCCATGCCGCCGCCGTAACCGCCGAGACACAGCAGCTTCGGTTCATCGGCCATACCGTCGGGGCGGGCAAAGTAGACCTTTCCAATCTCATAGAGGCGCACGGCCTTGTTGCGGTAGTTGTAGTTGCGCGTGAGGATCTCGAGCATGGACGGCAGGATGGTCGTGCGCATGATGGAGGTATCCTCGCCGAGCGGGTTGAGGATCTTCATGGAGTTGCGCAGCGGGGAGTCGGCCGGAAGACGGATCTTGTCGTAGTACGACGGGCTGATGAACGAGTAAGTGATGATCTCGCTGTAGCCGAGCGCGCGGGCCATGGTGCCGATGCTGCGCTCTGCCTTCTGCGCGTCGGTATAGCCGCCGCTGGTGGTCTGGCCGCGCATGAGCGTGCAGGGGATGTTGTTGTAGCCGTAGAAGCGGGCGATCTCTTCGGCGATGTCGGAGTAGTGCTCCACGTCGCCGCGCCAGGACGGGACGATGATCGTGTCGCCGTCGAGCTTGAAGCCGAGCGCGAGCAGGATGCGGCGCATTTCCGCCTCGGACACGTCCGTGCCGAGCAGGCCGTTGACTTTGTCCGGCTCGAGCTTCACGGTCTTGGGCACGATGGGCTCGGGCAGCACGTCAATGGTGCCGCGCATCACCTCACCGCAGCCGAGCAGCTCCACGAGCTCGCACGCGCGGTCAACGGCCGCGACGGTGTTCATCGGGTCAAGGCCCTTCTCGAAGCGGCCGGAGGCCTCCGTGCGCATGCCGAGCGCGGCGGCCGTGCGGCGGATGCTCGTGCCGTTGAAGTTCGCGCCCTCAAAGACGACCATGGCTGTGTCGCCGACGATCTCGGAGTTGGCGCCGCCCATGACGCCGGCCACCGCGACGGGTTTTTCCTCGTCGCAGATGCACAGCATGTTCGGCGTGAGCTTACGCGCATTGCCGTCGAGCGTCTCGATGGTCTCACCCTCGCGCGCGGTGCGCACGATGATCTGCTTGCCGCCGATGCACGAGAAGTCGAACGCGTGCATGGGCTGGCCGTACTCGAGCATGACGTAGTTGGTAATATCGACGATGTTGTTGATCGGGCGCACGCCGCTGTTGCGCAGGCGCTCGCGCATCCACGCCGGGGACGGCGCGATCTTGACGTTGCGCACCATGCGCGCGGTGTAGCGCGGGCAGAGCGCCGGATCGTCGATGCAGATGCTGACGTGATCGTGAATGTCCTCGCCGCTGCCGGGGACCTCGGGCGTGTGCAGCTTAAGGGGCTTGTCAAAGGTCACGGCGGCCTCACGTGCCAGACCGATCACGGACAGGCAGTCCGGGCGGTTCGGCGTGATCTCAAACTCGACCACGTGGTCGTCCATACCGATGACGGCGGCAATGTCGTCGCCGGGCTTCACGCCGTCCTCCTGCATGACCCACAGACCGTCCTCGATGGCGTAGGGGTAGTCATGCAGCGTCAGGCCGAGCTCCTTGAGCGAGCACATCATGCCGTTGGAGAGCTCGCCGCGCAGCATGCCGGCGTGGATCTCCTTGCCGTCGGGCAGGAGGGAGCCGTCGAGCGCGACGGGCACCATGTCGCCGACCTTCTGGTTCTGTGCACCAGTGACGATCTGCAGCGGCGCATCGCCGCCCACGTCGACCTGACAGACCCACATGTGGTCGGAGTTTGTGTGGCGCACCATCTCCACGATGCGGCCCGCAACGACATTCTGAATGTTCTTGTGCAGATCCGTGAACGTCTCCACCTTGGAGCCGGAGAGGGTCATTGCCTCGGAAAAGTCGTGGTCGGCCCAGGCCGAGCAGTCTACGAATTCATTGAGCCATTTTCTGCTTAAAATCATGGTAGCCTCTCCTTTCTCAGAACTGCTGCAGGAAGCGCACGTCGTTTTCGAAGATCAGGCGCAGGTCGCTGATCTTGAACCGGCGCATCGCCAGACGCTCCAGGCCCATGCCGAAGGCCCAGCCGGAGTAGACGTCCGTGTCGATGCCGCAGCCCTCGAGCACCTTCGGGTGGATCATGCCGGCGCCGAGGATCTCGATCCAGCCCTCACCCTTGCAGGTGGGGCAGCCCTTGCCGCCGCACTTGTGGCACTGCACGTCCATCTCGCAGCTCGGCTCGGTGAACGGGAAGTGGTGCGGGCGGAAGCGGGTAACGGTGTTCTCACCGTAGAGCTTTTTCACAAGTGTGTTGAGCGTGCCCTTCAGATCCGCCATCGTGACGCCCTTGTCGATGACCATGCCCTCGATCTGGTGGAACATGGGCGAGTGCGTGGCGTCCACCTCGTCCTTGCGGTAGACACGGCCGGGGGCGACCATGCGGATCGGCAGCGGCTTGCTCTCCATGGCGCGCACCTGCATCGGGGAGGTCTGCGTGCGCAGGAGGATGCTGCTGTCCTCGGTCAGATAAAACGTGTCCGACCACTCGCGGGCGGGGTGGCCCTCGCTGGTGTTGAGCTTGGTGAAGTTATATTCGGCCTCTTCAATCTCGGGGCCTTCGAGGATCTCGAAGCCCATGCCGACGAAAATGTCCTTGATCTCATCGAGTACGATGTACATCGGGTGCTGGTGGCCGAGCTCCGGTGCTTTTCCGGGCATGGTCACATCGAGCGTCTCGGCCTTGAGGCGCATCTCGAGCATGCGCGCGTTGAGCGCCTCACGGCGCTGGTCGATCGCTTCCTCCAGCTCAGCGCGCACCTGGTTTGCCAGCTGGCCCATGGCCGGGCGCTCCTCCGCCGACAGACGGCCCATCTGCTTGAGGATGGCGGTCAGCTCACCCTTTTTGCCGAGGTACTTCACGCGCAGGTTTTCCAGCGCGGTGACGTCGTCCGCCTGCAAAATGGCGGCGACGGAAGCCTCGCGCAGCTTCTGCAGCATTTCTTTCATGCAAACAACTCCTCCGTTGCAAGATTTTCGTGGTTCGTTGCGTTTCTTGCCGGATCGCGGACAAAAAAAGATCCTCCCGTCCCGCATACAGGGACGAAAGGAAACTTCCGCGGTACCACCCGAATTCGGCGCGTGCGCGCCGCACTCTGTGCGCGGTAACGGGCGGACCCGCCGGGGATTGGCCGGAGCTCACGGGCGAACAAAGCACGTTTCTCGCAGGACGCTCTCAGCCGATGGCGTCCCTCTCTGGCGCGGAACTTTGGTACTATTTTCCCGATCCAAGCAATAAACTCAATAACAAAGCTATTTATACCACACTTTGCGCCACAAATCAATGTAAAAGGGGAAGAAAATTTGACGCGGCGCGCCGAAAACGTTATAATAATCGGAGAAAAACCACCCCTTTTCCGTCCGGGAGGCAAGCTATGCATCGCATTGTACCCTGCGCGCCGTATTTGCCGCGGCGCGCGTCCGATACCAATAAATATGACTACGGCCGCGTGCTCATCGTCGGCGGCTGCGTCGGCTATACCGGCGCGCCGACGCTGTGCGCCCGCGCGGCCCTGCGCTGCGGCGCCGGGCTGGTGTCCGTCGGCGTGCCGGAGGCGATCTATGCCGTCACCGCCGTGAAAAACGATGAGGCGATGCCGTTCCCGCTGCCGTCGGCGGAGGGGAAGCTGACGCGCGATGCGTTGCCGATACTGCTCGAGCGGCTGCAAAAAAGCGATGTGTGCGTGCTCGGCCCCGGTCTCGGACGCAGCGATGCACTCACGGCGCTGGTGCAGGCGGTCGTTACGCAGTCCGGCACGCCGCTCGTGCTTGATGCCGACGCGCTCTTTGCCGTCGCGCAGGACGTGACGGTGCTCGACCGCGCCTGCGCGCCCATTGTGCTCACGCCGCACGATGGGGAGTTTGCCCGCCTGGCCGGGCCGGATGGAACCGGCAGGGCAGAGGCGGCGTCCGATTTTGCCGTCCGGCACGGCTGCACGGTCGTGCGCAAGGGACCGGAGACGGTCTGCGCGTTCCCGGACGGGGACGCGGCGGTGCTGCGTGTTGGCAATCCCGGCATGGCCAAGGGCGGCAGCGGCGACGTGCTGGCGGGCATGTTCGCTGCGCTGCTGTGCCAGATGCCCGCGCGCGACGCGGTGCAGACCGCCGTTTGGCTGCACGGCCGGGCGGGCGACCTCTGCGCCGGGCGCATGGGCGAATATGCGATGAACCCGACCGATGTGATCGCGGCCCTGCCGGAGGTCACAAAACCCATCATCCGATAGGAGGCAGTATGCAGCGCAAAGCAATCGCTGCACTGATGATAAGCCTGCTGCTGTTGTCCGCATGCGGACGCGGCGCGGGGGAGCAGAAGTTTGAAGCCTTTCGTGACACGCTGACCGGTCAGCTCGTCACCACGACGGCGCAGGTGCGCGTCCAGCGCGGCGACACGGTCACGGACTATACGCTCACCTGTCAGGAGTTGCCGGACGGCTATGACCTCACGGTCACGGCACCGGAACAGGCGGCCGGCGTTACGGCCCACCTGCGCGACGGGGCGAGCACGCTCGCCTTTGACGACATCATCCTCCCGGCGGGCGACCTCAACGGCGCGGGCCTGACACCGCTGACGGCGCTGCCCTATGTGGTGGAGGCCATCCGCAGCGGCTATGTCGACCTGACGTGGACGGAGGACGGGCTGCAGGTCGTGCAGCTTATCACGGACGATCACACCGCCGTGCGTCTGTATCTGGACGGCACGGTGCCGCAGTGCGCGGAGCTGTCGGTCGATGACACGCTCTGTCTGCGCTGCACCATAGAAAACTGGAATCTGGAACAAGGAAGTACGAACGATGAATCGCAAGATCAGAACATGGGTAGAGATCAGTCTCAATGACTTGGAACACAATTATCGCGAGATCAGCAGCCGCCTGCCGGACGGCTGCCAGATGCTCGGCGTCTGCAAGGCCAATGCCTACGGCCACGGCGCGGTGCGCGTGGCGCAGCGGCTGCAGCGGGCGGGCTGCCAGTGGGTGGCCGTCAACTGCTATGACGAGGCGGAGGAGCTGCGCGCCGCCGGTGTGACGATGAACATCCTGCTGCTCGGCCCGCAGTCGGCGAACATTGCGGTCGATCTGGCCACGCTCGGCGTGACGCAGGCGGTCGGCAGCATCGAATATGCACGCGAGCTCAACCGCTTTCTCGCCGGTACCGGCCTGCGGCTGGACGCGCACATGAAGCTCGAGACCGGTATGGGCCGCACGGGCTTTGACGTGCACGATGACAGCCACCTCGATGAGATGATCGAGGCGCTCTCACTGCCGCACCTGAACTTCACAGGCGTGTTCACGCACTTTGCCGTCTCGGACGAGTACGGAGATCCGTACACGCAGCTGCAGTTTTCGCGCTTTACGCACGCGATCGAGCGCATGGAACAGGCGGCCGGCCACCACTTCGCCATCCGTCACTGCGCCAACAGCGGCGCTGTCATTAATTATCCTGAGATGCACCTCGACATGGTGCGTCCCGGCCTGCTGCTCTACGGCGTGTTCCCGGCCAAGGAGACCGGCGGGCTCGACCTGCGCCCGGCCATGTCGCTCTACAGCCGCGTGTCCGAGGTGACGCACCACCATACGGGCGATACGATCAGCTACGGCCGCACGTTCACCTGCCCGCACGATATGCGCCTGGCCGTGCTGCCGGTCGGCTATGCCGACGGGCTGCTGCGCAGCCTCTCCGGCAAGGGCGATGTGCTGCTGCACGGCAAGCGCGCACCGCAGGTCGGCCGCATCTGCATGGATATGTGCATGGTCGATGTCACGGACATCCCCGAGGTGCAGCCCGGCGACGTGGCGACCATCTTCGGCCGCGATCTCTCGGTGGCCGAGCAGGCGGAAAAGGCCGGCACCATCCCGTATGAGCTGCTGTGCGCCATGAGTCAGCGCGTGCAGCGCGTGTATATCGACTGAAGTATAAATTTCGCTCCGATGGCGAAAATAACTGTGCCCCTACATATCGACCGGGGCAAATATTCCATCGGAGATGAAAATTATGCATCCAGTTCGACGCGGAGATATCTATTATGCCGACCTCAGCCCGGTGGTCGGCAGTGAGCAGGGCGGCATGCGCCCCGTGCTCATCATTCAAAACGACACCGGCAACCGCCACAGCCCGACGGTGATCGCCGCCGCGATCACGTCGCAGACCGGCAAGGCCAACCTGCCCACGCACATCTCACTTGCGGCGCGCAGCTGCGGCCTGACGCGCGACAGCGTGATCCTGCTTGAGCAGGTGCGCACGCTCGACAAATCGCGCCTGCGTGAGCGCATGGGCCGCCTGGACGAGCCCGCGATGCACCAGGTGGACAACGCAATTGCCGTGAGCTTTGGCCTGCCGCAGTAAACACCCACGCTTTCTAACGGAGGGACGGTTATGAAGAAAAAGACACTGACCACCATCATCCTTATCGCCGCGCTGGCCATGGTCGCCGCCGTGACCGTGTATGCCGTCGCGAACTACGGCACGAAGGACGACCCGCTCGTCACATCCAGCTATCTGCAGGATGTGGTGCAGCCACGCATGGAGGATGCCTACCGTTCCACGCTCGACGGGCAGATCAGCGAGATGGAGGATCAGTTTGCCGACCAGGTCGCCGCCGCGGGCGGGTCATATGTGCTCGTGACGCTCGAAAACGGCCAGACGCTCACTGGCCGCGCCGGTACGGAGATCCTCATGCGCACGGGCACCGCCGCCGTGGCGCAGAGCGCCGCCATTGACCTCACGACCGGCGAGACCGCCGCCGTCGGGGCAAAGCTCACGGAAAACCACCTGTACCTCGTGCAGGCGGACGACGCCGGTATTCAGGCGTCCGCCGACGTCACCGTCATGGTGCGCGGCAGCTACCATGTCGGCTGACTTTGGTTCTAAATCCATCACTCTCGCGCATAGTCTGGTGCGGGAGTGATTTTTTATGCCTGATTATCCGATCCTGCAGCAAAACAAGCCCATCGGCACGCTGACCATAACGCAGGAGGGGCTGTTCACGGTGTTTTCCGCGCGGGCAAAGACGGACGCCGACCGCCTGCGGCTCGCCGTGTGCGGGGAGCGGTCGCGCGCGTATCTCGGCCTCATGCTGCCGGACGGGAGCGGCTGGCTCACGCTGCGCAGGCGGCTCACGCGGCTCGAGCGCGCGCGTCTGCCGGAGCCGATCCTGTTTGCAGCCGACGAGACATGGGACATTCCGGACGCACCGGCCCGGCCCCCGGACCCGCCGCGGGCGCAAAAGGCTGCGCCGGATGACGGGCTTGACGTGCTCTGGTATTCCGCGCCGGACGGCGTGCTCACCACGTTTGACGGCAAGCGGATGCTCGTTGCCATCCCGGCGGATGCGCCGAATCTGCCGCGCGGCGCCGAGACCGTGCTGCGCGAGATCGACGGCCGTCCGTACCTCATTTTTCCGCGCTGAATTGCAATTCTGCTGTCGTCGTGGTATACTTGTTGCAACAAAAACACAAAGGAGCATATCGCGATGAGAATGAGCGATTTGATCGTGAAAAAGCGCGACGGGCAGGCCCTCACGACGGAGGAGATCCGCTATATGATCGACGGATACAGCCGTGGGGAGATCCCGGATTATCAGATGTCCGCCATGACCATGGCCATCTATTTCCGCGGTATGGACCGGCGCGAGACGCTGGACCTGACCATGGCTATGATGCACAGCGGCGAGACGCTGGATCTGTCGGGCGTGTCCGGCGTCAAGGCGGACAAACACTCGACCGGCGGTGTGGGCGACAAGACCTCGCTCGTGCTCGTGCCGATGGTGGCGAGCCTCGGTGTGAAGATGGCGAAGATGTCCGGCCGCGGCCTTGGCCACACGGGCGGAACGCTTGACAAGCTCGAGAGCATTCCGGGCTTCAACATCAATCTGCCCATGGAACGTTTTCTGGAGAATGTAGACCGCGTCGGCATGGTCATTGCCGGCCAGACGGCGAACCTCGACCCCGCGGACAAGAAGCTCTACGCCCTGCGTGACGTGACCGGCACCGTGGCGAGCATCCCGCTCATCGTCAGCAGCATCATGTCCAAGAAGCTGGCCGCCGGTGCGGACATCATCGTGCTGGACGTCAAGTGCGGCAGCGGTTCGTTTATGAAGACGCTGGACGATGCGCGCGAGCTCGCGACCGAGATGGTCGAGATCGGCAAAATGGCCGGCCGCAAGACGGTCGCCGTCATCACGGACATGGACGAGCCGCTTGGCCACGCCGTCGGCAATGCGCTCGAGGTCAAGGAGGCCATCGCGGCGCTGCGCGGGGAATATAAAAGTGAGCTGCTCGAGCTGTGCCTGACGCTCGGCAGCTGTATTCTCACGCAGGCGGGCATGGCGGCCGACGATGCAGCGGCGCGCGCCATGCTGGAGCAGACGATCACGGACGGCTCGGCGCTGAAGAAACTGGCCGAATTCGTTGCGGCGCAGGACGGCGACCCGGCCGCGATCTATGATTCATCGCTCCTGCCCATGGCGCCGGTGCAGATGGAGGTACCATCCCCGGCGAGCGGCTATGTGCGCCACATCGCGGCGACGGACGTGGGCCTCGTGTCCATGCGCCTCGGCGGCGGCCGCGCGACGAAGGACAGCGTCATCGACCACAGCGTCGGCATCGTCCTGCGCAAGAAGGTGGACGAGCCGGTCACGGCAGGGGAGTCGCTCGCGACGATCCATGCGGCTGACGAGGCTAGCGCCCGCAGAGCGGTCGCAGAGCTCGCCGCCTGCTACACCATCACCCCGGACGCGCCCCCGGCGGAGCCGTTCATCAAGGCAATCATCCGCTGAAGACAACAAAAAAACTCCCGGAGCTGCGGCTCCGGGAGTTTTTTGTGCTTGGATTACGGGTAGGCGTGCGTGCGCAGATAGGTCATCCATGCCTTCATACCCTCGGCATTGAGGTGCATGCCGTCGCCGTCCTGATAGGTCTGCGGCAGGAATCCGTCGTCTCCGACAAGGCCGCTGGCCATGTCGAGATACTTCACGCTGTTGCTCTCCGCCGCGGCAGCGATCCAGCCGTTGACCTTCTGGATGAGCTCGTTTGTGATGTCCTCGTACTGGTAGTTCGAGGCGATGGGCGTCAGCGAGCAGCAGATGATCTTTGTGTCCGGGCTCTTGGCCTTGACGGTGTTGATGAGCGTGGTGTAGACGGACTTGATCTGTTCCTCGTTCGTCATGGAGATGTTGTCCGCACTTGGGCAGATGACGAGATAGGCGGGCTTGTTGACCTCGCAGATCTCGTCTGCTGGCACGTTGTTGCCGGTCACGGGGGATTTATACTTCGCCGTGTCGAGCGAGGAGGCGGGCAGGGAACCGGTGTCCGGCACCCAGACCTGCTTGGCGGCGTCCTTGCCGGTGAGCATCGTCTCCGACTGCAGGACCTTCAGCGACTTGTCGCCCAGGAAATAGATCTGATCGACATAGGTGCTGCCCTTATCCTCCGTCTGTGCGAGTGCGGCGGACGACTGGATGGGCGCGATCGGATTTGCCTGCGGCGTCGGCGTCGGCGTTTCGGTCACGGCCGGCGTGGCTTCTACCTTCGTCGAGCCCGTGTTGCCGACGGCATTGGTAAACACCAGCACGACGGCCACCAGCGCCAGGCACAGCAAAATGGCGCCCGACCAGAAAGTATACATCATGTTTTTGTTCGTGTTTTTCATCAGGGTCCCTCGCTTCCGGATAGACAAAAGAAGCCCGGTGAAGGGCTTCTTTTGCAGTTACAGTTACGCTTCCTGCTCTTTCTTGGCTTCCTCGATGACCTTCTGCTGGACGTTGCCGGGAGCTTCCTCGTAGCGCACGAACTTGCACGAGAAGGAGCCGCGGCCCTGCGTCATGGAGCGCAGGTCGATCGTGTAGGAGCCCATCTCGGCCATCGGGACTTCCGCCTCGACGGTCTGCATGCCGTCCTCCGCCGTCATGCCGAGCACGGTGCCGCGGCGCTTGGAGGAGATGTCGGACATGATGTCGCCCAGGTTGGCGTCCGGGATGGTGACCTTCAGCAGGCCGATCGGCTCGAGGATGGTCGGCTTCGCCTTCGGGATGCCGTCCTGATAGGCGAGACGGGCGGCCGTCTGGAACGCCATATCGTTGGAGTCGACCGGGTGGTAGGAGCCATCATACAGCACGGCCTTCAGGCCGACGAGCGGGTAGCCGGCGAGCACGCCCTTCTGCACGGCGTTGCGCAGGCCCTTTTCGACGGACGGGAAGAAGTTTTTCGGCACGCTGCCGCCGAAGACTTCCTCGGCGAAAATCATGTCGTCGGATTCGTCCTGGGGCTCGAAGCGGATCCAGACGTCGCCGAACTGGCCGCTGCCGCCGGACTGCTTCTTGTGGCGGCCGTGCGCCTCGACCTTGCCCTTGATCTTCTCGCGGTAAGCGACGCGGGCGGGCTTGAGCTCAGTCTCAACGCCGAAGCGGCTCTTGAGCTTGGCGCACAGGACGTCGACCTGAATATCGCCGGCGCCGGAGATGACCATCTGATGGGTCTCGGCGTTGTTGACGAGCGTGAAGGAGATGTCCTCCTCGTTCAGGCGGGCAAGGCCGGAAGCGACCTTGTCGTCCTGGCCCTTGGTCTTGGGGCTGATGGCCATGGAGTAGCAGGGCTCTGCCAGCTCGATGGCGGGCAGCTCGACCTCGTTTTTCGGGTCGCAGACGGTGTCGCCGGTCTTCCACTCCATCTTGCCGATGGCCACGATGTCGCCGCAGCAGGCTTCCTTGACCTCGGTGTTCTTCTTGCCGCACATGGTGTACATGCGGCCGAGCTTATCGGTGCTGCTCATGCGCACGTCGCGCAGAGACAGATCGGACGTGACCTTGCCGGAGAGCACTTTGATGAAGGAGTACTTACCGAACTGGTCGGAAATGGTTTTGAACACGAACGCGCACACCGGGCCGTTCGGGTCGATGGCGAGCTTGCCGCCGTCAGCCGTGGCGACCTCTCCAACCGCGGCCGGGTCGGGCACGTAATCCACGATCGCCTGCAGCACGGCCTCGGTGCCGATGCCGCTGCCTGCAGCACCGCAAAGCACGGGGAACACAGTGCGGTCCTTCAGACCCTGACGCAGGCCCTTGACGGTGTCCTCCTCGGAGAGCATCATGTCCTCGAAGTACTTCTCCATGAGCTCCTCGTCCGCACCGGCGGCCGTCTCAAAGAGTGTCTCGCGCAGCGACTCGACCATGTCGGCGTCGGCGGCGGGAACGGCGACCTTCGTGGTCTTGTTGCCCTTGGTCTGGTAAGCCACGTTGTGCACCAGGTCGATGACGCCGGTGCCGTCGCTCATCGGCGCGGTCACAGCGCAGACGGCGCTGCCGTATTTCTCCTGCAGGGCGGAGAGGACGCCGGCGAAATCGCCGTGATCCTCATCGGTCTTGGAGATGTAGAACATGCAGGGCATGTTGGCGTTCTTGAGGTATTTCCAGCTGCGCTCGGCGCCGACGGCGATGCCGTCTTTTGCAGTGCAGAAGATCATGCCGGCCTCAACGGCGCGCAGGGCGCACATCACGTCGCCCGCAAAATCGAAAAAGCCCGGGCAGTCGAGCACGTTGATCTTGCAGCCGCCGAAGTTGACCGGCGCGATGCTGGTCGAGATCGTGATCTGGCGCTTGATCTCTTCGGGATCGTAATCGCAGACGGTGTTGCCGTCGGCGGTCTTGCCCTGACGGTCGATCGCACCCGTCATGTACAGCATGCTCTCGGCGAGCGTGGTCTTGCCGCTGCCGCCATGGCCGAGCAGGCACACGTTACGGATATTCTTGGTTTCGTAGCTCATGTAGTGTACTCTCCTTCTATATAGACTATCCAAAATTCCAAACTCCGGAAATCGCGCCGTGCGTGACACACACGACTATAAAAGTATACACGATTTCAAAACTCTTGGCAATCATAAATATGAAAACTCAGCGTTTCAGGCTGAAATTCAGCAAAATGACCGGAACGAGCCACAGGCCCATATACACCAGGAGGTTGCCGACGGTGGCGGAATCGAACGCGCCGATGGCACACAGGGCGAACATCAGCACGACGCCGATGACCGTGCACAGCAGCGCGAGAATGACGCAGATGCGCACTGTTGCGTACAGCTGGCGGCCGAGACCAGCGATGCTCACGAGCGGGCCGAGACCGTCGCGCGCCACGATGCCGGCGGTCTGCGTGTAGTCGGACGGTTCCGCTGCCGACATGGCATAGCGCTTGGAGTAGGCCGGAAAGTCAAAGCCGTCGGTGGACATCTTGAACTTCTGGCTGAGCATCAGCGGCGTGATGTTGAAGTCACGCACGGCGAAGATCGGCGCGATCTTCGTGCGCAGCAGGCCGAAGAGCGCGTTCTGCACCGACTGCACCGGCACATACTTGATCTTGAAGCTGGCGACGAACAGACCGTTAATCGATGTGAACACGGCATTTTTCGCGTTGAGCTGCTGCGGCAGGTGCACGCCCTTGAGGTTCATGAAGGCACTGCTGCCGACGAGCACTTCCTCGCCGTTGACGAGGGCGGTCAGGCCGCCGCTTTCGTTGCAGGTGAAGGATTCGACCGGCATGAGCGTGCAGTTGTTGCGCTGCATGAGATCGGTAAACACGGTGGCAAGGCAGCTGCCGGAGGCAACGATCACGCTGCCGGTATAGGAGATGACCTTGTCCGGGAACGCACCGTCGAGGATGCGGATATCCTCGATCGAGATGTTGCGCGCGGTGAACAGATCCTTATCCGTGACGATCAGGTGCTTGCTGCGGCCAATGTCGCTCGCGCCGCTCCAGCCGGCGATGGCGCTGCCGGTGCGAGCGAGCTTGCGCGCGGCGGTCCGGAACGGGACTGCGAATGCCACGAGCGCTGCAAACGGCGCGCACGGCGCGGTGACGGCGGCAAACACATGCAGGATGCTGGCATAATCGCCGCTGAGGATCGTGGCCAGCAGGCCGAGGATCACGGACGCGGCGATCAGATACGGCACGAGCGAGGCATAGATCGTGTCGGCCGGGCCGGCCTCCTCGCTGCGGTGGATGAAGCCCGCGGTGCCGCGCTTGGACTTGAGCACGGTGATGCTGTCTTTGACGACCTCACTGTCCGCACTGACGGTGTAGGGGTCTTTGTCGACCGCGAGCGTGCGGAACGTGGACTTGAAGCCGCGGCAGGTGTTCAGCGCGCTCCACAGGCAGCAGGCCACGGCAAACGCGGACACGGCACAAAACGGCAGGCCGACGGCGCCTGAGCCCGTGGCAGCCAGCACGACCGCATCGAGCGCGGAAAAGACACAGTTGAGAAACACGAGCGATTCCAGCCCCGGCGTGCGGCGCACGAGGTTGAAAAAGCCGTTGGTGATCACGTCCAGACCGATGAGCATCACGGTCAGCTGCATCATCAGGCACACGAGCGCCGCAACGGACGGGCTGCTCTTGAGCACGCCGAACACCGGCAGTCCGAGCGAGATGTAGATCAGCGGAATGCACACGATCATGGCCGCCCGGCAGCGGAAGCGCAGGGATTTGACCTGGCCACCGTAATACCGCGCTGCGTCCTCGGCGTCCGGTTCCGGGCCGAGGTCCTCCTCGGCGTCGGCCGAGGCGTGCACGGCGCTGTTATGTTCGCGGATGCGGTAGGCCACGGCGGCGAGCCGGGCCATGAGCGGATTGAGCACCGTGTCCTGAAAGCTGCGGCGCGCCGGGCCATCCGTACCGTCGTCCGCGGCGGTGTAGTCACCGGCGCGGGCGTAGGATGCGTGCCCGGCCGCACTGTCATCCATGCCTTCTTCCGTGACGGCCTGAAACACGCGCGTCGGCTCCTCCGGCTCCGGCTCCGGGTCATACAGGCCCTCCGGCACCTCCGGCGGGGCGGAGACGGGGATGGCGGCGTCCTCTGCCGGGGGCGCCTCCTCGGGCTCCACCGGCTCGTCCGGCACGACCTCCGAGAGCTTCGAGGCGAAATGCTTCAGCCCCGAAATGCCTTTCTTGGCCAGACGCTTGGCATTGGCCTTCGTCTCGTTCCACTTTTCGATTTCTTCCTCGGTCGTGTGGTCGCGCTGGCGCTTCGGCTGATAGCGCTTGACGTCGTGGTCTTCGTGCGGCGGGGCGTCCGGCGCGTCTGTGCCGGCCTCCGGAGTGATATCCTCCAGCGCACTGTCGAGCTCGGCGGACATGAGTATGTCTTCGGCCGCGGCATCCTCGGCCTCTTCTTCCTCGATCATTTCCGCCGTGACGGGCCGGCTGCGATAGGCCGGCTGCGGACGGGGTGCAGGGGCATCCGTCTGAAAATCCTTATATTCGTCCAGAATGGATTCCAGGGAGAATTCTTCGGCGTCCAGATCGAAAGAAACGTCCTCTGGCGAGCGATCAAATTGGTCCATATGGTCAACTCCTTTTTATAGCGTAGGGGTGCGGGCGTTCAGCTCCGCTGACGCAGTGCCTCATAGAGCAGCACGGCCGCGGCCGCGGATGCGTTGAGCGAGGAGATCTGCCCGCGCAGCGGGATGCTGACGAGAAAATCGCACTTTTCCCGCACCAGCCGGCTGATGCCGGCGCCTTCCGACCCGATGACGATGCAGGCCGGGCCGGTCAGGTCCGTTTTCCACAGCTCGTTCGAGCCCTCGGCGGCGGTGCCGTAGATCCAGAGACCGTTTTTCTTGAGCGTCTCGATCGCGGCGACGAGATTTGGCACGCGCGCGACGGCCATGTGCTCAAGCGCACCGGCGGACGTTTTGTCCACGACGGCGGTCAGCCCCGCGCTGCGGCGCTTCGGGATGATGACACCGTGCGCGCCGACGCACTCGGCCGTGCGGATGATGGCGCCGAGGTTGTGCGGGTCGGAGATCTCGTCGCATAGCACGAGAAACGGCGCCTCGCCGCGCTCGGCCGCGATGGCGAGCATGTCCTCGATCGTGCTGTATTCCTTGACGGCGCACAGCGCGATCACGCCCTGATGCGCGTGCGTCTGGCTCATGGCGTCGAGCTTGCGGCGGTCGGCCTCCGTGACGACGATACCGGCGCTGCGCGCCTTCGAGGCGATGTGCCCGAGCGTCTTGTCCACGTCGCCCTTGGCGATGAAAATCTTATCGATCGTGCGGCCCGCGCGCAGGGCCTCCATGACCGCGTTGCGGCCCTCGATCAGATCATTGCGCGCTTCTGTTTCAAATTCCTGTATTTGTTCCATAATATACCCATACCTTGCGACATAATAATACAGATATCATCATACCACACGATCACCCATTTAGAAAGCACAAATCTGCGATTCCAGATATTTTTTTATGGACTTTGCGGTTTTAAGAAGGTATCATGGACATACGTTGTATTTACGGAGGAACCCCATGAGAAAACTGATGAACAAAATCGACCGGTTTTGCTATACGCACCCGCGTTTCGGCATCCCGAACCTGATGCTGATCATCGTCATCGGCAACGCGGCCGTCTGGCTGCTGACGAAAATGGACACGACCGGGCAGATCGTCTCACTCCTGAGCGGATCGGCGCAGGGTATCCTGCACGGGCAGCTCTGGCGCCTGGTGACGTATGTGTTCGTGCCGACGGAGGCCAGTCCCATCTGGCTGCTGGTGATGCTGTATTTTTATTATTGGATCGGCTCGTGTCTCGAGCGCGAGTGGGGCAATGGCAAATTCACGATCTATTACGTGAGCGGCATGCTGCTCACGGCGATCTACGGCGTGGTGCTCTCGGCCATCCTCGGGCGCGACGTGATTGTCTCGACCACGTATCTGAACCTGTCCATGTTCTTTGCCTTTGCCACGCTCTATCCGGATATGCAGGTGCTGCTGTTTTTCATTATCCCGATCAAGGTGAAGTATCTGGCGTATGTGGACGCGGCGCTGTTCGTGCTCGGCATCATCACGACGGCGTTCCCGCTGAACCTGCTGCCGGTGGTGGCGGTGCTCAACTACCTGGTCTACTGCGGCGACTGGCTGTTTGACTTTTTCCGCCCGTCGCACGTGCGCCAGCGGCAGAAAACGGTGAACTTCAAGCGCGAGGCCCGGCGCATCCAGCGCGAGCAGGCCAACAAGCCTTACCATTATAAATGCGCCGTCTGCGGCCGTACGGATGTCGATCATCCGGAGCTGGAGTTCCGTTACTGCTCGCGCTGCGTGGGCTATCACTGCTTCTGCCAGGATCACATCAACAACCATGTCCATTTCACGGAGTGACCGGTCATGCAGACTGCGGAGATGAAAAAAGATTATGCCGTCGCGGTGCTCGACCCGGCGGGCAACGTCACGGCGCTGGTGCTCTCGGACGTGCCAGCGGCGGAGCGCGCGCAGGTCGCGGCGCGTCTGCTGCGCCTGCCGGAGCTGCACATTGAGCAGGCCGCGTTTCTGACCGCGCCGCGCTGCGGCGGGGAGATCCGGCTGGAGATGATGGGCGGCGAGTTTTGCGGCAATGCGCTGCGCTGTGCGGGCTTTTATCACGCGCTGCGCACCGGCGCGCAGGGCAAGACCTGCGTCTTTGCCGAGATCAGCGGGGCCGAAGGTGTTCAGCCAGTCATGGCGGACACGGCGGCGAGGGAGGCATCCACGGTGATGCCATTGCCACGCGCGGTGCAGCCGGCTGATTGGCCGGATGTGCCGGCCGTGTGCGTGACGTTCGACGGCATCACGCACTTCGTCATCGACCGCGCGCAGCCGGACGATGCGCTCGTGCAGCGCGCCATTGCCGCTGCGCCGGAAGCGAGCGCCGTCGGCACCGTGTTTCTCGACCGGACGGCCGGCAGCATCCGGCCGGTCGTGTTCGTGCGCGAGACCGGCTCCTGCGTCGCGGAGACGAGCTGCGCCTCCGGCAGCGTTGCGGCAGCCGTGGTGCTCACGGCGGACTTTGCCGACGGCATCACGGAGATCGGAATCGGCCAGCCTGGCGGTACGCTGGAGGTCGGTGTGCAGCGCACCCATGGCGCGGTGACGGGGCTGTCCATCGGCGGCCCGGTGCGCCTGGCGCAGACGCTGACCGTCACGCTGACGGATGCGGCGGCCGCGCCGGGTTAAGCCGTGTTAATTCGTAAACTATGCTTGCATATTTGCGCACAATCATGTAGCATATTGTAAGATATTGCGCAGGGAATTGTACATATGGAGAGGAGAATGTGTGATGAAATGTCCCCGCTGCGGTCATGAAATGACGCTGGATACCCATCGGAAGTATGCGCTGAATATGTGCTACGAGTGCGGCTATATCGAAGGCCGTCTGATCGACCCTGAGAAGAAGGGCGAGACGAACTTTGAGCGCATGAAAAAGCTCAACTTCAACGAAATGGTCGCGTTCCTGACCAAGGGTCTGAACCTGGACGAGGCCAAGCTGGCCGACTGGCTGGACGACGAGGTCAAGTGACCCGCACCACCGTATTTTGCACGCCGCGCCCGATACCGGGCGCGGCGTGTTTTTTTATGGAAGTGGGGAAACAAATTGATGCATCCGACAAAGATTCTTCGAATTTTTCAACTTTTTTCGGCGAATGCGTGCCTTGACGCGCGCCGGATACGGGTGTTATCATCAAGCCATCAAACGCGAAGACACAGAGTAGTAAGCAGGAACGTCCTTTCAGAGAAGTGCCGGGTGGTGCGAGGCACAAAGCGTACAGACCTGCCGAACTGGCTGAACAGCGGCTGCGCTGAACCATGAGTAGGTGCAGACGGGTGCGCCCGTTATTGTGCAGGGATATGATGGTATCCCGAGTGAGTGCGTCCCCGGATCGGGGGCGAAGAAGAGTGGTACCGCGGAGGGTTTTCGGCCTTTCGTCTCTTCTGCCAGAGGGCAGGAAAGACGGAGGGTTTTCTTTTTTCCTGCCAAACCATCAGACTACGCTTTTGCAGGAGGAACGAATCATGAAAACCCGGACCAAAACCAGAACCATACCCAAGCCCCCGTTTTTTGCCGCCTTTTCGGTCGGTGCGGTGCTGTTTTCCGCGCACGCCGGCGGCGGCTTTGCGACCGGCAACCAGGCCAACACCTATTACGTCGGCCTCGGCTGGGCCGGCATCGTGTCGGCCATCGTGGCCATGCTGCTGCTCACGCTCACGATGCGCGAAGCCATGATCATGTACAATTCCCGCGGCCTGACGAGCTATAAGCAGCTGTTCGAGACGCTCTACCACCCCTTTGACAAGATCGAGTGGCTGTTCGAGATCTTCTTTTACATCATGGTGCTCATGGCCGTCGCGGCGGCCATCTCGGGCGCGGCCTCCGCACTGCGGAGCTATTTCGGCGTGAACTATTATCTCGGCGTCGTGGCCGTCGGCTGCCTCGTCCTGCTCCTGACCATTTTCGGCGCGGGCATCGTCCGCGCGGCGTCCACCTATATGGGCATCGCCATCCTCGTCACCGCCATCACCATCTACGCCATCGGCATTTTCAGGAGCGAGTCGCCGCTGTTCACGGTGCTCTCTGCAGATTTTCAGACGACCGGCTCTGCCAATGTCCCCAAAGCAATTTTTAACGCCTTCACCTATGCTGGCTTCCAGTGCGTCACGCTCCCGACCATGATCGCCTGCGGCACGACCATGCGCAGCAAGCAGGGGTGTGCCAAGGCCATGTGGATCTCCTTTGCCATGAACGCCGTTGCGCTCGTGCTCTCCGTGTTCATGCTCATCTGCTGGCGCGGCGTCTACACCGCCGTGGACGGCGGCACGACCATCCCCACGCTCACCGTCTGCAACGCCATGAGCATCCGCGCGCTCACCGCGGTTTACGGCGTCTGCCTCATGCTCTGCCTCATCTCTACGGGCGTGACGACGATCTTCGGCTTCGTTGCCCGCTTTGAGAAGCTGCCGATGTTCCGCGGCATCCAGTCCGCGCCGGTGCGCAGCGCCATCGTGTCCGCGTTCATCATCATTTTGTCCATGTCCATCTCCATGGCCGGCCTCACGAACATCATCAAGTACGGCTATGGCTATTGCGGCTATCTCGGCATTGCGGTCGTGGTCGTTCCGTTCCTGACCGTCGGCGTGTACAAAAACCGCAGGTACATCCGCGAGCACGGCCTTGCGCAGGGCTTTGCCGCCGCGCAGCCGGAGACCGAAGCGGCCGAAGCCGCGGCGCCCGCCGCCGTCCCCGCCGCGGCGAAATAACAAAGAGACACCTCACAGCAGCACTTGCCGCTGCGAGGTGTTTTTGCAAATACGTGAGATACATGCCTTATGGAGCCTTTATCGACCGCTGCACTGGCGTGTTGACAGGTTTTCGCACGCCTGCTATCATGGCAGTGCTGCGCAGAAATTCTGCTTGCGGAGATCACAGAAGTCATGGAGAAAACGACAGATGAAAATTTATGAATTGGTGCACATGCACGGGGCGGAAACGCTGGCGGATGGCCGCTTCCACTACGGGGATTGCGCGATGCTCGGCTGCTTTTCGTCGGCGGAGCGGGTGGCAGCAGCAATCGAAAAGTATCGCTGCATTCCCGGCTTTTGTGATTATCCCAACGGATTTGTCGTTTTTGCGCACGAAGTGGAAGAGCATGCGGTGCTCGTTTATCTGGCCAATGTCTACATTCACGATGCGGAATATGAATTTGAATATAGTCGGAACCTCGGTGTATTTAAAAATGAAGGTGACGCTCGACTTGCCGTCGAGGTTTTCCGGCAGGATAATTCCACGCGGTGGGAAGTAGATGGTTTGATTGTGGAGTGGAGTGTTGACCAATACACGCTGGATGAAATGAACTGCACAGACGGTTTCGAATATTGAGACAGTGAGTGACTCCGGCATTCCCGTACGGCCCGAGGTAGGCGCGGCCGCGGTGAAATAAGGCGAAATAACATATTACAAGAATCGCCCCGCAGCAGAGCTCTGCTGCGGGACGTGCTTTTTTGACCCTATTTATGCTGCCGGTTCCCATTCGACTGTGTCGAGCACGGCCAGCAGCTGGTCGCCCTTATCTGCGAACCAGCCGGCGCCCGGATCGGCCCAGGCAACGATGCCGCTGTTTTTGCCCTGGAAGCTGAGAAACGTCCAGTTTTTGCCGCCGTCATAATACCCGGCGGAGACGCTGTCCCCGGCGAGCGTTAGCGTTTCTTCCTTCAGACCCGTGCCGCACACGCCGAAGCTGTCCGACCAGTACAGCTGCACGCAGCTGTCCGAGCCGTTGCCCGGCCAGATCTTCACGCCGAAGTCGGTTTCCGAGCCATCGAGCGTCCCCTCGGGGCAGACTTCGTACTTCCATCCATCCGGCACCTGCACGCGCAGCGTTCCGGCAGTCCCGGATGCAGTCACGGTTTCGGCGGGCACGGGTGTTGGCTGAGCTGCGGACGCGGTCCGGGTCCCGCAGCCGGTGGGGAGGAGGAACAGCAGGGCCAGGACCAGTGCGGGGAGCAGTCTTGCTTTTTTCATAAATAACCACCTTCCTTTACCCGAAAAGACGGTGCTTATGGAAAAAGGTTCCGCGTGTATTCCGCGCATAGGAAATGCGCTGCGGATTCCGGTATTCTGACTTCCGTATTTGTTGACATCTGGCAAGATGTTCCGATTTCCTACCGTAAAAATAGGCGGCATCACGATGGATAGCCGCGCTCAGAGACTGCATAATGGTTTTGCATGGAAGATACAAATAAGTAGAAATATATAAAGGAGCGTTTCTCGTGAGCAAAGAACATACCCCCTTTCGTTATGATCATGCCGGCAGCTTTCTGCGCCCGGCAAAGCTGAAGCGGGCACGTCTGGACTTTCAGGCCGGAAAGATCGACGCCGCTGCGCTGAAGGCCGTCGAGGACGAGGCAATCGTCGATCTGGTGCATGCAGCTGTCTCATAAGTATGAAGTGGAGCGAATGGAGCTGAAAAGCAAGATCACCGCCCTTCGCAAGAAGCTGTCAGAATCCGGAAAGCAGCAACAGCAGCGGGAGAGCTTCATCCTCGCTGTGCGGCGGTTTATGCAGATGGACTACCTGACAGCACCGCTGCTGCGAGAGCTGATCGACCACATTGATGTGTTTGAAACGGAGGGAACCGGTAAGAATCGTACCCAGCGAATCGTGATCTACTACCGCTTTGTTGGCTATGTGGAGATCCCGGCTACGCCGAGGCATCCGCATTACAAAGCGGATACCCGCCAAGGAGTCGCCGTCGAATACCTCACAGAGCCGAAAACAGCATAACGAAAAGGAGCAGGCCACTGCCTGCTCCCTGCAACAAACCGTATCAGAATAGAAAAATCGAGTATTCATAAAGTCAAATCCCTTGTGAATACTCGATATGGTGCGGGTAGTGGGACTCGAACCCACAAGCGAAAGCACAGGAACCTAAATCCTGCGTGTTTACCAATTTCACCATACCCGCGTATGGCTGTTTGCGCAGGGGCAACAGTCCGTATGCAAGCAGAAAGCGGCGGTATTGGCCGCCGCTCATAAGCCTCTATTTTGACACGGGGAGGTTCCCGAGGCGGAGCAAAACGCTGTATCCGCGCGCCGTCATAGACGGTGTATTTATCTTACCACAGCCGTGTCGGCTTGACAAGTGGGTAAATGCAAATGCTGCGCAAAACTTTCTTGCTTTTACAAATTGACAACCGTCAGTGAAACTGCTATTATATTCCGTCGAAAGTCTACTCAGGAGGGGTGCAGAATGCAGAAATATACGGCGTCCGTCATCACGGCCGGGTGCCTCTGGGGCCTGATGGGCCTGTTCACGCGCACGCTGGCGACCTATGGTGTGGACTCCACGGGCGCGATCGTACTGCGCTGCGGCATTGCGGCGCTGCTGTTTGCCGTCACGTTGCTCGTGCGCGACCCGAAGCAGTTTCGCATCCGGTTCAAAGACATCTGGTGCTTTATCGGCACCGGCATCTGCAGCCTGCTGTTTTTCACGTATTGCTATTTTCAGGCCATCACGATCATGGACCTGTCCACGGCGGCCGTGCTGCTGTACACCGCGCCGTCGATCGTCATGATCCTCTCGCTGGTCCTGTTTCATGAGCGCATCACGGTGCAGAAGCTCATTGCGCTTGTGCTGGCGTTTGCCGGCTGCTGCCTGGTGTCGCTCGTCGGTGGGGAGCACAAGCTCTCCACGATCGGCATTCTCTACGGCCTCGGCGCGGGCTTCGGCTATGCGCTCTACAGCATCTTTGCCCGCTACGCGCTCGACCGCGGCTACTCGAGCAACACCATCAACTTTTATTCCTGTCTGCTGACCACCATTGGCGCGGTCATTATCTGGGGCGCGGCGCAGCCGCTCGGCGTCATGTTCGGCTCGTGGAAGGGCTTCGGCCTGTGCACGGCGCTCGGCATCGTCACGTGCTACCTGCCGTATCTGCTCTATACCTTCGGCCTTACCGGGCTTGAGACCGGCAAGGCGTCCATCCTCGCGTCGTTTGAGCCGGTCGTGGCGACGCTGGTCGGCATTTTCGTGTTCCACGAAAAGCTCACGCCGCTGAGCGCGCTCGGCTGTGTGTGCGTGCTCTCGGCTGTGGTGCTGCTCAATCTCAAGCGCCGGCAGAAAGCCAACTGAATCCAACAAAAACCGTCCGTTCCCGATTGGGAGCGGACGGTTTTTGCGTATGGAACTTATTTGTTGTTGTAGGCTTCGATGCCCTTGGCAAGCAGCTCCATGGAGCGCTTGAGGGCGTCCTGATTGATGACGTAGGCCATGCGGATCTCGTTGACGCCGGTGTGTGGGGTCTTGTAGAAGCTCTCGGCCGGGGTGAACATGAGCGTGTCGCCGTTGTCGTCAAACTCCTCAAGCATGAACAGCTGGAACTTTTCCGCGTCGTCCACGGGCAGCTTGGCCATGACGTAGAACGCGCCCTTCGGCTCGGAATAGATGACGCCAGGGATCTTCTTGAGCCCTTCGACGAGCGTGTCGCGGCGGGCCTTGTATTCCTTGCGCACGGCGTCGAAGTACTCGGGGCCGACGGTGTAGAGCGCAGCGGACGCGACCTGGTCGATCGTGGAGGCGCACAGACGGCCCTGGCACCACTTCATGGCGTTGTTGTAGAGCTCCGCATTGCGCGTGATCACGCAGCCGATGCGTGCGCCGCAGGCGCTGAAGCGCTTGGACACGGAGTCGATGACGACGACGTTGTCCTCATAACCCTCGAGCTGCAACAGGCTCATGAGCTTCTCGCCGCCGTAGACGAACTCGCGGTACACCTCATCGCCGATGATGAACAGGTTATGCTCCTTGGCGATGTCGGCCATGAGACGGAGCTCTTCCTCGGTGAGGATGGTGCCGGTCGGGTTGCCGGGGTTCGTGAAGAGGATGGCGCGGGTGTGCTCGTTGATGCACGCCTCGACGCGCTCACGGATGGCGAACTTGTAGTTCTCCTCCGGCGTTGTGGTGATCGGGCGGATGGTCGCGCCGGTCAGCGTGACGAACGTGCTGTAGTTCGGGTAGAACGGCTCGGGGATGATGATCTCGTCGCCCTCGTCGAGGATGCAGCTGAGCGCGATCTGCAGCGCCTCGCTGCCGCCGGTGGTGATGAGCACCTGCTTGTTGGTGATAGGCGCGTCGATCTTGCCGTAGTAGTTGACGACCGCGTCGATCATCTCGGGCACGCCATCGGACGGGGCGTAGGCCAGGACCGGCTGGCTGAAGTTCTTCACAGCCTCAAAGTAAGCCTCAGGAGTGGCGATGTCGGGCTGGCCGATGTTCAGGTGGTAGAGCTTCTTGCCTTTTTTGGCAGCCTCATTGGCATAGGGCGCAAACTTGCGCATGGGCGAGAGGCCGCATTTTTCGATCTTGCTGGAAAATTTCATGTTGCTCCTCCGTTTTTATTTGTATTTTGGTTCTTTTTTGCTCTCAAACACATTCATGATAACGCATTTTTTCGCAAACTACAACTGATTTTTTGGAAAAATCCGGCCACAAATTTAACAATCACGCTCCGCAGGAGCGGCTGCGCATATAAAAGGCCGCCGCAGCATTGCGCTGCGGCGGCCGGTGCGTATTTGGTTTCGATGCAGGCTCAGACCTTGAAGTCCACGGAGGTCGCGCCCTGATCGTCCTGCTCGAAGGTGTAGTCCTTGCCGGGCAGGATGGCGTTGAGCAGGATGCCCACGATGGAGGAGACAGCCAGACCCGACAGGGACACGACGCCGATCTGGATGCTGCCGGAATAGGTGATGCCGATGGCGAGCACGAGGATGAGCGCGGCGATGATGACGTTGCGGGTGTTGGTGAAGTCGACCTTGTTCTCGACGACGTTGCGCACGCCGACGGCGGAGATCATGCCGTAGAGCACGAGGGACACGCCGCCGATGGTGGCCGTCGGCATGGCGGACACGAGGGCTGCGAACTTCGGGCAGAAGGACACGACGATCGCGATGCAGGCTGCGATGCGGATGACGCGGGGATCGTAGACGCGGGACAGGGCAAGCACGCCGGTGTTCTCACCATAGGTGGTGTTGGCCGGGGCACCGAAGAGGGAAGCGAGGGTGGTAGCCAGACCGTCACCCAGCAGGGTGCGGTGGAAGCCGGGGTCGACCATGAAGTTCTTGCCGCAGGTGGAGGAGATGGCGCAGATGTCGCCGATGTGCTCGACCATGGTGGCAAGGGACAGGGGCACGACCGTCAGCACGGCGGACCAGAGGGCGCCGCTGTCGACCGGGCCGGCGAAGAGGTGGAACACGCTGTTTTTCCAGAAGATCGGCAGGCCGAACCACTTGGCGCTGCTGACGGCAGCGGCGACGGAGGCGCGCTCCGCGGGATCAACGATGAGTGCGAAGATGTAAGAGCCGAGCACGCCGAGCAGGATCGGGATGATCTTGGCCATGCCCTTGCCCCACATGTTGAAGCCGATGACGATCAGGATCGCGACGACGGCGACAAGCCAGTTGGCACGGCAGTTGGTGATGGCGGAAGAGGACAGCGTCAGGCCGATGGCGATGATGATCGGGCCGGTGACGATCGGCGGGAAGTAGCGCATGACTTTCTTGACGCCGAAGATCTTGAACAGGGACGACAGGATGATGTACATCAGGCCCGCGATGGCGACGCCGAAGCAGGCGTAGGCCAGCAGGTCATTATTATAGATCGCGGAGCCGTCCGGATTCGTGCCGATGGTGCGCACGGCGTTGTAGCCGCCGATGAAGGCGAACGAGCTGCCGAGGAAGGCCGGGACCTTGCCCTTGGTCAGCAGGTGGAACAGCAGCGTGCCGAGGCCGGCGAACAGCAGCGTTGTTGCGACGTCGAGGCCGGAGAGCGTCGGGACGAGGACGGTCGCGCCGAACATGGCGAACATGTGCTGGAGACCCAGAACGAACATTCTGGGCGCGCCGAGTGTACGTGCGTCGTACACCGGCTCATTACCGATGTTTTTTTTGCTCATAGATTTTTTCCTCCCGTGAAAATTTAATCTATTCTTTATCCTCTCTCGAGGATGCAGACACTGTTTTCTCCGTCCGTCTCCTGCAGGCGGACGGCCACGACCTCGCTCTTGGCAGTCGGGATGTTTTTGCCCACGTAGGTGGCCTTGATCGGCAGCTCCGAGTGGCCGCGGTCGATCAGGGCGAAGAGCTGGATGCGCGCCGGACGGCCGAGCCGCATCACGGCGTCGAGCGCTGCGCGCGCGGTGCGGCAGGTGTAGATGACGTCGTCGACCAGTACGACGGTCTTGCCCGCGATGGGGAAGGGAATGTCGGTCCGGTTGAGCACCGGCGCGTCCGCGACCGTGGACAGATCGTCGCGGTAGAGCGTGATGTCCAGCTCGCCGACCGGCAGCTGCACACCGTCGATCTTCTCAATGTTTTTTGCGAGGCGGCGGGCCAGCGGCACACCGCGCGTATGGATGCCGATCAGGCACAGGTCATCCGTGCCGTCGTTTTTCTCGAGGATCTCATGCGCGATGCGCACGAGCGTGCGGTCGATGGCGGCTTCGTCCATGATCTTTGCCTTGAATTTCAGCTCCACAGCGATCCCTCCTCCGGGCATAAAAAAACACCCTGTCCGGATACAGACAAGGCGGCAACGCGCAGGGAGACCCCGCAAAGATTCCATTGACCGTGACACCTTGCCGGTATCTCGTACCGACTTAAAAATATCATCCTGCGTAAAATACCACCACGGGCGACAATTGTCAATAAGAAATTCACATTTTCGTCACAAAAATTTGTCCCTCCCGTTTTCGGCGGGAGGGACAGGGTACATGATCTTGTGGTCAGGCTTTCTTGAAGCTGTCCTTGAGCGCGACAGCGCGGTTAAAGACCAGGTGCTCCGGGGCCGAGTCCTTATTGTCCACGGCGAAGTAGCCGAGGCGCAGGAACTGGAACGCGGCCGGAGCCTCGGCGCCGGCGAGCATCCGCTCGACCTTGCAGCCGGTGAGCACGGACAGCGAGTCCGGGTTCAGGCACTCCAGATAGTCCTTACCGTCGCCCTCGGGGTCGGCGTCGGCGAAGAGGTTATCATACAGGCGCACCTCGGCGTCGGCGCAGTTGTGGGCATCGACCCAGTGGATCGTGCCGCGCACCTTGCGGCCGTCGGGCGTGTTGCCGCCGCGGGTCTCGGGATCGTATTCGCACAGGACCTCCGTTACATTGCCGTCCGCGTCCTTGACGCAGCCGGTGCAGCGGACGATGTACGCGCCCTTGATGCGCACCTCGTTGCCGGGGTAGAGGCGGTTATACTTCTTCGGCGGCTCCTCCATGAAGTCGTCGGCCTCGATCCACAGCTCGTTGGAGAATGTCACGTCGCGCGTACCGGCGTTTTCATCCTCGGGGTTGTTCTCGACGGCAAACGTCTCGCTCTGGCCCTCGGGATAGTTCGTGATGCGCAGCTTCACCGGGTGCAGTACGGCCATGGCGCGCTGGGCGTGAAGGTTGAGATCCTCGCGCAGGCAGTGCTCCAGAAAACTGTAATCGACCGTGGACGCAACTTTGGACACGCCGATGCGCTCGCAGAAATTGCGGATGGACGCGGGCGTGTAGCCGCGGCGGCGCAGGCCGCACAGCGTCGGCATGCGCGGATCGTCCCAGCCGGAGACGTAGCCCTCCTCGACAAGGCGGCGCAGCTTGCGCTTGGACATGACGGTGTAGTTGATGCCGAGGCGCGAAAACTCGATCTGGCGCGGCTTGCACGGCACGGACACGTTGTTCACCACCCAGTCGTACAGCGGGCGGTGATCTTCATATTCCAGCGAGCACAGCGAGTGCGTGATGCCCTCAAGCGCGTCCTGGATCGGGTGTGCGAAGTCGTACATCGGGAAGATGCACCATTTCGTGCCCTGACGGTGGTGCTCGATATAGCGGATGCGGTAGAGCACGGGGTCACGCATGTTGAAGTTGCCGGAGGCAAGGTCAATCTTTGCGCGCAGGGTGTACTTGCCCTCCGGGAACTCGCCGGCGCGCATGCGCGCGAACAGGTCGAGATTTTCCTCGATCGGGCGGTCGCGCCAGGGGCTGACGGCGGGGGTGTTCACATCGCCGCGGTATTCGCGGAACTGCTCCGGCGTCAGCTCGCACACATAGGCAAGCCCTTTCTTGATAAGCTCCACGGCGTATTCGTAATCCTTCTCGAAGTAGTCCGAGCCGAAGAAAAACCGGTCGCCCCAGTCAAAGCCGAGCCAGTGGATGTCCTCCTGAATGGCCTCAACGAACTCGTTGTCCTCCTTGGAGGGGTTCGTGTCGTCCATACGCAGGTTGCAGATGCCGCCGAATTTCTCGGCCGTGCCGAAGTCGATGCACAATGCCTTGCAGTGGCCGATGTGCAGATAGCCGTTCGGCTCCGGTGGGAAACGGGTGTGTACGGTCTGGCCGGCGAAACGGCCGCCGGGTGCGAGATCGGCTTCGACAAAGGCTTCGATAAAGTTTTTGGTATCTTCCATAGTGTCATGTCAACTCCACATAAATTTGCAAAGATATTATACACGATTCATTTTCTGTTTACAATATCGAAAAAGAAATATATAATTCAGACAGATTGCAAGATAACGGAGGTACGGGCACATGTATGACCTGCTTATCATCGGCGGCGGCCCGGCGGGGTCGTCGGCGGCCATGACGGCGCGCAACCGGAATCTGTCCGTGTGCGTGATCTGCGGCGGCGCGGCCGACAGTGCGCTGCATAAGGCCGGCCACGTCACAAATTACCCCGGTGTGCCGGCTGTCTCCGGCCCCGCGCTGCTCGAGACCATGACACAGCAGGCGCGTGATCTCGGTGCGGACATGCTGCGCGAGCGGGCGCTCTCGGCCATGCCGATGGGAAAAACGTTCGGCGTCTCGGCAGGTAAGGAATTCGTGGAGGGCAGGGCGCTTCTGCTTGCGACCGGTATTGCCCAGCGCGGCACGTTTCCCGGGGAAACAGATTATCTCGGCCGCGGCGTGAGCTACTGCGCCACCTGCGACGGCATGCTCTACCGCGGCAAGCGCGCGGCGGTCATCGGCCTGGCGGCGGACGCTCCGGCAGAGGCGGATTTCCTGCGGGAGATCGGCTGCGATGTGCACTATTATGACGGGAAAAAGCACCGCTTTGAGATCCGCGGCGCCGAACGGGCGGACACGCTCGTGGTCGACGGCGCAGCGGAACCGGCGGACGTCATTTTCGTCCTGCGCGCGGGCTTTGCGGCTGACACGCTCCTGCCCGGCCTTGCCACGGAAAAGGGCCACATCGTCGTGGATGAAGCTTATGCTGCGAGCATTCCCGGCGTTTTCGCGGCCGGGGACTGTACCGGCGCGCCCTATCAGATCCCGGCGGCGGTCGGTGAGGGCAACTGCGCGGCGCTTTCGGTCGTGCGCTGGCTCAGAAACGCTTGACAAACGGCACGGCAGGGCCTATAATTTTCCCATCCATTTGCGAAGAAGGGGAGGAGTAGTCTCCCGGCGGACGTCAGAGAGAAGGCGGTTGGTGCAAGCCTTTCGGATGCCGGAGATGAAGGTCGCCCCGGAGCAGCCGGCCTGAACGGAGTAGGGCGGCCGGGTTCTCCCGTTACAGAGACAAGAGTGTCACGCTTTTGCGTGGAATTCAGGTGGTACCGCGGTTTCGATCGCCCTGAAACAGTTCGTTTCGGGGCGATTTTTTTGCGCCCCGGCAATCTTAAAGGAGGAGGAGCCATGAAAGAGCTTCCGAAAGTCTACGACCCCAAACAGGTCGAGAGCAAGATTTATGACATGTGGATGCGCGGCGGCTACTTTGCCGGCAAAGCCGATCCGGACAAAAAGCCGTTTTCCATCGTCATGCCGCCCCCGAACGTCACCGGCCAGCTGCACATGGGCCACGCGCTCGACGCGACGCTGCAGGACATCCTCACGCGCTACAAGCGCATGCAGGGCTATGCCGCCCTGTGGGTGCCCGGCACAGACCATGCCGGCATTGCCACGCAGATCAAGGTCGAGGAGATGCTGCGCAAGGAAGAGGGACTGACCCGCTACGATCTCGGCCGCGATGCGTTTCTGGAGCGCGTCTGGGCGTGGAAAAAGCAGTACGGCAACCGCATCGTCGAGCAGCAGAAGTCGCTCGGCGTGTCCTGCGACTGGGACCGCAGCCGCTTCACCATGGACGAGGGCTGCTCGAAGGCCGTGCGTGAGACGTTTTGCGAGCTGTATGAAAAGGGCCTGATCTACAAGGGCAACCGCATCATCAACTGGTGCCCGCACTGCCGCACCGCCCTGTCTGACGCCGAGGTCGAATACAAGGACATGCCCGGCGCGTTCTGGTATATCCGCTACCCGCTCAAGGACAGCGACGACTATCTCACCATTGCTACCACCCGTCCGGAGACCATGCTCGGCGACACCGGCATTGCGGTCAACCCGGCGGACGAGCGCTACCAGCACCTCGTCGGCAAGACGGCGATCCTGCCGCTCGTGGGCCGCGAGCTGCCCATCGTGGCCGACGATTACGTCGAGCTCGATTTCGGCACCGGCTGCGTCAAGATGACGCCCTGCCACGACCCGAACGACTATGAGGTCGGTCTGCGCCACAACCTCGAGCAGATCCTTATCTTCGACGAGGACGCCCGCGTCATCAACGGCGGCAAGTACAACGGTCTCGACCGTTATGAGGCGCGCAAGGCCATCGTGGCCGATCTCGAGGAGCAGGGCTATCTCATCAAGACCGAGCCCTATAACCACAACGTCGGCACGTGCTACCGCTGCGGCACGGTCGTTGAGCCGATGACGAGCCCGCAGTGGTTCGTCAAGATGAAGCCGCTGGCCGAGCCCGCCATCGAGGCCGTGCGTGACGGACGCATCAAGTTCGTGCCCGAGCGCTTCAGCAAGACCTATTATAACTGGATGGAGAATGTCCACGACTGGTGCATTTCCCGCCAGCTCTGGTGGGGCCACCAGATCCCGGCGTGGTACTGCGATGACTGCGGCCATGTCACCGTCTCGCGCACCGATGCCTGCGAGTGCGAGGCCTGCCACAGCAGGAACATCCACCGCGATCCCGACGTGCTCGACACCTGGTTCAGCTCCGCACTCTGGCCGTTTTCCACGCTCGGCTGGCCGGATAAGGACGCGGAGGATCTGAAGTTCTGGTATCCCACGAGCGTCATGGTCACGGGCTACGACATCATCTTCTTCTGGGTCGCGCGCATGATCTTCTCCGGCCTCGAGCAGATGAAGGACATCCCGTTCCCGACGGTGTTCATCCACGGCCTGGTCCGCGATGATAAGGGCCGCAAGATGTCCAAGTCCCTCGGCAACGGCATCGACCCGCTCGAGATGGCCGACACCTACGGCGCCGACGCCCTGCGCTTCAACCTCATCACGGGCAACAGCCCCGGCAACGACATGCGCTTCTATGTCGAGAAGTGCGGCGCCATGCGCAACTTTGCCAACAAGCTTTGGAACGCTTCCCGCTTTGTGATGATGAACCTCACCATCGACAAAAACGAGCTGCCCGAGACGCTGGAGCTCGAGGACAAGTGGGTGCTCTCGAAGCTCAACACGCTCTCGAAGGAAGTGTGCGAGAACCTCGACAAGTACGAGATCGGCATCGCCGCGGCGAAGATCTACGACTTCATCTGGGACACGTACTGCGACTGGTATATCGAGCTCACGAAGCCCCGTCTCAACAGCGGCGACGAGGCCCGCGCCCGCAGCGCGCAGCAGGTGCTGCTGTATGTCCTGACGGACATTCTCAAGCTCCTGCACCCGTTCATGCCGTTTATCACAGAGGAGATCTGGCAGGCTCTGCCGCACGACGGCGAGGCGCTCATGATCGCCCGCTATCCGGAGTATACCGAATCTCTCGCTTTTCCAGCCGAGGAGCGCGACTTTGAGATGGTCATGAATGCCATCCGCGCCGTGCGCAGCCGCCGCGCTGAGATGAACGTGCCGCCGAGCAGAAAGGCGCACCTGTTCATCACGACCGACCGGCAGGACGCCTTCCGCTCCGGCGAGATCTATATCACGAAGCTCGCCTATGCCGAGCAGATCACCATCAGCAGCGAGCTGCCGGCTGATGCCGAGAAGATGGTCTCCGCCGTCACGGAAGAGGCCAGGCTCTTCATGCCGATGGCCGAGCTGATCGACCTCGACAAAGAGCGCGCCCGTCTGGAAAAAGAGCTCGAAAAGGCCCGCAAGAACTATGAGGGCCAGATGCGCAAGCTCTCGAACGAGAACTTCATCTCCCGCGCGCCGGAGGCCGTCGTGCAGACGGAGCGCGAGCGCGCCGAGAAGGCAAAGGCGCTCGTGGAAAATCTCGAGACCAGCCTGAAAAACCTCGGCTGAGCGCCGCCGTCCGACAAATTCGGCCCACACCTCTGGGCTACAATAGCACCGTGTACGAAGGTTCGTGCACGGTGCTTTTTCTTTGAAATTAGGAGGTACAAGCAGATGCGGATCATAACGCATGATGACGGCCGGTGCCTGACGCTGCGCCTGCTCGGCGAGCTGGATCACGCGGCGGCGCAGGAGGTCATGTCCGGCATCGAGGACGCCGTGGAGGAGTACCTGCCGCGCCGCTGCGTGCTCGACCTGTCCGGCCTGAGCTTTATGGACAGCTCCGGGATCGCGGTCATTCTCAAGACCGACCGCCTCCTGCGGCAGACAGGCGGCGCGCTGGCGCTGTGCGGCGTACCGCAGCAGGTACGCCGGGTGCTGGACGTGGCCGGCCTGACCAACATCGTCCCGGTGCTCGAGGACCGGGCAAAGGAGTGTGAACAGTGTTGACGCAGAAAAACTACATGAAGCTGGAGTTTCCGGCGCGCAGTGTGAACGAGGGCTTTGCGCGCGCGGCGGTGGCGGCCTTCGCCGCGCAGCTCGACCCGACGCTCGCCGAGCTCGGCGATATCAAGACCGCCGTGTCCGAGGCCGTGACGAACGCGGTCGTGCACGCCTATCCGGACGAGCTTGGCACGGTGCAGGTGCGTGTGCGTATCCTGCCGGATGCGCGGCTGGAGATCGTCGTCAAGGATCACGGCATCGGCATCGCCGATGTGGCGCAGGCGCGCACGCCGATGTACACCACCGGTGGGGAGGAGCGCAGCGGCATGGGCTTTACGATCATGGAGAGCTTCATGGACACGCTGCGGGTCAAGTCCGTGCCCGGCCGCGGCACGACCGTGACCATGTGCCGCCGCATCCGCCGCCGCGCATGATCGCGGAGGAGACGCGCGATCTGCTCCGGCGCGCTCAGGCGGGAGACACTGCGGCGGCAGAGCGGATGGTCACGGAAAATACCGGCCTGATCTGGAGCGTGGCGCGGCGTTTTTTTGGCCGCGGTGTCGAGCCGGATGACCTGTACCAGCTCGGCTGCGTCGGTTTTCTGAAGGCCATGCAGGGCTTTGACGAGCAGTACGGCACCTGCTTTTCTACATACGCCGTCCCGAAGATTTCGGGAGAGATCCGGCGCTTTCTGCGCGATGATGGCGCGGTCAAGGTCAGCCGCAGCGTCAAGGAGCGTGCGCAGGCGATCCGCACGGCGCGCACGCGCCTGGAGCAGACGCTCGGCCGTGAGCCGACGCTCTCCGAGCTCTCGGCCGATACCGGGCTCGAGCCCGAGGAGATCGCTGCCGCCGAGACGGCCACCGGCCCCACAGAGTCCCTGCAGAAGGAGAACGGAGAGACCGGCTTCACACTCGAGCATACGCTTGGGGACTACGATCAGGAGGAGCGCATGGTCGAATACGCCGCCTTGCGCGAGGCGCTGCGCCAGCTCCCGGAGCGGGAGCGGCAGGTCATTGCCCTGCGGTTTTATCACGGCCTGACGCAGCAGCGCGCCGCCGGTATCCTGCATATCTCACAGGTACAGGTGTCGCGTCTGGAGCGGCGCGCCGTGGAGCGTCTGCGCGAATGGCTGGCCACCTAGGCAGCCGGAGAAGTTCTCCGGCTGCATTTTCATAGCCGGACTTGACGGCACAAGATATGCGGTGATAAAATGTGATACATTGCATATCTTGTATCGAATCGGAGGAGCTGCCCATGTATACCCCCAAAGAAGTCGCGGAGAATTATCTCTCTGCCTGCCGGGCCAAGGCGGCACTGCCGCTGGGCCGGATGTTTCTGCTTGCCTGCATGGCGGGGGCCTTCGTCGCGCTGGCGGGTGCCGCATCCACGGCTGCGTCGGCTACGGTGGGCGACCCGTCGCTGGCAAAACTCGTCTCCGGCTGCGTTTTTCCGGCCGGCCTCGCCATGGTCATTGTGGCCGGCAGCGAACTGTTCACCGGCAACAACCTCATGATCATGGGCGTTTTGTCGCACGTGATCTGCACGCGGCAGATGCTCCGTAATTGGTGTGTTGTCTATCTGGGCAATTTTGTAGGCGCGGCACTCGTTGCGGCGCTCTGCGTGCTGGGGCATGTGTTTTCTGCGTTTGACGGCCGGTTGGCAGCGTCGGTGATTGCCATCGCGCAGACGAAGGCGGCCCTGCCGTTCGGGGATGCGTTTGTGCGCGGCATCCTCTGCAATTTCCTCGTCTGCATCGCCGTGTGGATGGCCAGCGCCGCAAAGTCCGTCCCCGGGAAGATCCTGGCCGTGTTTTTTCCGATCATGACGTTCGTCGTTGCGGGCTTTGAACACAGCGTGGCCAATATGTATTATCTCACGGCGGGTCTGCTGACGGCGGCACAGACCGGCGCGGCGGCCGGAGGGCTGACTTGGGGCAGGGCGCTGCTCGGCAATCTGCTGCCGGTCACGCTCGGCAATCTTGTCGGCGGCGTGCTTCTGGTGGGCATGAGCGCGTGGTATCTCTACCTGAAACAGGGAAAAACGACTGTTAATTCTTAGACGGCATTGTTAATTTGTAGATAACTGGCATCTTGTCCAGAAATGGCGAGCGAAATTGGTAACGTTCCACAAAACAGAACAACATTTGTTGACGAATTCGCCCGATTGTGCTACTATGATAACCGTTGAGATTTGAATATTTGAATGGATGTATTTCGATTTTTAATACCCATTTGCGCATCTTGAATACCCCTTGAGGGGAGGAGCATCGTTTTGAAAAAGATATATGTTATGATCGGCAACTACGGCAGCGGCAAGAGTGAGCTTGCGCTGAATTTTGCTTTTAAAGCGGCTGAAACCGGAAAGACAGAACTCATTGACCTTGACCTGGTCAACACTTACTTCCGCCTGACAGAGCGCGGCAAGCTCGTGGAGCAGAAAGAGATTCGTCTCATCTCTCCGAACTATGCCTGCTCCGGCGTGGAGACGCTGTCTCTGCCGGCGGAGGTCGCTTCTGCGTTTGCTATGAACTGGGACACCGTTGTGTTCGACGTCGGCGGCGACGCCGTCGGTTCCACGGCGCTCGGCCGCTATTATGAGGACTTTCAGGACTTCATGGCCATGGGGCCGGAGCAGCTGGAGGTTTTGAACGTGGTCAACATCCGCCGTCCGCTCGCCGGCACGGTGGAGAAGATCATCGACCTGCAGGAGCAGATGCAGATCCATTCGCACCTGAAGATCACGGGTATGATCAACAACACGAACCTCGCCACCATGACCACGCCGGCGGAGCTGCGCGACGGTTATGAGATGCTGCGCGAGGTCAGCGACCGGACGGGCGTTCCGGTCATGTATACGACCGGCAAGAAGGACATGCTCGATATTTTCCTTGCCGAGGGCCACGACCCGAAGTATATCGGCAAACCCGTCGCCATAGACATCATCATGAAGCGCGACTGGGAGAGCTATATCCACAGTCTGTCGGAGAAGAAACAGGCGTAACCCGCTCTTGCGGTTTACATAGGCAATTTCGCAAAACAGAACAGAAAAGAGGTAGCAAAAATGGTAAAGGTGACCATCAACGAGAATCTTTGCAAGGGTTGCGGTCTCTGTGTCAGAGCTTGCCCGAAGGGCGTTCTGGCGCTGGCAAAAGACAAACTCAACGCAAAGGGTTATCATCCGTCCGTCGTCGCGAATCCGGAGGCCTGCATCGGCTGCGCTTCCTGTGCGCGTACTTGCCCGGACGTGGTAATCAGCATTGTGAGAGATTAAGGAGGTACATCGAAAATGGCATTGACGCTTATGAAGGGTAGCGAAGCTATCGCTGAGGCTGCGATCCGTGCAGGCGCGCGTTACTTCTTCGGCTATCCGATCACTCCGCAGACGGAGATTCCTGAATATATGTCCGCACGTATGCCCGAAGTCGGCGGCTGCTTCCTGCAGGCCGAGAGCGAAGTTGCGGCAATCAACATGATCTATGGTGCAGCCGGTGCTGGTGCACGTGCGCTGACCTCTTCCTCCAGCCCCGGTGTCAGCCTGAAGCAGGAAGGCATTTCCTACTGCGCAGGCGCGCAGCTCCCGGCTGTCATCCTGAACGTCATGCGCGGCGGCCCCGGCCTCGGCAACATTCAGGCTTCTCAGGGCGATTACTTCCAGGCTGTCAAGGGCGGCGGCAACGGTGACTACCACCTGCTGACCTACGCTCCGGCATCCGTGCAGGAAGCGATCGACATCATGATGTACGCCTTCGACAAGGCTGAGAAGTACCGTATACCGGTCCTCTTCCTCGCCGACGGCATCATCGCGCAGATGATGGAGCCCGTGGAGATGCCCGAGATGGTCGACTACAAGATCGATCCCGAGAAGAAGCCTTGGGCTTGCACCGGCTGGAAACCGGGCGACGATCCGGCCAAGCGCGGCGTCATCAACTCCATCTACATCGATACCGAGACCCTGTCCGTCCACAACGACGAGCTGCAGGCCTGCTATCGTGAGATCATTGCCAACGAGCAGCAGTGGGAAGAGTACAACCTCGAGGGTGCTGAGTATGTCATCACCGCTTTCGGCACGGTTGCGCGTATCGCCAAGTCCGCCATTGCCGAGCTCAAGGAGCAGGGCATCAACGTTGGTCTGGTTCGCCCGATCACCGTTTGGCCGTTCCCGTACGACGCGGTCAAGAAGGCTGCCGAGCTTCCGGGCGTGAAGGCTGTGCTCGATGTCGAGCTGAACGAAGGCCAGATGCTCGAGGACGTCAAGCTCGCCATCAACGGCGCAAAGCCGGTCGACTTCTTCGGCCACCTCGGCAGCCAGATGCCGACCACCGAAGAGATCAAGGCGAAGATTATCAGCATGAAGGAGGGCAAGTAAATGTCTGTTGTTTTTGAAAAGACCAAGCTCCTCACGGACAAGCAGTTCCACTACTGCCCGGGCTGCAACCATGGCATTATCCACCGCCTGGTCGCTGAGGTCATTGATGAGATGAATCTGGACGGCAAGGTCATCGGCGTCGCGCCGGTCGGCTGCTCCGTTTTTGCTTATGATTACTTCAACTGCGATATGTACGAAGCCGCACACGGCCGTGCACCCGCAGTCGCCACCGGCGCCAAGCGCGTCGTCGGCAAGGACACCCTCGTCTTCACCTATCAGGGCGACGGCGACCTGGCGTCCATCGGCACCGCTGAGATCGTTCACGCTGCGCACCGCGGCGAGAAGATCTCCACGATCTTTGTCAACAACGCGATCTACGGCATGACCGGCGGCCAGATGGCTCCGACCACGCTGGTCGGCCAGAAGACCACCACGAGCCCCTACGGCCGTGATGAGGACTGGTGCGGCGCTCCGCTGAAGGTCTCCGAGATGCTCGCTGAGGTTCCGTGCTCCTACTACATCGAGCGCGTTGCCGTCAACAACACCCCGAACATCGTCAAGGCGAAGAAGGCCATTTCCAAGGCGTTCCATTATCAGATGGAAGGCAAGGGCTTCACGCTGGTCGAAGTCCTGTCCGCCTGCCCGACGAACTGGGGCCTGAGCCCGATCAAGGCGATGGAGTGGCTGGAAGAGAACATGATTCCGTACTACCCGCTCGGCGTTAAGAAGGACAAGGGGGCTGAATAACATGAAGAAAGAATACATTTTTGCTGGCTTTGGCGGTCAGGGCATGCTCCTGATCGGTAAGTTCCTGGCTATGGCCTGCATGCTCGACGGCAAGCACGTCTCCTGGCTGCCCTCTTACGGCCCCGAGATGCGCGGCGGCACGGCGAACTGCTCCGTTATCGTCTCCGACGATCCGGTCGCATCCCCGCTGGTCGACATGGCTGACTGCGTTGTGGCGATGAACCGTCCGTCTCTGGACAAGTTCGAGAGCCACGTCAAGCCGGGCGGCGTCCTCGTCATCAACAGCTCCATCATCGACCGCAAGGCCGAGCGTGATGACATCCAGGTCGTCTACTGCGACGCCAACGGCATTGCCGAGTCCGTCGGCAACCCGAAGGGCGCGAACGTTGCGATCCTCGGCGCTCTGATGGAGAAGGCTCCGGTCGTCTCCAACGAGATCCTTGGCGAAGCGATTCGCATCGAGCTTGGCGAGAGAAAGGCCAAGTTCCTCGAGGGCAACATGAAGGCGCTCGAGGCCGGCGAAGCCGCTGCGAGAGGCTAAACCGCGTACATTACATAAAAAAGAACCGATCCATCCGGGTCGGTTCTTTTTTTGCGCCGCGTACGCGGCAGATGTGTCTATATTATTGCTTGTCTTTGGATTTGAAGCACATGGCCACGAGCAGACCGAAGAAAATGGCCGCACAAATTCCGGCCGCGCCGGCCTCAAAGCCGCCGGTGAACGCGCCGAGCACGCCCTTTTCGGCCACGGCATCATGCACGCCTTTTGCCAGCAGATTGCCGAAGCCGGTCAGCGGCACGGTCGCCCCCGCGCCGGCCCATTTGGCAAATGGCCCGTAGATGCCGACCGCGCCGAGCACCACACCCGTCACCACGTACAGCGTCAGGATGCGCGCCGGGGTCAGCTTCGTCTTGTCAATCAGAATCTGACCGATCATACACAATACGGCGCCGATCAGAAATGCTTTTCCATAGCCAAGGATCATGTGTTCACCTGCGTTTCGATCGCCACGGCGTGGCAGATTCCGGGGATGCTCTCGCCCTGCATGGACGCGGTGGGTGACATGAGCGCACCGGTCGCCGCGAACAGCAGCCGCCGGATCTGGCCGCTCTCCAGCAGCTTCAGCAGATGCCCCGCGAGCACGGATGCGCTGCATCCGCAGCCGGAGCCGCCCGCGTGCACGTCCTGCCCCTCGAGGTCATAGATCAGCAGACCGCAGTCGGTGTAAAGTCCTGTGAGGTCGATACCGTCGTCCTGAAACAGCCGCGTCACGACGGCGTGCCCGATCTTGCCGAGGTCGCCGGTCACGATCAGATCATAGTAGTCCGGTGTGCGGCCGGTGTCGGCAAAGTGCGCCTTGAGCGTCTCGTAGGCTGCGGGCGCCATGGCCGCGCCCATGTTGTTCGCGTCCGTGATGCCCGCGTCGGCGATCTTGCCGGTCGTCACCATCGTCACGCGCGGCCCGTTGCCAGACGCACCGAGAATGAGCGCGCCGGAGCCGGTGACGGTCCACTGCGCGGTCGGTGTGCGCACGCCGCCGTACTCCAGCGGGAACCGGTACTGCCGCTCGGCAGAGCAGAAGTGCGAGCTCGTGAGCGCGGCGGCGTGTTCGGCGTAGCCGCCGTCGATGAGCATGGCGGCCAGACTGAGCGATTCCGCCATCGTCGAGCACGCGCCGTACAGCCCCAGATAGGGCACGCCGATGTCTCGCATGGCATAGGCCGAGCCCACGCACTGGTTGAGCAGGTCACCGGAGAGCACATAGTCGAGCTGCTCCGGCTGCAGCCCGGCTTTTTGGCACACGAGGTCGAAGCACTGCCGCAGCATGGCGCTCTCGGCCTGCTCCCAGCTCTTCGTGCCGAAATATGTGTCCTGACTGACGCTGTCAAAGCGGTCGCGCAGCGGGCCCACGCCCTCCTTTTTCCCCACGACGCTGGCGGAGGCGAGGATCACGGGCGGGGTGGGAAACTGCACGGTCTGAGATCCGATTCGTTTGGATTTCAAGCAATCACCTTCGACGGTAGCGTTTCCGTTTTGGTGAGAAATATGCGCAGCGCGGCCGCCCATCCGGGAGGCCGCGCGCCGGTTTATGTACCTTTGTATTTTCGCCGCGTCGCCATGCCGCCGCGGATGTGCCGCTCCGCCTTGTTGCGGTCCAGCAGCTGCCGGACCTGCTGATAGAGCGCGGGGTTGATCTTCTCCAGCCGCTCCGTCAGATCCTTGTGGACGGTCGATTTTGAAACGCCGAATTGTTTGGCGGCGGCGCGGACGGTGGTATTGTTGGCGAGAAGATATTCCGCAAGATCGCATGCGCGCGCTTCCATGTCCGTGTGCACTTACACCACTCCCCATATTTGCGTAATTCAGTATATGAATTTCTGCGGGGAATATGAGGCTGAGGCGCTGTCGGCCGCGGGGAGTATGCCGGGATGCTTCCATATATGTGTAAACGGTATTGCGTATTTGATAAAAAATGTTATAATAAATTTACTTTGTTTAATCGCAATGCCGAACACTTCGGCGGCCTGCGTACTGCTTTCTGCGGCGGCAGAGCTGCTGACAAAGTGACGGCAGAAAAAACGGATGGGGAGGAAACATATGAGAAAACGACTTTTGAGTTTCGTGCTCGCGGTGCTGATGATCGCGTCGCTCCTGCCGGCCACGGCGCTGGCGGCAGGCATCGTGGACAGTGGTACCTGCGGTGCAGAGGGCGACGGCAGCAACCTGACCTGGACGCTGGACAGCGAGGGCGTGCTGACGATCAGCGGCAGCGGTGATATGCATGGCTATGACTATGGTTCTTCTGGTGCGCCGTGGGATGACAGCCGGGTAAAGTCAGCTGTGATTGCAGAAGGCGTGACGAGCATTGGCAGTTATGCTTTCGATGACTGCAAATCTCTGACCAGCGTGACGATCCCGGACAGTGTGACGAGCATTGGAGAGCGGGCTTTCCAGGGTTGCGAATCTCTGACCAGCGTGACGATCCCGGACAGCGTGACGATCATTGGTGGTGAGGCTTTCTTTGGTTGCACATCTCTGACCAGCGTGACGATCCCGGACAGCGTGACAAGCATTGATCAGTATGCTTTCTATAAGTGCGAATCTCTGACGAGCGTGACGATTCCGGGCAGCGTGACAAGCATTGGCGTTGGCGCTTTCGCTTATTGCAAATCTCTTACAAGCGTGACGATCCCGAACAGCGTGACGAGCATTAACTATGAGGCTTTCCGTAGCTGCGAATCTCTGACCAGTGTGACGATCCCGGACAGCGTGACGAGCATTGATATGTCTGCTTTCTGGGGTTGCTCATCTCTGACCAGTGTGACGATCCCGGACAGCGTGACGAGCATTGGAAAGCAGGCTTTCTTGGATTGCACATCTCTGACGAGCGTGACGATCCCGGACAGCGTGACGAGCATTGGCGATTCTGCTTTCTGTAATTGCAAATCTCTGACCAGCGTGACGATCCCGGACAGCGTGACGAGCATTGGAGAGCTGGCTTTCTCTCGTTGCGAATCTCTGACCAGCGTGACGATCCCGGACAGCGTGACGCGCATTGGCTGGGGTGCATTCAGCAATTGTGCCGCTTTGACCGGTATACGGGTCGCTGAGGGCAACAGTCATTACGCCAGCGATGCATCCGGTGTTCTGTTCAGCAAAGATAAGGCTACTTTGGTGCAGTGCCCGGGCGCTTTTTCCGGAAGTTATGCGATCCCGAACAGCGTGACGAGCATTGGCGATTATGCTTTCTCTGGTTGCTCATCTCTGACCAGCGTGACGATCCCGGACAGCGTGACGAGCATTGGCGATGATGCTTTCTCTGATTGCGAATCTCTGATCAGCGTGACGATCCCGGACAGCGTGACGAGCATTGGCAATTGCGCTTTCGCTTCGTGTACATCTTTGACCGGTATATGGGTCGCTGAGGGCAACAGTCATTACGCCAGCGATGCATCCGGTGTTCTGTTCAACAAAGGTATGCATACTTTGGTGCAGTGCCCGGGCGCTTTTGCGGCATATACGATCCCGGACAGCGTGACGCGCATTGGAGAGCGGGCTTTCTATTATTGCACATCTCTGACCAGCGTGACGATTCCAAATAGCGTGAGGAGCATTGGAAAGTGGGCTTTCCGCGGGTGCTCATCTCTGACCAGCGTGACGATTCCGAACAGCGTGACGAGCATTGACGATGGCACTTTCGCTTCGTGTACATCTTTGACCAGCGTGACGATCCCTAACAGCGTGACGTACTTTGGAGAGTGGGCTTTCGATGACTGCACATCTCTGACCGATGTGTACTATGCCGGGAGCAAGGCGCAATGGAAAGCGATCTCTATTTCTTCCGCTGGAAATGGTTACCTTTTTACCGCCGACATCCATTACAATTATGGTTCCCATACCCACAGCTACAAGGATGTTGTCACAGCGCCGACCTGCACGGAAAAGGGCTACACGACGCACACCTGCGCCTGCGGCGACAGCTACGTGGACACTTACGTGGACGCTCTGGGTCACGCATGGGACAACGGCAAAGTGACAAAGGAGCCGACGGAAACCGAGACCGGTGTGAAGACCTTCACCTGCACCCGCTGCGGCGAGACGAAGACCGAAGTCATCCCGGCCACCGACAGCGTGGATGTCACAAAAATGTTCACGGACGTGTCGCACAGCTGGGCCGATGATGGTATCCAGTACTGCGTGACGCATCAGTTGATGTCTGGCATCGGCAACGATCTGTTCGGGCCGAAGCTGACAACAACGCGTGCGCAGATTGTGCAGATCCTCTATAACCTCGAGGGTGAGCCGAAGGTGAGCGGCACGGCGCCGTTTACCGACCTGACGAACGACTGGTACCAGGACGCCATTCTCTGGGCGTACCAGACCGGCGTGGTCGCCGGAACGTCCAGCACGACGTTTGAGCCTGACCTGCCGGTGACGCGCGAGCAGATCGCGGTCATCCTCATGGAATACGTGACGCGCGTGCTCAAGCTCGAGCGCACGTGGAAGCCCGCTGACCTGAGCATCTTCCCGGATGCGGGCAGCGTGTCCGACTGGGCAAAAGACGCGATGGCGGACGCCGTGGCGCTTGGCCTGATCTCCGGCGCAAGCAATGGTGGTCAGACCTATCTTGAACCGCAGGGCAGCGCGACGCGCGAGCAGGTCGCGACGGTCCTGATGGAGTTTTGCAAAAACGTGAAGAAGTGACCCACGCGGCACAAAATATGTGCGGGCGGTGCATCAGCACCGCCCGCGTTTTCCTTCGTTTCGCTGCATATTCGCCGGTGAAAATGTCGCGGCGGCAGAAATTTTACTTCCATTTTACAAACCGCTTGCATTCTCCGGCACCATGTGGTAAGCTGTCGATTGGTTTCCGGAATGCGGCGAAAGGGGGAGCGCCCTGGCGCCGCGCTCAACAGAAAATGATGACGAAACCAGATTGCGAGGGAGCCCGTGTTCCGGGCTGAGAGGATCCCAGAGAGGATCGACCGGCCAAATCCGTCCGCGGGGGCGGATTCTCAGCGTCTGCCGGTCGTCAGGTATGGTATATGCAGCGCTGCATATGCCAATTTTTTATGCCTGCGGCCGGCGGAAAGAAAAAATCTGGAGGGTATGTACATGAAAAAAGTAGTGGCAATGATGCTGGCTCTGGTCCTGGCGCTCGGCCTGATGGCCGGCTGCGGCCAGAAGGACGCCGGAAAAGACAGCGGCGGCACCAAGACGATCGAGAGCCTGAAGATCGCGTTCTCCCCGTATGCGGACGCCGATCAGATCACGACGGCGACCGAACCGCTCGAGGCGCTGCTCAAGTCGAAGCTGCTGGAAAAGGGCTATGACGTGCAGAACATCGACATGACCGTCGGCACGAGCTACACCGCCGTGGGCGAGGCGCTCAGCGCCGGCAGCGCGGACATCGGCTTCATCTCCGGCGGCAACTATGTCCTGTTTTCCGATGACTGCGACGTGCTGCTGACGGCGCTGCGCTACGGCATCAACAAGGACTCCGATAACCCCGCCGACTGGAACGACGGCACCATCGAGGAAAACACGCAGGATATGACGACCTACTACCGCTCGATCATTCTGGCCGGCCCGAGCGCGAAGGGGCAGGAGCTGCTCAAGAAGGTCAACGCCGGCGAGGAACTGACGTGGGACGACCTCAACAGTGCGACCTGGTCCGTGCTCGCCCCGACGTCCGCGTCCGGCTACATCTACCCGAGCCTCTGGCTGCAGGAGCACTACGGCAAGACCATTGCGGATCTCGATCACGTGGTGCAGTCCGATTCGCACAGCACGTCGCTCGCACGTCTGGCCACCGGTCAGGCGGATGTGATGGTCTCCTTTGGCCACATCCGCATCAAGAACGCGCCCAACTGGCAGGAGAAGTTCGGCGGCACGGCTCCCATGGTCGAGCAGACCGGCATCATCGGCGTGACCGAGGGAATCTACAACGACATGATCGCCTACAGCAAGACCTCCGACCTCATGGCGGACGAGGATTTCCGCAAGGCGCTCGGCGAGGCGTTCATCGAGATCGCCCAGACCGACGAGGGCAAGGAGATCATCAGCGTCTTCAGCCAGGTCGGCTATACCTGGGGCAAGGATTCGGACTATGACGGCGAGCGTGCCGCGCAGGCCATGCTCAAGTCGGCGGGGAAGTAACACCATGCTGCTGGAAGCTGCGCACATCAGCAAGCGCTTCGGCAGCAGGCCGCAGGTGCTGACGGACGTCTCCTTCGGTGTGGAGCCGGGGGAGTTCGTGTCCGTCATCGGCCCGTCCGGTGCCGGGAAGACGACGCTGTTTCGCATCCTCAACGGCACACTGCCGTGCGACGGCGGGGAAGTGTGCATCGATGGGCATCCGTTTTCCCGCGCGCGCGGCCGCGCCAAGCGCGCCGTGCAAAAGCGCATCGGCACCATCTATCAGGATTTCGCGCTGGTGGAGCCGGTCTCCTGCCGGCAGAACGTGCTCAACGCCTGCCTGCCGGACATGGCGCTGCCGGCGGCGCTGCTGGGCCTGTTTTCGCGCGCGCAGATCGCGGAGGCTGAGCGGCTGCTCGCGCGCGTCGGTCTGGCGGACAAGTACGATGAGCCGGTCTGTGATCTCTCCGGCGGGCAGAAGCAGCGTGTTGCCATCGCGCGCGCGCTCATGCGAAAGCCTGCGCTGCTGCTGGCGGACGAGCCGGTCGCCTCGCTCGACCCGGTCACCGGCCGGCAGATCCTTGCGCTGCTGCAGGATATTCAGCGCACGGAGGGCGTCGCCATTCTCATGAACAGTCATAATCTCGACCAGAGCCGGGCGGTTTCCACCCGGCTCCTCGGCCTGCATGCCGGGCAGATCGTGCTCGACGGCGCGCCCGCCGCCGTGACGGACGCAGACCTCACACGCATCTATGGCGATGCGGAAAGCGAGGCCGCGCCATGACGCGTGCGCGTGCAAAACGCTGGGCGTGGGCGCGGGCACTGGGTGTGCTCGCGCTGTTTGTGCTTGCCTTTTGGCTGACAGGCTGCGATCCCGCAGTATTCTGGGCGCGGCGGGCGCACCTGCGCGACATTGCCGCGCAGCTCTTCCCGCCGGACTGGAGCTATCTGTCCGCGATCGTCGCGCCGCTGCTGGCCACGCTGCGCATGTCCGTCACCGGCACGGCGCTGGGCGTGCTGCTGGCGCTCATCCTCGCGCCGCTGTGCGCGGCGAATCTGCCGTGCCCGGCACCGGTGCGCCGCATCCTGCGGTTTCTGGTGCAGGTGCTGCGTTCGTTCCCGGCGCTGATCCTTGCGCTGCTGGCGACGTTCCTGTTCGGTCTCGGCACATTTTCCGGCACGGTTGCCATCACGCTCTTCACACTGGCCGTCATGACGCGCCTGACGTATGAGGACATCGAAACGCTGACGCTCGCGCCCTACCGCGCGCTGTGCGCCATGGGCGTGTCCCCGGCACGGGCCTATGCTCGCGCCGTCGTGCCGGAGATCGCCTCCGGCTATCTGACCAACGCGCTCTACCTACTCGAGACGAATGTGCGTCACAGCGCCATCCTCGGCTATGTCGGCGCCGGCGGCATCGGTCTGCTGCTCAATGAGAAGATCTCGTGGCGGGAGTACGGCCGCGTCGGTGCGATCCTCGTGTGCCTGTTCGTGACCGTCTGCTGCATCGAGTGGCTCAGCCATGCGCTCGGGCGCATCATCCGCGGCGAGCGCAGCATCCCGCGCAGGGCAAAGCGTGTGCTCTGGGCGGCGGTGCTGGTGTGCGTGGCAGTCTGCACGGCGGGCATCGAAGCGCCGGATCTGGCGCATACGAGCAAAAGTGTGCTCGCAGCGATGGGCGATGGGCTGCTGCATCCGGACTGGGGCTTTTTCTTCGGCACCGGCAAGGACGGGCTCGGCTGGCTGCTGCTCGAGACGGTCGGTATCGCGCTGGCCGGCACCGGCCTCGGCGCACTGCTTGCGGCACCGCTGGCGTTTTTGAGCACGCCGAAGCTGCTGCCGCGCCCAGTTGCGCTGCTGTTCCGGGTGCTGATCGTGGCGATCCGCTCCGTGCCGTTTCTGATCTACGGGCTCATCTTCATCCGCGTCTCCGGCCCCGGTGCGTTCACCGGTGTGCTGACGCTCGCGGTGTGCAGCATCGGCCTGCTCAGCAAGCGCTTCAGTGAGGCGATCGAGTCGCTGGATTTTCGCGCCTACGACGCGCTGCGCGCCATGGGCGTCTCGCTGCTGCCGCGCATTCGCTATGCAGTGCTGCCGCAGCTCGGCCCGGCGTTTTCCTCGGCTGTGCTCTATCGGTTCGATGTCAATATCCGTGAGGCATCCGTGCTCGGCCTTGTCGGCGCCGGCGGTATCGGCGCGCCGCTCATCTTCGCCATGAACCAGTATGCGTGGAATGATGTCAGCGCTATTTTCCTTGGCTTTGTTCTGCTTGTCTGGCTCATTGATGTGGGCTCGGCCCGGCTGCGCACGCGGCGCGCAGCAGCTGCCGCCCCGGGAAAGAAAACATGAAACAGGAAAGCAAATCCTCTGCAGGCCCGGCCTGCGGAGGATTTTTTTCGCCTTGCAGTGTGGACGAGCGAGCGGCCCGAACACAGCGGACGGCACTGCTGCTGTTATCCGCGCACCATTGGGAGAAGAAAACGAAATGGAAATTCAGGATGCGTTTGACAGCCCATGGGTGGCTGTGTATAATAAAAAGTTGGACAAGGGAATACAACTGTGGCAGTTTTGCGCGCTTTCTGGTTATTTTTGCTCTGCGATGGTGCTTTGAACCAGCAAGCCCGAACCGGATGCGCCCGACTGCCGGAATGAGAGGATGCACGGATGAAAAAGTATGGGATCACGTTTTTCCTTACTCTGATTTTGCTGCTCGGGCTGGTCGTGCCCGCGGTGTCGGCGCAGGTGCCGGAAGCAGCGCTGGCTGCGGCGCAGGAGCAGTCCCCGGAGCTGCTGGATGCGACGGTCGTTGCAAAGGGGATCGATGTCAGCCATCACCAGGGGGCTATCAACTGGGATGCCGTTGCGGGGCAGATCGATTTTGCGGTCATTCGCTGCGGCTTTGGCGGCAATCTGACCGCGCAGGATGACCGCCAGTGGAGTGCAAATGTTGCCGCCTGTGAGCGGCTCGGCATCCCGTATGGCGTGTATCTGTACTCCTACGCGGAAACGGACGATGAGGCGAGCGACGAGGCACAGCACGTGCTGCGTCTGCTGCAGGGGCACACCCCGCAGCTGCCGGTCTATCTCGATCTGGAGGATTCCGTGATCAGCAGCAACTGTTCCGCGGCGGACATTCTGCGCCACACGACGATTTTTTGCAATACGATCCAGGCGGCCGGTTATCGGGCAGGCGTGTATGCCAACCGGAACTGGTGGACAACGCTCCTGACGGACGCAGCTTACGATCAGTGGGAGCGCTGGATCGCCGTCTGGGCCGATCAGACCAATTATAACAAGCCCTATCAGATGTGGCAGTACAGCAGCAAGGGACAGATCAGCGGCATCAGCGGCAATGTGGATCTGGATTACTGGTACGGCGCACCGCTGACCGGGACGCACCGGCATACCTATCAGGTCACGGCGCAGACGGCCGCGACGTGCACACAGCCCGGTCAGACGACCTATACCTGCGCCTGCGGTGCGACCAAGACGGAGACGACGGCTGCGCTGGGCCATAACTACGGCGCCTGGACGACATACACTGCGCCCACATGCACAGTGGCGGGTGTGGAGCGCTCTGTCTGCACCAGATGCGCGGCTTATCAGGAGCGCACGGTCGCGGCAACGGGCGTGCACAAATGGGACGCCGGTGTGCTCGTGCAGGAGGCGACCTGCACCGAGGACGGATGCAGACGCTATACCTGCACCCAGTGCGGCACGACGAAGGACGAGACCCTGCCCGCTGCCGGACATTCCTATGAAAAAGGGAAGTGTACCGTCTGCGGCCAGCGGGACCCGGAGCTGCTTCTGGGCGATCTGACAGGCGACGGGAAGTGCACGTCGGCGGATGCCGTCCTGCTCGTTCGCTGCCTCTCCGATCTTGAGGAGCTGACAGAGCAGCAGCTGCTGGCTGCCGATATGAACGGTGACGGGCGCATCACGTCCGCGGATGCAGTGGCGCTGGTGCGCCTGCTCGCCGGGCTGGTGTAACCGAAACGCGCACTGGATGAGGTGAATCAGATGAAAAAACGGATCTTCAGTTTTCTGCTGGTCTTGGCACTGCTGCTGACGACCTTCGCGGCGTTTGGCATGGACGGCGCGGCCGCCGACAGTGCGCGCGATGTGCAGCTGTCCGAGGGCGTCCGAAATATCGTCAAGCGCGCGTATCAGATGACGGACATTCAGTGGACGCCGCAGGCGGATGTCCTCGGCTGGAACGGTGACCTTACATATCGCGCCGGCGTTACCTATACGGGCCTTCCTTATGGCCAGCCGGTCTACGCCGCCTATGTGCCGTGGGTGACCGATCTGGACGGCTTTGCGGCGGCGGTCAACGATCCGAACAGCCGCATGTATACCTCCTATTCGACGTATAACTGCAGAGCGCCTTACTATTCCTGCGACTGCAGCGCCTTCGTTTCCTGGGCGTGGGGACTTGGCGGCAGACAGACGACGAGGACCATCGCCAACTATGCGACCGAGATCAGCACGACCTCCTACGAAAATGCGCAGGTCGGCGACTGCCTCTGTCTGGCAGGCACCCACGTGGTGCTGATCACAGCGCTCACGTATGACAGCAATCATAAGATCAACGGCATGGAGATCTCGGAATCGACCGTCAATGCGGCGACGAACTACTGCTGCCAGAAGACATGGTACGGCGACGGGCATGCCTACTCGCTGTCAAAAGTCCAGTCCAAGTATCTCGATAACGGCTACATTCTCTACCGCAGCAATACACGCGACTCCGTGACCTATACGCACGCGTGCAGTGTGCCGCTGGCCGGTGATGTGTGCGCACAGTGCGGTTACGGTCTGCAGCTGCAGACCGTCGCGGTGACGCTCCGCACCCGGGCGGACACGAACCTGTACGCCCAGCCGGATGCCGCCGAGCCGGTCGGCACGGTGTATCAGGGCGTTGACATCCAGGTCGGTACCTGCGCCCGGACAGGCAGCGGCGTCTGGTGCAAAACGGGTGACGGCCAGTGGCTGAAGGCTGCGGATGTCGATTTTGTTTCCTATGATAAAACGGTTTCCGTCACGGACAAGGTTTTCCCGAATGACGAGCTTCCTGCCGGCAGCGCCTTTGCACTGAAGGGGACGGTCCGGTCCGTCAACCCCATGACGGAGATCTGCGCGGCGGTCTATCCGGCGCAGGAGGATTCGGAGCCGGTGCTAGAAAAGCGCATTGTGCTCGATCGTGCCGACAGTTATGCGCTCGCCGGCAGCGAGCTGGACAGCGCGCTGCCGTTCCAGACGCTCGCGGCCGGAGATTACCGGTTCGTGCTCACGGTCACGGAGCTGGCGTCCTATCCCGGCCGGGAAGACGCGACACTGGTGACGACGGAGGAGAGCGCTTTCCGTGTGGGCGAAGCGGCTCCGTGCAGCCATACGCACACGAAAACCGAGGAGAAAGCCCCGACCTGCACGGAGGACGGTCTGCGGACCGTGACATGTCTGGATTGCGGCGCGGTCATGCGGGAAACGCTCCCTGCCAGAGGGCATACCTATCAGGATGGTAAGTGCACCGTGTGCGGGGAGACGGAGTATCTGCTTGGCGACCTCAACGGAGACGGTGTGGTGACCTCCGCCGACGCGGTGCTGCTCTCGCGCAGCCTGACGGATCTGGTGAAGCTCACGGCCGAGCAGCAGAAAGCCGCGGACATCAATGGTGACGGCGTGATCACGTCCGCCGACGCTGTGATCCTGGTCCGCTTCCTTGCCGAGCTGATCCCATCGCTTCGGTGAGCGGAGGATGTATGTCGTTTTGCGGAAATACATTTCCGCTGAAGATACAGAAGGAAAACAGAAACAGGAGGATGAAATGAAGAAACGAATACTAAGTATGCTGCTTGTACTGGTGCTGTTGGTGGCGCTGGTGCCGCTGCACGCCGACGCGGCAGTGACCATTTACTGGCCGGTTCCGGGGCATACACGTTTGAGCCAAGGATACCATGCGAACAATGCGATTGATATCAGCGATGGCAGCATTAACGGTGCAACGGTAATTGCTGCCGCTTCCGGCACGGTAACGCATATTTATCTTTGCTCAAATACGCATAATGATTCCTATTCTATTCAGCATCCGGAGAGCACAGATTGCAACGGCTTTGGAACTGGTCTTGTGATCAAAGCAGATGATGGAAGAATCTATCAATATGCACATATGCAGGGCGGAAGTATTCCATCGAATGTGTATCATGGTGCATATGTTACTGCCGGTCAAACAATCGGAAGAGTTGGCGCTACCGGTTGTGCGACTGGGCCGCATCTGCATTTTGGCATATCTACAACGCCGAATAAATATTGGGAATACGGTCCGAATCCTGACCCGGCTGCCGGCAATTATAACTATATTTACGATGGTAGCTGCCTGCAGCATACATACGGTGACTGGACCTATACGAAATATCCGACCTGCACAGAAACGGGTACGCAAGTTAGATCTTGTACAAAATGTGGTCATACGGAAACAAGATCAATTGCGCCGACACTGCATAGCTATGGCGATTGGGTTGTGACCAAGTCGGCAACCTGCACAGAGGATGGCGTAGAGACGAGAACGTGCCCCAAGTGTAACGGTGTGGAAACCAGAAGCATACCCAAAAGCGGCCATACCTATGGGGACTGGACGGTCGTTCAAGAAGCCAGCTGTACGGCTCAAGGCAGCAAAACCAGAACGTGCTCTACCTGCGGAAATGTGGATACCGCGGTGATTGAAATGGCTGCGCACAAGTACGTTTCCGAGACGATCCCCGCGACGTGCTCTGCTCCCGGCGGCACGAAATACATCTGCTCCGTCTGCGGCAAGACCTACACGGAAACTGCCACCGTCGGTTGGTCCGACTGGTCGGAGACCAAGCCGGCCGGCGTGGAGGACAGCCTGATCGAGAGCAAGACGCAGTATCGCTCCTCCAAATATGAGACAAAGACCTCGTACAACACGTCCGAGAGCGGCTGGACGCGCAAGAGCAGCGACTGGGAAAAGGCCAATTCCGGTTCGGTCACCTATGTCAAGTCCTGGCCCGGCGGCTTCCACACCGGAAACGCGCTGTACGGAACCTACAACAAGACGCCGGTTTCCGCCTCGGAGACGGCCACGGCAAAGACCGTTGTCAACAGCGAAGCCGTCAGCGGCTATATCTACTGGCATTGGTGCCGCGGCAGCTATACGGCCGGCCCCATCAACCGCAGGGTGTCGGATGTCTGCGAAGGCGAGTTCCAGACCTTCCACGCTTTCTTCAGCACATCGAATGCCTCGTCGACGGACGCGAACGGCGCCAACGGCGGCGACTGCAAGTATTATCCGAATGGCGGCTGCTGCAAGGATACGTACTGGTATTTCCAGATCCCGGTCTATACCCAGAGCTATACGAACTATAAAAAGCTCTTTACTTATGAGCGCTGGACGGATTGGTCCGACTGGGGCGACAAGGAGATCAGCGCGAGCGACACGCGCAAGGTGGAGACGCGCACGGTCTACCGTTATTATACCGCTGCCAAAGAGCACACTTGGGACGCGGGCACCGTGACCGCCGCTGCGACCTGCACGGCAGACGGCGCAAAGACATATACCTGCTCTGTGTGCCAGACGACCAAGACGGAGCCGATCGCAAAGCTGGGTCACGATTACCGGCAGACGGTCGTCGCGGCGACATGCACGGCCAAGGGCTATACGCTCAATAAGTGCAGCCGCTGCGGCGATGAATACCGCGATGCGGAGACTGCCATGCTTCCGCATAAGTACGTGGACGGTGTCTGCACGGCCTGCGGCGACAAGGTGACGATGTTCACCCTCGGTGCGGTGACGGCCAAGGCCGGCGACACGGTCACGGTCCCGGTCGAGATCAAGAACAACACCGGCTTTGCAGGCTTTACGCTCAAGATCACCGCTGATGCAAACCTGACTCTGACTGGCATTGCCAAGGGCGAGCTGATGGAGAAGGCAAACAGCGGCCTGTTTGTAGACAATGTCAAGGGCGGCGTCATCAACTGGACGAGCGATCGGAATATCACCGGCGACGGCGTGCTGTTGAAGCTGACGTTTACCGTTGCGGACAATGCGCCGGACGGGAAATATGAGATTTCCGTTGCGCTCAAGGACGATGAGGCGTCCAACTGCGTCGATGAAAACGGTCAGGCGCTTCGCGCGGCGTTTGAAGCGGGTTCCGTTCTGGTTTCCGCTGCACCGCATATGCATGACTATGCGGTGACCGTCACCGCACCGACCTGCACGGCCAAGGGCTACACGACACACACCTGCGCCTGCGGCGACAGCTACGTGGACACTTACGTGGACGCTCTTGGTCACGCATGGGACAACGGCAAAGTGACGAAGGAGCCGACCGAGACCGAGACCGGCGTCAAGACCTTCACCTGCACGCGCTGCGGCGAGACGAAGACGGAAGTCATTCCGGCCACCGGCAGCGTGGATGTTACGGAAATGTTCACAGACGTGTCGCACAGCTGGGCCGATGATGGTATCCAGTACTGCGTGACGCATCAGCTGATGTCTGGCATCGGCAACAATCTGTTCGGGCCGAAGCTGACCACGACGCGCGCGCAGATTGTGCAGATTCTCTATAATCTCGAGGGCGAGCCGAAGGTGAGCGGCACGACGCCGTTTACCGACCTCACACAGGACTGGTATCAGGACGCGGTCCTCTGGGCCTATCAGACCGGCGTGGTCGCGGGCACGTCCAGCACGACGTTTGAGCCTGACCGGCCGGTGACGCGCGAGCAGATCGCGGTCATCCTCATGGAATACGTGACGCGCGTGCTCAAACTTGAGCGCACGTGGACGCCCGCTGACCTGAGCACCTTCCCGGATGCGGGCAGTGTGTCCGACTGGGCGAAGGATGCCATGGCGGACGCGGTCGGGCTGGGCCTGATCTCCGGCGCGAGCAACGGCGGCCAGACTCTCCTTGAGCCGCAGGGCAGCGCGACGCGCGAGCAGGTCGCGACGATCCTGATGGAGTTTTGCAAGAACGTGAAGAAGTGACCCGTTAGAAATGCATCCCCCTCTGATTCATCCGGAATCAGAGGGGGATGTTGCTGTTTTAATTTGAGTTGTGCGCAAATTCTACAGAAAAGTATGCCAATGCCAATAATGTAAATTGTATTGCATATTTTATAAATAATGTTATAATCCATGTAGATATCGGGACACCGGGTATATTGGGAGCGCAGCCATGCGCATCGTTTCTCCTGCGTGGCAGGGCTGCTAACAAAATGACAGGAGAAAAATGAACAGGGAGGAAACACATGAAAAAACGACTTTTGAGCTTTGTGCTCGCGGTGCTGATGATCGCGTCGCTCCTGCCGGCCACGGCGCTGGCGGCAGACATCGTGGACAGCGGTACCTGCGGTGCAGAGGGCGACGGCAGCAACCTGACCTGGACGCTGGACCGCGAGGGCGTGCTGACGATCAGCGGCAGCGGGGATATGCATGGCTATGGTCCTTCTGGTGCGCCGTGGCATGGCAGGGTAAAGTCAGCTGTGATTGCAGAAGGCGTGACGAGCATTGGCTGGTATGCTTTCTATGATTGCAGATCTCTGACCAGCGTGACGATCCCGGGCAGCGTGACGAGCATTGGATTGTATGCTTTCACTTCGTGTACATCTTTGACCGGTATATGGGTCGCTGAGGGCAACAGTCATTACTCCAGCGATGTATCCGGTGTTCTGTTCAACAAAGATAAGACTACTTTGGTGCAGTGCCCGGGCGCTTTTGCGGCATATACGATCCCGAACAGCGTGACGAGCATTGGCGCTGATGCTTTCTCTTATTGCACATCTCTGACCAGCGTGACGATCCCGGACAGCGTGACGAGCATTGGAAGGGATGCTTTCTCTGATTGCAAATCTCTTACAAGCGTGACGATCCCGAACAGCGTGACGAGCATTGGCCCTAGTGCTTTCTCTTTTTGCACATCTCTGACCAGCGTGACGATTCCGGACAGCGTGACGAGCATTGTCAATGGGGCTTTCGCTTACTGCGCATCTCTGGCAAGCGTGACGATCCCGGACAGCGTGACGCTCATTGACAATTATGCTTTCCAGAGTTGCACATCTCTGACCAGCGTGACGATCCCGGACAGCGTGACGAGCATTGGCGGTAGTGCTTTCTTTAAGTGCACATCTCTGACCAGCGTGACGATCCCGGACAGCGTGACGAGCATTGGCGATAATGCTTTTTGTAGCTGCGAATCTCTGACCAGTGTGACGATCCCGGACAGCGTGACGAGCATTGGTGTTGGTGCTTTCTCTTATTGCGAATCTCTGACCAGCGTGACGATCCCGGACAGCGTGACGCTCATTGACAATGGTGCTTTCGAAGGTTGCACATCTCTGACCAGCGTGACGATCCCGGACAGCGTGACGAGCATTAACAATGGTGCTTTCTCTCATTGCACATCTCTGACCGATGTGTACTATGCCGGGAGCGAGGCGCAATGGAAAGCGATCGGTATTAGTCTCGATGGAAATGATGCCCTTTTGACCGCCAACATCCATTACAATTATGGTTCCCATACCCACAGCTACAAGGATGTTGTCACGGCACCGACCTGCACGGAAAAGGGCTACACGACGCACATCTGCGCCTGCGGCGACAGCTACGTGGACACTTATGTGGACGCTCTGGGTCACGCATGGGACAACGGCAAAGTGACGAAGGAGCCGACGGAAACCGAGACCGGTGTGAAGACCTTCACCTGCACCCGCTGCGGCGAGACCAGGACGGAGACTATGCCGGTGATTCCGCATGTGCACAGCTATAAGGATGTTGTCACGGCGCCGACCTGCACGGCCAAGGGCTACACGACGCACACCTGCGCCTGCGGCGACAGCTACGTGGACACTTACACCGATGCACTTGGCCACGCGTGGGACAACGGTAAAGTGACGAAGGAGCCGACGGAAACCGAGACCGGTGTGAAGACCTTCACCTGCACCCGCTGCGGTGAGACGAAGACCGAGACCATCCCGGCCACAGGCAGCGTGGACGTGACGGAAATGTTCACGGACGTATCGCACAGCTGGGCCGATGACGGCATCCAGTACTGCGTGACGCATCAGCTGATGTCCGGCATCGGCAACGATCTGTTTGGGCCGAAGCTGACGACGACGCGCGCGCAGATCGTCCAGATTCTCTATAATCTCGAGGGCGAGCCGAAGGTGAGCGGCACGACGCCGTTTACCGATCTCACACAGGACTGGTATCAGGACGCGGTCCTCTGGGCGTATCAGACCGGCGTGGTCGCCGGCACGTCCAGCACGACGTTCGCGCCGGATCAGCCGGTGACGCGCGAGCAGATCGCCGTCATCATCATGGAATACGTGACGCGTGTGCTCAAGCTCGAGCGCACGTGGACGCCCGCTGACCTGAGCATCTTCCCGGATGCGGACAGCGTGTCCGACTGGGCGAAGGATGCCATGGCGGATGCCGTGGCACTTGACCTGATCTCCGGCGCGAGCAACGGCGGCCAGACCCTCCTTGAGCCGCAGGGCAGTGCGACCCGCGAACAGGTCGCGACGATCCTGATGGAGTTTTGCAAGAACGTGAAGAAGTAATCCATACGGCACAAAGCGTGCGCGGGCGGCGCGGCAGCGCCGCCCGCTTTTTGCTGAGGATGCCCCGTTATCGCAGCCGAATGGAACTGCAATTTTCGAACATTTTTTGTTTTTTCGGTCGAGAGTCCTGCTTATGGGACTCTCGATCTGCTATTATCAAGGAAAACACGGAAGCGGGCGATGATATGACGCGAAAGGAACGAGTTCTGGATGCCAAACGCTGCCTCGATGCGCTTGCCCTTGGGCTGGACCCACATACGGGCGGAGAGCTGCCGGGTGACAGCGTGCTCAATCGGGTGGAAATGTCGCGCTGTTTTTTCTTTGTATCCGGCCTGCTGCAGGAGATATATGACAATGGGCCCCGGGCTCCGGGACTGCCGTTTGCTCTGCCAATCGAGCAGCGCGCGGCGTTTCCGTTTACGGAGCAGCCGATGACCGTCAGCGAGATCTGCCGCGCGCTCAATGAAATGGTCGATCCATTTGTTTATAGGTACCTGCGCACGACGGCGATCACGGACTGGCTTCTGCAGCGCGGCTTCCTGGAGATGAACACGTGGGGAGACGGGACGCCGTTTCGCGGCCCGACGGCGCTGGGGCGCTCCATCGGCCTTTCAGTCGAGGAACGCAGCGGCAAGCGCGGTCCCTATCAGGTCACGCTGTATCATCCGGATGCACAGCACTTTATTCTGGATAATCTGGATGATATTCTGTTGCCTGTGTCCCCCGCTGCGGAGTAAATCGCGCAAATTATGTCGAAAATCGTGCGAGTTGTGCAAGAGCACTTTTTTACACCGGATTTTTGTGGTAAAATCCAATCGTGCCCATGTTTGGAAACGGAGAAAAGGGAGAACTATGCCAAAATCACCGAATCAGAAATTGAAGCTGCTGTACCTGATGGAGATCCTGCTGCAGCAGACGGACGAACGTCATCCGATGACCGTGCCGGAGATGATCGCACAGCTGGCGCAGCGCGGAATATCTGCTGAGCGCAAGAGCATTTACGGCGATCTCGAGGCACTGCGCACGTTCGGGATGGACATCGTGCAGACCAAGACGAAAACGACCGGATATTACGTCGGCTCGCGCACGTTTGAAGTGCCGGAGCTCAAGCTGCTGGTCGACAGTGTGCAGTCGTCGAAATTCATTACACACAAAAAGACCTTGGCACTCATCAAAAAAATCGAGAGCCTTGCCAGTATCTATGATGCGCAGCTCCTGCAGCGGCAGGTCTATGTCCGCGGCCGCGTCAAGAGCATGAATGAGAGCGTGTATTATAATGTGGACGAGATCGCCGACGCCATTTCCCGGGACCGGCAGATCCGCTTCCACTACTTTGAATACACCATCTCCAAGCAGCGGCGCTACCGCAAGGCGGGTGCATACTATGTCGTCAGTCCGCTGGCACTGATGTGGGACAATGAGAATTATTACCTGTTGGCTTGGGATGCCGAGGCGGAGCTGCGCAAGCACTACCGCGTGGACAAGATGACGGATATCTCCGCGCTGGAGATGCCGCGTGAGGGTACGGAAGACCTTTCAAAGCTGGATCTGTCGGCGTACTCCAAAAAAGTATTCAGCATGTTCAGTGGGGAAGAGCAGACGGTGCGGCTGCGCTTTGCCAATCATCTGGTCGGCGCGGTGCTCGACCGTTTCGGCAAGGACGTGATCGTAGTCGCTGACGGGCCGGAGCATTTCACAGTTGTGCTCAACGTGGTCACGAGCCCGAAGTTCTATGCCTGGCTGTTCGGCTTCGGCACCGAGGTGGAGATCCTCTCGCCGCCGTCTGTCCGGATGGAGATGCAGAACATGCTTGCCACTGCTGCGGATATGTATGCGCCGCCGCGCGGACAATGACTTGACAAATATCGCACATGCGTGTATAAAGAATAATGTATATTGGGGGGGCTGGGTCATTCCCGGCTGAGACGAGTGAATCGAAGCTCGATACCCACAGACCTGATCCGGATAATGCCGGCGTAGGAAACGAAATCTATCTATATCTATCATCGTTTTCTATGAACTGCATTGTTTCGGCAATGCAGTTTTTTCTTTGAGGAGGAAACAACATGACCCAAAGCAAATCCCATCTGCGCCTGCGCGCGCTGTGCGAGGGCGCGGTCTTCATCGCCCTTGCCCAGGTTCTGAGCTATCTCAAGCTCTTCGAACTCCCGCAGGGCGGCTCCATCACGATCGAGATGCTGCCGATCTTCCTGTACTGCGCCCGCTGGGGCTTTGGCCCCGGCATGCTCGCGAGCTTTGCCTACAGCATCCTGCAGGCAGTGCTCAGCAGCACGTATGCCTGGACGTGGCAGTCGCTCATCGGCGACTATCTGCTCGCGTTCACAGTGCTCGGCTTCGCCGGTGCGTGCTCGAAGCTCAAGGGCGGCTTCTTCATCGGCACGGTCGTCGGCAGCGTGGCGCGCTTTCTCGTGCACTATGTCGTCGGCGCGACGATCTGGGCCGAGTATATGCCCGAGACCTTCTTCGGCCTGACGATGACGTCGCCGTGGTTCTACTCGGCGCTGTATAACGGCAGCTTCATGCTCATCGACATGGTGCTCGTGCTCATCGTCGGCGCGCTGCTGTGGAAGCCGCTGAAAAAGTACATCACCGGCGAGGATCTGCGCGGTGCAGCGAGCGCGAAAAATGTAGGTTGACAGAGCGAATTTTTATAGTGTATAATATGTATCCGGCGTCAGTCGTCTGGCGCCGGATACTTTTTGCCAACTACGGCGGCGCGAGCCGCTGTTGAGTATGATCGAAAGGAGAAAACACCATGTTCCGTACCTATCAGCCCAAGAAGCTTCAGCGCAAGAAAGAGCACGGCTTCCGCAAGAGAATGGCGACCGCCAACGGCCGCAAGGTGCTGTCCCGCCGCAGAGCGAAGGGCAGAAAGCATCTCAGCTACTGAGTTGCTGCGCGTGAGCAGGCAGACTCCTTAATTATGTTTTTCAGGGCGGGATCTTTCCGCCCTAAAGGCATATCCGGAGAGTCTGCACAGCAGAGAGGATCGGGGGAGACCTTTGGAATTTACCAGCACGATCAAACAAAACTATGAATTCCGGCGTCTGTACTCGAAGGGCAAAAGCTGCGCCAATGCGTATCTGGTGGTCTACTGCCGGAAAAACCGCGCCGGCCGCAGCCGCATCGGCTACACCGTGTCCAACAAAGTCGGCCATGCCGTCGTGCGCAACCGCATCCGCCGCCGTCTGCGGGAGATCTATCGCCTGCATGAGCGGCAGATCGCGCGCGGGTATGATCTGGTCGTCGTGTCGCGTGTGCGCGCGTGCACGGCGGATTATCATCAGCTGGAGGCAGCGTTTTTATCGGCGTGCGCCCAGCTCGGCCTGCTGACGGAAGGGGATGACGGCGCATGAAGCGGCTGCTCATCGCGCTAGTGAAGTTTTACCGCAGGTATATCTCACCGCTCAAGCCGCCCTGCTGCCGGTTCATTCCGACCTGCTCGGAATATGCGCTCGAGGCTCTGCAGAAATACGGAGCGCTCAAGGGCTCGTGGCTGGCCATCAAGCGCATATGTCGGTGCCATCCGTTCCATACGGGTGAGCATGAATTTTATGACCCGGTGCCATGACCGGGAAATCCTGAGAATTTTAGAATTGGAGTCGTCTTATGTCCTGGATTACTGCACCCTTTGCCTGGCTGCTCAAAGCACTTTATGAGCTGACCGGCAGCTACGGTTGGGCGGTCATTCTCTTCGGCGTTGTCGTGAACCTGATTTTGCTTCCGTTTATGGCCAAGAGCAAGAAGAGCATGATGCGCACCAGCCGCCTTCAGCCGCGGATCACGGAGCTTCAGCGCCGGCACGAGGGAAACCAGCAAAAGCTCAATGAAGAGATGGCCAAGCTCTATCGGGAAGAGAAGATCAACCCGATGTCCGGCTGCCTCTGGAGCCTGATCCCGTTCCCGATCCTGATTGCGCTCTACAGCGTCATCCGCCAGCCGCTGACGAAGATGATGGGCCTGAGCGCGGACGCTGTCACGCAGCTGACCGACTGGGTCACGACCAATGCGGGCTATGTCGCACAGACGAAGTCCGCCTATCAGGAGATCCAGATCACCGACCTGATCCATCAGAACTGGGACGCCGTGACCGGCGCGTTCGGTGATTTCTCGGGCAAGCTGCTGGATATCGACTATTCGTTCATCGGCCTGAACATGGGCCAGCAGCCGTCGTTCAAGATCTGGACGTTTGACTGGAGCAACAAAGCCGTCTGGCTTCCGGCTCTGGGCCTGTTCCTGATCCCGATCGTCTCGGCAGTGCTGTCGTGGCTGTCCATGAAGATCAGCACGTCGATGACACCGCAGACCGCCGGCAATCAGCAGGCCGTTGCGACCAACAAGACCATGATGTTCATGATGCCGCTCGTGTCGCTGTGGATCTGCTACACGATGCCGGCCGCTCTGGGCATTTACTGGATCGTCAACAGCATCCTCGGCATCCTGCGTGATGTCAGCCTGACGAAGGTTTTCAACAAGCAGCTCGACAAGCTCGATGCTGAGCGCATCGCGCGCGAAAAAGAGCGCGATGCGGAGCTCGAGCGCAAACGTCTCGAGACCGAGCGCCTGAAGGCTGCCGGCGAGACCATCGTCAACCCCAACACCAGCAAGAAGAAGATCCAGGCCAGCCAGAAGCAGAAGGATGACGAGCGCAAGGCTGCGGCCGTGCGTGAAGAGCGTGCCGCCCGCCGCGAGCGTCTCGGCGTTGAGCAGGCGGCTGCGCCGGAGTCCCAGGTCGGCAACCGCCGCTATGCGCGCGGCCGTGCCTACGCGCGGGACCATTATGCAGCGGATCAGGCCGCCGCTCCCGAGACGGAGCAGGCGCCGGCCGCCGAAGTCCCGGAAGGAAAACAGGAGAGTACTGAATGATGTTAAAAACACTGGAAAAGTCCGGCAAGACGGAAGAGGCGGCCATCGCCGCCGCGCTCGAGGAGCTTGGCCTTGACCGGGATGATGTTTCCGTTGAGATCGTCGAGCGCGCCAAGTCCGGCTTCCTCGGCATCGGCGCCAGCCCTGCGGTCGTCCGCGTGCAGTATGAGGCGCCGCATGAGGAGCTTGAGACTGTTGCTGAAGCTGCGGCCGAGTCCCCGGCCGCAGCTCCGGCTGAGGCGCAGCCCGCGGCCGCACCTGCCGCCCCCGCAGCGGATGAGCCGGAGAGCTATGCGCGCATCCGCGCGTTCGTCAGCGGCCTGCTCGAGCACATGGGCATCCAGGCGGAGATCGAGATCACCGCACGTGAAAACGGCGGCGTGAACGTGAACCTGTCCGGCAGCAACATGGGCGCGGTCATCGGCCGCCGCGGCGAGACGCTCGACGCGATCCAGCACCTGACCAATTACGCCGTCAATCGCGGCAGCGATAAGCACATGCATATCAGTGTCGATGCCGAGAGCTACCGCGCCAAGCGTGAGGAGTCGCTCGTGCGTCTGGCGGAGAAGATGGCCGCAAAGGCCATCAAGTACAAGCGCAGCATGGCGCTTGAGCCGATGAATTCCTACGAGCGTCATGTCATCCACACGGCGCTGCAGGATTACGAAGGCGTGACGACGAGTTCGACCGGTACCGAGCCGAACCGCCGCGTTGTGGTCTCTTATGAGAAGCCGCAGCGCACCAGCAACAAACCGGTCAGCCGTGAGTGGAGCTGACGAGAGACTTAGGAGGAACGGTATTATGTTCGAACAAGTGAGACAACTGCTTGCCCACCAGTTTGAGGTGGACGAAAACACCATCACCATGGACACCAACATCGCGGACGATCTCGGCGCGGATTCGCTCGACGTCGTGGAGCTGGTCATGTCGATCGAGGATGCGTTCGGCATCACGATCGAGGACGAGAAGGCGGCCGAGCTGACCACCGTCCGTCGGGTCGTGGATTACCTCGAGAAGAACGCTTGAACACATGCACAAAAAAAGCAGGCAGCCGGTGCTGCCTGCTTTTTTATTTCTGGAAATGCAATAGTGATTGACGAATCCGGCCGCAGCGGGTAAAATAGACAATGTATGCCGGAAAGGAGCGCGTGTATGCTGCAATTTCAACCGCAGGAGCATCTGCTGCATTCATATATTGTCGCGTCCCAGTCGGAGCAGGCGCGCGACCGGCTCTCGCTCGATCTGGCGGCGGCCATGCTCTGCCGCAGTGATGGTGTGCGTCCGTGCCGGACGTGCCGGGACTGCCGTAAGGTCTATGACGGTGTGCACCCGGATGTGATCTATATCGCGCCGGACCCGGATGCCAAAGTGCCGTCGATCAAGGTCGACCAGATCCGCGGCGTCGCGGCCACGGCGTACATTCTGCCGAGCGAGGCGGAAAAGAAGGTCTACGTTCTGCGTCAGGCGGATACGATGAATCTCAATGCGCAGAATGCGTTTTTGAAGCTGCTGGAGGAGCCGCCTCAGAGCGCGGCGTTCATTCTTGCGGCTGCAAGTCCGGAGCTGCTGCTGCCGACGGTGCGCTCACGCTGCGCATTGCTGCGCGACCCAGCGGAGCAGCTGCAGGAATCGGACGAGATCCGGGCCCTGGCAGAGGACTATCTGCGCGCGGTTGCGTCGCAAAACCGGCTGACGCTCCTGCGCTGGTGCCTTGCACAGGAGGGCATGGATGCGCAGACGCTCTCGGCATTTCTCCCCGCCGTGCAGCACCGGCTGGTGCACTTGCTGGCGGAACCGGACGAGACGGTGCTGCCGCAGGCGCTGTGCGCGCAGCAGCTTCGCCTGCTGGAGACCTGCGAGCGCTACCGCCGCGCCAATGTCGGCACGAAGCATATCTTTGGCCTGCTGTCCGTTTCGGGCGTGCAGGCGAAAGTTCAGAAGTGAGGATATCAAATTGACAGAAGTAATCAGTGTAAAATTCAAAAACCGCGGCAAGGTCTATTTCTTTGACCCGCACGGCATTGCCGTGCGCACGGGCGAGAAAGTGGTCGTTGAGACGTCGCGGGGGCTGGAGCTGGCCGAGTGCGTGCAGGGCAGTCATGCGGTGCCGGACGAGACGGTCGTGCAGCCGCTGCGTTCGCTGGCGCGCATCGCCACGAAGGACGACCTGCGTATCGAGGAGATCAATCGCCGCCGCGAAAAAGAGGCATTTGCCATCTGCAAGCAGAAGATCGTTGAGCACGGACTGGATATGAAGCTCGTGGATGTGGAGTGCAGCTTTGAGGGCAACAAGACCATGTTTTTCTTCACGTCCGACGGGCGCGTGGATTTCCGCGAGCTGGTCAAGGATCTGGCCTCCGTGTTCCGCAACCGCATCGAGCTGCGCCAGATTGGTGTGCGTGATGAGGCGAAGATGCTCGGCGGCATCGGCATCTGCGGCCGCCCGTACTGCTGCAATCAGTTTCTGGACGACTTTCAGCCCGTGTCCACGAAGATGGCGAAGGTGCAGTCCATGTCGCTCAATCCGTCGAAGATTTCCGGTGCGTGCGGCCGCCTGATGTGCTGCCTGCGCTATGAACAGGCGGCGTATGAAGAGCTGGTCAAGGCTGTGCCGAAGGTCGGCACCTTTGTCGAGACGCCCGCCGGCTACGGCACCGTGTCGTCGGTCAACATCCTGCGCAGCAGTCTGAAGGTCAAGCTCGACGGTCAGGGTGAGGACGTTTTCAAAAACTATCAGGCCGATGAGATCGCCGTGATTCCCGGTGGCCGCCCGAAGCCGGGCGAACCGCTGCCGTCCCTGCTCAAGGACCGGCCGAAGCCGGTGCGCGAAGAGGAGCCGAAGGAGGATCCCTGGGCGCTGCCGCAGCTCTTTGCGGATGAGGTCTACGGCGACAAGAAGCCGGAGCGTGCACATACGCCCGAATCCGGCGAGAAGAAAAAGCGCCCGCGCCGCCGCTCACGCGGCCACGGCGGGAAGAAGCCTGCCGACGGGCAGACCGCCCCGAAGGCGGAGCAGCCGGCGCAGGAGGGAACGAAGGCCAAGGGGCAGCAGCGCCAGAAGTCCCAGCCGAACCGCAAATCCGGCGCGCGCAAGCCTGGGGACAAGCCCGCGGGTGAGAACGCCGAGCGCAGCCGCGCCAAGGCGCAGCCGCCAAAGCCGGCCGAGGGCGCCGCGCCGAACGGGGAAAAGCGCGCCGACGGCCATCGCCGCCGTCACCGCGGCGGACGCGGTCGCAACAAGTCCACGACGCCCGGCAATGCCGCACCCAACACACCGGCGGCGGAATAAAAATGAAAACAGGTGCATACCGATCCGGTGTGCACCTGTTTTTTACGTGATTTGGTTCAGATCAGCAGTCCGCCGTCCACACCGAACACCTGCCCGGTTACGAATCGGGCGCGCTCGCTTGCCAGCAGCGTGATCGCATCGGCCACGTCTTCCGCCGTGCCCATGCGGCACAGGGACGTGCTGTCGGCCAGTTCCGCCTTGTCCTCGGGGCTGAGGTTAGCGATCATGTCCGTGTCGATGCAGCCGGGGGCAACGCAGTTGACGCGGATGCCGGACGGGCCGAGTTCCTTTGCCAGCGCCTTCGTGAAGGCGACGACGGCACCCTTCGTGGCCGAGTAGGCCACCTCGCACGAGGCCCCGTTTGTGCCGAGGATGGAGGCGAGGTTGATGATGTGCCCGGCCTTTTCATGCACCATCGGCGGGATCGCGCAGCAGCAGCAGTTGTACATGCCCGTGACGTTTACGTCAAACAGCCGCTGCCAGACGGCCGGGTCGAGATCCGTCAGCAGACCGTAGACCGCGACACCGGCGTTATTCACCAGCAGATCCACAGGTCCGATCTTCTCGAACATGGTGCAGACGGCCTGTGCGTCGCTCACATCGGCGCAGATGGCCATGCCGCCGGTCTGCGCGGCGACTGCCTCGGCCGCCTCGCGGGATCGGATATAGTTCACGTGTACTGTCCAGCCGTCACGGGCCAGCGCCAGCGCGGTCGCCTTGCCGATGCCGCGGGACGCTCCGGTCACGAGTGCGATTTTTTCCATAGAAAGATCCTCCCAGAAACGAACATTTGTCAAAACGCTGCGTCTATGTTATTATATACTTGTTTCCTTGAAATTTCTATCCATCCTGTCGATTCCGGAGGAAAAAATATGAGCAGACAGACAACCACTCGCCGCCGTCATGGCGTCCGGCGCATGAGCGAGCGCAAACGGCTGACGATCACGGCGATCACGGCGGTGCTCGCGCTGGTCACGGTCGTGATCTGCGCGCTGTCCGGCGTGTTCAATTTTCATAAAGGCAATGCGCGCATCCTGCCCAATCTCGTCGGCCAGACGGAGGAATCGGCCAAGGCGCAGCTCACGGAGCTGGACGCCGAACCGAGCATCACGTATGAAAACAGCGACGAGACCAAGGGCATCGTCATCCGGCAGGACGTCAACGAGGGCACGCAGCTTAAGCACCGGCAGACGGTCGCGTTTGTCGTCTCGCTCGGCCCGAAGGAGCAGCCCGCGGCGCCGGAGGACACCCCGGTCGCGATCCCGAGCTTCGTCGGCCTGACGCTTGAGCAGGCGCAGGCGACGGCCAAGAGCCTTGGCGTCACCGTGGAGGCGGGCGGCACGGTCTATGATGATAACGTGCGCAAGGGCTCCATCGCGCGCCAGAACCCGGTCGGCGGCACGATGGTCAAGCCGGGCACGACGATCCAGGTCTCCATCTCGGCCGGCCCGGAGAAGAAGGAGTATACCGTCACCGTCTCGTGCGGCGCCGGCGGCAGCGTCAGCCCGAGCGGCAATCAGAAGGTGGCCGAGGGCGGCAGCGTGTCGTTCACGATCACACCGAAGGACGGCTACGAGGTCGCGACGCTGGTCATCGACGGTACCACGGTCCTGCCGTTGACGAGCTATTCCTTTATGAACGTGGACAGCAACCACACGCTCTATGTGACGTTCCGCGAAAAGTAACACGAAAGTGCAATGCGCCCCCGGCAGCAGGCCGGGGGCGCATGATTTATACCTCGGGAATGGCGTGGATGCCGACGGTGCGGACGGCACCGTCCTCCGTCTCGATGCAGGCGTATGTGCACGCCGGCCCGACGCCGGCTGTGCCGGGGTTGACGACGTACAGTCCCTGTATGGTCTCGCTCATGGCGCGGTGCGTGTGCCCGAAGAGCACCATGTCCGCACCCGCGAAATAGGCTGCATTGAGCAGGGCGTCGAGCGCATACTTCACGCTGTACCGGTGCCCGTGCGTGAGGAAGAACTTCACATCGTCGAGCGTGAGCTGCAGCACCTCGGGATTCACCGGCTCCCGGTCGCAGTTGCCGCACACACGGTAGAGCGGCAGGTCCGGAAACTCCTTTTCCAGCCGCTGCGTGTCGCGCTCGCAGTCGCCGAGATGGAACACGGCGTCCGGCTGCTGCTGCCGGATGGCACGCACCATGCCGAGCGTTCGGCCGTGAGAATCGGAAAAAACAAGGATCTTCGTGGCAAGTCACCTCTGCATTGCTCATAGAATACAATAAAAGCAGGATACCCGGCACGGCCGGGCTATCCGCATTATACGGGACACGGCCTGCAAAGTCAAGCCGCCCCGAATGGAGCGTGACCGATATGAAGGACTTGGATGCGCTGAAAAAGCAGCTTGCGCGCGACGGACGTCTGCAGCGTCTGCAGGAGATCGCCGACTCGACCGACGGGCAGAAGCTGGCCGGCGCGCTCGATGCGCAGAAGATCGAGCAGGCAGCGCGCGCGGGGGATACCGAGACGCTGCGGCAGATCCTCACGCAGGTGCTCAGCACGGATACCGGGCAGCGTCTGGCCGGAAAAGTAAAGGACGCGATGCAGGATGGATGAGATCGGGGAAAAGCTCGACGCGCTGCTCAATGATCCGAAGCAGTTCGGCAAGATCGCGCAGTTGGCATCCTCGATCCTGGGCGACGGCGGCGATCAGTCAGCGCCGCCGTCCGCACCGGAGCCAGATCTTGACCTCGACATGGGGCAGCTGCGCCGGATGATGTCGGCGCTGCGCGGCGGCGGACACGACTCCGCCAACCGCCACCTGCTCGAGGCCATGAAGCCTTATCTGGCCGAGAAGCGCCGGCGCAAGATCGACCGCGCCATGAAGCTCGCGCGGCTCGCGTCGCTTGCCGAGCTCGCCGCCGAGGACCTGGAGGGGGACGACCATGTATAATCGTTATCAGGGCAACAGCGGCCGGGTCGAGCGTGTGCCGGATGCGCCGCAGCCGGAGATCCGCCCGCACCCGCCCGCGCCGTCTGCCGGAAACAACAAGCCGCCGCCGGGCTTGCCCGGCGGCGGCTTGCAGCAGTTGCTGCAGAAATTCTCACTGGCAGACCTCGAGAGTGAGGACCTGCTGCTGATTCTGGTGCTGTATCTTATGTACCGTGAGAGCGGCGACAAGGAGCTGCTGTTCATCCTCGGCGGGATGCTGTTTCTTTAGTGCGCGGGCACGAACGGCTCGGGCGGCTGCGCGTCCAGAAAATGGCTCAGGATCGCCTGCGCGATGCGCGGGCAGGCTTTGCCGTCGCCATAGGGGTTGACGGCCTTGGCCATCCGGTCATAGGCGGCTGGGTCGTCGAGCAGCTCGGCGGCCAGCCGGTAGATGTCCTCCGTATTCGTGCCGGCGAGCTTGACGGTGCCGGCGGTAACGGCCTCCGGCCGCTCCGTCTCGCGCCGGAGCACGAGCACGGGCTTGCCGAGCGCGGGGGCCTCTTCCTGGATGCCGCCGGAATCGGTCATGACCATGTAGCTGCGCGCCATGAGCCGGTGCATATCCACGGCGTCGAGCGGCGCGATGAGCCGGATGTTCGGCACACCGCCGAGCAGCTCCTCCGCCGTGCTGCGCACGACCGGGCTCAGATGCACGGGGTAGACGATCTCCACGTCCGGGTAATTGAGCGCCAGACGGCGCACGGCGGTGAAGATATTGCGCATGGGCTGGCCGTAATTCTCACGCCGGTGGCAGGTCATGGCGATGACCCGCCGCGAGAAATCGACCTGCTGGAGCTCGTCCGAGACGAACTGCTCTCCGCGGACGGTGTAGGCCATGGCGTCGATGACGGTGTTGCCGGTGACGAAAATGTCGCCCTCCACGGCCTCACGCTCGAGATTGTGGGCGTTGTTTGCAGTCGGCGCGAAGTGCAGCGTGGCGATGCGGCCGACGAGCGAGCGGTTCATCTCCTCCGGGAAGGGGGACCAGCGGTCGTACGTGCGCAGACCGGCCTCCACATGGCCGACGGGGATCTTGGCGTAAAACGCGGCAAGTGCTCCGGCAAACGTCGTCGTGGTGTCGCCGTGGACAAGCACGATGTCCGGCTGCACCTCGCTGAGCACCTCGCGCATGCGCTCGAGCACGCGCGTCGTGATGGCGGTCAGATCCTGCCCCTGCTGCATGATGTTCAGGTCGTAATCCGCCCGGATGCCGAAGCAGTCCATGACAGAGTCGAGCATCTCCCGGTGCTGCGCCGTGATGCACACGATGCTCTCAATCTCGGGGTGCTTTTGCAGTTCGAGCACGAGCGGCGCCATTTTGATCGCTTCCGGCCGGGTGCCGAAAACGGACATGACTTTAATGCGTTTGCTCATCGTTGACCTCCTGCGCAGGCGCTTCGGCAGCTGTGGTGCCGCTGGCCTGTTCGGTTTTGGAAGATACGTCTTTTTCCGCTTCGGCCGCTTCAGCGTCTGTCCGTGCGTCCGCTGCGGCCTGTGCTTCCTGCAGCTCCACATCGATGTGGTGCTTATGCACGCTCTTGCGGATGAAGGCGCACACGACAAAGCCGATCAGCAGCGCGAGAATGAGCAGCGCGATGCGGATTGTGCCCTTCGTCGTGAGCACGACGGCGGCGAGGCCGAGCGTGGCGCTGATGGCGTAGAGAATCGCGACGGCCTGCTTCTGATTCAGGCCAAGATCCATGAGCTTGTGGTGGAAGTGGCCGCGGTCGGCGTGAAACGGGCTCTGTCCGTGCAGGATGCGGCGGCAGAACGCAAAGAGCGTGTCCGACAGCGGCACGGCCAGTGCGAGCACCGGCACGACAAACGTGACGATCGCGTAGAACTTGAACAATCCGAGCACCGACACCGTTGCCAGCACGTAGCCGAGCAGCAGGGAACCGGTATCGCCCATGAAAATGCGGGCGGGATTGAGGTTGTAGGGCATGAAGCCGATGCACGCGCCGGCAAGCGCCGCGACGATGAGCGCCACGTTCGGCTCCGACACGAGCAGCGCCACGACCAGAATGGTCACGCAGCTGATGGTCGACACGCCGACGGCCAGACCGTCCAGTCCGTCGATGAGGTTGACGGAGTTGGTGATGCCGACGATCCACAGCACCGTGATCGGGATCGCGACCCAGCCGAGGACGATGGCCTCCTGGCTGCTGAACACGTTCGGGTTCGACACGACGTTGATGACCACGCCATGCAGCACGGCGATGACGGCGGCGAGGATCTGGATCAGGAACTTCGTCCACGCGCGCAGGGAGATGATGTCGTCGATCACGCCGGTGATGACGATGATGATCGACCCGAGCAGAATGCCGCGCACCTCCTGCGTGATGTCCGCGAACAGGAGCATCGACACGATGAAGCCCAGAAAGATGGCCAGACCGCCCATGCGGGGGATGGGATGGTCGTGCACGCGCCGGGCCTCGCCCGGTACATCCATGGCGCCGAGTTTTTGCGCCAGGATCTTGACGACCGGCGTCAGCGCAAAGCTGACCACGAACGCGATGAGGATCGCGAGCATGACTTTGATCCAGACAGCAGTGTTAAGAAACATGAGAACCGATCTCCAATAATGTAAGTATTATTTGGCGACGAAGCCGACCTTCTTATAGACCTTGCGCAGCGTCTTGTTGGCGATGTAGGACGCCTTATCCGCGCCGGCTTTGTAGACGGTCTCGAGATAGGCCTTGTCCTTGAGCAGCCGCTCGCTCTCCTCGCGGATGGGGCGCAGCGTCTCGACGACAGCTTCGCCGACGGCGGGCTTGAACGCGCCGTAGCCCTGGCCCTCGAATTCCGCCTCGATGGCTTCGAAGGTCTTGCCGGTGCAGGCAGAGTAGATGCTCATGAGGTTCGACACGCCGGGTTTGTTCGCCAGATCATAGCGCACGCAGCGCTCGGTGTCGGAGTCTGTGACGGCTTTTTTGAACTTGCGCATGATGACGTCCGGCTGATCGAGCAGGTACACGGTGCCGTTGGGATCCTTGTCGGACTTGGACATTTTGTTTTCCGGTGATACAAGACTCATGACGCGCGCGCCGACCTTCGGAATGTACGGCTCGGGGATCTTGAACACGTCGCCGTAGATGTTGTTGAAGCGGGTGGCCACGTCGCGGCAGAGCTCGACGTGCTGCTTCTGATCGCTGCCGACGGGGACATAGTCCGGCTGATAGAGCAGGATGTCCGCCGCCATCAGGGCAGGGTAGGTGAACAGGCCGCCGTTGATGTTCTCGGCGTTTTTAGCGCTCTTGTCCTTGAACTGCGTCATGCGCGAGAGCTCGCCGAACATGGTGTAGCAGTTGAGCACCCAGCCGAGCTGCGTGTGCGCGGGCACATGGCTCTGGATGAAGAGCGTGTTCTTTTCCGGGTCGAGGCCGCAGGCGATGTATTGCGCGAGCTGCTCGATGGTGCGGCGGCGCAGGTCGGCGGGGTTCTGCCGCACGGTGATCGAGTGCAGGTCGGCCATGAAATAATAGCAGTCAAAGATCTCGGCGCGCTCGCTCCAGTTTTTGATCGCGCCCAGGTAGGACCCGAGCGTCAGATCGCCGGAGGGCTGGATGCCGGAGAGCATGACTTTTTTTGCAGTTTTTTCTTCCATTTTTTATTACTTCCTTAACTGTTGTGCTGAAAAATCGCATTTGTTTGAATATTGTACCACAACCCGTGGTGGAATACAACACAGAAAGTTCCTTGACAATCCATGCGATGTAAAATAAGATATAAATAATTATGGTTTATCTATCCGGAGGATACAGAGAATATGAAAGATCAAAAGTGGTTTGAAGACATGGAGCAGCGCATCCCGCACGGCGAGGTGCGCACCCGTTTCGCGCCGAGCCCGACGGGCTATATGCACGTCGGCAATCTGCGCACGGCGCTGTATACGTACCTGATCGCGCGGCACGCCGGCGGCAAGTTCATCCTGCGCATTGAGGACACCGATCAGGGCCGCTATGTGGAGGGCGCGGTCGATGTCATTTACAGCACCATGCGCGCTTGCGGCCTGACGCACGACGAGGGACCTGATGTCGGCGGCCCGGTCGGCCCGTATATCCAGACCGAGCGGCGGGGACTCTATAAAGAATACGCCGAGCTGCTCATTGCGCGCGGCCACGCCTACCGCTGCTTCTGCGATAAGGACGACGCTGCCGAAGAAAATGTTTCCGACGGCACTGTCATCCACAAATACGACGGCCGCTGCTCGCGCCTGAGCGAGGAAGAGATCGCGGCCAATCTCGCGGCGGGCAAGCCCTATGTCATCCGCCAGAAGATCCCGCGTGAGGGCAAGACCACGTTCCACGACGAGATCTTCGGCGACATCACGGTCGATAATGACACGCTCGACGACCAGGTGCTCATCAAGCGCGACGGTCTGCCGACGTATAACTTCGCCAACGTCATCGACGACCATCTCATGGGCATCACGCACGTCGTGCGCGGGTCGGAATACCTGTCGTCTACGCCGAAGTATAACCTGCTCTATGAGGGCTTCGGCTGGGAGATCCCGAAGTATATCCACTGCTCGCCGGTCATGCGCGACCAGCACAACAAAATGTCCAAGCGCCACGGCGACCCGTCGTATGAGGATCTGATTGCGCAGGGCTACCTGTCGGAGGCTGTGGTCAACTATGTGGCGCTGCTTGGCTGGGCGCCCGGCGGCGAGCGGGAGATCTATTCGCTGCCCGAGCTCGTGGAGGCGTTCGACATCAAGGGCATCTCCAAGTCTCCGGCTATCTTTGATATTGATAAGCTCAAGTATTTCAACAGCGAGTATATCCGCGCCATGACGCCGGAGCAGTTCGCCGCCGTGGCCGTGCCCTACATTCGTCAGACGGTGAAAAACCCCGCCATTGATCCTGCGCAGATCGCGCCGCTGCTGCAGCAGCGCTGCGAGGTGCTCACGGACATTCCGGAGAAGGTGGACTTCTTCGATGCGCTGCCGGAGTATGACATCGCGCTCTACACGAATAAGAAGTCCAAGACCGATCCCGCCGTCTCGCTCGAAATGCTCAAAACGGTGCGCCCCGTGCTCGCGGAGCTCCCGGCGTGGGACGATGAGACGCTGCTTGCGGCCATGAAAGATCTGGCCGAGCGGCTGGAAGTGAAAAACGCGAAGGTGATGTGGCCGGTGCGCATTGCGGTGTCCGGCCGCGCGGTGACGCCCGGCGGCGCGGTGGAGATCTGCCGTATCCTCGGCCGGGATGAGTCCCTGCGCCGGGTCGATGCCGGCATCGCCAAACTGGAAGGATGAACGGCATGAAAAAACGCACGGGCGTGGAGTGGGCGGTCATCGTCATGGCCGTCGTGGTCGTGCTGCTCGCAATCGCGCTGATTGTGGTCAACGCGGCCGGTATCCGCATCCATAAACCTGCGCCGGAGGCCCCGGCCGCGACAAATCTGCCGCAGTTTCCGTTTTCCGACGAGCCGGAGCTGATCCTCGGCAGCGGGCAGGCCCCGTCGCGCGACGCGCAGCAGGCGGTTTCTGTCGGCGGCGTGGACAAGACCATGCAGCTCGTCAACGGCTCGTTCGCACAGCGCGGCGGCCCGGACTTCTCACTGTATCTGGACGCTTCCGTGTTCCTGAGCACGGAGATGGACGGCAAGTGCTGCTTTGCCCGCGCGGACGACACGAGCATGGACGCCTATCTGGAGATCGGCTATCACCCGGGCGCGGACGCGCAGACGCTCGCGGGCACGATCCTCAATGACTACGGCACCATTGCAAACACGGAGACGCTCGGCCAGGTCAAGCTCGGAGATTTGAATGCCTATGGTGTCAATGGCGCCACGGTGCAAAAACAGCTCGAGGCATACCTGATCCAGACGGCGGACGGCTGCGTTTCGGTCGTGCTCTGCCGGGCAGGAACGGCGCCGGCAGGCTGGTATGAGAGTCTGCTCGCCTCGGCGCAGACGCTGCAGATCACCGGCTGAGAAAAACTGCACATCAAAACCACCCTTTCCGGCAACACTAGTCCGGAAGGGGTGGTTTGCTATGAAGAAAAAAACGCGCGTGCTCATCATTTCCTACACGGCAGCGCTCGTCGCGGCGCTCGCGATCGGCCTGATCGCCTGCCGCACGGACGCCAACCGCCGCCAGACGGCCATGGACGCCAATTACCGCCACGCTTACGGCGAGGTGCTCAACGCCGTGCAGGAGCTCGACAGCTCGCTGCAAAAGAGCCTGTATGCAACGACAGCGGCCATGGAGTGCACGGTCTGCACGGACATCTACAGCAATGCGCAGACGGCGGAGATGGCGCTCGGCGTGCTGCCGGTCAACTCGCACGCGCTCGCGCGTATCGCGCGCAACATCGCCCTCGCCGGGGACTATGCGCGCACGCTCTCGCGCAATGCGGCGGAGGGCAAAACGTTCACCTCCGAGGAACTGGAGCATCTGCGCGCCTTTTCTGACGCCACAACGCAGCTGAGCACGCAGCTCGCGGCGCTCGGCCAGTCACTCTATGACGGTGCAGTTACGACGACAGCGCATATGCGCAGCACGGAGTCGCTGGAGAATCTGGGGCTGGAGACGGATCTGTCCGACACGCTCGAGGCGGAACTCGCGGCGTTGGCCGATTCGTTTGAGGAGCTGCCGCTTCCGATCGCGGGCGGCAGCTATCAGGTGCGCACGGCGGCGGATTACGCCATGCTGGCGGGCCGCGGTGAGGTCACGGAGGAACAGGCGCAGGCCGCGGCTGCGGCTTTTCTGGACATGGATGCGGCGCGTCTGCAGGTGACCGGCCGCTCGGAGGGCGTCGTACCGTGCTGGAACTTTGCTATCGACGACGGGGACGACACGTCCTATATTGCGGTCACGGTGTCCGGCGGGGAAGTGCTGCGCTATTATTCCTCCTGCGCCGGCGGCGAACCGGCGCTTTCCACCGATGAGGCGGTGGAGGCAGCTGCGGCGTTTCTGCGCGCGCGCGGCTATGACAACATGCGCCTGATCGACACGGAGGACGCGGGGCAGTCGCTCATCTGCACGTTCTGCTATGTGCAGGATAATGTCCTGTGCACGGCGGATCAGCTGCGTGTGCGCGTCCGGCTCGACGACGGGACGGTCTGCGGCTTCTCGTCGGCGTTGTATCTGGACACGCACCGGGCGCGCACGCTCCCGACGGACACCATCGGCATCGAGGCAGGACAGACGGCTGTGCCCGGGGCGCTGCAGGTCGTGAATACGCGCACGGCATTTCTCCGGCTCTATGGCGCGCGTGAGACGCTGTGCTATGAGTATTTGTGCGAAACGGATGATGGGCAGCGCTGTGTCATTGCCGTCAATGCCCGTACCGGGCAGCAGGAGCGCATTCTGACCTCGGATTTAGCCGGCGGGGTGCAGATGCAGTTTTGATGTGTCTCAAAGAGGGAGGGCGGAAAGTTCTCCCTCTTGACGAAAAATTGCGAACAGTGTATGATAGAAAAACAAATGCGTATCAGATCTTTACATATTGGAGGCTTCTTATGAGCGTCATTCCCAAGATTACCTGCCGGCGCTGCGGACGGGAGTATTCCGGTCTGCGCAGCCGCTGTCCATATTGCGGCACGGGCCGCAGCAGATCCGCGGAGCGCATCCCGCTGCGCACGTCCAGCGAAAATGCAGGTACCCCGGCGGCAGAACACGCCGCGGTCAATACGAAGTGGCAGATGCTTTTTGGCGGTATTTTGCTCATCGCGGTTGTCGCGGCCGTCATCGTGCTCATTACCGTGAGCCTGAATGCCAGTAAAAATGGTTCGGCTTCTGCGGCGCCGACCCCGCCGGCGACGGTGTCCAGCGCAGCACCGGTCACCACGCCGACTCCGACCCCGCAGCCCACCCCGACGCCGACACCGACACCGTCGGTCACGAGCATTACCATCACGTTCCTCGGCAGCAAGCGCACGGAGTTTGCGGCCAAAGTTGGCGATGAAGTGCCGCTCGGAACGACGATTTATCCGGCCGGCGGCGACCAGACCGTCACGTGGTCGAGTAAGGATGAATCCATCGCCACCGTCAGCGACAAGGGTGTCGTGACCGGCGTAGGCAAGGGTACGACGACGATTACGGCCGAGTGCGGCGGTGTGAAGGCCGACTGCACGGTCTATATCACGGCGAAGTAAAGCGCCCTATGTTCGACGGCTCCGTTTTTTCGGAGCCGTCGAAAAAAAGGGGGTTGACAAAAAAGTATAGATGCGTTAGAATAACCAACGCTGACACGGACGATTAGCTCAGCTGGTATGAGCATCCGCTTGACGTGCGGAGGGTCACAGGTTCGAGTCCTGTATCGTCCACCATAAAAATGCCGCGACAAATGTCGCGGCATTTTTATTTATCTACTTTACGTTCTGCATGAAAAAAGGAGGCCGGCAGTGACCAGCCTCCAAATATGTAGTCAGCAAAGTTTGCAAGACAGGGCTGACCGCAGTGCTTTTATTATAGGGTGATGTCACAAGGCTGTCAAGAGAAAAATAGCAGAAAGATGCATTTCTTCCGGAAACAAGAACCGACAAATTTCGCATATTTCTCCGCAAAAAACGAAAAAAGATACTTGACAACCGTGTGCGTTATCATTATAATGAAAAAGCTGCATCGGGGTGTAGCGCAGATGGTAGCGCGCATGGTTCGGGACCATGAGGCCGCGAGTTCAAGTCTCGCCACTCCGACCATAATGTGGAGACAAAAAAGATGTCTCCTGCGAAAAGCCCGAATATATCGGGCTTTTTTGCTACCCAAACGGCGATTTTTCTCTGTACCAAAACACAGATGTAAAATCGCCGTTTTCCCTTTGTGGATAGACTTGAACTCCCGAAAAGTAAATATCAGATACACAATTTCTCTGCACAAGGAAAATTGGCGCAATCACAGCTACGCTGCCGCCCGCTGTGTCGGGGATCAGGTGCTGTTTCAAATGCTGAAAGCGAATTCCAATATCGACACCGTCTGTCTCTGCATGGACAACGATGCCGCAGGTCAGGCGGCGAACAAAAGAATATCCGACAAACTCTTTATACAGGGCATAAAACGCGAAATCCTCGTTCCCGAATTCAAAGATTGGAACGAGGACTTATTATGTGACGAACAGGAGGAAACCGAATGCCAAACATTGCAGCTTTAATCACCGTTGCCGCAGTTATGTTTGCCGTCCTCGGTGCGATAACGCTGATTGCTCATATCTACAAACTCAATAACATCAAGAGCAAAACGGTCGGTGACGGTCAGCATGGCACGGCTCGGTGGGCAAACAAAGCGGATATCTGTTGCCTGCATTAACGGTTATGTAGTATTTTTCGTTTTCCATCTTCATCCCTCCAAAATCGCATAAGGTTTAATATATCGGCAGCAGGGTATTTATCCAAGAGGTTTTTCCACCAAGGGGCAACTGCGTTCTCGGGGTCCCCAAAAAGCTATACAGCTTTTTGGGGAGAGGAGGAGCAACGGAGCAGATGAGCTTTTGCCGTTCTACGGCGAAACAATAGTGCGGAGTTTGCGACGACGAAGTGACAGGTGCCACCTGTCATGACGGAAGGAGAAAGTGAGCTTACCCAACTGAAGAATAACTACAGCAGAAAGGAAAGACAAATAACTCTATCAAGGCAGAGTATAAGATGGAATCAGCTCAACTTGTGCAGGTCAAAGACCGCCCTTTTTTCTCTGTTGTGGGGTAAAAAGTGTGGCTTTTGTGCAAAGCCTCGTAAGAAGCAGTTGAGAAACAGACGGATTTATGCTATAGTTTAATTTGAAAAGGTATACCCAAGGAAAAACAAAAACGAATGAAGGCGAAATGGGGTCTGTTTATGACCGAACAGAAAAAGAATACGATCATAACAAGCGGCATCGCTGTACTTGCCGTGATACTGGCATATTGCTTCCGAATTGTAGGCAGGGGCAGCTTCTACCCGATGCTGTTTTCCTATCTGCGTAGCTTTATCTATATTGGCCTATTCGCTGCCTGGGGGCTCTCCGTCCGTCAGCGGATCGTGCAAAAGCAGGTGCGCAGGTTTATGACGGTCACCGCAGTACTGCTCATCATATGGATGGTAGTCCGTTCGGCAAAGTATTTTATATTCTGGCAGCCGGACGCCGTCCGTTACCTGTGGTATCTGTTCTATCTGCCCATGCTGTTTGTGCCTATGCTGGCACTGCTGATTGCCATGTCATTGGGAAAGCCGGACGAATAC
>QWCE01000888.1_pt1 | contig 81688 bp, 54 predicted proteins | sample 1972531 | NCBI WGS metagenome assembly QWCE01 (sample SAMN09866716, study PRJNA288562) | Human gut metagenome isolate term4_stool, whole genome shotgun sequencing...
TCAACGGCTCAAAAGTATAGAAATCCGTAAGGACTTAACGGATGAATGGAAACGGCATGGATTACAGGAGGGTGTACAGTTTGCTACTCTAACAGATATTATCTATAAGACGTGGGCAGGAAAGACAGCTAAGGAATATAAACAGTTCAAAGGGTTGAAGAAAGAGAATCTACGGGACAATATGACTAATACCGAATTGGTGTTGAATATGCTTGCAGAGCTGTCTACTAAGAAAATATCAGAAGCACAAAACCCGGAATCATTCAATGAGCACATGGAGGTTGCGCGTAAAGGAGGGAGTATTGCCAAGGATGCCCGTCTAAAATTAGAGCAAGAAACAGGAGAAAAGGTCGTTACTCCTCTCAATGCAAAAGATGTGTTGGGATTACAAAGTGGAGAAGTGGAAGATGTGGATTTGGACAGTGAAGAATCAAAGTAGGAGTGATAGTACAAAGAAACATACTAAAGGAGCCGTAAACTGCATGAATCCGGGGTGTCATGCGAATAAATACCAAATGAATTTAATATTACGATTGGTATCTGTTTGCATTAAGTTTCCCGAAAAGTGTAATCAAAATGTAATCGTCACAATAAAAAAGAGGTCGGACTTTTGGTCTAACCTCTTGATAATCAGTAGTCGGGATGACAGGATTTGAACCTGCGACAACACGCCCCCCAGACGTGTACTCTACCGGGCTGAGCTACATCCCGTAATTGCGGTGCAAATATAAAGGAGATATTTGTAACTTGCAACAGTAAGGTGGAAAAAATTATTAAATACTGATTTTTTCCGGAAATTGTTTAACTTGCGGCAATATATGATTAAAAAAGGAGGTATCATGAAAAAGTTCTTATTGTTTTCGCTGTTGGTTGGCCTGTTTGGGGGAAGTCAGGCTCAGGATTTGAAACCTATAAAGTTGAATCAACCGAATGTTAAACGGGGATTACCTGTGATGACTGCTTTACAAAAACGTCAGTCTACCCGGGAATATGCTGATAAAAAATTGGAATTGCAGGATTTGTCGGACTTGTTGTGGGCTGCTGCCGGTATTAACCGGCCTGAATCAGGAAAACGGACGTCTCCGACGGCCATGAATAAGCAGGAAATCGATGTTTATGTGTGTTTGCAGGAAGGGGCTTATTTGTATCATCCAAAAGCGAATAGCCTCGAACCGGTGACTAAAGAAGATTTGCGTCCGGCTGTCGGGGGAGGACAGGGTTTTGTCGCTACTGCTCCGGTATGTTTGGTAATGGTGGCGGATTTGAGTAAGTTCGGCGGAGAGGTTTTAATGCCTGCCCTGGATGCCGGTATTGTTTCCCAGAATATATCCTTGTTTTGTTCCGGCACAGGCTTAGTGACAGTCCCCAGAGCCTCTATGGATCAGGCAAAATTGAAGAGTGGTTTGAAATTGAAAGATACTCAACGGCCTTTGATCAATCATCCGGTGGGATATGCAAAATGATAAAAGAAAAGTTATTGTGTACTTTGTGAGAAGATGGGGGATAGTGTTACTGCTTGCGGTAACACTATATTGTTGTAAAAATGAGTCGGGAACACCGGGGAAGGTCGTGATCGTTTCTACTAACGATATGCATGCACAGCTGGCTCGTTTTCCTCTGTTGGCTACTTTGATTCAGCAAAAAAAGACAGAAGGAGGGGAAGTGATTGTGGTTGATGCGGGCGATCGTTTTTCGGGTAATCCTTATGTGGATCATGCTCTGGAGAGGGGGGAACCGATGATCCGGCTGATGAATAAGGTGGGGTATGATGTGGTTACGATGGGAAATCATGATTTCGATTATGGACAAAAAATATTGAAAAAGAGGCTGCATGAAGCCAATTTTCCGGTGGTTTGTGCTAATATGCTTTCTGAAAAGAGTGAGTTGGGGCAGCTGCCGGCTTATCAAATGATTGAGAGAGGCGGGCTGAAATTTTGTTTTTTCAGTTTGATTCAGACCGGAGCGAATCATCTTCCTGCAACTAATCCGGCTAACCTGGAAGATATTTCTTTCCGTTATTTCAAGGACGTTGTTCCGGAATATAAACGGGTGGCGGAGGAATGTGACGTGATGATCGGGTTAACTCATTTAGGGTTTGCCAATGATTCTTTGTTGGCTTTAGTGATGCCTGAGTTGGAGGTGATTGTCGGAGGGCACTCGCATACGGTCATTCGTGAACCGAAAAAGGTGAATGGGGTTTTGATCGGTCAGGCCGGTTCTAATCTGGAGTATGCCGGTGTGACTACACTTCGGTTTAAAGGTAAAAAACTGGTCGATAAATCTTATCAATTGGTGAGTTTGAAGGATATAGGAACTCCCGATCAGGAAATTGCTTTGCTGGTGGAAGAGATCAGTAACCGGCCGGAATTTAAAAAGATCATGGGACAGGCAGCAGAAGACCTGACCCGGAAAGAGGATGTCGCTTCATTGATGACCGATGCCATGCGTGATGCGGTTGGAGGTGATTTCGCTTTTTATAACAAAGGAGGAGTACGGCTGAATGAACTACGTAAAGGAGAGATTACCATGGAAAAAATATATAAAATGGAACCGTTCTCCAATTATATCGTTGTTCATGAATGGAATCTGAACAAGATGGAAGATTTTATCTTAAAAGATTATAACAGAGGGAAAGATCCCGGGAAACGCTATATCAATTACTATATTTCAGGTGGAAAATATGAGATCATCCGGAATTTGCAAGGAGAGGGGATCGAGGTGAAATTTTATGACGCCAGGGGAAAACGGTTGAAAGATAAACAAAAGAAATACAAAATTGCCTTTAGCAATTTTGTGGCTTCTTCCAATGAGCTGGTAAAGGGAGGGGAGGTTACCGATATCTTTATCACCGATGCAATTGCTGTCTACTTGCAAAAACAAGGAACTGTAAAATATACTGAACAACGGGCTTTTGTGAAATAGAGTTGCCTGTTTAGTTTTTGGTGATGGTAAATTCTTCGATACCCAGGGTGTTGTAGACTTGTTTCAACTCTTTTTCGTTATCGGAGATAATCAGAAGTTTATCGTTTGGGAATAACTGAGAACATCCGTTCGGTACAAAAAAATGATTGAAGCGTTTGACGAGAACGACCAGGGTATTGTCGGGGAGAGGGATATCGATCAGGTGATCTCCTTGAATGAGCATATCCGGGGTGACTATGATTTCTGAAAATACGGATTTCACTTCCTCGGGTAGTTCCATTTCGAATTCCTTGGCCATTTTTTTATTTTTGATGGATACGCCCAAAAGTCTGGCAATATGGGTGACACTGGTTCCTTGAATCAATAGAGAAAGTAGGGTGATGAAGAACACGATATTGAAAATCTGATGGGCTCCCGGTATGTTGGCGATCAGGGGATAAGTAGCGAAAATAATGGGTACAGCTCCGCGTAGACCGACCCAACAAACATATAACCGGCTTTTAAAAGTCATCTTGCGGAAAGGCAGGAGACACAATAAGACACTGACGGGACGGGCGAAGATGATCATAAAGATACCGATAAGCAGACCGAGCCAGGAGATGCTGATCAGGTCTTTCGGATTGACCAGTAAGCCTAGGGTAAGAAACATGATAATTTGGAAAAGCCAGGCTGTACTGTCGAAAAAATTGGTAATATTCTTTTTGTATACGATCCGGCGATTCCCGACGACCAGTCCGGCAATATATACCGCCAGATAACCGTTCCCCTGAAGTTTCTCGGTAAAAGAGAAAGTGAAAAATACAAAGGTCAGAAGAACAATCTGGTAGAGGGATTGGTTGAGGATTCTGAAATGGTTTAACGTATAAACAGCACAGCGTCCCAATAAATATCCGGCAATTCCTCCGACACTGAATTGGATGAAAAATGAAAGCAGCACCTGTCCGAAACTGAACTCTCCCGATTGAATGATTTGGATCAATAAGATGGTCAGCATATAGGCCATAGGGTCATTACTCCCGCTTTCTAATTCAAGCAGGGGACGTAGGTTGTGTTTTAGATTTAAGTCTTTGGAACGTAATATATTGAATACTGAGGCTGAGTCGGTGGATGACATGACGGCAGCTAGTAATAAACATCCTAACAAGGGTGCTTGTGCTTCCGGGAATGCCCAGGAAGCGAGGAGATAGACAAAACCTCCTGTAAATGCTGTCGTTAGAAGTACCCCCAAGGTTGCCAAGGTAATTCCTTGACCGATCACCGGTTTGATTTCTGTTATATTGGTGTCCATTCCGCCGGAGAAAAGGATAATACTCAATGATATAACTCCGATGAATTGTGCTGTTACCGGATTCTCGAATTCAATTCCGAAACCATCCCGCCCGAATCCCATCCCTACAATCAGAAATAACAATAAGACAGGAATACCGAGTTTAATCCCTGTTTTACCGATCATGATGCTGATGAATAGCAAGATAGAACCGAGCAGCAAAATATTTTGAGTGGTTATGATCATGTCCTTTTTTTGAAGTTAAACGCTTGGGCAGCTTCAAGGTTATAAGCCAGGATGGATAAAATATGAAATAGTTCGGTTTTTACCTTTATTTTCCTGAAAATTATTTTTGAGATTCTGTTTTTTACCCTATATTTGCATCCGCATTGGAGAGGTGGCAGAGTGGTCGATCGCGGCGGTCTTGAAAACCGTTGACTGTCACAGGTCCGGGGGTTCGAATCCCTCCCTCTCCGCTGAACTAACCGGACAAAACCGGACAATGAACGGCCAAGTCCCACAAATTCAACGATTTGTGGGACTTTTTTTATCCCCTTATGTCTGCCCTACCGGACATCATTTAGAAGAAAGGACAGGTAATCCTGACCGGAGTACGGATACCCGGGTTACTTGATCGGATTGTTTCTACAAAATACTGATTTCTAAATTGATTCCTAATGTAAGGAGGCAGAAAACATCTGTTTCGTAGGAGTTTATGTTTTTTAGGTCACAGTGCGTTTTCCATAAAGTGATAACGTGAGTCTCCGGTGTTCGTGTTTGGTGATCAACAGAAGCGACCGGGTCGATAATTCCCATTACCGGAGACGAATTAGTAACAGAATAATTCTACTTTTTGTTTTATAGTTGTATTTAAGACACTTATGGAAAAATTGTACAGTAGATTTGTTATATTTTTGTTAAAATAGTAACTGAAAATCTGTCGAAAAGTACAATATTTTCATTTTTTCGGATGTTTGTGCTATAGATGTTCCGAAATATCCGCCACATTTGTAAAAGAAATTTAAAAACAAAACCGTCGTTCTCTATACTATTTATTAAATAGATGATAATGATCAAGTAGGTAATCAAAGATAAACGTTGATTAAATCAGTCGAAAGTTTATAAAGTCCATAAAGTTTATAAAGTTCCTGGACCCTGAGGCCGCTTGGTTAATTAACAATTATCAAATGACATTTGACAATATATCTCCAAACCTATGGTTTCTTTTTTATTTGTCTGATAATCAATGATTATATTTTTTATTCTAATTCTCATTTTTCTTTTCTTATTTTTTTCTAATGGAAACGAAACTTTCAGGTAATTGTCAATTGTCGATTATCGTCTGTCAATTATTCTTTTGGTAGAAATCCGCCAAAAGAATCGAACATTTTTTTTGTCACTTTTTAATAAGTGTTTCTTTTACAAGAATAGATCGCTAATGGGTTTACATTTAATAATAAATACAATGCCTATGAAAAAGAGCCGTTTTTCTACATGAGTGGTGAAATCGTTTGCTGGTGTTATGCAAACGTTTTTGTACCTGAAAACATATTTTGAAATCAAAACCAAATCAGTTTATGGAAAAATTTGTCAAGAATTTAAAAAGGGGAGGTCTACCGACCCGGTGTTGGCTTTATATGCTGATACTTCTTTTATCATTTGGATTGCCTGAAAGTATATTTGCTCAGACAGATCTGGTAAAGGTGACTGGAACAGTGACGGATGAAACGAATCAGCCTGTTCCTGGCGTGAATGTATTGTTGAAAGGAAGTTCGAATATTGGGACTGTGACGGATATTGAAGGAAAGTACACGTTGAATATACCCAAAGACGCTACTTTGATTTTCAAATTTGTCGGCTATAAGACGACAGAGGTGGCGGTAAACGGAAAAACAACGGTGAACCTGAGTATTCAGCCGGATGTCAAGCAGTTGGAAGATGTGGTAGTAATCGGTTATCAGGCGATTAAGAGAGAGAAATCGACTGCTGCAATCGCCAGTGTGGCCGGGGAAAAGATTGAGAATATTCCGGTCCCCAGTGTGGAAATGGCTTTACAAGGAAAAGTGGCCGGTTTGAATGTGTTGAATATTACCGGAGAACCCGGTGCAAAGGGGATTGTCACTTTACGTGGGAATACCAGTATTGCCAGCCAGGATTCGCGAAGTACTCCTTTGTATGTGGTGGATGGAATTGTGATGGACGAAGGCGACTTAGGCCAGATCGACCTGACGGGGACTAACCCGATTGCCGGGATCAATCCCAATGATATCGAATCGATCGATGTGTTGAAAGATGCTTCGGCATCGGCCATTTATGGAGCCCGTGCGGCTAATGGGGTAATTATCATCAAAACCAAAACTCCGAAGGCAGGTAAACCTCAGGTTCGCTTGAACGGCTATTATGGGGTGGCTATGAAACCGACAATGCGTTCGACCTTGGTAGGTACTGCCGAACGCCATTTAAAGATGGATCTGATTTATCAGTATTTAGGAAAGCCGGGTATGGAGAATGTCAATTATTGGATTACCGATAGTTTGAATCCGGCCTTCAATAATAATACCGACTGGCAATCGAATGTGATCCAGAAGGCCCGGATTCAGAATTACGATGTCAATGTGTCGGCTTATGGAGAGAAGACCAGCTATCGGTTGTCTTATAATTTTTATGATGAGGAGGGTACGGTTATCGGTACCGGTTTCACCCGGAATACGGCATCGCTTTATTTAAATGCACATCCCTACAGCTTCCTGAATCTGACCGGAAATATCCGTTTTTCGGAGATGTCGCGAAAGAAAACGAACGGTAGTATCAATATTTTCTCTACCTGGAGCTTCCCTTCTTCGTTTTTCAAATTGACGGACGAAGACATAGAAAATTTTAAAGGGAATAATCTGGATGAATTGGATAAAAACCTCAACCGGGATTTATATGCTAATTTTCAGGCAAATATCGATTTTACACCCTACTTGAAGTGGACGACTTCTTACTCTTTCGGTTATAGTACAACGCGGAACGATTATTTCATCCCTTCCTACCGCAATAATGGAAATGCATATGCCACTTCCAGCAGTGGATCGGTAAAGAGATGGGAAATAGAAAATTATATTCAATACCTACGGTCATTTAAAGAAACACATAATCTTTCCGTATTGTTCGGACAAGGAGCTGAATACTCTTATATCGACAATTTGTGGGGGGAAGGAAATTATATTGCATCGAATTCTATACAGACGATTCAGGGAGTTGTATCTAAAAACTCCAATGCTTCTTCTTCGATCGAAGAGCGTGCCCGTTTATCCTGGTTTGCCCGTTTGAGTTATGATTATAAAGACAAATACCTTTTTTCTGCCAACTGGCGTATGGACGGTTCTTCCCGTTTCGGTAAAGATAACCGTTGGGGACATTTCCCTTCGGTATCGGCAGGCTGGATTATCACCAAAGAGTCGTTCTTTCCGGAAAATCAGGTGGCCGACTTCATTAAGATTCGGGGTAGTTACGGTATTACGGGAAATGACCCCGCCGGTTTTTACGATGCTTACCGGGCTTTAACCACCAACGTGGACTATCGGGGGGGGAGTGGGATCACTTCCTATAATGGTTCGGGGACGATTGCTTATGACTTCGGCTCTGCCGTAACTTCCAGAGAATTAGGTTGGGAAGAGTCGAAACAGATGAATTTCGGATTGGATGCTCATTTCCTGAATAAGCGGATTATATTAACGGGAGATTATTATATCCGGGATTCGGAGAGTATGATTTTCAATTATGCTCTGCCGGTCACCACCGGATATACAGAAGCGAAGAACAATCTGGTATCCGTTCGGAACAGCGGTGTCGAATTACAATTGAGTCTGGATTTGCTTCCGCACAATTGGGATTGGTCGTGGACGATCGATGCGAATATCGCCATGAATAAAAACCAGATCAAAAAATTGCCGAACGGCAACCGGAGTATTGTCACCGGAGCTCCCTGGATGGAGTGGATTCTGACGGTGGGACGGCCCTTGTATGAAATTACCGGATGGAGAAGCAATGGAATATATGCCACTGACGACGATGTGCCTGTCGATCCGCTGACCGGTAACCGGATGACCTTCTTCGGTACGACTATGCAGGCCGGAGATATAGCTGTCGTCGATCAGAACGGAGATTATAATATCGACTATAATGACAAAGTATCTCTGGGAAATCCGGATCCGAAATATTATGGCGGTATCAATACGACGGTGCGCTGGAAAGGAATTTCATTGGGGGTGTTTTGTAACTATGTGATCAAACGTACTTTCTGGAATGGTTTCTTGTCCGATCGGATGAACGGTGGGGTTTATTCTGCCGGTGGATGGGGAAATGTTTCCGGGCCGGCATTGGATTTCGGTGGATTGAAATACTATACAACACCGGGACAACAGGCTGACCTGCCCACTTTGATCGCAACCAATCATATGGACAACCGGCATATCGCCCATGAGATCTATACCGATAACGGAAGCTTTTTCCGGGTGAAAAATATTTCGATGAGTTATGAGTTTCCGACAGCGCTGGTGAATAAAATCAAATTACAGCGTCTGAGAGTGTACGGATATATGGACAACGTATGGGTATTCTCGAAGAGTAAGACTTATCCCGACCCGGAAAATATCAATACCAATGGTTATGCCAATGGTTCGGAATATCCTCTTCCTCACAAGTTTACTTTGGGTGCAGAGATAACCTTTTAATTCGTAAAATTTGAGACCTATGAAGATGAAATTTAGATATTTAGTAAATTCAGCGATGCTATGGACAGCATTGGCATTGGGATCTTGTGCCGATTTCCTCGACCGGGAGCCGTACAGCGAGCCGGTGGACGAAAGTTATTGGAATAGCGAGGAAGATGTGGAAGCGGCGGTTGCCGGTGGATATGGCTTGTTGAGGGCAGCTTTGGCCAATCATTCGGCTTATTATGCTTATGGAGATATTGCCGGTACCAATGTATTCAGCAAATTCGAGTATGAAGATGAAGACTGGAATCAAATGAATCAGTTTAAACTGGATTATGCGATTGCTGCCAGTGAAACCTATCGGCCCTTGAAGCAGTTGCGTAATTATCAACTGTTCTATCGGGTCGTCAATCAATGTAACCGGGCTTTGAAAAAGGTCGGGCAAATGAGCGACGAGGTTTTCGATGATGGGGAGAAGGAGAAGTATATCGGGGAATTGTACTTTTTGCGTGGATATACTTATTTTTATATGTACCGGATTTGGGGTGAGCTGCCTATCGTGACAACTTCTCCGGATAATGTCATCAATGCGGATTATGTGGCCCGTTCGCCTTTAGCCGATGTCGCTGCTTTGATTTACAGTGATCTGGAGGAAGCACGTGTTCGTTTACCCTGGGAGTATGAAGATAATGCCAATTTTGCCGTGCGTGCCAATAAAGGAGTCGTATTCGCTACCTTGGCACATATGGCGGCCTGGGATCGCGATTATGCCAAGTGCGTGGCGGCTTGTGACTCTGTTTTGAATAGTGGCGTATATACTTTTGAAGCTCGTGAAACCCTGGAAAATATTTATAAAAATGATTCCAAAGAGTTGATATTCCAGTTGTTCTTCAATTCGGAAGAAGAAGCTCCCGATGCTTCTTCCGGTATCCAATACACGACGGTATTTTTTCTGGATATCCTGGCCTCTCCTTACTTGACTACTGCAATCAACAAAGAAAAACCCAATAAGTTTTTGAATACCGGTTTTATATCTTCTGTTTTCCCGGATTCGACGGATTACCGGAGAAAGACGTTTATCGGCTTGGCTGCCGGTGGAGATATCATTCCGATTAAATATACGGATGTGCAGATCGAGTCGGCCTCCAGCGGATCGATTTATCCGGCTAACAATTATGTTATTTTCCGTTTGTCGGATATCATGTTGCTGAAAGCCGAGGCATTGACCGCTCAGGGAAAAAGCAGTGGCGTGGCTATCGGTTTGCTGAATCAGATACGGGAAAGGGCCGATATCGGCGATTTCGACGGTTCGGTGTCTTTACAACGTGCTATTCTGAACGAACGTGCCCGGGAACTCTTTCTCGAAGGCCATCGCTTCTTTGATCTGGTACGTTATTATTATGAAACCGGTACTTCTTTACTTTATAATGTTACAGAAGCGAATATGGCGAAGAGAATCCATTATTGGCCGCTGGATCCGGATTTATTCGAGAATAATAGTGTGATACGTCAAACTTCCTATTGGCAGGGTAAAATCTAATTTAATAACAGCATATTATGAAAAAATTATTGTATATATCCGTTCTGTTTTTATTCGGAATGACATCCTGTATTCAGGATTACCTGGACGATGGTGGAACCCATTCGGCAGAGTCGAATACTACGCCTTACGAATACTTGTCTTCGCATACCTACCATATGTTCGATACGTTGATTCAGATCATCGACCATTATGGGTTGGAAGAAGAAATGAATCGTGCAGCTACTGTTTTCGCTTGTTCGGATTTCAGTGTTAAAGCTTTGTTGAAAAAACGCTCCGATCAGTTGGCCGATGAGCATGGTGACGAAGGGTGGGCCTATACCCTCGACTCGCTCTATCGTGATTTTACCGCCGATTCGATCCGGATCTATTTTTTCCAGGATAAGATCGAATTAGCGACTGCCCCTAAAATACCCACCGAATTTCTCAATTATTCCGGGGATGGTTCGGGATATGCCGTTTATCAGCAGGAGTCCACTAACGAAAGTGACTGGACGGTACCCGGAACCAGTGTAACTGTGGTGACCAAGCCCTCTTTTCTGTATTTGCGCAAGATTATCGGTGATGAAATCGATCCGATCGGCAAGGAATTCGATTCGACGGCCGAGCAATTGAAAGAACAGGATATCTCGGTGAAATGCCAGACAACAGGTATTATCTGTACAAAAACAGGTACGATTTTGCATGTACTCGATAATTCTCACGTTTTTTCTGCATTTAAAGTTGGAAATGATTAAACACCGAAAGTTATGAAAATAAAGAAACTGATATATGGACTGTTGGGCGCCGGAGGTGTTCTGGTGGCTTGCGACAAGATTGAAGAAGGATACATGAGCAGTAATATTTACTATGTGACCGATCCTTTTACGGTAGAACAAGGGCTGACGACTTATTCCGAAGCGTTGGAGCTGGATAATTCCACCGGTCCGGTAAATGTCGAGCTATTGGATATTCGTAATGTAGAAACCGGAAAAACCGAAGAGGCCTGGTATTCCGAAAGTGAGATTACTTTCTGGAAAGAAAAGATTAATTCGGAAACGGATACAACCTGGGAACAGGTAGCCGCTAAATATTCTATGCAGCCTTATCCGACCTTTCAGGTCAATCCGGTGGGAGGACGGTTGGAATTTTCCGAGGGTACTTTGAACGTACCGGTAGGTGAATATGAAATCGATATCAAAGTGTCGAATGTGAAAGAGACCCGGGTGATCAGGAATGCTTGTACCATCATTCTGACCGAGAGTTCTTCCTTTATAAAAGAAGGTACCTATGATTTGTGGAATTCCAGTAATTCGGGTACCCGTCCGAATCCGGTTGTGACCTACAAAGAACTGAAAGGAGACGATCTGGAAGCTTTTAAAAGTAAATTGGCAGCAGCAGGAGGAGAATACAACGAGGACTACGGTTATATGATTCTGAAAGTGCTGGATCATTATGGAGAGGCTTTCGATTGGACACCGAATACGGGTGCGAATAGCGGAGGAGAAATCCGTCAGCGGCAATCGGATTTGGGAAGCTACGAAAAACGGAGTCCCTGGCAGAAGATGTATTATACTTCGGATGCGATGATCGCTCCTTTCCCTATGGCTCCTTTCCCATTGATCAATGCGCCGACGTCTACCGACGATCTGTCTTATTATCGGATCATTCCTTCGGCGACGACCAAAGGGGTTGATATCTGGCTCCGTTTCAGCTGGTTTATACAGCGTAAAGGAGTTTTTGAAATTACTTATCAGCTGAAAGGAGCTGATGATACCGGTGTTGTTCAAAGGGTAAAGAAATAATTAAAACCGAAGTGTATGAAAAGATTTAAATATCTGGCATTTTTGTTATGGATGATGCCATTGGCTTTTGGGGCCTGTACGGATGACGATAATGACGAGATCACCGATGAAGAATACATTGCCGGAGCTGCCGTTGTGAATCTGACGGTGGTCGACGGAGAAACGGACTTACCGATAGCGGAGGTAACTTTGAAGCAGACTGCTTTGAAAATTTCGGAAACGACCGATGCCAATGGCAAAGCGACGTTGACCTTCGATCAGGCTCCGCGGGCTGTCGCTAATCTGGTATTTTCTCATGAAGCTTATCAGGATTATACAACGACGGTAGCTATCGGGGAAGTAAGCGAAGGAAGTACGAAAAATGTGGAGGTAAAGATTGCTTTGAATCCCAAAACGGTGTCCTATGTGATCAATTTTACCGTTTTAGACGATTCTACTTTCCTGCCGATCACAGGCGTTTCTATTTTGGGACTGGAAACCGGGGCCGATATGACCGATGCAGATGGTGTTGCAACTGTGAAGGTGCCGGGGCCGGGAGATTATACGTTGGGACTAGCCATGACCGGATACGATACGGCTTATGTCTCTGCAACGATGCCCGATGAAGGGATGCCGGGAGAAACGATAACGGTGGATTGCGGAACGGTCATGATGACTGTAGCCGGAGGGTTCAGGATAGAAGAGGTCGATCTTTCATCGTTCACCTGGCAATTGGATAGTATGGTGGTATGGAGCCGGGATAGAGGGACCATCGGAAGCATTATTCTTTCTAAAGAACAATATATGGCGGGAGAGGGATATACGGTAGATTGGGATAGGAGAAGCGATTTCGGAACCTATGATTTCGACTACATTATTTCGGCTTCCGGTGCTGTGGATTTCCGTTATCCCTTGTGTTTCAAATTACACTATGAGGAAGCTTCTTATGCTCCGGGATGTTACCGGGTGGAGGTGGTGAAATTCCTCGAACCGGGAGACAATAGTGTAGTGAAAGATGAGTCGTATTACGACTACAAAAAGAAAAAACTGGTATTGCGTTTCTTATTCCACGAAGATTGGTGTAGTGCGGAAGACTGGGATGCTTATTATTATTCAGCAGTAGAATAAATATGGGATATAAAGTATTAAAACAGGGGTGGAGGCTTATCGCTATCCTGGCGATAGGCTTCTCTTCCGGGTGTTCCGGTAACGAAAAAATCAAAGGGATCGATCTGGATGAGGTGGGATACGGTTCCTCGGTCTTTTCCGTGCTCAAAGGAGAAGATTATGAATCTGAAGCGTTGAAACTACCGGAGGGAGTCGGGGAGGATATCACGGTAAAGATCAAAGATGTCCGTAATTTTTCGACCAAAGAAAGTGAACCGCTTTTTTTCGAGAGCTGTGAGGTCATCGGGTGGTCTTCGCCTGTCGATCTGAATACGGATAAGACCATGGAAGCGGTGCTGGCTAAATATAATCCGGTTCAAAAGGCGACACTGTCGGTCGATGCTTCTACTGGAAAACTGATATTGTATGGGGCCGGTACCAAAAATATTCCGGCGGCAGTTTATCTGGTTGATCTGGAGATTAGCAGTGGAGGCGTCACCCAAATCAAAGAAGGCGTTTGTCGCATCCAGTTGAAAGACAATTCGGCTAAGGCTGTCACTGTATCGGCAACCTGGGGAACGACGGATAGCGATAAAGCTCCTGCCGACGTGAGTAGTAAAGAACTGAGCGAGGAAGAGCTGCAGGAATTCGCCGGGGCTTTAGGCAGTGCTTATAATAAAAATTATGGTTATTTGATACTGAAAGTTAAAGACAGACGCAATCAGAGCATTAGTTGGAAAGATCGTTGGGTGACCCGGACAAATAAAAATAATTTTGAAACGGCTAATCCCTGGGCAGAAATTATCTATACCGACGAAGCGGTGATCGTTCCTTATCCCGTTCCCTCTTATCCGGTTGTATCACAATCTACCGGTAACGCGGTACAATATAAGGTTGAGAAAGCGAATACCGCTTTCAGGAAAGATCTCTTTTTCGATTGTAATTTGTCTGTGACTCAGAAAGGAGTCTTTGAGATCGAGTGCCGGCTTACCGACAGTGAGGTACAAGGAAAAGCCACCGTATTGCCCAGTGGAAAGAAGCTGTTTTTCCCGGTCCAGGATGATTTGCGGTCTATGGATTTTTATGACGATAACAGTCGGCTCAGTTATCACCGGATGGTTTCTTCCGAAAATTTTGTGGTATTCTGGGAAAAAGGATTCGGTGACGATCCCAAAAGTGCTCCGCCTTTGAATGGGGTGGATATGACTGTCGATCTCGACGATTTACTCGAAAAAGGAGAGCGTTTCTATAAATTGTATCATGATTCCCTGAATTTTGTCACTCCGGGAAATTCGAACGCCGATTCGATCCGGATGATGGTGATCGTCCATTATACGACCACGTGGACGGCATATGGCGGAGGATACGATGATGTGATCGGAGCTTTGTGGGTCAATCCGGCGACGATGAAACCGGTGGGACAGACGATCGCCCACGAGTTCGGGCATTCGTTCCAATATCAGGTGTATTGTGACGATCCGAACAAAGAGGCCGGCTTCCGTCAGGGGCAAAGCGGAACTTCGCAGGATGGCAATAGTTTTTGGGAGATGTGTGCCCAGCATATGGCGTGGCAGAATATCGCGCTTTTCCCGGAGTGGAATTGTGATGTACCTATTTATCTGGCCAATCATCACCGCGGATTTATGCATGAATGGTTGCGTTACCAGGCTTTTTATCTGATGGAATATTGGCGGATGAAACATGGGGAAGATATGTTGGGACGGGTATGGCGGGAGTCTGAAAGCCATGAAGATCCGATTACGGCTTATAAACGGATTGCAGGTCTTTCACAGGATCAATTCAATGCCGAAGTGTGGGAATCGGCTTGTCATGACATTACCTGGGATTATCCTTTGGGCGGTTATTTGCGGCGTATCGTCGATAGACAAAGCGAGGCCGACCGGCAAACCTGGTATACCCACAAGACCCGTCTGATCGCTGAGAACGGATATTATCGTTCCTATCCGGATACGGTGACTGCAGATCACGGCACGGAGCAAAATATCGCTTTTACACCGCATGATTACGGCTATAATGCTTTTCAGTTGAGCGTACCGGAAGGAGGAACGACGGTGACTGCCGAATTCGAAGGGATTACAGGTGACAGCCGTTATCGGACAGTCGGTGATAGCAAAGCAGGATGGAGGTTCGGTTTTGTCGGTGTGCAAGGAAGTTGGACACCTGTATACGGGGATATGGGGGAGGCAACCGGGACTGCTCCGCAAGCGTCCGTATCTTTTACCGTGCCCGGTGGAGGGCTGAAACAGTTGTGGTTTGTGGTATCGGGAGCTCCGACCCGGCATGAACCTCATGTTTGGGACGACGATGTCGGCAATGATGAAGAATATCCTTATCGGGTGAAATTTGTCAATACGGAGGTGAAAAACTAAGTATAACTTTAATGATGAATCTTATGAAGAATAAAATATTTTCCGTTTTAGTAGGTCTGCTGGCCGTTTTTTTAGGAGCCTGTAGCGATGACGACGATGTGTTGACTACATCCTCGGTACATGTGAATGGCGGGCCGCTGGAAGAATCGATCACGCCGACATCTGCCCGGGTACGGATCCGCCTGAATGAGACGGCCGGTATCGGTGAAGTGGGAATCTGTTATGGAGTACAGACCGATAAGAGTGCTTTGTTATCTTATGGGGATGTTTTAAAAGTAGAAAAGGTCGATTCTGTGATGTATCTGGATTTGACCGAATTGGAATCGGCTACGACTTATTCTTATGTCGCTTATGCCAAATATGAAAATGCTTCTGTTGCGGATGTACATTCGGTGGTACGTAGTTTTACCACTCAAAGTGCCGATTTGTATCTGACTCCGTCCCGTTTGAACCGTTCTGCAACAGGAAGGCTGGATACGGTAAAGATTACGACGACTTTCGACTTCTGGGCGGTGGCGGAATACGATTACGATTGGATTACCTATGAGAAAAAAGATACTTTGTTGATATTGAAAACCCAGGATAATTCAGGGGCTGAAATACGTTCGGCTATATTAAAGATACAGGCCGGTAGCCGGACACAAAGTCTGGCTGTCATGCAGGCTGCACCTACGATCAGTTTATCTGCCGACACCCTGGAAGTCAGTGCTAAAGGAGCTACGGGTTCGTTTATCGTGCGGTCGGATGTTGCATGGAGTATCGATAAAGATGCCGATTGGGTGACCTGTTCCGTAGAAAAGGATTCGATCGTGAATTTTACAGCAGAAGTAAATACCGGCTCTGAAGAACGTTTCGGACATATCACGGTATCGGTATCGGATCAGCTTTATAAAATATTTACGGTTGCTCAGCGGTCGGGAGCACTAGCGGTTACGAAGACGAATTTGAGTTATGGCTTAAAAGGAGGCGAAGAGGGTTTTGTGGTCGAATGTAATACTGACGATTGGACCTTTAGCTCGGATAAGTCGTGGTGTAAACCGGAATGGATTCAGGGCACCGATTCGATAGCCGTCAGGGTGGACCCGAACGATACGGAGGCAGCGGTACGGACAGCGACGATTACGGTACAGAAAGAGCAGTCGGTAAAAAAAGTGACGGTTAGTCAGGAATCCGGACTTATGTTAAGTGATGTCAGCCTGGAAAACTTGGTTTTTTGGGGAGGAAATGGTGATATTAAAGTGAAAGCCTATACGGATAGTTGGACTGTAGAAAGCGTAACGGACGATTTTACAGCTAGCCGGACCAATGATTCTATCGTGACTGTTTCGGTGGCGAATTTGAATACGACCGCTCAGGAAATCACCGGTTCTGTAACGATTAAGGCCGGGAATCTGACCCAGACGATGACTTTGGTACAACCTTGTGCGGTGATTGACTGGGGAACTGAAGAAGTGAAATTTTCATATACGGGAGGTACAAAGTCGAATACTTCCGGAAATTATATCGGTATGACGAAGTATAAAGTAGAAGGGACCGGTGTGAGTTGGTTGACTGTCGGTAGTGAGGGAGTCAGTTTTGTACAGGGTACCGACGGTTATATGGTCGTCGCTGGCGAAGACGATGCTTTTGTGACTCTGAATCTGACGGCTACAGCGAACAATACCGGAAAAACCCGCACGGCTACGATTACCGGAGTGTGGGAAGGGGTTACCGAAAGCTTTACGGTGACCCAGATGGATGCTTCATCGGTAGTCGTTTTACCGGCTTTGGAGGCCGGTGTATTAGCCGGAAACTATACATTGACAGAAGAAGGATATACCGGATATGTTCATTTCGGTGATAAAATCTATACGAAAGCAGAGTACGATGAGATAACAACCGAACTGGAAGCTGCAGGCACTAGCCTTTATGACGATCGCTATGCCAAATTCAGGGCTGCCGATTACGACTATGCTATGGGGTTGGATAATGGAAATACTGCTTATCCACTATTATTTAAGATTAATCAGGTGGAATCTACTGCAGACGGGGCTCCTTCAGGAGCTTATGAAGTTGAAATCGTGACGATGTATGAACCGGTGAATACGGCTCTCGAATCGGATTATATCGCTTACTATGATAAAAATACGAAGACTTTATATTTTGAGTTCGACTATTATTCATGGGCATCCGGTCAAACCGAACATTGTATCAGAACTTTGGTTTTTGCAGAATAATTTTCTCCGATACCGGATGCTATTTTAAGGTTAAAACGGTGCCGACAGTTAAAACGGTAATAACGGTTTAAAACTGGACATGCACCGTTCCTTTTTTATTAGGAGGTTTTGGGGGGCAAGTCAACAATCGTATGTATGATTTTTATATGCTATTTTCCTTTTAAAAACTCGATTTGTACAATTGTTGTATTTTTTTGCATATATGTTTTATTGAAAGTTAAGGGAATGTCATTCCTTTGTTTAGGTGATTTGAAAAAGGAAAAACCGGGACGTAATAAAGTGGGGGAAAAGGTATTAAACCGATAGGCGGATGAAAATCCGGATGCTAATGATGTACCTCTGCATGGTGTGCTGGTGGGCAGATTGTCTAACCCTAATATGAAAGTGTTATGAAATATGTGATGTGCATTGTATTTTGTTGTCTGCTGTGTCTGGGAAAGGCGCAGCAGAGAGTAACCGGACAGAAACCGGGGATTACGGCTCCACCGCTAGAGCTGAAGCTGAATCCTTTTTACAAGAAATACCTGAATGCCAACGGGATTCATATTATAGCTTCCTGGCGGGTTCCCGATTCGGCGATGTATGCGGCTCACCGTACGTTGACGGCGTTGACCGGATATCTGCCTGCCGGGGTGTTGAAGGCGATGACAGATATCGGTACCCGTGTGGGCGTCATGGCTCGTTATGAAGGTACGACCGATATCCCCGAACATGCTCATTTGGCTCGGGATACTTCTTTGAATTGGGACTTGAGAGCCAGGGGATTAGGAGGAACGAAGTGGTTGCCTTTGACGACTTGTGCCGAAGAAAATATTTTGGGATATCAGATCGATAAATACCATGCCGAAGATATTCTGGTCCATGAATTTGCCCATTCGATTCATTTGATCGGAATACTGACTGTATATCCCGATTTTAATGAACGTCTGAAAAAAGCTTATGATGCCGCTTTGGCTGCCGGAAAGTGGAAAGATACCTATGCCGCGACCAATATCGAAGAGTATTGGGCCGAAGGAGTACAGGATTGGTTTAACGTGAATGCTGAAGTTCCTAAACCGGACGGAAAACATAACCAGGTGAATACCCGCAAGGAATTGAAGGCATATGACCGCGGTTTGTACGATATTTTGAGCGAGTTTTTCCCGGCTACGAACGAGCAGATTAGTTGTCATAAATACATCAATAAATATCGAAAATGAAGAAGAATAATATCGTTTTATTCGGGATAGCGGTGCTTTGTGCATGTTCTGTCCCAAAAGAGCGTCAACCTTTGACCGGTGGACAGTGGGGAGAAATAAAGAACGGTTCTGCCGAAGAGGTCGTTTCTTCAGAAGTGCTCTATTGGCAGGCTCCTCCTGCCAGTAAAGAAGTTTTGCACTTCTATGATGCAACGGCTCATGACGGTACCCGGAGTTTATGTATTTCAGCCGATGGTTTGGCTAATGGATACTGGAATAACCGGGTGAATCTCAAACCGTGGTCGAAATATCGCTTCAAAGGGTGGATCAAATGTGAAAATGTAGTGGCCGAACCGCAAGGGGGAGCCGGATTCCGCTTGCAGGGAGTCGAGGTACAATTGCCTGATTTTACCGGTACGCAAGACTGGACTTTGGTCAGTTGTGATTTTGAGACCGGAGCGAACGATTGTGTCATCGTATCATGTTTGCTGGGAACAGAAGGAAAAGCAAAAGGGAAAGTATGGTTTGACGATCTTTCGTTCGAATGTCTGGGTACGGAGGTCATCGAAACCAGTATAAAAGTTGATCCGGCAGAGCAAAAGGCGGAGATGTCTCCTTATATTTATGGGCAATTTATAGAACATATGGGGCATTGTATTTATGGAGGTATCTGGGCCGAAATGTTGATGGACCGGAAATTCTGGTATGCTCCGGGGCAAAAAGGTTCTCCCTGGCAGATTGCGGGTACGGATAAAGCGGAAGAAGGTTTATATATGGACGAGACGGCTCCCTATACAGGACGGCATACTCCGGTGTTGAAATCCGACGGTAAACGGATCGCGCTGAAACAGACGCAACTGGGATTACGGCCCGGTATTTCCTGTTCGGGATATATTGTAATGAAAGCCGATCGCGAAATGCCGGTAAAAGTGATGTTGAATTACGGTTCGTTTATTCAGGAATTATCCTTGGAGGTCGGGACTACTTATCGTAAATATCCGGTGCATTTTTCAGCTTTCGATCATAAAGTAAAGGATGCTACTTTTTCGATCTGTCCGCAAAAAGAAGGACGATTATGGATCGGTACGGCTTCTTTGATGCCGGATGATCATATCGACGGCTTCCGGGCGGATGTGCTGGCTTTGCTGAGAGGATTGAAAGCTCCGGTATATCGTTGGCCGGGAGGTAATTTCGTCAGTGGTTATGATTGGCATGACGGGATCGGTGAACGGGATAAACGGCCTCCCCGGAGAAATCCGGCCTGGACAGGAGTGGAATCGAACGATGTCGGGATTCATGAGTTTATGCGATTGTGTGAATTGTTGGATACCGAGCCTTATATTGCTGTAAATGCCGGTTTGGGAGGGGTAAAAGAAGCTGCCGATGAGGTGGAATATTGTAACGGTACAGAGGATACACCGATGGGTAAATGGCGGAAACAAAACGGACAGGCAAAACCCTGGAAGGTGAAATGGTGGTCCGTCGGGAATGAAATGTTCGGGGATTGGCAACTCGGTTTTATGAGTACGGAGGCTTTTGTGAAAAAACATAACAGTTTTGCAGATGCGATGTGGAAAGTAGATTCTTCTATCCACCTGATTGCTGTCGGAGAAGTGGGCCGGTGGGACGAAATGATTTTGGCTAATTGTGCCGACCGGATGGATTTGGTGAGCGAACATTTTTATTGTCAGGACTGGCATGGCGGAGGACTGATGACACACGTATTGCAAATTCCCCGTAATATTCGCCGGATAGCCGAGGCACACCGGAGGTACCGGAGAGATATACCCGCTTTGGAAGGTAAAGATATCCGTATTTGTATGGACGAATGGAATTATTGGTACGGCCCTCATATCTATGGCGAATTGGGTACCCGTTATTTCTTACGGGATGCTTTGGGGATTGCTGCCGGACTGAATGAGTTCCTCCGTCAAAGCGATATGGTATTTATGGCCAATTATGCACAAACGGTGAATGTCATCGGTTGTATCAAAGCGACGACGACGGATGCTTGTTATGCTTCGACCGGCGAGGTGTTGAAATTATATCGCGAACAATTCGGTACCGTTCCGGTGAAAGTGGACGGAGAGTTACGTCCCCTGGATGTCGCTGCCGCTATCCGGTCTTCCGATCAGGCATTGACTTTATCTGTTATAAATCCGGGCTGGGAAGAAGTGACTTTCGAGCTGGATATACTGGGTGGACAGTTTGAGTATCAGGCAAAAACATGCCGGTTGAACGGAGTGGCGACGATTTATACCCTTACCGGACCCGACGATATGGCTTATAATACACCGGGACAGGAAAGTGTGGTGAAAGTGTCGGAAAAAAGTTTGAAAAATACCAAACAGGTGAAAGTAGGCCCTTTTAGTGCGAATGTGATTGTACTCGGAACAGAGTAAAGGGGGGCAAAGGTAGAATTTGAAAATAATAGAAGTTATGAGAAAATTAATAATAGGATTGTTACTGGTTATAGGGGTTGTGTCGGTAGGCCGAGCCTGTGAGCATTGCACGGCCTTGGCTGTCGGGAATGTGGTGCCGGCGAAGGTGAAGTATTTCGGTTTGAAGGATGTCCGTTTGCTGGATAGCCCTTTTAAGAATGCTATGGACCGGAATGCGGCATGGATGCTGGAAATGGATATGGACCGTTTGTTATCGAATTTCCTGAAGAATGCAGGCCTCGAGCCGAAAGGAGAATCTTATGGAAGCTGGGAGTCTATGGGGATAGCCGGGCATACCCTGGGACATTATCTTTCGGCTGTGGCACAACAGTATGCCTCTACCGGAGACGAACGCTTCAAACAACGGGTGGATTATATCGTGCACGAACTGGATAGTTGCCAGCAATATTTTGTGAACGGTTTTATCGGTGGCATGCCGGGGGGAGACCGGGTATTCAAACAGGTGAAAAAGGGGATTATCCGTTCGGCCGGATTCGATTTGAACGGCTTGTGGGTCCCCTGGTACAACGAACATAAAACCATGATGGGACTCAATGATGCTTATCTGTTAGCTGGGAACAAGACTGCTAAAAAAGTACTGGTGAATTTGGCCGATTATCTGGTGGATGTACTTGCCGGACTGACGGACGAACAGGTACAGACGATGCTGAATTGTGAGTTCGGTGGTATGAACGAAGCATTTGCTCAGGTGTATGCTCTGACCGGAGATAAAAAATACCTGGACGCTTCATATCGATTTTACCACAGACGATTGATGGAACCGTTGGCAGAAGGGAAAGATATCCTGCCCGGATTGCATTCGAATACCCAGATACCGAAGATCATCGGTAGTGCACGTCAGTATGAGTTGACCGGAAACCTAAAAGATGAACGGATTGCCGAATTTTTCTGGACAACGATGGTAAATCATCATAGTTATGCTAACGGGGGAAATAGCTCGGGAGAATATCTTTCGACACCCGATAAACTGAACGATCGCCTGACGCATTCTACCTGTGAGACGTGTAATACTTATAATATGCTGAAATTGAGCCGGCATCTGTATGAATGGACCGGAGATCCGAAGTATCTCGACTTTTACGAGAAAGCATTGTATAATCACATCCTGGCTTCTCAGCATCCCGAAACGGGAATGACCTGTTATTTTGTGCCGCTGGCGATGGGAACCCGGAAAGATTTTTGCGATAAATACAATTCATTCACCTGTTGTATGGGAAGTGGTTTTGAAAATCATTCCAAGTATGGGGGGGGCGATTTACAGTCACGGTAGCGACGAACGTTCTCTGTTTGTCAATCTTTATATACCCTCGGTATTGACCTGGAAAGAGAAGGGATTGAAAGTGAGGCTGGAAACCGTTTATCCGGAGAATGGACGGGTGACGTTGAAAGTGGTCGAGGGGGAACGTCAGCCTATGGCTTTGAATCTGCGTTATCCGGTGTGGGCCGGAGAAGGGATCGTGGTGAAAGTGAACGGTACAAAGCAAAAAATAACTTCTAAACCGGGATCTTTCGTTACGCTGGAACGAAAATGGAAAGCAGGCGACCGGATCGAATTGAATATACCGATGAATCTTTATACGAAAGAAATGCCGGATAATGCCGACCGGCGGGCTGTGTTCTACGGACCGACTTTACTGGCAGGTGCATTGGGTGAGAAAGAGATAGAACCGATCCGGGGTGTACCGGTTTTTGTTTCACCCGACAAACAGGTATGTAAGTATATCCACCCGGTAAACGGTAAACCGCTGACTTTTGAAACCGAAGGTTTGGGTTATCCGAAAGAGGTGACGTTGATTCCTTTTTACAATACCTACGATCAGTATTATACGGTGTATTGGGATGTATTCTCACCCGGGGAATGGAAACAAAAACAGGCGGAATACGAAGCAGAAAGATTGCGGATCGAAGAACTGAATAAGGTGACTGTCGATTATATCGTGCTGGGAGAAATGCAGCCCGAACGGGATCATAACCTGAGGGCCGGGGAAAGCCGTATCGGAGATTTCAGGGGTAAAAAATACCGGTATGCTTATCCGACCGGATATTTTGATTTCGATATGAAAGTATCCGGGACGGAATCCATGAAGATGATGATGACTTTCTGGGGTGGGGATTGTGGCCGTGATACCTTCGAAATCCTGATCGATGGTGTACGTCTGGAATTGTTCTCTCCTAAAGGTGAAGATGGAAACTTCGTCGAAAATACGATTGTAATCCCTGCTAAATTTACCGAGGGAAAAGATAAAATCCGGGTATCTTTTAAAGGATATGAAGGCAAACGTGTCACTTCCTTGTACAATTGCAGAATGATGCGTTGATAAGTGTAGTTTCAAATTTATGTTGTGTGAATCCGGTAGGAGTGATCCTGCCGGATTTTTTGGTTTTTCTATTTTACCGGTTATTTTTATGCGTTTGTCTGGTTGTATTCATTTCTTTTGTTTCTTATGAAAAAAATAGAAAAATCGGTGGTTAAATGCTCAGAATATACTATTTTTGTTGAAAATTAAACAGCTCATCTTTTAAATGTACTTTATATGGTCAGTATTTCTCATGTTGTAGAAGATATCGTAAAACACCGGCCTTATCTGTCGGAGTCTTTAGCGGCGGGCATTATCAATGTTTCTTCGCTTGCCCGGCAATTGCAGCCCGATGTGGAGAGAGCGTTGCAGAAGGGAGTGAATACCGGGGCTATTGTGATGGCCTTGAATCGGTTGGCGCCTTATTTGCAGGTGCGGGAGCAGGTGCAGTTGAATAAGTTGCTGAGTAATATGGGGGATATTATTCTTAGGAGTAGTTTGTGTGACTATACTTTTAAAAATTCACCTACTCTATTGGATTGCCATATCGAAGTATTGAAAAATCTGGTGAAAAACGATGAGATTTTTTATACGATGGTACAGGGAGTTTTCGAAACCAACCTTGTGATCAGTGACACGATGGAGGAATTGATCGCCGATTATTTTAAAGATGAGTTGTGTCTCTTTAAAAAAAACGGTCTGTCTTCGGTGACGCTGAAATTGCCGAAAGGGAACAGTATGCAGGCCGGTTTTTATTATACCATTATGAAAGAATTATCTTGGGAAGGTATCAATCTGACCGAAGTCATCTCTTCTACCAACGAGTTTACGGTGGTGGTTGATAATGCCTTGATCGATAAAACATTTGTGGTGTTGAAAAATATTGGGAAAAGATAAAATAATCATTAAATATAAAGCGAATAAGATATGTTTGAGAATTTATCGGAAAGACTGGAACGGTCGTTCAAGATATTAAAGGGGCAGGGAAAAATCACAGAATTGAATGTAGCGGAGACCTTGAAGGAGGTGCGCCGATCCTTGTTAGATGCCGACGTCAACTATAAAATAGCGAAGGACTTCACCAATCGGGTGAAAGAGAAAGCTTTGGGTATGAATGTGCTCACGGCTGTCAAACCGGGACAAATGATGGTGAAGATTGTCCACGACGAGTTGGCTGAGTTGATGGGGGGCAAGAATGTCGAAGTAGATATAAAAGGTAATCCGGCTATTATTTTGATGTCCGGTTTGCAAGGTTCCGGTAAAACGACCTTTTCCGGTAAGTTTGCCAATTTATTGAAGAATAAAAAAGGGAAGAAACCTTTGCTGGTGGCTTGTGACGTTTATCGTCCCGCTGCTATCGAGCAGTTGAAAGTATTGGGCGAACAGATCCAGGTGCCTGTATATAGCGATGAGACGACCAAAGATCCGGTAAGGATCGCTTTGGATGCCATTAAACAAGCCAAAGCGAAGGGGTATGATGTGGTGATTGTCGATACGGCAGGACGTTTGGCTATCGACGAGCAGATGATGAACGAGATCGCTGCAATTAAAGAGGCTATTCATCCGAATGAAACCCTGTTCGTGGTCGATGCGATGACCGGTCAGGATGCAGTGAATACTGCCCGCGAATTTAATGAACGGCTGGATTTCAACGGAGTGATTCTGACCAAACTGGATGGAGATACCCGGGGGGGGGCCGCTCTTTCTATCCGTACGGTAGTGAACAAACCGATCAAGTATGTCGGAACCGGAGAGAAACTCGAAGCTTTGGACGCCTTCCATCCCGAACGTATGGCCGACCGTATTCTGGGGATGGGAGATATCGTGTCCCTGGTAGAAAAGGCTCAGGAACAGTTCGATGCCGAAGAAGCCAAAAAATTACAAAAGAAAATTTCCCGCAATCAGTTTAATTTTAATGATTTCCTGAGTCAGATCCAGCAAATCAAAAAGATGGGAAATATCAAAGATCTGGCTTCCATGATTCCCGGTGTCGGTAAAGCACTGAAAGATATCGATATCGACGACGATGCCTTTAAAGGAGTTGAAGCGATTATCTATTCCATGACTGCTGCAGAACGGGAGGATCCGGCCCTGATAAACGGTTCACGCCGTAAGCGAATTGCCGAAGGTAGTGGAACGACCGTTCAGGACGTGAACCGTCTGTTGAAACAATTCGAAGAATCGAAGAAGATGATGAAGATGTTGTCCGGTGGTGGTAAACTGATGCGGAAAATGCCCGGCATGAGACGTTGAGCGACTGTAAGTGATTAACGAAAAGTGAATAGAAGAAATGGAGTTAATAGATGGGAAAAAAATTGCAGCTCAGGTAAAACAAGAGTTGGCAGATGAAGTAAAACGGATGAAAGCAGCCGGAGCCAAAACACCTCATTTGGTGGCCGTTCTGGTAGGTAACGATCCGGCGAGTGAAACTTATGTGGCCAGTAAAGTAAAGGCTTGCCAGGAGGTCGGTTTCAAGAGCACCGAAATGAGGTATTCGGCCGATATTACCGAAGAACAATTGTTGGCTGTCGTCGATAAGTTGAATCAGGATGCCGACGTAGACGGTTATATCGTACAGTTGCCGTTGCCTCGCCATATCTCTGAGCATAAAGTGTTGATGGCTATCGATCCCGATAAAGATGTGGATGGATTTCATCCCTGCAATGTCGGCAAGATGGTGACCGGTTTGCCTGCCTATCTGCCTGCAACTCCCGCGGGAATCGTAGAGCTGCTGAAACGTTATGAAATACCCACTCAAGGTAAGCATTGTGTGGTGATCGGGAGAAGCAATATCGTAGGTACTCCGATGGCGGTGTTGATGTCACGTAAAGATAAATATGCAGATTGTACGGTGACGATCTGTCATAGCCGTACGCAAAATATAAAAGAAATGACGTTACAAGCCGATATACTGATCGTCGCTTTGGGAAAACCTCATTTTGTGACTGCCGATATGATAAAAGAAGGTGCGGTAGTGGTAGACGTCGGAATCCACCGGATACCTTCGGATAAAACGAAGTCCGGTTTCCGCCTGGTGGGGGATGTAGATTTTGAAGGAGTAGCTCCTAAATGTTCTTATATCACGCCTGTTCCGGGAGGAGTGGGGCCGATGACTATTGTGTCTTTGCTGCAAAATACCCTTAAAGCTTGCAAGGGACTGGCTGACAAGTAAAAAGTTTTGCTTTTTACTTGTCGTGATCGGTTCCCTTTGCGTTAATCAGGTGTAGTGAATTATGGTGTTGAATTATATCTGGATTTTCTTTTTTGCCGTTGCCTTTATCGTCGCTTTATTTCGTTTAGTGATAGGAGGTGATACGGAAGTATTCAGCGCTATGATGACCTCTACTTTCGATATGTCGAAGACCGGTTTTGAGATTTCCCTGGGGCTGACCGGAGTGCTGACCTTGTGGATGGGGATCATGAAAATCGGTGAACGGGGTGGGGCTGTGCAGGTGATGTCAGGAATGATCAATCCGTTTTTCCGCCGTCTTTTCCCTGGGCTGCCTCAGGATAGTCCTGCCCATGGGTCCATTATGATGAATCTGGCTGCTAATATGCTGGGCTTGGATAATGCTGCTACACCGATGGGATTGAAAGCGATGCAGCAAATGCAGGAAGTCAATACCCGGAAAGATGCGGCTTCGAATGCTCAGATTATGTTCCTGGTATTAAATACTTCAGGACTGACGATCGTACCGGTGTCGATCATGGTATATAGGGCCCAATTGGGGGCTGCTAATCCGACCGATATTTTTATTCCTATCTTACTAGCCACTTATTTTTCTACTTTGGCCGGTTTGATCGCTGTCGCTATTTATCAAAAGATCAATTTGTTCGATAGAGTGATTCTGGCTTATTTGGGAGGAATTTCGGTTTTGATGGCGGGAGTGATCTGGTATTTTTCAACCTTGGATAAAGAAGCGGTAACCGTTGTTTCGAATGTCGCCAGTAACATCATTCTGTTCGGTATCATCATGGTATTTATCGGGATGGCGGCCTGGAAGCGGATCAATGTGTACGATGCTTTTATCGAGGGGGCTAAGGATGGATTCGCTACTGCTGTAAAGATCATTCCTTATTTGATCGCGATTTTGGTGGCGATCGGGGTATTCAGGGCTTCCGGGGCTATGGAAGTGGTGATGTCTGCGATTACCCGGGGGATAGAAGGACTTGGTTTTAATGCCGACTGGGTGGATGCGCTGCCGACAGCTTTGATGAAACCGCTGAGTGGAAGCGGTGCCCGGGGGATGATGATCGATACCATGAAGACTTTCGGGGCCGATTCATTTGCCGGACGTTTGGCTTGTACTTTCCAGGGGGCGACGGATACGACTTTTTATATCATTGCTGTTTATTTCGGGGCGGTGGGGATCCGGAATACCCGTTACGCTGTTCCGTGTGGACTGATTGCCGATTTAGCAGGGATTATCGCTGCGGTCGTGATCGCCTATTTGTTTTTTGCCTGAAAATTTTTCTAGTTCAAAAATCTGTATATGAAAAAGGTGGTTGTCGGTATGAGCGGAGGGGTCGATAGTTTTGTGACCGCTTTATTGTTACGCCGGCAAGGGTATGAAGTGATCGGGGTGACCCTGGAATTGTGGGAGAAAAATGATTTAAGCGGTGTGAGAGACAGTTGTGAAAAACTGAATATCCCTTTCCTCTGCCGGGAAGGACATGAACTATTCAGGCAGCAGGTGGTTGATCCTTTTGTAAAAGCTTACCGGTCGGGTCTTACGCCGAGTCCTTGCTGCATTTGTAACCGCCGGGTAAAGTGGATATTGTTACAGCAGGTGGCTGATGAGTTGGGAGTGGAGTATATCGCAACGGGGCATTATGTCAGGATTGCCGAACGGGAGGGAAGATTTTATATCCGGAAAGGGATCGATCCTCAGAAGGATCAGTCTTACTTTTTGTGGGGCCTGCCTCAGGCGCTTTTAAGAAGAGCGTTGACCCCTTTGGGTGAATATACCAAAAAACAAGTGAAGGAGTGGGCGGCCCGGAATGGATACGAGCAGATGGCCCGGAGACGGGAGAGCATGGGGATATGTTTTCTGAAAAATAAGGATTACCGTGATTTTATAAAGGATTATCCTATAAAAGACTTCCGACAGGAAAGTGGAGAAATTATTGACGATAAAGGACGGGTATTGGGCGTACATGCCGGAATCTTGAATTATACGGTTGGACAGAAACGGGGGATTCCCGACCGGACCGGAGTTCCTATGTATGTCCGGGAGATCGATGTGGAGAGGAACAGTATTATTGTCGCTCCCAAATCCGGGTTATATACTTCTGTACTGACAGTCGGGCAGGTGGAGGCAGTGTACTTTGGGGATTTGTTGGCTGCCGGGGTAGAAATCAAAATCCGGGGGTTGGGATTAAATCCGAGGGGAAATATCCGGGCTGAACGTTTGAGTCCTGACCGCTTGAAAGTGGTCTTAAGTGAGCCTGCCTGGGCCGTTGCTCCGGGACAACCTGTTGCTTTTTACCACGAAGATATTTTATTGGGTGGAGGAATTGCTGAAAAAGATGAAAAGCTGTAAGTCAAAATATTATTTCTAAACCGGGGCGTATGGGAAAATTGAAGCGGAAAAAAATCTAAGAAATATGTACAGGAATATTGCAGATTCCAGGAAATTTGCTTTCCTTTGCAGCATCAAATACGGGTGTAGCTCAGTTGGTAGAGCACTGGTCTCCAAAACCAGGTGTCGGGAGTTCGAGCCTCTCCACCCGTGCACCGAAACGCTATCTTTTCAGATAGCGTTTTTTAGTGTTGTTCTCCCTCTTTCCGGTTTAGCTGTTATTCGAAGGGACTTCCACATACGCCTGTTGGTGCTGATCTACAAAAAGCTTGTTACGCTCCGGGTGTTGTTTGCGCTGAGACTCGTAATTGGCAAACAGCAAAAGTACAAGAATGTATATGGCTATGTGAAGCCAATGCCTGATTTTTTGGAAGTTAGGTTTTGTTTTCATCCGAATCGTGTTTTATTATATAGATGCATCCTGTTTTATTACGTTGCGTCAAGATCGACATTTTTTTCATAAAAGATTTCATTCCTCGTAAAATTAAAGAAATATTAACTAAAAAGATAGTTTATTCCAGCTGACTTTGGTTTCATGTTATCAAGGAAATAGGTATTTATTGTACTTTTGTAACCGCTGTAACTAAAAAATAGTAGAATTATTTTGTTACTTATTCGTCTTCGGTGTTCGTGTTTGGAGACCCGGTCGCTTCTGTCGGTCGTCTACCTTTTTCTTTCACTGACCGGCGGAACTCCTCACTACGTTCGTCAGACACCACCGGTCGGGCGTTCAGAAAAAAACACGAACACCTCCGACTTACGTTATCACTGAATTGCAGACTAATCTTGATTTGAGAAATACCATTCTCCCCGAAAATAAGCCGAACAGTCCGGTTTCCTATGGCTGTAAATTTCCGCTTGTATTTTCTTTGCCGGTTAGCTCTAACGTTAGATGCAGGGTTTTATACCGGAGGACCATTGGAGCAGGAACGAGTGTCCGGTTAGGTTTTCCGAACGCCCGACCGGTGGTGTCTGACGAACGTAGTGAGGAGTTCCGCCGGGCAGTGAAGGAAAGCCTTAACGGACCGTTCCAGGCGAACCGGTCTGACGGTATAAAGCCCGGAATCGGAATAGAAAGAAAAAAAATTAAACCTACCTTATATTTATAAAAAACAATAAAAAACGTTATCTTGTCGCACTGAAAGAAGAAGACGGATACGGCTCTTCACGATAAAATAGAATAGAGATGTTTACATTTGGATTACTTTGTTTTACCTCGTTTTTTACGTTGATCAATCCGTTAGGAGCGATGCCGGTTTTTATGACCATGACGATGGAGCTGGATGAAAAAGAACGTAGAAAAGTGGCCCGCCGGGCTTCTTTGGTCTCTTTTCTCATCATGATGTTTTTTGCTATTTCAGGCGATTTGTTATTCCGTTTTTTCGGTATTTCCATCGATAGTCTGCGGATTGTCGGAGGAATCATCTTCTTGATTATGGGGATGGATATGTTGCAAGCCCGTTTGGTGAAAACCAAGGTGAAAGAATCGGAAGTGAAGAGTTATGTCAACGATATCTCGATCACGCCTTTATCTATTCCGATGTTATGTGGCCCTGGTGCGATTACCAACGCAATCGTTATGTGGAACAAAGCTACCGATTGGGAAACCAAAATGATTATGGTCATCGCCGTAGCTGTGGTGATTACTTTGGTATATCTTATTTTAAGAAGTTCCTCCCGGATTATCAAGATACTCGGCGAAACCGGCAATAACGTGATGATGCGGTTGATGGGGCTGATCGTGATGGTGATTGCTGTCGAATTTTTCTTTAGCGGGCTAAAACCGATCGTGATCGATATTTTGCGTTCGGTAGGCTGATCTTTTATTCGAAAAATAGGAAAATAACTAAAGTGTACAAGTTTTTTAAGCGTTTGCGGAGATATTGTTTTGCCCGTTGGCGTTGTGTTTTTACAGTAGATTCGGCAATTTGTAATTTTTCTGTAATTTCCCGGATGTCCATGTGCTCCAGGTAGCTCATTTTGAAAATCCGCCGGCATTCGGAAGGCAATTCTTCAATGGCAGCAAAAATTTCCTCGAATATCTCCGCTTCGATCTGGTGGCGGAAATAGGTGGCTTCTTCATATTTGGGAGTGTCCAGACGTTGTTTTAAAAATGTCCGGGTATTTTGCTTCTCCAAAGCATTCAGGGCTTTGGATTGTACACAGCTGTACAAGAATGATTTCAGAGCGATCAGGTTTGGGAAATCATAGCTTTTCTCATAGAAACGAATAAACACTTCCTGAACGACATCTCTTGCTGCTTCTTCATCTTTTAATATTTTATTGGCAAAAAAGCATAATGCGGCGTAATAACGATGAAATAACAATTCGAAAGTTTTTTCATCGCCCTCTTTGAGTCGTTGTAAAACGAGCGTTTGATCTGTGATCTCCGGATTCATGTCTGGCCCTGATAATTCGACGATCAAATTTATGACTTTATCTTAGAATTTTCTCTAATAAAACCATTAATTTTGAATTCCATGAATGATAACAGCATGTTATATCTCGTTTTATTGGGTTTTGCTTCCGGGTTTATCAATATGTTCGCCGGAGGTGGCTCGATGTTGGTGGTTCCGTTTTTGATTTTTCTCGGTTTGCCGCCCCATGTGGCTAATGCAACCAACCGGGTGGCTATTTTTCTGCAAAATATCGTTTCGACAGCTACTTTTCGACAGAAGAAAATATTGAATTTTAAAACGGATTATCCTTTACTGCTCCCCACTACCTTGGGAAGTATTTTGGGAGCTTTTACGGCTGTCGACATCCAGGCTGCCGTTTTACAAAAAATGATCGGGGGATTATTGGTGGTGATGTTTTTTATGATTTTGCTGGATCCCAATACCTGGGTGAAATCTAATATTGAAAAAGCAAAAGCCCGGCATCCCTGGGTACGTTTTTTGATATTTTTGGGGATCGGCTTCTATGGCGGTTTTATACAAATCGGTGTCGGTTTTTTTATGCTGGGTGGTTTGGTATTGGGATGTGGTTACGATTTGCTCAAGGCAAATGCTTTAAAAGTATTGCTTATCTTGATCTATACTTTCGGGGCACTCGTTATTTTTATCTGGTATGATTTGGTAGATTGGCGTACCGGTTTGATTCTGGCTTGCGGTAACATGGCGGGAGCCTGGATCGGGACCCGGTTGAGTGTGAAATGGGGAGCGAAGTACATACGTTATATTTTATTGCTTGCATTAGTAATGGTCGCTCTAAAACTTTTCGGAATATTTTGATTATTTTTTCATCTTTTGTCATCCTTTTGCTTCTTTCACCGGTTTTAATAGAAAATGAAGAAAAGATGACCTCTAAAAAATATACTCCTCAGGAAATTGCCCGTTTGATTTTGCTTTGTTGGCACGGAGAAGCAGATAAACAGCAAATGACCGAACTGGAAGAATGGTTGGAAGAGAGTGCAGACAACCGCTCGTTTTATGAAAGCCTCGGGGCCCGTTCATATCAAGGAACAGAATGGCAAGAATATATGAAATACGACTCCCGGAAAGATTGGAAACGGGTGAAAGTAGCGATGAAACGGAGGAAGCGTGTTCCTTTCCGGTATTTATTGCCGTATGCTGCATTGGTACTGATAGCGATAGGGCTTGCCTGGATGATAAAATATAAAAATACCGGAAAATCTGAGCAGCCTGTCTCGATGGGTGAAACTATTCGTCCAGGTAGTTCAAAAGCGCAGTTGGTCTTACCGGATGGACGTCGCGTGGATTTAGAAGTGGATAGGGGATGCCAGCAATTGAAAGGCGAGAATTTTGTAAATGATGGAAAACAACTGGTTTATCATGAACAGGAAAACGGTAAAAGGATACAATGGCATACTTTGTCGGTACCCCGTGGAGGAGAATACAAATTGGTTTTGGCCGACGGTACCCGGGTGTGGTTGAATGCTGCATCGGAATTGATGTATCCGGACCATTTTTCAGCAGATCAGCGGAAAGTGGTGTTAAAGGGGGAAGCTTACTTCGAAGTGACGAAAGATGTGAAGCGACCTTTTTCAGTCGTTTTGGGGGATATGGAAGTAAAGGTGCTGGGTACCTCGTTTAATGTGTCGGCTTACCCCGGCGTTAAACGTCAGACGACTTTGATAGAAGGGCAGGTGGCTGTCAATTGGCATCGGCAGCAGGTTGTCATCAGGCCCGGCCAACAGGCCGTCGAAACGGATGAAGGACTGCGGGTGGCTTCTGTGAATGTCATGAATTATGTCGGTTGGAAGGAGCACCGTTTTGTATATGAAAATAAATTATTAGGGGAGGTATTGGAAGACCTGGAACGTTGGTATGATGTCGAAGTGTTTGTCATGCACGATGAAATCCGGAATTTACATTTGACAGCTAATTTACCGAAATACGAAAATATGGATAAGGTGTTGGAAATCATTGAATATGCGGCTTGTGTGAAATTTGAAGTAAAAGGCCGGACGGTTGTGGTGAGACGGGATTGACTCAAGAAAAACAGGAAAGCGCGCTAACACTTTCCTGTCGATAATAAATAACGCCCTTTTGGCGAAGGGTCATTATTCACTTAATTAAAACACGACAAATCTATGAAAAAAAATCAAGAATCCGATGTCGGAAAAGCTTCCGGTGTAGTTTGGAAAATGTGGTTGACTATGAAATTGCTGTTTTGTTTCCTTCTGATAGGATTTTCTACTGTCTATGGCAATGCTTTTTCACAAGTAAAAATCAGTATTTCGGTAAACGAGGTTTCCTTGCAGGAAGTGTTTGAAAAACTGACTGAACAGACGGGGTATCATTTTGTGTACAGTAATGAAATGTTACAACGGACCGGAAAGGTAAGTGTAGATATGCAAAATTGTGATCTTGGACAGATTATGGCTGTATGCCTGAAAAATACAGGTTTATGGTATCGGTTGGAAGACAATATCATTGTGATTTCTCCGAAATTCAGGCAACCTGATGTTCCTCAGAAAAAAATCACCCTTACCGGGAATGTAAAAGACAAAGAGGGACGTCCGTTGCCGGGAGTAACCATTCTGCTGAAAGGTTCTGCCGTGGGAGTGGTGAGTGATGTGGATGGAAATTTCACTCTGACAGTGCCGGAGGAATCGGGACTGACGCTTGTATTTTCGTTTGTGGGGATGAAAACGCAAGAAGTAGTCTTAAGCGGTCAGCAAGTGTTACATATTGTCATGCTGGAAGATGTGTCTCAAATGGAAGAAGTTATCGTTACCGGTTACCAGGAAGTCAAGAAAGAGAAAATGACCGGGGCGGTAACCACCATCTCCTCCGAAAAACTTAGTGACCGTTACACTCCGAATCTTATCCAGAATCTTGAGGCTCGCGTTGCCGGTCTGTCGACCTACGGCGGCAAACCGATTATCCGCGGAACGGGTACGCTCTATGGCGAATCGGCTCCGTTGCTCGTTGTGGACGGTCTTCCGGTCGAAGGCTCTATCGAAGACCTCAATCCCTATGACATCGCTTCGGTGAACGTTCTGAAAGACGCTGCAGCGTCGGCTATCTACGGTGCGCGCGCCGCAAACGGAATCATTGTTGTAACAACCAAGAATGCCCGTAACAAAGGCAAGATCGACATTGACTTCCAGGCAAACATAACCTTGTATGAAAACAAGAATGTCGATTATCATGATAACTTCCTGATGAACGCCGAAGAACAGGTGGAACGCGCCAGCGAATACTATGACTATTATTTCAACCGCAAGTATGCCGACGATCCGAGTATGACCCGGGACAAAGTCATAGAGAATTTCGGAAAGAACATTACCGACGGCGCTCAGATAAACCCCGTGGCCTATGCCTGGTATCAGCACGCGGCGGGCAATATCGGTCGCTCCGAACTCGACAACATTCTCGCTGATTTGTCGAAAAACAACTTCGCACAGGATTTCGCCGACAACATCTATCGTCGCCAGGTCATGCAGCAGTATAACCTCTCGCTCCGTGGTAGTTCCGACAAGTTCCGCAACAACTTAGTGATAAACTATCGCACTGACAACATGGGCATCATAGAGCATAAGAGCAACTGGCTCAACGTTTACTACAAAGGTAGTTGCGACCTTGCAAAATGGCTCGTGGCCACATTCTCGGTAAACGGCGTATACGCCAATATAAAGCAGTATGGCAACGATTACAACGTTAATCTCGACCCGTTCTCCTATGCCCAGTATCAGTCGTTCTATAATGCCGACGGCTCCGTTAAGAAACTCTATTCATGGTACTGCGGCAATGAATACATGCCCCTTCAGGAAGGCATGGAAGATCTCGGATTCAACCTCGTTGACGAGCTTAGGGATAACCAGACAAAGACGCGCCGTCAGGAAATGCGCTACCATGGCGATCTTCTCTTTAAGATTATCCCCGGACTTACGGCTCAGACCCAGTTCGTATATGAAGTCAACTCTCAGAACGTCCAGCAACATGCGACACAGGAGAGTCACGCCGCACGCACAATCAAGAATGCGTACGCCAAAATGGATACAGAGAGCCACAAGCTCGTTTATATGACTCCCGAAACCGGTGGATTTCTTCAGACTACTCATACCAGCGGAAACTTTTGGACTGCCCGTGGCCAGCTGAACTACACCAACACTTTCGGCAAGCACGAGATTTCGGCTATCGCTGGTCTGGAATTCCGGGAGACGAAAACCAGTGGTGACAAATCGCTTGTTCTCGGATATGACGAACAGCTTCAAAGCAGTGCTACCCATACTGTTGATTTCGGAACTTTATCGCAGATGAGCAATTCGCCTTACTTTCAAATGAACGGCTCTCCTTTCCCGTGCAACCAGTTCGCGTTCACACCCTATCTTGAAAACGGAATGGGAATCGTGAAAGAAGTTCGCCATCGCTATGGTTCGGGTTATTTCAACGCAACCTACACCTATGATAACAAATATAACATTTTCGGTTCGTTTCGAAAAGACTATGCCGACATCTACGGTCTCGACGCCAAGTTCCGTGGCAGACCCCTGTGGTCGGTAGGTATAGGCTGGAACGCCCACAACGAGAGTTTCCTCCGCGACCTGTCCTGGATGGATTTCCTGAAACTCCGTTTCTCCTACGGTGTTACCGGTAATATCTATCAAGGTGCTACCTCTCACATGACGGCATCGTCGGGTGACATAAATTCAACGACCAATCTGCCTGTCGCCTCCATTTCATCGCCCGCCAATCCTGACTTGCGCTGGGAGCAGAACCGGACGACCAACGTCGGTCTCGACTACGGTTTTATGAGCTATCGTTTGCGTGGATCGCTCGACTATTACGTGAAGACCGGTAAGGATATTTTTGCCCCGATCACTCTTGACCCGACAACCGGTTTCTCATCGATGGTTGCCAACGTGGCCTCAATCCGGAACAATGGTATTGAGCTTGCCATCGGCTATGACTGGTTTGTTCCCGGAAACCGCCGTGGATTCAGCTGGACAACCAACCTCACCGTAACCTACAATAAGAACAAGGTTCTCGAAGTGGAGAATCCTGCCACTCGCGCCTATGATCTCGTCAGCTTACCTTATAAGACCGGTTATCCCGTAAATGCGCTATGGGCTTATCGTTTCGCTGGGATCGATGACCGGCCGGGTCTGGTGGGCCAGTCGATGTATTACGTTGAGAATGGCAACACATCGCACAACGCAAGTAGTGCTAGCGTCGACGTTCTTGAATTCGGTGGTCAGTCCGATCCGAAAGCGATCGTCGGAATGGATAATCAGCTGCGCTGGAATGGCTTGAGTCTCGGATTTCTCCTTGTCTACTACGGTGGCCACAAAATGTTCGCCCAGCCCAAATCGGAAGTGTTCGAATCGTCATGGGACAGTCCGCTGAACATTGTCTATCTCAATTCCTGGACTCCCGAAAACCATTCCGATGTTCCGGGTATCGGCGAATATGCCTCTACGTCACTGGGCAGTGAATGTCGTACGGCGACAAACTGTCTCTATGACGCTGATTTCCTGAAAATCCGTAATATAACTATCGGTTATGATCTTCCTGAGCACCTAACGGAAAAAGTCGGTATCAGTAAGATTTCACTCCGTTTTCAGATCAATGACCCGAAAGCCCTCTGGATTAAGAACAACGCCGGAATCGACCCCGAGACACTCGGAATCCGTAAACAGGCATCGTATATGTTCGGCGTGAACCTGAGTCTCTAACATTTAGTAATATTTAATTTTGACATGACAATGAAAACAAGATATATCGTAGGTCTTTTTCTGGTGGGAGCTTCGGTGCTTAGTTCCTGTTCCGATTTCACAGAAATCGACCAGAAAGGAATGAACCTTCTCTCCACCACTGACCAGCTCGAGATGCTTCTCAACCAGGAGTATAATATCAGAATTGCCGATATTCAGCGTGTATGCGGTTCGGTACAGTATTATCCCGGCAATGTAGGGACTGTTCTTGCCAATCCGGTTAAGACAACAACCCAGATCCTTCTGAAATACGACGAGGCGGGGCATGCTTTGGAACAGGTAGACCTGACTTCGAGCGACAGTTATTATGCAAATTGCTACAACTATATCGGAACAGTTGCCAATCCTATTCTGAGTCTTGTGGATGCCGCGACAGGTTCCGAAGAAAAGAAAACGGCACTAAAAGCCGAAGCTCTGACGATCCGCGCCTATTTCCACTGGCTCGCTGCCGTGAAGTTTACCAAAGCCTATGATCCGGCTACGGCTGACTCCGAGAAATCTATCGCATATGTTCTGGAAACACAGGATATCAAACAACCTACCGAACAGCTTACTCAGAAAGAGGTCTACGAATACATTCTCGCTGACCTCGATGCTGCGATCGAGCTGAACGCGCTTCCGCAGTCGGCTGTAAACCGAATGCGCTTCAACGCCGCATGTCCGCATGCGATCAAAGCTCATGTGCTGATGTATATGCAGCAGCCCGGCGAAGCTGCAAAAGAGGCACAGAAAGCGCTTGCGGTTAACAGCTCGGTATCAGACTATGCCAACTACTGCACCGAGGCACCGAGCAGTGCGGGAATTCTGGTAAAAACATTCGAGACGCCCCAACTGGCACTCGCCCAGGACTATTTCACCGATGCCGATATTGAGTTTTTCTCGTGGCTCACACCGCGCTACTATGAACGTTATGAACAGAAGAACATTCAGAAAGACTGGTTTGCCACCTATCACACCGTGATGTGGATGGGTAGCTGGGAGACGACCTCTCAGGTGGTAAAGGGGGCGTTGGAAAGTATGTTTGGGGTTACCGAAGGTTCCATGAGCTACGGAGTACAAGGAAATGGCCGCGTCGGACGAATAAATCTGAGCGTGCCGCAGATGTATCTGATTCTCGCCGAGAATGCCATCAACAACAACCTGATCGACGACGCAATGGACTATCTCGACAAAATCCGTGTGGGCCGCTTCTTTCCGGAAGACTATCATGCGCTGAAAGGCTCGGTAACAACAAAAAACGATGCCATAGAGATGCTCAGAAAAGTTGCCCATGGCGAGAATGTATTTAACATCTACGACTTCATTACTCTTAAACGCTGGACACTGCTCAGTGATTACAAAGAGGATATCAGCTGGACATTCTCGGGTACGACTTACACGTTGAAACCGGAATCAACCATCTGGGTGTTCCCGTTTCCGAAGAGTCTGATGGAAAAGAACGGTAATTTCGAACACAATTATCCGGTTACCCAAAACTAATGATTGATCGACCGGTTCGGATCTATAGGACCCACAATCGTGTCTAACAGAATATTGGACAAGCCGGACTTATCCGGTTTGTCCGAAAAATCAATTAAATCAAATGAAAGCACAAAAAATCATTTTTCTTGCAGGTGTAACCGCCATGTTCTGTGCCTGCAACACAAAGCCGGTTGGCTATTTCTGCGTAAGCGGCAAAATTTCCGATGCCGACGGTCGGGAAATCTATCTTTACAGAACTTCAAACAACCGTTCGGCTGCAACGGTCGACACAGCTGTGATCGAGAACGGACGTTTTATTTTCGAAGGCATTCAGGAAACTCCAATCGGGGCGACCCTTATGATGGGCGACCCACGGAACGGGAAGAACAAAACTCGTGTGGGGCTTTTTGTGGAACCGGGTGAAATCGTCGTTTCAGGGCTTATGGGCTCGGATTTCTCTCATGCTGCCATAGCCGGTTCGCTGTCGACCGACCAGCAAAAAGCATATGAAAGCTTGCTCCAACCGTTCACAGAACAGATAACTCGTCTGCATGAGTCGATAAAAGTCGACCCGGACAATGCTGCCCTGCGTGATTCGCTCGAAACCCTCCGGGAAAGTATGCAGCAAACGAGCATTGACTTTATTCGTAACAATGGCAAGTCGTTCGTTGCTCCTTGGGTTCTTGTACAGATTCAGGGAAACCTTGACTACTCGACGATGAAAGAACTCTATGACGCTCTTGCTCCCGAGGTTCAGCCCGAAGCTGCCGGGACTAAAAAAGAAATCGATGCCTTCGAAGCCGTGCTGCCGGGGAAACCGGCTCCCGACCTGATAAATAGAAATCCTGAAGGCAAGGAAATAAAGCTGAGTGATCTGAAAGGCAAGGTTGTTCTGGTTGATTTCTGGGCCACCTGGTGCGGACCATGCGTTGCCTCGCTTCCCCACATTCAGGAACTCTACAACAAATACCATGACAAAGGATTTGAAGTTTTCTGTGTGGCCGATAACGATTCTTCTGAAGACGAATGGAAAAACTTCATCGCTGGGAGCAAAGTAGGCATGCAGAACTATCACCACATTTTGCGCGGACTTAAAACGCTCACGGATGAGAACGGCGAATTCGTTGGTTTCGACAGATCGAACGACCAAAGTGACAAGTATGCTGTCCACTATTTACCTACGAAATATCTGATCGCTGCCGATGGAACAATCATTGGTAAGATCGGGAACGACGAGCAGCTTGATTCAACCCTTGCCGAAATTTTTGCAGAATAATTTAATATTCCGACCGGTCGGAAAAATTTTTAATCCAATAAAATCAAATGTAATGAAAAAACTTTTTTCACTGATTCTCGTCGGCATGCTGGCCGTTTCGGGATTGTCGGCAAAAGTAAAACTGAGCGTTCTTTACGTTGGCGGCACAGCCAATATGGATCCCATACTCATGTCCCCTGGATCTGTCGATTCCGTAGCACTTGCGGCTTCGGTCAAAGAGCGTATGGCTCACTTTACCAAATTCCTTAAAAAGAACTTCACTAATGTGAAATCGATAGAAGGGAAGGACTACACTCCGGAAATGTCGGCCGCCTATGACGTTACGGTTTTCGATGGCAGGCCTGTTCCCTTCATGAAAGGCGACCGCATGAGAGGCGAGCGCGACAGCTATCTGCCCGAATCGTTCGACTGCGCCGCAGTCATGATCGGTCATATGAGCGAGGAGCTTGGCCGCAGTCTCGGAAATAAAAATGACTGGTATTGTCTTTGTCTCGATAACTATGCTCTCGGCATGAAGAACGAGCACCCGGTTTTCAACGGTCCGTTCAAAGTGGACATGACAACAGAGATGCGCCCTACAGCCGCTCCTGCTCTTGAAGTTGCCGAAATGATGGGCGAATCGCTTCCGAAAGAAATGCCTATGCTGCTCATGCATCCCAACTGGACGGAAGAAGAGAATGCTTCAGGCAACTGCCGCATCGGCATGGTAAGCCGTCCCGGCGGTTATCTCGACTCTCCCGACACGGAAGTAATCTCGGGCGGTCTTTGTGGAAAGAGTATCGATGCCGTTGCCATCGGTCGCCACGGGAATCTGTTTCACTTCGGTTTTGCCGCCGATCCCGAGCGCCTCACTCCCGCCGGACGGGCGATTCTGCTCAATTCCATTGTTTATGCGTCGAAGTTCAACGGACAGAAACTCATTGCGCGCAAAATGAACGAAGGAATCGTCACACGCGATCATCTGCCGATGACAAAATGGGCTTGTACACGTAAGGCGAACGACTATATCAACGAAACAAATCTGACGTTCCGCCAAATGATAGATAGTGTTCATGCTGTTGCCGTAGAGAAAAAAAACAAAGGTGAGGAGCTCTCGAGATTTGAAGCCATATATCTTGATATGCCGCAGATGCCTCCGGTCGTAAAGAAATCTTTCGGACAATATCTGAAGGAGCGTAATCCGAAACTCTATGAAGTATTCGGAACCGACGAAGCTGCCTATGCGGACTATTACGAGAAAAACGCTCCATATATGCGCCCCGACTTGCGCGGTTACGAACTTGTCATAGATCCGGAAGTGCAGGCGCTCGGAATTCCCAATAACGATATCCGTTTGCTCGACAAAGCGATCGAACTGATGGAACAAGGTAATCCCGACGGCAAGACTATCCTTGAACGTTACACTCTCAAGCGTTTCGCGACCCCTGCCGAGTGGCATAACTGGCTTAACATCCATCGCCCGAGAATGTTCTTTACCGAAGCTGGTGGTTATCTCTGGCTCGTGAACGAAAAAGACGCCAATGACTATTCTGTTCTCGCTGCTGAAGCTGTTTCGGCGCAAGCTGTAGCTCCGGTTCCAGTGAACAACGACAATCTTACAACCGATAAGGATAATCCCGTTGTGCTTACCGCACGTATCGACACCCGTGCTGACGGTAAAAAGGAATATGTACTGACCATGAAGATTCACCCCGGCTATCATACCTATGCCAGGCTCGATCCGGCAGATCCGTATATCTTGACGACAATCGAAATGGAATATCCTGCAGGCGTCGAAGCCGACGGTGACATGATCATGCCTCCGTTCCAACCGACATCGAACGCAACGTCGTATTACGTCGACACGGTAGAATTCCGTCAGCCGCTTAAAGGCAACGGGAAGGGTGAGATTGGCGCGAAAATCCGTTATCAGGCATGCGACCACTCGGAATGCAAACTCCCTGTAACGACAACCGTAAAAGTAACGCTATAACCGACCGATCAGACGAATAAGACCAATCAGTCTGATTAGCTCAATAATAAAAGAAAATGCAATGAAAAAGATTTTTTCACTGATCTTCGCCGGCGGGCTGACCATTTCGGGTTTGTCGGCACAAGAGAAGCTGAACGTCCTTTATGTGGGCGGTTCCGCTAATATAGAGACATTCGGAACGCGGGATCTTGATCCCGCCGCAGTTGCGGCTTCGGCAAAGGAACGCACTGCCGATTTCATCAAATTTCTCCGGCAGCACTTCACCAAAGTAACCGCTGTCGATGGCAAGAACTACAGTCCCGGCATGTCGGCCGCCGTTGATGTTACCATTTTCGACGGAATGCCTCCGGTTGTCAAGGAACGGGTGATGGAACGGGATGCCGAGGGGAATGTTACCCGCTATGAAGAAGCGGAATATCTGCCTTCCGACTTCAAATACCCTGCTCTGTGCATCGCTTCGTACAGCAAACAGCTCGGCAATGCCTTAGGTTCGAAGAACGATTGGATGTGTCTCTGTCTCGACAACTACGCCTATAACTGGAATAAATCGCATCCTATTTTTAACGGTCCGTTTAAGGTGAATCTCGAAACGGAAATGTATCCGACTCCGGAAAGCGCTGTTGAGTATGGCGAATTCTATGACTATGTTGCGCCGAAAGAACTCGAGATGTTTCGGGTATCGAAATATAGTTACAAAGACCCCGGACATAGAAATATCCGCATCGGAATGGTGAGTCGTCCGTGGGGGTATCTCGATTCGCCTGAGGCTGAAGTGATTTCCGGAGGAGTTTCGGCCAAGTCGATCGATGCCGTTGCAATTGGCCGCCACGGTAACATGTTTCACTGGGGGTTTGCCGCCGCTCCTGCTGATATGCTTCCAGCTGCCCGTGAAATTCTGGCTAATGCAATTGTCTATACCGCAAAAGCTTGTACACAGCCGATTATAGCACGCAAAATAAACGAAGTGTGTTTCACACGCCCGATGATTACGGAAAGCAAGTTCTTGGTTTCTCAGAAAGGGTGGAAACACTATAACGAGATGAACCGTTCGTCGTATGAGAGCATGAAAGAGGGGGCGGCTGAAGCTGAAGCCAAGAAGGCTGCCGGACAGGAGCTCGACGAAGAGGACAAGATGTATCTTGAATATTTCTCGCATATGACTGAACCGGTTGACGTCACTTATGCCGAACATTTGAAACAGCATGCCAGACCGGGACTCTTCGAGCTTTTCGGAACCGATGAACAGAGCTATATGGACTACTATGACCGGAACGCTCCCTATTTCTACGGCGACCCGGCAAGTGATAAGCCATGGTTAGAGAAGATCGATCAGGAAGCGCGTGAACTCGGTATTGCCAACAACGACATCCGTTTGCTTGACACGGCTATCACCATGATGGAGAAAGGTGGAGACGAGGCGGTGACAGGGCGTATATTGGCCGAACGCTATACCCTTAAACGCTTCTCAACCCCGACACAGTGGCGACAGTGGTTCGACAAAAACCGCAACAATATGTTTTTTACCGAAGCCGGTGGCTTTAAATGGCTTGTCAATACCTATGAACCCGGCGAAAACGACTATTCTGTAATTAAAGAATAAAAATAACCCATTTTCTGGAACAGGTTGTGACTTGGCGAATCTGAGAGGAAAATATGTGCTGTTGGATTTCTGGGGGTCTTGGTGTGGCCCTTGCAGGGCTTCCCATCCCCATCTGAAAGCGTTACAGGCTCATTATGGGCCGCAAGGGCTTGAAGTGATCAATATTGCCCAGGAAAACGGAGCCGATGCCCGGAAAATTTGGCTGAAGGCTGTTGAGGAGGATCAGATGACCTGGACCCAGATTTTGAATAACGAGGACCGGGAGGTTTGTGATGTGGTAAAACTTTATGGGATTACCGCTTTCCCGACAAAGGTACTTATCGATCCGGAAGGAAAAATTATCGTGAAGACGGTAGGAGAGTCTGCCCCGATCGATGAAAAGTTGAAAGAGGTATTTGGAAATTAAAGTTATAATAAACATTCATTATATCCGGTTGTTGAAATTTTTATCAGCCGGATATATGATTGTTTTTCTGGTGGAATATATTATTTTTGTCAGTGAGGAAAGCTAATTTGGGAGTTTCCTTTGAGGCAAATGAAAAAAGAAATCTTTGGTTATAAGAGTTTTGAGGATCTTTTTAATCAGTATTTCGAGGATTTGATGAGGTTCGTATACGGTTATGTCGGCAATGAGGAAGTTGCCCGCGATATTGTACACGATGTGTTTCTTACGTTTTGGAATCATCGGGAACATTTGGATTTCTCCTGGTCATTAAAATCTTATCTGTTTACTTTGTCACGTAATTATGCATTGAATTATCTCCGCCATCAGAAAGTGGTGGCTCAGAACGAGGAGGCTTTGATGCGTGAGATGGAAAGTATTCAGGACGAATGGGAGGATTACGATCAGAAAATAGAACGTCTGCAAGCCGGACTGGCGGCTTTGCCGGATAAGCAAAGAGAGGTATTGATAAAATGTTTCGTAGAAGGAAAAAAGTACCGGGAGATTGCCGACGAGATGGATATATCCTTGAATACGGTGAAAACTCATCTGAAACGTGCTGTCCATTTTTTGCGGGAAGAATTACCCGACGGGCTGACCTTGCTTTTTATGCTGAAATATAATTAGTTTTTCAATACTTTTCTTTATTCTCTCCATACTGACGGTACTTTCCCATTGCTGAAAATTTAAGGGTAAGTTCTAAAAAAAATCAATGATTTGCAATAAAAGTGACAAATTGTTGTCACCCGTTATGAATAGGTGCGTGTGTTATTACAAAAGCAAATAAAATGCACACAGATTTTAGTGACGACCAAATCGAATATGCCGGGCGGCTTTTGAATCATCGTGAACAGTTAGACGATCGGGAAGTTCAGGAATGGCTGGAGCATCCGGAGAACCGGGCTGTCTTGGACCAATTGGCCCGAACGAGACAAGAACTGGATAAACGGGATTTTTCTGCTTTAAAAGCGAATGAATGGAAAGTTTTGAAAAATCAGCTCCATCTCTCCAAAACACGGGTGTTGAGATTATGGATGTCTGTGGCGGCAACCGTCGTTTTGGGAGTGGGGATCGGGGTTTGGTTCGGATTGCAGCAGGAAAAAAATTTACCTTTAGCAGGAAATAGCCTGTCGGAGACGGAAATCTTACCGGGAAAGCGGGTGGCCTTCCTGACATTAGCCGATGGACAGAAAGTGGAGTTAGGAAAGGGGAATATCCGGCTCGATGATGGTAAGGTGGTAACAATTCTCAACGATTCGGTAGATGGATTACATTATACTACGATAGAAACGCATGATGAACCTTTAAAGGAGGAATACAATTCCCTGAAAATTCCGGTCGGAGGTTTTTATAAGCTGGTATTGTCGGATGGAACAAAAGTATGGTTGAACGCTGATTCGGAATTGAAATATCCGGTTCGGTTTGTCGGAGGAAAACGGGAAGTATATTTGAAAGGGGAAGGTTATTTCCAGGTAAGTAAAGATTCCTGCCGGCAATTTATCGTGCATCTGCAGAATTCCGAGATTACTGTATTGGGTACGGCTTTTAACGTCAGTGCTTATGAGGATGAAGCCCATGTGTATACCACGCTCGAAGAAGGTCGTGTAGCTTTTTACTCCCGTCAGAATAAACAACGGATCCTGTTAAAACCGGGTATGCAGAGTGATATGGAAGTGGCTACCGGAAAAACGGTTGTTTCGGAGGTCGATCCCTCTCTTTATTCGGCTTGGATCGAAGGGCGCTTTGTGTTCCAATCTTTAGACCTGGAATCTATATTACGTCAATTGCAACGCTGGTATGATTTCGAAGTGTTCTTTCAACAGCAGGAAGTGAAAAATTATCGGTTCAGAGGAGTATTGAGCCGTGACATGGATATCCGTCAGGCCTTGGATATTATCGAAGAAACGACCGATCTGAAATTCGATATCAAGGGGAAAACGATTCTGGTAAGGAAATAAAAAAGCAGGAATTGCTACCAACAATTCCCGCTTAGCGTCCCGAAAGGGATGATTTTAAAACTTTAAAACATAACAAATTTATGAAAAAAATTGGAAAAACAACAGGGGTTATCGCTGGGTTGGTGTAATTATTTTCCTTTTTATGCTTGGGATGCCCGAAAGAGCTTTGACTCAGGAGGTGGGAATCGAATTTTCGAAGGGCTCCTGGAAAAAACAATTGAATCAGGCCAAACGTCAGAAGAAGCTGATCTTTTTGGATTGTCATACCAAATGGTGTGGCTTCTGTAAGGTTTTAGCCCAATATGTATTTACGGATCCCGAAGTGGCCCGGTTCTATAATCAGCATTTTGTGAATGTAGAGATGGATATGGAAGAGGGGATAGGAGTAGAACTGGTAAAAAGATACGGCATTCATGCTTATCCAACCTTGTTGTTTATCAATGCACAAGGCGAATTGGAAGATTATCATGCCGGTTATCTGGCACCCAAGGAACTGATCGCGTTGGGAGAACGGGCTCTGAAGCCGGAAAATAACCTGGCGGGTATGCAAAAAAGATATGCTGCCGGTGAACGGGAGCCGGAGATGTTGCGGGAATATTTGCGGATATTATCCAAGGCTTACCAGGATAGCCTCATGAGGGAAATTATTTCGACGGATCTGGGCGGATTGGACGACAACCGGTTTTATACCCCGGAGGTCTGGAACATTATCGAAGAAAACGGTCAGGCGGCAATATCCCTGTTGATATCGAGAGTTATTCCCAACCGGGATAAGTTTTACGGCGTGGTGGAAAAAGAAAGAGTGGATCAGGGAATCGACAAAGCCTTGTCGGCAAAAGCTATAAGCTTTATTCATAATGCCGGACGGAAAAGCTTTCACCCGGAAGAGTGCCGGCAGCTGAAAGAATTTTTCCTGAGCCAGAAAGCTTTACCTTATGCCGGAGAGTATCTGGCGACGATATATGCCGGGGAATATCTTCATCAGAAGGAATATACTCAAGTGTTGAACGTGTTGGAAGATATCGTGAAATATCATTATTTCCGGCTGGATTCCCGGGATGAGGTGCTGAATTTTACTTTACGCTATGTGGCTGAGTGCGAGGATATGGAAATCAGAAAACAGGGGATGGAGCTGTTGGATGCTTTGCCCCGGACGACTATCCGGGAAAAGAAAAAGCCGATGTACGAGGCCACCCGGAAGATGTTGGCGGGGAAAGAATAATAATTGACTATTATGATAATCGCTTATCGGGAAGGACTACCAACTATCCCGGTAAAGAACCGAAAGATGATTTTTTAACTTTAAAACATTACATTTTTTTATGATGTTGCTGAGTCTGACCCACCTTTCTGCCAGCGTAAAAAGTCAGAATAGTGTGGTCAATCTTACCTTGAAGAATGTGTCGGTGGAACAAGCTTTGACAAAGGTAGAAAAGCAGTTGAAACAGAATTTTTTCTTCAATCGCGAGAATGTGGATTTGGAACGGAAGGTCGATTTGCAGTTGTCTGATGCTGATTTGGATGAATTGGTGTTACAACTTTTCGGTCGGGATTACAAATACCGCGTAGTAGATAATATTATTGTCGTTTCGCGTAAAGACGAAGAGCAGGAACAACCTCAGCAGATTAAAGTCGAGGGGGTGGTCAAGGATAAGCGGGGAGATGCTCTGCCCGGAGTGACGGTTTTGATCAAAGGGACAAAAATCGGGGTGGCTACGGATCTGGACGGAAAATATTCCCTTTCGGTTCCGGTTGGTGCCCAGGTATTGGTATTCTCTATGGTGGGTATGCAGGATAAGGAGGAGACGGTCGGTAAACGCACCCGGATCGATGTCGTACTGGAAGAGGCGGTGAGTGAATTGGAAGATGTTGTGGTAACCGGATATTATACTCAGGCAAAAAATAGCTTTACCGGTGCTGCCAGAACCATTACGGCAGAAGAGTTACAGATGGGGGGAAATCAAAATATTCTGACGGCTTTGCAGAATGTCGATCCTTCGTTTATGAAAATAGATAACAATCTGGCGGGGAGTAATCCGAATGTGGTGCCCGAATTCCAGATTCGTGGTGCAGGGAGTATTTCCGGTATAGAGAGTGAATACGAAGGAAATCCGAACTCGCCGGTATTCATTGTCGATGGTTTCGAGATGACTGCCGAGAAGGTTTACGATATGGATCCTTACCGGGTAGCCTCCATTACTTTGCTGAAAGATGCTGCGGCAACGGCTATTTATGGTTCACGGGCTTCCAACGGCGTGGTAGTTATTACAACCAATGCTCCGGCCAATGGAAAAATGCAGGTGAGTTATAATGTGGACGCTTCATTTTATATTGCGGATCTGAGTGATTATAATGTGTGTAATGCTGAAGAAAAGTTGGCGATTGAAAAGGCTGCTGGTATGTACACCGCCACTGCAGTGAATTCGCAGTTGACACTCGACAGGTGGTATAATGAGAAGCTGGCCAATATCAAACGGGGATACGATACATATTGGCTTGACAAGCCGCTGGATGCGGTAGCTGTGGCAAATAAACATACCCTGCGTCTGGATGGTGGTAATGATCATATCCGTTATGGCCTGGAGGTGAATTACAGTAATACTCCCGGAGTAATGAAGGAGTCGGGGCGTCGTCGTTTGGCTTTGGGTATGGAGTTGCAGTATATTTATAAAAATCTGACCTTCCGCAATACCCTGACCTATTCCAATGTAAAGGCGACCAATTCTCCTTACGGTTCATTCAGTACTTATACTCAGTTGAATCCATATGTGCGGTATAAAGATGATGATGGGAATTATATTTACGAGGTGGACCGGTATATTCCTGTCGGCGGTGGCGGATTAGGAAAGACGTTTTATAATCCGTTGTATAATACCACGCTGAATACGGTAGATGAGGAAAAATACAATGATGTGACTAATAATTTCGGAGTGGATTGGACTATTATAGAGGGCTTGCGGTTGAAAGGCAGTTTTTCTTTCACCCATCAGAATACCTATGTAGACAATTTCAAACCTGCCCGACATACGGATTTCGCAGATTATAGCGATGAGGATTTTGACCGGAGAGGAGCTTACGTCGGATCGCGCGGAGAGAATTTCAGCTATGATGCCAGTGCAGTACTGACCTATTTCTGGCAGCTTGACAAACACGTGGTTAATGCCAATCTCGGATGGAACTTACAAGAAAACGTAACCCGGGAGTTTACGGTAAAAACCGAAGGTTTCCCCAATGAGAACCTGGATTATATCAGTTTTGCAACCCAGTATGAAAAAGACGGTGCGCCTTCGGGGGATGAGTATACATCCCGTCTGGTGTTTTTTTTAGGAAATTTGAATTACAGCTATGACGAACGGTATTTGTTGGACCTTTCTTTCCGTGAGGATGCTTCTTCGCGTTTCGGTGCCGATAAACGGTGGGCGCCCTTCTGGTCGGCAGGTTTGGGTTGGAATCTGCACAATGAGGGTTTTCTGAAAGATGTAGCTTTTATCAATCGTTTAAAAATACGTGGTTCGTACGGATTGACAGGTAGTCAGAATTATAATCCCTATCAGGCGATGACGACTTATAAATATCTCACCGGAGAACGTTATCATCATACGGTGGGGGCTGAAGTAATGGCATTGGGGAACGAAAAGCTGGGATGGCAGCGTACGTTGCAGCAGAACTACGGCTTGGATATCGATCTTTGGGATGAACGCATTAATATCACCGGAAACTATTATATAAAACTGTCAAAAGATGTATTGACCTCTGTAACCTTGCCCCCTTCTTTGGGTTTTGATTCTTATATGGACAATTTAGGAGAGGTAAAGAACTATGGGTATGAATTAAGCCTGCGCGTGGCGATTTTGAAGAATCCGGCCAAGCGGCTCTTTTGGAGCGTAAATGCCAATGCTTTACACAACAAAAATAAGTTGATGAAGATATCGAATGCCCTGAGGGCTTATAATGATTCGCAGGATGAGGATTCTATGGCGGATTCCAAAAAGAAAGAACCCAACCGTCCGAAAGTACGCTATATTGAAGGGGAGTCCATGAATTCCATTTGGGTGAACCGGTCTCTGGGGATCGATCCGGCTACCGGTAATGAACTGTTTTTGGCCAAGAACGGGGATATCGTCACGGAATGGAATACAGACAACTATGTGATCGGCGGCTGTACAGATTCGGAATTGGAAGGGACTTTCGGAACAAACTTTCAGTGGAAAGGATTTCAGTTGAATATGATATTCCGTTACAGCCTGGGGGGACAAATCTATAACCAGACGCTGGTAGATAAGGTGCAGGATGCCGATTTGCGTGGTAATGTGGACCGGCGTGTGTTTGAAGAACGTTGGCAGAAACCCGGAGACAAAGTGATGTTCACTAAATTCGGACCTGGGATAAATGCCAATGCGACTAGTCTGACCAAACCGACTTCCCGCTTTATCGAGGATAACAATTATCTGGAATTGTCCACATTGAATCTGTCGTACGAATTCGGTATGCCCTGGATGAAGAAGGTGGGGTTAAAACGGCTGAAAGTCCTCTTTTATATGAACGACGTGTTCCGTGCTTCCACTGTGAAGCAGGAGAGGGGAATCGATTATCCGTTTGCCCGCAATTTTAGTGTAGGATTGCAGGCACGTTTCTAAATGTTTACGATTAATTGATAGAAGGTTATGAAATATACAATATTGAAATACGGCATGTTGGCAGGCACACTGTTGTTAGGTGGCTGTAATAATTGGTTGGATGTGGATCCTAAATCGCAGGTAAAACAGGAGGTGCTGTTTGAATCGGAGGCCGGTTTCCAGGATGCACTGACAGGTATTTATACAATAATGGCACGTACGGACATGTACGGAGGGCATGAGACGATGGGATTTTTGGAGATGGTGGCACAGACCTATACGGAGGTGATTTATACTTACGAGGATGTGTTGAAATACAATTATGAGGAGACAAATTCGGAAGCCTGCATTGATGGTTTTTGGAAAGGAAATTATAATGCGATAGCCAATTGTAATCAGATTCTGGCTCATGTAGACGAACAGAAAGGTGTATTCAGCAGCGGAGTGTATGAGGCGGTAAAGGCGGAGACGATGGCTTTGCGTGCTTTCTTGCATTTTGATCTGTTGAGGGGGGGTGCTCCTTCCTATGGGATTGGTAAGGATGAACTTGCCATTCCATACGTAGATAAGGTGACGAACAAGCCTGTGGCGCAGTCGACGGTGGCAGAAGTAGTGGATAAGGTGATTGCCGAAACGGAGGAGGCGCGGAAACTGATCCGGGAAGTCGATCCATTGGGACCGTCTTATGAATCCTATACAGAGAAAGGGTATGATACGGATGATTATATCCAGGGTGGAGGATTTTGGCTTTACCGCAAATCGAAGTTGAATTACTATGGAATGACAGCTTTTTTGGCCCGGGTATATTTGTATAAGGGGGACAAAGTGAATGCGCTGGCATGTGCAAAGGAGGTCATCGAAAGTGGAAAGTTTTCATTGCTGGAAGAAAAACAGTTGCAGGGCGACAATACCTGGGGCTATTTGTGCAGTGAGAGTGAGTATATTTCTTCCCTTTATGTGTATGATATGGAAGAGGGGCGGTCGGATGTGTTTTTCGGAGAAGAGAGTACAATGAAATGCTATATCTCGGATGGCCGGCGTTCGATTATATTCGGCACGCCCGGTGTGGATATCGATTGGCGTAATCAAAACATGTTTGTGTTAAAGACCGGTGAGGCGAAGTATTATGTCGGCAAATACCGGGGGGTGAATCGTATTCCTCTGCTGAAATTGTCGGAAATGTATCTGATTGCTGCAGAAGCTTCGGGTGATAAGAGTTGGTTGCAGACTTTGCGCGATCACCGGGGATATGTAAATTATCCGTTGGCGGACGATTGTGACCTGACAGCTGAAATAGAGGCTGAATACCGCAAAGAGTTTATAGCCGAAGGTCAGCTGTTCTACTATTACAAACGGCTGAATTATGGCAAATTGCCGGAAATGTCGGAACCGATGGCAAAACATTATGTTTTCCCGATGCCGGATAACGAACTTGAATTTGGTGACATTAAATAAAAAAGACAGATGATGAAAAAGTTAGGATATATATTTTTGTGCATGGTGGCGCTGTGGGGGTGCCAGGATAATGCTGACTACCCGTTCAAAGGGAAAGATGCCGTCTATTTTCAGTTGCAGACAGACGATTATTATTGGACGGAAACTCTGGATAGCATGGTTTACACTTTTGCCGGTAAAGGGGTAGATGAGGATACATTGTGGGTCCGGGTGAATCTGCAGGGAGATGCGGTTTCACATGCCCGGGAAATTCTTGTCGTGACGGACGATGAGAAAACGACTGCAGAGGAGGGCCTTCATTACGAGGCTTTGAAACCGGTATACGAATTGCCTGCTGATTCCGTTTATACCCAAATACCCGTTATCATTTACAATAAGGATGAGAAGTTGGAAGAAAAGCAGGTGACGATAGCCCTTGCCTTGAAGCCTTCTGATGAATTGGATCTGGGTATTACTGACCGGCGGACCTGTCGTCTTTTGGTGTCGAACATGTTAGGAAAACCGCTTTATTGGGAAGGAACGATCTCCTGGGATTTCGGGGAGTATTCCCGGAAGAAACATGAGCTTTGTATTTTGGAACTGGGACGGGATTTCCCTGCCGAGGCAAGCGAGTATAGTGCAGAAAGCCGGATGTGGGATGTTTATGGGGCATATATGAGCAATTATTTCGAGGAAAACTATCCGGTTTATGATGAGAATGATAGAATTATTGAGCCTTGGTAATGAGGAGTGTAATCTGTAAAATGAATGTGATATGAAGAAAATATATTTATTGCTGGGTTTTGTTGTCTGTGCTTTGGCTTCCTGTCTGGAAGACAAGGGGAACGAACTTTATATCGAATTGAATGATGTGACCGTTGAAAGAATCCGCGATACGACGGTGGAACAGTTTACCCGTCTGAAAATCGAACCGGAGATTACGACCAGTACCGGCGAGTTCGATGAGGAGAATTATACTTATCTGTGGTATATGTATACAACTTGGGTTGGGACTCCGACTTCGGCAGATACGTTGAGTCTTGAGAAAAATCTGGATGTGGAGATCAACAGTATTCCGGGGGAGTATTCTTTGGTGTTCAAGATAACGGATAAAGAGACCGGGGTGATGTATACTACGGAACAGGTTGCTTTGGTTACGGTGGTCAATTCCTATTCCAAGGGCATGATGGCATTGAGCAGCGAAGATGGAGAGGCGAGTGTGACTTTTGTGAATACCGTCGGTACGGTGACCGAGAATGCCTATAAGAAAGTGAATGGGGAAGCGGCCGGTAAGAACCCTACGGGTATCCGTTATGTTTCAGGCATGTTATCGCAGGCGGAAGAAATGATCGTTATCATGACGGACGATGAGAAAGGCGGTACGGTGGTAAAGCCTCTCGATATGTCGTATGTGATGGATTTCAAGGATATGTTTTATATACAACCGGAAGTCATCAAGCCCCAATCCTTTGGAACTGCTGAAGTAACCTTGTATGAATATGTAAATAATAACGGAATTATCTATCGCCGGGAAAATAGGGAGAGTGGTTATCCGAAATACGGAGTGGCGGTTAAAGGGGAATACGACCGGATCGCTCCTTTTGACTTTTTTGATGCGACAGGTAGCTATGTGGCCTGGTTTTATGATCAGGGACGGGAGCGTTTTGTTTATTTGAATTGCCCGCTGGATGGTGATGTGATGATTGAATTGCAGGATATGTCAGGTGCGTTTAATCCCAACAATGTGGGGATGCAGATGTTGTGGGGAGGTGCATTCGGCAGTAATAATAAGTTGAATAACGGGCGTATGGTGATGGAGGATGATGCCGGGGAACGCTGGATGCTTTCCTTTACTTCGAGCAAGGTTGACAAACAAGTTGTATTTACCCCTTTGGCGAAGCTTCAACTGACCTATGAGGGGGCTCGTGAGGCTCATACCTTTACTACGGCTCAGAATGCCAATTTCCTGTATTACGGTTACGATAACAAGATTGCGTGCGTCAGTTTTTCTACCGGCAATCTGCTGAATGTGTATGAGATGGAAGGAGGAAATGTGGATTATATCGAATGTGACCAGGTGGGGAATATCAATCAGATGTGGGTAGGCATCAGCGATGGTTCCGGTACGGCCAAGTCCGGTTCTATCGTAGTACTGGAAATGAGTACGGACGGTTCGCTGAAAGAAGTGACGCGGTATAAGAATGTGTGTGGAAAAGTAGTCGATTTTGAATACAAGCAATAAAACTGTAAAAATGAAGAAAATATTGATATTAGGGACCGCACTGTTGTGCGGTTTCCTTGGCCGGGTGGCTGCACAGGGGGTGGAGTTCCGTGATCTGACCTTCGGACAGGCGTTGGAACAGGCCCGGACAGAAAACAAGCTGGTATTTATGGATTGCTATACCAGCTGGTGCGGACCTTGTAAGAATATGCTGAAAAACGTCTTCACTTTGCCTGAAGCCGGTGAGTTTATGAATGCACATTTCGTTTGTGTAAAGTATGACATGGAAAAAGGCGAAGGGATCGGGTTGAAAAAACAGTTTGCAGTCCGTGCTTTCCCGACATTTTTTATTATCCGGCCGGACGGTACGGTGCAACACCGGTTGGCCGGAGGAAGTCAATGGGAGCGTTTCCGCGAACGGGTTGCAAGAGGATTGGAGGAAACGACTTCTTATGCCTATCTCAACGAACGCTATCAGCAGGGTAAGCTTGCCCGGAAACAATACCCCCATTACGTTCAGGCTTTGAAAGATGCCGGCGATCGGCCTGCCGTGAAGAACGTTTGTATGGAAGTTTTCGGGCAACTGAGCGACAAAGCGAAATGCAGTGCAGAAAACTGGTATATTTTCGATCAGGAAATGGGACCGGCCGATCCCCGGTTTGAATACCTGGTGGATCACAAAGAGGCTTTCGACCGGACAGTGGGGCAGAAAATAGTGGATGAGAAGATTTATTCCGTTTATGGAGATGAATTGCTTGGCATCAATAATAGTAAGGATGCTGAATGGCCGGAAAGAATTGGCCGTATCGCCCATCAGATGCAAAAGATCGGTTTTGAGAAAAAGCCGGAGATCGAGAATACACTGGACTACGTGGTGGCTTATCTGAGTAAGGATATCGAAGGGGTGTTGAAAAATTTGGAAGAACGGACTGATTTTCCCCAATATGTGATGATGGATCTGGCTTTTCGTTTCGGTTTTATTGTTCAGGAAGGTACGGATGAGCAAGTAGCCCGGTATATTCAGTTGGGACGACGGGCCGAACAGCAGGCGGCTACCCCTCAGCTGGCCGGCTTGATCCGGGAGTATATGGATCGGTATGAAGCAGAACTGAACGACCGCAAGACTTATGCCGGCATACGGGGCCGGGTGACTCGCGAGAGAATGAATGAAGTGAATTTATATAAGGTGGAAGACGGAAAAGAATGTCTGATCGCAACCTCGAAGGTGAGCCGGGACGGCTGGTATGGATTCGCCTTCCAGCCTGAACGGAAAGGCTTCTATACGGTGGGGGGAAAGGAGAATCTGGATCGGATCCGTCTTTATATGAAACCGGGTGATCAGGGAGAAGTGAATTTCCCCGAAGATACTATCGTGATTACTGCGCGGAATACGCCGGAAAATCTCTTGCTTGCCCGTTGGGAAACGATGATGATTCCGGTACGGGAAAGAGTCGATAATCTGAAGTATGCTTTGTTCGATTACCGCGATTTCTTCCCTTATTTTATGGATTTTCTGCCACAGGCCCGTGAGTTTCAGGAAAAGCTGACCTTCCGGGATGAGACATTCGCACGCTTGGTGAAACAAACGATTGATTTCGATCTCGATTATTATGCTTTCCGGATTTTGAATGCCCTGAAAGCGGGTAAAGAAACCCATAAACCCAGTCGTCCTACTCCGGCCGATTATCCGGCGTATTACGAAACCATTGTTTCCCGGGATAAGTTAACGGATGCTTCGGTACTGGAACAACCTTATGGTTACGATTATTTGCAACGTTATACGACATTTGCTCTGGCAAAAGAGGGGGAAAAAGACAATTTATCCAATCGGCTTAAATGGTTGTCGGATGATTTACTGAAAGCGGAAATCGTGCTTTGGTATGCCGAACGTTGCCGGACTTATGAAAACTATCAGAAAATACTCGGTGAATATGGCAGTTTCCTGACAACTGAAAATCACCGGGAGCGGATGAATGCCGTTTCGGCCAGGCTGTATCAGGGGAAGAAGGGCGAAATGGCAGCCGATTTCACTTATCCCGACCGGAATGGTAAGCTGGTATCCCTGTCCGATTTCCGGGGTAAGGTTGTACTGGTGGACGTATGGGCTACGTGGTGCGGTCCCTGCCGTGCGGAAATCCCTCATCTTGTGAAACTGGAGAAAGAAATGGAAGGTAAAGATGTCGTTTTTATCGGTGTATCGATCGATCAGAAGAAAGATCACCGGAAGTGGCTCGAGGTTCTGGAGCAGGAGGGGCTTAGTGGTGTACAGCTTTTTGCTGGCGTGTCTCCGCAAATTATGAAAGACTATAAATTTACCACAATTCCCCGTTTCATGGTATTTGACCGGGAAGGGAAAGTGGTGACGACTAAATCGCCTCGGCCTTCCAGTCCGGAATTGAAAAAATTATTGGAAAAATTATTGAATTCGGGTTTATAAACTGAGTTAATTCTACTTTTTAAATAGTTACTTTTGTAACTATTTAAAAAGTACGTTTTAAAATCTCCCGGATGTTGTCGGCTTTTCCCATGGTATAATAGTGGATAGCCGGGGCACCGTGGACTAATAAATCCTTGCTTTGGGCTGTACACCATTCGATGCCTACCTGATAGATGGCTTTATTGTCTTTACATTTCCGGACTTCGTTCATCAGTTCCTGGGGCAGGTCGATACTGAAAGCCCGGGGGAGCATTTCGATGTGGGTTTGCGTCGAGATGGGTTTCAGGCCGGGGATGATCGGAACAGTAATACCGGCGGCCCGGCATTTGGCTGCAAATTCATAAAACCGGGTATTGTCGAAAAACATTTGAGTAACGATATAATCGGCTCCTGCATCTACTTTGCGTTTCAGATTTTCGATATCGATGTCTATATTCGGGGCTTCATAATGTTTTTCGGGATAAGCGGCGACACCGATACAAAAATTAGTAGGTACGGCATTTTTCAGACATTCGTCCAGGTAAATTCCCCGGTTCATATTGTGGATTTGTTCCACCAGTTCGCAACTGTAACGGTGGCCGTCGGGTTCGGGAACGAAATATTTTTGGCCGGGGATAGCATCTCCGCGTAAAGCGACTACATTCTGAATATCCAGGAAGTTCAGGTCGATCAGGTCGTTCTCGATCTGATGTTTACTGGCTCCTCCGCAGATCAGATGGGGGACGACTTCTACAGGAAACCGTTTCATTATCGCTGCTGCAATGGCTACCGATCCCGGCCGTTTGGTGATGGTCACTTTTTCAAAGGTACCGTCGGCCGTTTGGCGGAATTCCACTTCATCCCGGTGAAAGGTGATATTGATGAAGGGAGGGGCGAATTCCATCAGAGGTTCTATGGCTCCGTATAGTTTGTTGATATCGCTTCCTTTCAATGGAGGCACCAGTTCGAACGAAGCGAAAGGTGCCTTTTTCTGATTGATAATATCGATTACTTTAGTCATGATGTACTGGTTATGGGCATAGCTCGCCCGGTTTTATAATCCTAATAATCTTTTTCCTTCTTCCAGGGTGATCGCCCGCTTCGTGCAATAGTCCGTCAACTGGTCTGCACCGATTTTTCCAATGCTGAAATAACGGGCAGCAGGATGGGCGATGAGCATACCACAAAGACTTGTCGTCGGATAGATCGCATAAGACGTGGTCAGGGAAACCCCGATTTTAGACGGTGCATCCAATAGGTCGAAGACATCTTTTTTCAGTGAATGATCCGGACAGGCCGAATAGCCGAAGGCCGGGCGGATCAGGGACAAACCTTCACTCAATTGTTCCTGCATCCATTCGGCCAAAGCTTCGGTTAACCGGGCACATAAGCTTTCACGCAGCAGATGGCTGAAGTCGTGGCAGTCACAACCGCCCTGTTTGTCGGCGACTTTCAGGGCGAATAACCCGATGGTGGAAGTTCCGTAAGCCTTGGGACAGATATAATCGGATAAACTCAGGCATTCTTGCCCCGCTTTTTGTTGACGCAACATGGGGAGACGGTGACCGTTATCCAATACGATTTCGTCATCTTCTGCATAGGCATCGAAGAAGTTGACCACGATCGAAGCTTCGAATTCATTGCCGGCAATAACGGTGCCCAACATTTCCAGTGCGGCCTGGTAAGTACGGTCGGCTTCTTCATGCTGATGAATGATTTCCGGGAATTTACCTTTGAATCCCCAGAAATGGAAAAATGGAGTCCAATCGATTTTAGCGATCAGGTCCTGCAAGTCCATATTTTTTCCCAACAGATTGTGTTCCCCGAAACTGGCAGGCAACCGGTAGCTTTCCCGGTCAAAGACAGGAGCCAGGGCCTGAGCTTCTGTATAGGGAAGCAAACGGTCCTGTTTATGATAATATTGCCCGCGTATTTTTTCCTGTTCTGCTTTCACTTGTGCGAGGTAGGACGACCGGTCGGATAGTAGCCGTTTCATGATCCCTGCAGTCCGGGAGGCATCTCCCCCCTGGATGACGCCATAATCGTATCGGGGGGCCAGTTTTACAGCGGTATGTACGGTTGAAGTGGTCGCTCCGCCTACGATAAGCGGAATCCGGAGCTGCTCTTTCTGTAGTAACTCACACAAAGCTTCCATTTCGCTCAAGGAAGGAGTGATGAGTCCGCTGACTCCGATCAGGTCTGCCTGATGGGCTTTGGCTGCGGCAACGATTTTTTGGTTATCGACCATCACCCCCAGGTCGATGACATCGAAATTGTTGCAGGTCAATACGATACTGACGATGTTTTTACCGATATCGTGTACATCTCCTTTGGCAGTCGCAAGGACAACTTTAGGGCGCTGAATATTTTCTCCCGTACCGGCGTTGTGTTTTTCGATCTCCGGTTGTAAAATTGCGACAGCTGCTTTCATCGCTTTCGCCGATTTTACCACTTGGGGTAAAAACATTTTTCCTTCACCGAATAGTGTCCCCACTTTATCCATCCCCTGCATCAGGGGACCTTCGATGATTTCGACGGGAGAGGCATAAACGGTCAGCGCTTCGGCCAGATCGGCTTCCAGATATTCCGTATTACCTTTGATCAGAGCGAAATTCAGGCGTTCGGATAACGTACGGGTGCGCCATTCTTCATTTTTTATAGCCTTTCCGTCTGCGGTTTTCTGTCCCTTGATTTGTTCGGCCAGTTCGATCAGGCGTTCCGTGGCTTCCGGGTGTTTGTTCAATACCACCTCTTCTACTGCTTCCAGTAATTGAGGTTCTATCTCATCGTATACCTGTAACATGGCCGGATTGACGATGCCCATATCCATGCCTGCCTCGATCGCATGGTAGAGAAATACGGAGTGCATGGCTTCGCGTACCGGGTTATTTCCCCGGAAAGAAAACGAGAGATTGGAGATTCCGCCGGAAGTACGGCATCCCGGCAGGTTGGCCTTGATCCAGGCTATTGCCCGGATGAAATCGACGGCGTAATTATTGTGCTCTTCCAGGCCTGTTCCGATAGCCAGAATATTGACGTCGAAAATGATGTCTTCCGCACGGAAACCGGCTTGCCGGGTTAAGAGCCGGTAAGCCCGCTCACAGATTTCGATTTTACGTTCATAAGTGACGGCTTGTCCCTGTTCGTCGAAAGCCATAACGACGACAGCAGCTCCCAAATGATGTATTTCCCGGGCTTTTGCCAGAAACAGATCCTCTCCTTCTTTCAGGCTGATCGAATTGACGATACATTTCCCCTGGGCATTTTTGAGTCCTGCTAAAATGGTATTCCAATCCGAAGAATCGATCATCAGGGCTGCCCGGGCAATATCGGGGTCATTGCTGATATAACGGACGAAAGTGGACATTTCGAGAGCACTGTCGAGCATGGCATCGTCCATGTTGATATCGATAACCGATGCCCCGTCCTCGATTTGTTTCCGGGCGATCCGGGCAGCTTCTTCATAAGCTTTGGCGTGGATGAGTTTGGCAAATTTAGCGGAACCGGCAACATTGGTCCGTTCACCGACATTGATGAAGTTATTTTGGGCTTTATCGACTACGACCTTGTCCAGACCACTTACCACAAGCTGGGCCGGGATAACCGGAATCTGTCGGGGAGAAATGGCTTGAAGGGCTTCACGTATGGCCCGGATGTGCTCCGGAGTAGTACCGCAACACCCTCCCGCGATATTGAGTAAACCTGCTGTGGCCATCTGTTTCAGGCAGGAAGCCGTTAGCTCCGGGCTTTCATCATATTCTCCCATTTCGTTGGGAAGACCTGCATTAGGATAAATACTCAACGGACAAGGCAGCGTCTTGGATAAGCGTTCGATAAACGGCAATAAGTCGGTGGCCCCGAACGAACAATTCAATCCGAAACTGAACAGCGGGTAATGGGATACGGTGGTGTAAAGTGCTTCCAGGCTCTGTCCGGTGAGCGTCCGCCCACTTCTGTCGTTGATGGTGGCCGATAACATGACAGGGAGTGAAGTCCTTTTTTCTTCCTGTACCTGGGTAATGGCATAAAGGGCTGCTTTTGCATTCAGACCGTCGAAAACGGTTTCCACTAACAAGAGATCTACTCCGCCGTCGATTAATCCGCTTACCTGCTCTGCATAAGTCGAGACCAGGGTATCGAAGTCCACTGGACGGAATTCCGGCCGGTTGACATCCGGTGATAGTGATAATGTCTTGGAAGTCGGTCCCATACTGCCGGCTACATATACCTGGTGTGAAGCTGCACGGGCTTCCGTTACAGCTAATTTCGCCCCCGCGTAGTTTAAGCGGTATACGAGCTTTTCTCCCCGATATTCGGCTTGTGAGATGGCGTTCGAGTTGAAAGTATTGGTTTCGATAATATCGGCTCCTGCTTCGATATACGACCGATGAATCTGCCGGATCACTTCGGGACAGGTCAGGTTCAGGATATCGTTGTTGCCTTTCAGGTTTACCGGATGGGAGATAAATTCACTACCGCGAAAATCGGCTTCTGTCAGACCGTATTGCTGGATAGCTGTTCCCATGGCTCCGTCGAGGATCAGAATCCGCTTCTTGATTTCGTCTTGTATCATAGTTGTACGTTCGTTCAATTCAAAAAAGTTTGAGTTCAAAATTACCGCATATACCTAATTTATCGTCTTTGATCGCAATGGCGGCCAGTATGTCTTCCTGCTCCCTGATTTTTTCGATGCAGGTCTGAACATCCTCCGCTGTCTGAATCGTGTTGGCGAAAGCGGTTGCATAAGTGTCGGCCAGCATTACGTCTGAACAGACAATCATCACTGCATCGGCTTTACCGAAGCTGAGTGACGGACCGACGGTTCCGGAAGAGGTACAAATCCCGAGGGGGGCATAGGCTGCCTCGATATGCAAACCGACCTTTTCAGACAAGGGGGAAGAACCGGCAAATACCGAAATATCCATATCCTGACAGAGGTCGGCATAAATATCCCCTCCGTTTTCGACGATCACTTCTTTTATACCGAATCGTTTTTTCAGGTTTTCCCCTACTTTCAGAGCGACGGCGCCGGCTACGGCACTCATCGGGCCGATACCGCTTGTTTGGGTTACCCGCGACATCTCTTTGAATATGCCGGGAGCATCCCCGCTTGCCTGAAAGGGGGTTAAAGCCTGGGCATAATCCGGGTGTGAACCGATCCAGCGGTCCATATCCGTCCGTAATTCCCGGACAAATCGTTCTGCACAGACCGGTATTTCCGGTTGCCAGGAACCCCGGTCCACGCCGATACACAGATCGGTTTCTTTATAAGCTATGGTAAAATAGCTCCAGCGATCCTGGCGGAAATGCTTGCGATAGGTGCGATCGATATATTCCATACGGCATAGGGTAAATTCAGGCTTCGGCAAATTCGATCCGGAATAGTTTGAGAGGACAAGCTTTCAAACATAATTTGCAGGCAATACATTTTTCCGGATTGAAATGCAGTTTCCAATCCGGAGCCCCTATGGTCAACGCGTGGGAAAAGCAGGCCGATACACAGTTGCCACAATCGATACAGAGGCTCGCGTCATACGATACTTTACTGGATACCGGACTTACCGTAACTCCGTTTTCGATTAAATAGGCGATACCCTGGTCCAGTTTGTCGGTATCGGCTTCGAGTTCGACTAATAGATTACCGGATTTCCCGGCTTGTATTTCGGCTTTCAGTATATTGATCCGGATATCGTATAATTTGACCAGGTCATAGGTCAGCGATCTGTCGGTAGCATCTACCGGGAAGGATAATACAACTTTCTTTATCATGATGTTTCTAATTGACAAGGTTTTAAATTTTAATCTTCAATGGCTTTCAATCCGTTCAGGCTGGCTTGTACAGGCATTGGCCGTACCGGTTCGGTGAGTAAAAATTCACCTTTCTGAATCCAGCTTTTCAGTAAATCTGCGATTTCCCGGGCTTTGGCCAGACTGGAAAGGGGCGCTGTTCTTACTTTATGGCCATTGATTTCGATAGCACCACTTTGTAGAGCGGCATAATTCGTTTTTCCCAGAATTTGATTGCCATTCCCATAATCGACGACAGTCGTTTCGATTTGTTCATTCCGGATAGACACCCTTTTCGCCAGATCCTCGTCCAGAATAGGGATAGGAATTCCGATTCCGACATATAAGGTGATACCGTATTTTTCGATATAGGCCCCCCGGAGGTATTGGGTGCTCATGTTTTTCAAGTCACCCACAACAGCTATCGTACGGGCATTACTAGTGGGAATATCGTGTTCATTTACCGCTTTGGAAGTGTTGAACTGAGTGCCGTTCCAGGTGACATAACCGTCTGTACCGCAAAGGAAAATATGAGTTCCCAACCCGATGGTCCGGCATTCCGGATCGTTAAGCAAGGGCGATAGCTCACCGGCAGAACTGTAAGAGGCATTCCTCATCTTAGGAAGCAGCGTACCCATGTAGGTATATTTGATCTGATCGGTGGTGTTGGTCGCTACATTATAATTTTGGTAACAATTTCGCGGATTGTATAAGATAGCTTCATTGATGCAATTCTTGTTGATAATAGCTTTTATATGTTTGCGGGGATAACAATCCGTCCCTTTTCCCCAGGCTTCCAGTGTAATGTCTTTACCATTGACCAGGTCTTCGATGATATGGGCTCCGCCATAAGCCGGAGAGGATGGGTTACAATCTGTAGCGCCGACATAAGTATCTACCGCTGCCAGTCCACCACTAACCCGGATGCCGTTCAATTCGATCTTCTCCATCCGGATTGGGGGATTGGAATGACCGAAATTCAAAAATGCACCCGAAGAACACATCGCTCCGAAAGTGGCGGTGGTTACTACGTCTACTTTTTCTGCAATTTCTTTGGGTGATAATGTCTTGGATAATTCGGATACTTCTTCGGCTGTCAGTACTACGGCAGTCCCTTTTTTTATCTTTTCATTGATTTCTGCGTAAGTTTTCATTTTGTCGTTTTTTAATGAGCGTTTCATGTCTGGGGCGTTTACCCTTTAAATTGGTCAGGATATAGTTCGGATTCGACTATACCACTATAAAATAAACATTAAACCGAATGTTTATTAACGGGGCTTGCCAACTACTGCCTGGTAATATCGTAAGCCGGTAAATCGGAATAGGGGGTATAAAAGATCAGCGCATGCAGCGCATGTCCATAGAAGATACAAAAAGAGAGAAGAATTTGAGATTCCGGTTTCTCCGGTCGGTGATGTGGGTTAAATAATCTGCTTTTTTCATCTTACTTTTGTTTTAAATTATAACTCCTGTTATCAGGCCGGGTTTTGGCACCTTTCGGAAAGTTCCGGAGGTTGTCGGAGTTTCATAGAGCCCAGTCTCTCAACTCCTCTTTATAATTCAAACAATCTTTCTTAAGGATTGAATTGACGAAACAAAGGAATAGGAAATATTTTGAAAAAACAAATGAATGCCGGGGAAAAAATGTGCTAACGTTTTAAATAGCCCACAGGGACGGGCAGTGGGCTATTTTTAAATGTGGTCTTAAATAATCTTTAGTCCCAGGGTGAAATTGAACGACCGGGGAGCTTTCAGTTCATGACCTAAATTTTTGAATGCTTTTTCATAATCGATATCGAAGGTCAGTTTCCAGACATCTACCCCGACGCCGACTTTACCGTGCCAGTTGGTTTTATCGGTACTGATATCTCCTAGTTTTTTCAGGTTTTTTACTTTCCCGACGGAAAGTACCGGTCCGAGGAAGGCCCGTAGTTTAACGATAGATAAATCCAATACTTGGAAACCCAACATAATCGGAATATCGAACGTGTTGAGTTTCAGATCGAAGTTGTCAGGATTTTCTCCTAGTGCCTGTGCCTTTTCTTCTATCACACTTCTCTTATGCGAATAGTTTAAAGCAGGTTCCAGATAGAGTTTTCCCAGATTGACGCGCATAAATGCGCCGACCATATAGCCAGTATTGGCTTGTGTCCCGATAGCCTGGGGGATATCTTTGAATTTTATCCGGTTACTGGAAATCCCGCCGTGAACACCCAGATTGATCGGTAATTGGGCCATCGCTCCGAAACCCAGGCAACAGATGCATAATAACGTAAAAATCTTTTTCATTTCGTTTTATTTTAAATTGCTGATTACATCCTTCTCTTGAATTCCGACAGAATAATACCGGTAGCTACTCCGACGTTCAGCGATTCGGTCGATTCGCTATTCCGGGCGAAACTCGGAATCGTTAGTTTCTGTCCGGTCAGCGCTTCTATTTCTGCTGAAATTCCTTTTCCTTCGTTCCCCATGACGATCAGGCCCCGGGTACTTAATGCTGTCGTATAAATATTTTTCCCATCTAAAAACGTGCCAAAGACAGGAAGGCCTTCTTGCTTCAGTTCGCTCAATAAAACAGGGAGATCCGTATAGAACGTCTTGACCCTGAAGATGGCCCCCATGCTGGCTTGTACACATTTGGGATTATAAACACCGGCACAATCGGCATCACAGAATATGTTTCCGATTCCGAACCAGTCTGCCACCCGGAGGATGGTACCCAAATTACCCGGATCTTGTATCCCGTTCAATACCAGGGATAAAGAATCGAGAATCTCTTCCTTCCGATAGATATGGACAGGTATTTCGGCCAGTGCGATGACTTCGGGTAAAGATTGGAAGTTGGATATCCCATGCATTTCCCGTTCATCGGCTTCAATGATATTTACGTTTGACAACGCTTTTTTGTTTTGTTCGAGCCAAGACGGGAAAGCGATCAGGGAATGGATTTTCAGGGGAGAATGCAACAGTTCTCCGACCAGTTTTTCCCCTTCGATTTTAAAGAGATTATATTTTTCCCTGAATTTCTTTTTTTCAAGGTTTTGGACTATTTTTGTTACCTGTTTGCTTAACATGGTTTGTGCCTCTACATCGGTTTTAGCGTGGTTTTAATCCTGAATAAAGAGCAATTCAGAAGCTGTGCAAAAGTAGTAACATTTTTTGAGATTTGGAGAAGTGGGTTCCATATAAGATTGTTTCGGAATATTTTATCAGCCAACCGTTCATCAGCTTACTGAAAAAGCGAGGGGGAATTTTGTTATTGACGGGCTTTATGCTGGTCATGGTATCGTGTTCGCCTACCCGTTATGTGGGGAAAGATGAATATCTGTTGAATAAGGTGAAAGTGAGGGTAGAAGAGAAAGGGGTGAATTTTTCTGAATTGAAAAAAACGGTGCGGCAACGTCCTAATACGCGGATATTGGGAGTGGCTCGTTTTCATCTGGGACTTTATAACCTGAGTGGGAAGAATGAGAATAAGCGCTTTAACAAATGGTTGCGTTCCATCGGTGAAGCTCCTGTGATTTATAGTCCTTTCCTGACCGACAGAAGTGTGACCCAGTTGAAATTGTACCTGAACAATAAAGGTTTTTATAAAGCTGAGGTGACGGATTCCGTTTGGTTTAAAAAGAAAAAGGCCCATGTTGTGTACCGGATTTATCCCGGTCCGCTGACTCGGGTAAAAGATTTTACTTTCCGGGAAGACAGTAGTTTCCGGGCCGGAGGATTACCCGAAAGCTTTCCGTTAGTACAATTGGTTTTGCGGGACACCAATCACACTTTGTTGCATCAGGAAATGCCGATGGATATAGAGATATTGGAAGATGAACGGGAACGGATCATTCATATGCTCCGGCAAAACGGGTATTATAATTTTTCAAAGAATTTTATTCATTATTATGCCGATACCTCGCGGAGCGGTAATCCGGAACAGGCTCATCTTTTGCTGAGCATCGTCAACAGTGTGTCCGACAGTATGGCTTACCGCAAATATAAAATAAAGCACATTCAGGTAAATTTGGATTATGATCCCCTGCTGATGGCCAATGGACTCGATTCGCTTTACCGGCATACCCGTTACGGTGAATATGGGATTGTTTATCGTGGCCATATGAAGATTAAGCCGAAGGTGATCCAGGAAACGATCCAGTTCAAGGAAGGAGAATTTTATGATGTCCGTAAAGTGGCTGATTCCTATTCCCGCCTGCAAGCCTTGAATCTGTTTAAATTTATCAATATTATTTTCCGGGAAGAGCAAAAGGAAGACGGTGAGCCGGTGTTGTTTTGTGAAGTGCAGCTTACTCCGCTCAAACGGCAGTCTTATAATGTCTTTCTCGAAGGGACCAACAATTCCGGGAATATCGGGGTCGGAGGTAACTTTGCTTATAATCACCGCAATTTGTTTCATGGAGGGGAGAATCTGACCTTGAGTGTATGGGGGGCTTTAAAAAAAGAGAAATTGAAGGAAAATGAAATTTTCAGTACCACCGAAGTCGGTACGGAATTGAAGTTAGTGACGCCTCAATTTTGGATGCCGGTTTTTCGTATGGATGAATTCCGCCGTAATTTTGCTCCTAAAACTTCGATCTCTCTCTCCTTCAGTCAGGAAAATACACAGTTTTACAAACGCCGTGTAGCTAGTGCTAAGTTCGGTTACCTTTGGCGGCGGGCAGATAATAAATGGCGGTATAATTTCGATCTCATCGATCTGAATTATGTGCTGATGCCGAGTGTCGATTCGAGTTTTATCAGTGAATTGAAAAATGAATATATCAAAAGTGCCTATACCAACCATATGATTCTGTCGGCGAATTTTTCGGCTGTGTTTACCGACCAGGTGGTCAATTCTGCACAAAGTTTTAATTATTTCCGGGGTAATCTGGAGACTTCCGGGAATTTTCTTTTGGCTATGGATAAACTTTTAGGGGCCAGAAAATCCGGTTCCGAGGAAGAACGTTTTTATAAAATTCTGGGTGTCCGGTATGCCCAATTTATCAAAGCCGACGGTGAATATCGGTTCAACCATTACCTGAATAAAGCCAATTCGGTCGTCTACCGGCTGTTTCTGGGTTGTGGTTATCCCTATGGTAACATGAAGGCTTTGCCTTTTGAAGAGGCTTATTATTGCGGAGGTGCCAACGATATCCGGGCCTGGCAGGCGAGAACTTTGGGACCGGGATCTTATGCTCCGCTGGATAAATATCCGAATAATGTAGGGGACTTTAAGTTGGAAGCCAATGTGGAATATCGGTTTAAATTATTCTGGTTATTAGAAGGAGCTTTATTCATCGATGCCGGAAATATCTGGAATATCAATCGGTATGAGAATCGTCAGGGTACGAAGTTGTCCTCCGGATTTTATAAACAAATCGCAGTCGGAACAGGGGCCGGACTACGGTTGGATGTCAATTTCTTTCTGCTGCGTTTTGATCTTGGTTTGAAATTACATGATCCGATGCAGGCCGAAGGGCAACGTTTTGTGTTGTTGAATCGTAATGGAGGTTTTAATAAATCTGTATTTAATATAGCTATCGGATATCCGTTTTAATTTTAATGAACTTACTATGTTGTCCACTATTCTCGTTTATGTTTCGCTTTTTTTACAGGTTGCTGCTGCCGTTATTGCCATTAGCTTGTTTAAGCGGACAAAATTCAATGCTTCCTGGATTCTGATTTCCGTCGGATTTTTGTTGATGGTGGTGTCGAGGGTCTTCGATTTATGGCCTACGATTTATCCCGAAATGGAAGATGAATTGGCTATTGTACAGAAGATTCTGGCTTTTATCATTGCTTTGGTCCTCCTGATCGGAGTATTTTATATCCGGAAAATTTTTCAATTTATGCGAAGAGTGGATGAGATCCGGCGCGAATCAGAGAAACGGGTACTGGCAGCGGTTATCCGCACGGAAGAGCAGGAACGGCAGCGTTTTGCGAAAGAGCTGCACGATGGGCTGGGACCTTTGCTGAGTGTGATTAAAATGCTGGTCTCGGGGTTGGATGCCAATAAAGAAAGTGAAGTCAATGAAAAGATAAAGCAGAATCTGCGGCAGGCTGTGGATGAAGCGATTAGCGGGGTCAGGGACATCTCGGCCAATATCAGCCCGCATATCCTCAACAATTTTGGCTTAAAAGATGCGGTAGAGGCATTCATAAAACGGATGCGGCAAGCCGATAATTTTAAGGTGTATTTTACTACTAATCTCGAAAATCAACGTTTCAATTATAATATCGAAGTGGTGGTCTACCGTGTTATCTGCGAGTTGATCAACAACACATTGCGGCATGCTGCAGCCTCGAAAGTGACGATCGATTTACAACTCGAAGAAGGAATATTATATTTAGAATATACCGACAACGGTATCGGATTCGATGTAAACCGTATTTCCGGACATACCGGTATGGGATTGGATAACATGCGTTACCGGCTGCAATCCGGTAACGGGGATATCGAGATTGTCAGCGAGCATGGAAAAGGGATGCGGGCCAACGCTTTTATTAAAGTCTTTTGACTTTCTGACTTTATTTTTATCTTTGTTTATCAGTTACGGATGTAAATGTTTATCGATTCATGGACACAAAGAATTTGAAAAAATTAAGAATCTATATTGTTGACGATCATAAGTTATTCAGGGAAGGATTGAAATTGCTTTTGTCTACCCAGGATTTCGTACACCATATTTACGAAGCTTCCAATGGACGCGACTTTATTGAAAACCTCTCCTTTGTAGATTGTGACCTGGTGTTGATGGATATAGAAATGCCCGAGATGAACGGGATAGAAGCTACGGAACAGGCTCTGCGGATCAGGCCGGATTTGAAGGTGATCGTGTTGTCTATGTACGGGGATGAACAGTATTACTATAAAATGGTCGATGTCGGAGTAAAGGGGTTCGTTCTCAAAAATTCCGGTATAGAAAAAGTGATTGCGGCAATCCGGGCTGTCGCCGCCGGTGAGAATTACTTTTCCGAGGAGTTGCTGGTGAATATTCTCAATAATATGCGTGATGGCGGGCAACATAAACCGGAACCTGAAACCCCTGATAATGAAATATCCGAGAGAGAACTCGAGATTTTGTATCATGTATGCCTGGGACTTTCCAACCAGGAAATTGCAGATAAACTTTTTATCAGTAAGCGGACAGTGGATAAACATCGGGCGAATCTGTTGAGTAAGACCGGATGCCGGAATACTGCAGCGCTTGTCATGTATGCAATTAAAAATAAGATGATAAATATTTAGATGAACGGAATGATATTTGCAGCGGGATTGGGTACCCGTTTGCAGCCTTTGACGAACGATCGGCCCAAAGCATTGGTGGAAGTAGCCGGTAAGCCTTTGCTTGAATATGTCATACGGAAAATGATAGCGGCGGATGTACAGCGTATTGTGGTGAACGTGCATCACTATGCCGACCAGATAGAAGCTTTTCTGTGCGAACGACATTTTTTCGATTGGGATATCGTGATTTCCGATGAACGGGAGAAATTACTCGATACCGGGGGCGGACTTCTGAAAGCCAGGGAGTTGTTCAGTCCGGGTGAATCGGTGCTTATTCATAATGTAGATATATTTTCAGATATCGATATACCTGCCTTGCTCCGCTTTCATCGGCAAAATAAGGGAGATGCGACCTTGGTTACCCGGACCGGCGGGAAAGGCAGAGGATTGAGATTTAATCGTGAAGGGATGCTGAAAGGATGGGAAAATAAGGCCACAGGGGAACAAAAACCGGTAGATGAAGAATTTTGGGATTCCCGGAACTATGCTTTCTGTGGAGTGCAGGTGGTGAGCCCGGAATTTTTAGAACGTATGTCAGGAAAAGGGGGCTTTTCGATTATAGACGAATATCTGTCACAGGCCAGGCTTCACCCGATACTGATGTATTTTTACGAAGGACGTTTTTTAGATTTAGGGACTCCTCAGGCGATTGCCGAAGCCGAAACAATGTTGATCGGTTCGTGCAACCCGTAAGGATCTTTTTACGTTAATTAAAGACTTTACGGAATAGCAGGAGACAGGCCTTGCAGCGCTTTTTTACGATCTGGATAATGGTAATTGCGAAGAATAAAGCTTAAGCATGAAAAGATTTTTTAAATATCTGGGCAGAACGATTTTAGCAATTTTAGGGTTGCTACTGCTTATCGTGTTTTTGCTTTATTTACCTCCTGTACAAGATTTCCTTTTATGCAAAGCCGAACGTTATGCTGCTTCGCATTACGACTTGGAAGTCCGGATCGGGCATTTCCGTTTGGGTTTTCCTTTTGATCTGGTTTTGGACGATGTGTATGCCGGGAAAACTGCCGGAGATACCCTGGTTGCTGCAGAAGCGATCCGGCTTAGGGTGAATATCGATCGGATATTTCGTAAAGAACTCGGTATCGAACAGTTAGGTCTGAGACAGGTGAAGTTCGGATTAGCCGGCGATACTACCGGTATGCAACTGAAGGTGGCTGTCGGGAATTTGGGGGTGCAGGAGGGACGGATCGATTTGGAACGGAAAAAATTGATAGTCGCTGAGATTAGCCTGGAAGAAGGGGATGTTTTTTTGAAATCCGGAGCCGGAACAGTGGAAGATACAGTGCAGAGTAATCCTTTGGATTGGGGGATCGAAGTCAGGCAGATAAAGATCCGGGACGTCGGTTATCGCATGTATACCGAGGGGTTGCCTTACCTGGGGGCCGGAATAAAGGACGGTTCGCTGACTGGCGGAAAAGTTTTGTTGGGGGAGCAATCCGTCGAAATAGATGCTGTCGCTGTCGGAGGGGCTTGGTGTGACATGCAGATGGGAACGGAACAATCGTCCGGGACACCGGTCACCGAACCGTCCGGTAGCCAGCCTTGGCTGATACGTGCAGGGAGATTACAATTGGAGAACAGTGCCTTTAGTATGAAGACTGCCGATGCCGGGCAAACCGATTTGGTGCTGTCCGGTATTGCCGTACAAATCGACAGTGTATATAACCGGGGAACGGTTGTGCGGGGAAACCTGGTAGATCTGAGGGCTGTACAGCAAAACGGAATACAGCTGCAACAGATGCAGGCACAGGTGGATCTCGATTCGGCCCGGACAGCATTGAGGGGGGCATTTATCCGCACCGCTCATAGCAAGATCGAGTTGACAGCCCGGGCCGATACTTCGATGAATAATCTGATGAAACGGGTACCCTTGATCGTTCAGCTGAATGCCAGGGTTGGGCTGGCCGATCTTACTCCCTTTTATGACGGAATCCCTCAGGACTTAAAACATAGTCAGGTAGATTTGAATACGACTTTCAGTATAGATGAAAACAGAGTCCGGTTCGACCGCCTGGATGCCGGTATGACCGGAAAATTCCGGTTGACTGGAAAAGGACAACTGCAATCCTACCGGGACCTGAAAAAAATAAGTGGGGTGATCGATTTGCGGGCGGAGATGCCGGACGCTACCTTTGCTAATGTTTTCTTAAAAGAAGGAATCGTGAAGATCCCGGCCGATGTATCCTGGTCGGCGAATCTGAAGGCTAATCAGGGAGCTTTGGAGGCTTTGGTGCGCTTGTGTTCCGATGCTGGTTGTATGACCCTCGACGGGAGTTATGATTTGAACCGGGAGACATATAACGGCGAATTGACCCTGAGCCGTTTCCCACTCGATCGCTTTTTGACTGTCGATTCGTTAGGAAGCGCCTCGGCCAATTTCCGGTTGGAAGGCCGGTATTTTTCGTGGCCTCAGGCAAAGACCTCGGTAAATGCCGGAATCCGTCAGTTGTTTTATAAAGAGCACGAATATAAAGATATTACTTTACAGGCTACCTTGGATAAGACGCATTTACGGGGGACTATGGTTAGTAAAGATCCCGATGCTCCTTTGGATTTGGTTTTCCGGGGAGATTCGCTGCAACAACAGTATCAGGTCGGTTTGGGTGGTTATATCGGCAAGGTGGATCTGCAGGCCCTGCATTTGATGCAGGAACCTTTGACTATGGGGCTGAAAGTAGATTTGCAAGGTTTTATCGGGGAACATTCCGCTTATGCTTTAAAAGCCCGCTTCGATAGCCTGAGCATGGCAGATAGCAGGAAGACTTATACCTTGGGAAGCCTGGATATCGATATGGCCAGCGATCTGAAGAAGACGACACTGGATGTAAAGACCGGTGATTTACAGTTAACTTTCCGGGCCGATACTTCTTTGGCCGGTTTTGGGGAGAGTGCTGGGAAAATTGCAGGGATTGTCGGGAAGCAGATCGCCGGTAAAGATATCGATATGGAACAGATCAAAGCGGAGTTGCCTGTTTTTAGTATGCACTTGAAAGGTGATCAAAATAATGCGATCGCTAAATTTTTGAAGGCCAGGAATATGGGATTTCGTCGGCTTTCTCTGGATATCGTTTCCCGTCAGCGGTCAGGTATCCGGATGGGGATCACGGCTACGGCTCCCTATTTTGGGACGGTACGTCTCGATTCGGTACAGATGGGTATCTGGCAGACCGGCAAGAGTCTGGTGTATGCATTGGGAGCCGGTAGTTCCGACCAGGCCTGGAAGGGACTGTTCAATATCAACCTGACCGGAAAAATGCAGGGGAATCAATTCCGGATCGAACTGAAACAAAAAGATGCCCGGCAACGAGTCGGATTCGATATGGGTATCAATCTGGTGATGCTGGACAGTGCTTTTACGGTGAGCTTTTTCCCGATGACTCCTATTCTGGGGTATAGCCGGTGGATTGTCAATGCCGATAATAAAGTAACGGTTTATAAAGATTGGAAGATCGATGCCAATCTCCGGATGGCCTACCAGAATAAATTGGTGAGTTTGCAGTCTCTGCCTGATGAAGGAGAAAGGACGGATCGGTTACAGGTGGAGATTACCGGTATAGACCTGAAAAAATTGACCGAAATATCACCGTTCTTACCCGATCTGAGCGGTATCCTGCATACGGATTTATTGTTGTATACCGATCGTAAAACCTTCGGTGCCGAGGGAAATATCGGAGTGAATAATCTGTTTTATGAAGAACAGCGGATGGGTACCCTCGATTTGGATCTGCAGTATGCAGGAAAGGATCATTTAACCGATCATGCCGTAGATTTCGAGTTGAAAATCGACAGCATCCGCCGGGCGGTAGTGCAGGGGACTTTCGCTACATCCGAGACCAACCGGGAGGTCATGCTGGACGTAGATATACCTTCTTTACCTTTGTATATGGTCAACGCTTTTGTTCCGAAAGATCTGATGAAACTGGAGGGCGAGTTGACCGGCGCATTACAGTTTCGTGGGACGGTAGACCGTCCGGATTTGAACGGTGGATTGGGCTTTCGTAATGGAAAAGCCGATGTGGTGATGTTGGGTACCACATTCGGATTGGATACCACCCGCCTGATTGTAGACAACGGGAAGATTTTATTTCGGCAATATCGGTTTATTGCTCCTAACAAAAGTGATATGGTGCTGAACGGAGCGATTACCCTGACTCCGTTCGACCGGATGAATATGGATATATCTGTAAAAGCCGGTAATTTCGAGGTCGTGAATGTAAAGAAAAATCCGACTTCGCTGATCTATGGGAAGGCTTATATCAATCTGGATTCCCGTTTGGCCGGGGCCTTTTCGAATTTAAGCGTTTCCGGAAATATCAATTTGCTCAACCGGACCAATATTACCTATACTTTGCGTAGTTCCGGACCCGAACTTGTGGACCGTAGTGCCGATTTGGTCCGTTTCGTATCGTTCAGGGATACCACCTTGAATGAGCGTGACGATCTGACTAACCGGGTAAACACCAGTAGCTTTGCTTTAAAAATGTTGATCGAGATCGGAGATCAGGTGACAGTAAACGTCGAATTATCGGATGATGGAAGTAATAATATCGTCATCCAGGGTGGGGGTAATCTGGTTCTGGCCATGAGTCCTGAAAACGGACTTACCTTGTCGGGGAAATATATTTTATCCGGAGGAACCGTGGTTTATAATATTCCCATTGCAGGTAAAAAAGAATTTAATATTCGCAGTGGCAGCTATGTGGAATGGACAGGAAATGTGATGAATCCGATGTTGAGTATATCCGCTTCCGAACAGGTGAAAGCTACGGTTGTCGACGGAGAACAGAATCGACTGGTTACTTTCGAGGCTATCATCCGGATACAGAATACATTGACCCGACCGGATATCTCTTTTGACCTGTCAGCTCCCAACGATATGGTGGTACAGAATCAGTTGGCGACTTTTTCTCAGGAAGAACGTACCCGTCAAGCGTTGAATCTATTGATCTATAATACTTATACCGCTCCTGGGGCTGCTAAGTCGGGAAGCGGAGGAAGTATGGCCAACAATGCTTTATATAGCCTGGTAGAAAATGAATTGAATAAGTATACCCGGAAGACCGGTTTTACTTTTGGCGTCGATTCGTATAATACCGATGAAAATACAACCCGTACCGATTATACGTATCAGTTCTCCAAACAATTTTTTAATGATCGGATTCGGGTGAAGATCGGTGGACGGATTTCTACAGATAATAATGAAAATCAGAGTAATAACATAGAAGATAATCTCGTCGACGATATTTCTATAGAATACGTGATTACGAAGAAGAGAAATCTATTTTTGAAAGTGTTCCGGCATTCCAACTATGAGAGTGTACTGGACGGCGAAGTCACTCAAACGGGTGTCGGTATTGTTTGGCGGAAAAATTTCCGTAAATTTAAAGATCTCTTTAAAAATAACCGAAAATCGGAAAGAGAAACAAAAACGGAGAATCAGAAATGAAAGTAGTCGAATTCATCAGAAAGTATGCCCGGAAGTCTGACAAAAGTCGGTTCAGTCACTTTTGTCCTATTTGTAGTACCCTGACCTTTTCTTCTTCTTACTTTTTACCTTTAATCTTTTTCCTTTTCCTTCTTTTTTCTTGTTCGACGACTAAAAAACTGACAGAAGATGAAGTATTGTATGTCGGAGTAAAAAAAATGAAGATCGAGGCCCCTCAGAAAGTGAAACTCAACAGTACACAAAATTCAGCCGCTTCCGGTCCGCTGTCTGTGAAACCCAATAATCCGCTGTATTCTCCTTATGTCCGTTCGCCTTTCCCGATCGGGCTGTGGATATATAATTGGAATATAAAAAAAGAGAAAGGTTTTAAATGGTGGTTATATCGTAAATTGGCTAAGAAACCGGTGTTGATTTCAGATGTACAGCCCGAATTACGGTTGAAAATGGTGGATAATGCCATGAAAGACTTCGGTTTTTATGGGACGACTTCCCGCTACGAGATTATTCCGCATAAACGGAATCCTAAAAAAGCCCGCATCAGCTATTGGGTCGATTTGCCTCAGCCTTTTCATTACGGTAATGTACAGTTGTGGGGATGGAATCCTCCGATGGATAGTATCGTGCGCTCGTATATGCGGTTCTCCGAACTGAAACCGGGAAGGCAATACGATGTGAATGTCCTCAATCAGGAGCGGCAACGCATGTCCGATCGGTTGAGAAATCACGGTTATTATTTCTTCCAACCCGATTATATCGAATTTTTAGTCGATACCACTCAAGGTGGAAAAATGGCCGACGTACGAATCGGATTGAAGCAGGGAATTCCGCAAAATGCTTTTCATCCTTATAAAATCGGTGAGGTGAAAGTGATGCTGTCGGGAAATGAAACGACCGGCGGGCAAGACACGATACAGGCGGATCAGGTGAAAATCATTTATGAGCCTCCGCTACGGCTGAAACCGAATGTGATCACCCGGGCGGTGAAGACGCGACCCGGACAAACTTATTCGGCTATGCGACAGAGTCGTACACAAGCCGGATTTGTACAGTTGGGCGTATTTAAGTTCGCCAATATGACGATTACCGTGCCCGATACGGTTCAGGATCGCTTGCTGGATATGCAAATCAACGGCGATTTTGCCCTGCCCATTGAAACGGAAGTGGAGGTGGATATGTCTTCCAAGTCGAATAATCTGCTCGGTCCGGGATTGACATTAGGGATTACTAACCGGAATATGTTCCGCCGGGCAGAGAATTTCAGTGTCCGGTTGACAGGATCCTACGAATGGCAAATCGGAGGAAATAAAAAATCGACAGGCAATTCGGGCTTGATCAATTCTTATGAGCTGGGGTTGAATTTTAATTTGTCCGTGCCCCGGTTATTGGTTCCCAAACTGATGAAAACGAAACGGGATAGGAGAGAACAGACCCATTTTCAGATCGGTACGGATTTGCTCAACCGACATAATTTTTTTAGGATGATCTCGTTTTGGGGAAGTGCGACCTATGATTTTAATTCTTCTACCCGGAATTATCATTCCGTCGTACCTTTTAAACTCAATTATACCTATCTGTTGCGTACTTCTCATGCCTTCGATTCTGTTGTAAATAAAAATCCCGCAGTGGCGCAGAGTTTTAAGAATCAGTTTATTCCGTCGATGTCTTATACCTATACGTACGACCGGGCTGCGACTTATCGTAATCCCAACCGGTTGTTCTGGCAGACTTCGGTCACTCAGGCCGGTAATATTATAGCGGGCCTGCAGTATATCTGCGGGAATCATCAGGGGGAGGGCAAACAAATTCTCAATAATCGTTATTCTCAATTTTTGAAGCTTACTTCTGAATTAATCGGTTATAAGACTGTGGATAATAATAATCAATTGGCCATGCGGATTATGGGAGGGATCGGTTATGCTTACGGTAATTCGAAAGTAATGCCTTACAGTGAGCAATTTTATATCGGCGGCTCGAATAGTATCCGGGCTTTTCATATCCGTTCGATCGGGCCCGGAAGTTACCATCCCAGGGAATCGACCTATTCTTATCTCGATCAGACCGGAGATATCAAACTGGAAGGGAATGTCGAGTATCGTTTCAAAATATACGAACGGTTTAAAGGGGCTTTGTTTATGGATGCCGGGAATGTCTGGTTGTTGAACAATGAAACCCAGCGTCCCGGAGGAGAATTCAGAATCAAAGGATTATTGAAAGAAATTGCTTTGGGGACCGGATTCGGACTACGTTACGATTTTTCCTATATCGTGGTCCGTGCCGATTTGGGAATACCTATACATGCTCCTTATAGTACAGGCAAGTCCGGATATTATAATATCGACGGCAGTTTCTGGAAAGGTCTGGTACTGAATCTTGCGATCGGATACCCTTTCTAAAATTTATTTTATCTTTTACTTTTTACTTTTTACTTTTTATCCTATCTTTGCCCCGCCAAAGTAAGGAAAGATGCAGGAGTGGCTGAACTGGCACGCCTGGAAAGCGTGTAATCCTCTAAAGGGATTCCGGGGTTCGAATCCCCGTCTTTCCGCAAAGAATGACATTCTGGGAGGGACCTGGAATGTCATTTTTATTTCCCGTAAGTATACCGGGATAGGAGGTAAAATGTTACCTTTGTAAAATAAAAGAAAGTAGTTTATGGAAGATTTTCAACATGTTGGATATAGCAAAGAAGTCATCGAGTTTGTTGCAGTAGCCAAGGAATTTTGTGATTTTGTGGAGACGGCACCTCAGATGCAGCGCAGGGATTTTATCCAGCGTTTGCAGAAGTTTATTCCTTTGATCTATTTGAAGGGCTCCTTGCTGCCGGAGAGTGATAGCGGAGATAGTGGATTGATCGAAGATATCGTCACCGAAGACGATTATAATTATTTATATGGACAGCTTCATCGACTGTTGGGAGAACACGATGAATACCTGGAAGTTTTCGATGATAATATGCAGTTTAGTGAAGTTCCTGTCGTACATTCGATAGCAGAGAAAACTTGTGATATATACCAGGACCTGAAGAATTTTATTTCTTCTTTCCGCTGTGGGATACCGGAAGTGATCGGAGAGGCTTTATGGCAATTGAATAATAGTTTTGAATTGTATTGGGGAAAAGCTTGTGCCGGAGTGTTGAGGGCGGTACATCATGCTGTCTATCAGGTAAAAGATGAGGACGATTAAGTTTGAGAAAATGTTGACTGATTTAAAAAAGACCATAGATCGGAAAGAAATAGATCTGTTACCTCCTTACGTGTTTACGGGAGAAGTGAAGGTAATAGAAGAGGAAAGGCAGGTCGGGGAGGCGGCTGATTTTTTAAGTAAACATACTTGTCTGGGATTCGATACGGAGACCCGTCCCTCTTTTCGGAAAGGTGAAATTTATAAAGTGAGCTTATTGCAACTGGCTGTCCCGGAACGGGTTTTTCTGTTCCGGTTGAATAAATGCGGTTTCCAGCCGGCTTTGGTTCGGCTTCTGGCTAGTCCCCGGATTATAAAGATCGGTGTCGGTATCCGCGACGATAACCGGAATTTACGTAAGTTGACCGATTTTACACCTGCCTCTTTTGTAGATCTACAGGAATATGCCGGACGCTTTGGTATTGAAGACAAATCTTTTTCAAAATTGATGGCTATTATCTTCGGGGTGAAGATTTCTAAACGTCAGCGCACTTCCAACTGGGAAGCTCCGGCATTGACTGAAGCCCAGATTCGCTATGCCGCTACCGATGCATGGGGGGCGTTGAAAATGTATCAACGGCTTGCGGCTTTTGCAGAAGAAGAGGCTTTGGGAATAGTGAAATAGAAAGTGGTTCCTATTCCCTCTTGGGAACAGAAATGGAGTTTCCCCTTGTTCATGCGGATAAAATCACGGCATAAAATCAGGCCTAATCCACTTCCTTTTTCATTGTGAGTACCGTAGGTGGTGATGTATTCATCGGATTTCAATAAATGGGTCTGAAGATCTTTGGGTATGCCTTTCCCGTTGTCTTTGACATATATTGTCCAGCAATCACCCGAGTCTGCAAGAGATAGTTCGACTTGTCCCCCTGTATAGGTAAATTTGATGGCATTGGAAATCAGATTGCGTAATACGGTTTTTATCATGTCTTCGTCGGCGAAAATATCGAACTTCCCTTCAATACGGTTGATCAGCTCGATTTCTTTTGCATTGGCTATTGCACTGAATAGTGAGACGACTTGTCTGGCTACAGGTGTGAGGTTGAAAAGAGTAGCATAAATTTTCGTTTTACCATTTTGGTTCCGGGTCCAGCGCAAGAGATTTTCCAGCAGATTAAAAGCTTCCTCTGTCGTTTCATTGATCATCTCGAATAACTTTGAAATTTGAGGATCTTTGATTTTAACCTTTTGTGCCTCGATGGAGGAATTGATCATTTTAATGGTGCCGATAGGGGCTCTCAGGTCATGAGCGATGATGGAATACAGTTTATCCCGGGCTTCCAGACTTTTTTTCAATTTCTCGTTTTGCCGGCGGATGACCCGTTCGGCCCGGAGCAGGGATAACTGGTGCTGAACCCGGATGACCAGTTCTTGGGGACGGAAAGGTTTGGTGATAAAATCGATATTGTCATAATTCAGGCATTCCGGAATGTGATTCTCGCTAGTCATGGAAGTGATGAATAAAACCGGGATGGCGCCTGTGATTTTATTGGTTTTGAAATCCTGTAAGATTGTATTCTCTTGCCGGACCGATTTGTCGATATCCAATAGGATCAGATCCGGAGAGGTGGTACGGATTCGTTGAATGGCTTCCTGTTGATTACTGGCTTCAAGAAGCATAAAATCAGCTTCCCGGAGAGTCTTTAGGATTTTTTCCGGATCACGAAAGGATGAAGTAATCACTAAAAGAGTATATTGACAGTTGTTAATTGGCATGTAGGATTATTTTACAGAAGGAATAGAACAAATTTTATCTAAATTTGTAAAATGTTGCTCCAGACTGGTCACTTCGGGGAGTTCCGGATGATCTATTTTGTTTTTAAGTTGATCCCAGACCGGTCTTATCTCTTGTAACCAATGACGTAAATGATTCTGTTTGATTTCCAGCTCTAACCGGGCAGCTCTCTCTTGTTTGAGGTGGACAGTTAAGCGTTTTATAAGTTGATAATTATCCAATTGTAAAGCGATAACCGAGGACAGATCTTGCAGGCATTTGATTTCTTCCGGTGTCCAGGTGTGAGTCGTCGAACATTGGGTGAAAGCGATAAAAGCAAATTGTGATCCCGATTCGAATAAAGGTAATAGTAACATTTGGCGGCAATCGGTAGCTTTTAGTAACTCTGCTAATTCCGGATTACCCGACACATCCGATTCCTGAATAATTACCTGATTTTGTGTACAAAGTTGTTGTACAAGTTCCCGGTCGTATATCAGGCTGTTGTGCCTGAATTCTTCGGGAATGGCTTTTAACGACTTTTCATGCCAGTTATAAGTGATCGTATAAGTCATATTGTGATGAACCTCGATGATGTATATACGATCATGATTGCTGATTTTGCCGATCAATTCCAAAGCCTTTTCCAAACTTTGAGAAAATTTACTACCGGATGTAAATGCAATACTTAAACGCATTAAAACATCAGGAGTGATATGTTTCATTTCCATAGGAGCATGAGTATTGTCCCGCATAGCATTGAATGTTAATTTTGGGACGCTTTTTATAAATTAAACCTGTTATTTATACCTTGAATGTGTTCGAGAAGTTGCGAAGAAGAGCTTATTTAACTTTTAAAGGAGGTAAGGGTGTAGGTATAATTTTTTCTTTCTATTCCGATTTCGGGTTCTGTGTCGTCAGACCGGTTCGTCTGGAACGGTCTGTTAAGTCTTTCCCTCACTGACCGACAGAAGCGACCGGGTCCCCGAACACAAGCCCTGAAGACGAATAAGAACAAGATTAATTCTAGAATTATTCTGTCGTTATTTATTCGTCTTCGGTGATCGGAATTGGCGACCCGGTCGCTTCTGTCGGTCGTCTGGCTTTTTCTATCACTGACCGGCGGAACTCCTCACTCCGCAAAAAACTTTACGTTACGTTTCCGTCAGACACCACCGGTCGGGCGTTCAGAAAAAGTAAGACGACACTCGCCAGAGCTCCAATGGTCGCCAATCCCGATCACCTCCGACTAACGTTATCAC